>Ga0224531_1001593_pt1 | contig 9862 bp, 7 predicted proteins | sample CBST100metaG_FD_179876 | JGI IMG/M metagenome (GOLD analysis project Ga0224531, IMG submission 179876) | Peat soil microbial communities from Stordalen Mire, Sweden - C.B.S.T100 | ecosystem: Environmental > Terrestrial > Soil > Wetlands > Peat | place: Sweden: Norrbotten County, Stordalen Mire... | reverse complement strand
GCCGCGAAGCGCCGCCGCAGCGGGCGGAGCGAAGCGGAGAGCCTTTACGGATGCCGGAGCGGAGGGTACGGCGCGTGAGCGCGAAAAAGCCCGACTCCCCACGACTTTCAACGAAAAACCACGACTAAAGCCGATAAAGCCAGATAAAGCCTCATCGACCCCGCGCCGCCACGGAATGAGCCTTTCTGAGCCTTTTCCGCCCTGGCTGGCCGGTTTTCATTGTGACGCACATGAACCCCGTTAAAGTACATCGGTGCGGCAAGATAACTCGCTCGAAAATAACGGGATACAAGAGCAAAACCCCTCAAGTGCGTCTGCGCTTTATGTTCCACTACTGCATTCCACCCAACAGACCGCCAACCAGCCCCGCCCGGAACGCCGCCAACTCGACAAGGAACTCATAAGCTCCCCCAGGGAACTTAACAGTTCCCGTTGAGGGATGGAGTATCTCAGTCATTCCGGCGCAAAGCGCCGCCTGCTCCAAGCTCCGGCAACGCGAACCCTGCCCACGCACCCCGCACGGCCCCGCCCCTGTATTTTCAACAAGTTAACGCCGCAGCAACCGGAATCGGCATAGCTCTGCATAACTGCTTTATTTTCAACGGTTGCCATATAGCAACCTGTAAACGTCTTATATTTTGCGGTTTGTGGCTGTAGCCTGCTCATTCTATTCAGGTTGCTATATAGCAACCTGAAGTTGCTCTACAGCATCCCGCTGGGGGTGACGTGTCCCCCTATTTCCGATGCGGAGCAGCGAGGGCTTTTGCTGGTCGTACCGATGCATTGGATGGAGGCCACTGACGCAAGCAAGCCGCCCCGGAGGACGGCTTGCGGTTGGAAGACTTTCGATGTGGCTTACCCAACCTTCCGCTGGAATAATAGCCAAGATGCTAAATATCCGATGGGGTAGCAGACAACCGCAGCACCAACAGGCCCTATGAGGTAAAAGCCAAGAAAAAAAACTGTATCGGTGTCGCCGTGCTGAAATCCATTTGTTCTCCAGAGGTACACGACACATTCAAATGCCTGTGCGATCACGGGGATGAGCAGGATCATCAGCAAGCCTTTCCAGAACCCCGTTCCAGTACGAGCAAAGGCAAGGCTGATTGGGTAAGAGAACGATGCGATGGCCCACAAGTAGATGTATGGTGACTGATTGACGACTGGCGGGTGCGCATACTGGATGAAGGTCACGCAGATGTACGCGACCAGATAGGCGACGCTTAACTTGCTAAACATTTGACCTCCATTCAGAATGCCGCAAAAAACGACCTAGCCAGTCTCAGTTGCTGCAATTGTTTCCAGTGCAATGCGCCTTCACCGTCGTTCCGTTGTTGTTTTGCACCACTCCCGAATACTGCTGATTCGGACTCGTAAATGTTTTTGATGGCCCAACTGTGCCAACAACTGGGAGAGTCACTTGGACGCTATCCGTTTTCTGTGGGGTTCCTATTGCAACACCACCCGACTTCCCGATAGCTGCTGTCAGGTCTGCGCAATTCTGTGACTTGTTCGTTCCGTCCGCATTCTTCTCCGCAGAGATGCTATATGGCTTGTTTATCTCCTTGCCGCCTGTCTCTTTCATCGCCGCATCTTGCTTTGTCGTAGTCGTGATTCTGTCGGCGTTGTCGTATCGCTTGCTTTGGTCGCTCTTCTGAAAATCGGAGAACGTCTTGAAGTTGTCCATTGAAACGCCTTTGCCGTAGCCATTTGCTGAGAAATAAGTCCATCCTTGCTTATCATTTCCAACGAGACTTGCATTGTGCCCCTCACCTTCTGCACCCTTGGAATCGTTGAGGATGATAAAGTCGTGGCCGTCTTTATCGAACCGAATCAATGGATTGTTCTGCACATACGCATACAGATTTAGGCTCTGCGGATCGTCTAACTCAGCATACGGTACGGGGTCTTCTTTCGCACTCCAATCGGGCGACATGAAGCGGCCCATCGCACTGCTGTAGTACCGGGCCCCGAAGTAGTCGTTGCCTGATTCGGCGTCGCGTTCTTTGCCGGTACAGCGTGACCCGACGCGGTTTAGAACGGCGGTCGCTTGCAACCCTAATGCGGTTGTGGAGTTGCAGACAGTCGGCCCCTGATGCAAGCCCGGATTTCTGCTCGAAAACCCCTGATGCGGTTTTTCGCCCCCATGCCGCATTGCGGCTAGAAGCGGTTCCGGCATCGCGGGGCTGGAGGCAGGTTGCATCTGCATCCGATTGTACGGCTTGAGGGGCTGGGAAGGGCAGCGGGTTTTTTGGGCATAGGCCATTCATCTTTAGCTGTAAATACACAACTAAAGGGGGAAGATTTCTGGTTGTTTTGCATGGCTATAACCGGGCCGTTTGCGTGGCTCAGACAAGGCAGATTCAGGCGCTATTCGTCCGGCTCTTCGCGGTCCTCTGCGGCTTCCCTTTCGAGCGCCGCCGCCAGTGCTTCGGCGGCTGGATTGCTGGACTGGAAGCCCTTGGCGGCGGGCAAGGGCGGCGCATTTTTCGGCTCAAGGAACGCCGCTGGATGTGTGGCCGCATAGACCTGTTGCAAGGCGCGTATTGCCACCTGCGTATAGATCTGCGTGGTCTTGATGTCCGCGTGACCGAGAAGGACCTGGATGTGGCGTATGTCGGCTCCGTTCTCGTGCATATGCGTCGCCATGCAGTGGCGCAGTAGATGGCAGGCTCCGGCCTTGCCGGTCTTCGCGGCGAGCATATGCTGCCGCACCGTCCACGTCAGATGGTCGCGGCTGAACGGCTCGCCGTCCGCCGTGAGGAACGCCGTGAAGTCGTCCGGCTCGATGGCAAGCTGGGGCCGCGCCTCCCGGATGTATTTTTCCAGCCATGCTATCGCCCGCTCTCCGATCGGCACGTAACGGTCCTTCTTGCCCTTGCCCTGGTTGACCAGGATCAGGCCGCGGTCGAGCGACAGATCGAAGAGTTTCAGGCGCACCACTTCCAGACGCCGCAGTCCGGTTGCATAGAGCACTTCGAGGATGGCGCGGTCGCGGAGTCCGATGGGTTCGCCGATCTCCGGCTGCGCCATGACCTGCTCGACCTCTTCGACGGAGAGGATGTTCTTGGGCAGGGAGCGGCCCAGCCTGGGCAACTCGATCTCCGACGCGGGATTGTGCAGGATGAGATTCTGCCTGGTCATCCATCGGAACCACACGCGCAACGGGACAAGATACCCGTGCTGGCTGCGGAAGGTCAGCGGCTCGCCGTTCTTCTTGCGGTAGAAAAACAGATGCCGCTGATAGCGTTCCAACACCGGGCGCGTTACTTCGATGGGTTCGCGCAAGCCGTGTTCGTATGCCCACTGGATGAAAAATGTGATGGCAACCTGCCGCCCCCGGATTGTGTACTCGGAGTAGGCGCGCACACGCAGCGCCTCCAGATGTTCCCGCATGAACAGTTCCATCGGCGTCTGCGGCGCGGCCTCCGGCTTGCGCTTCTTCTCTATGCGGGCCATGCGCTGCCCTCCAAGTCTCTCGCCCTGCCGTTGCCGTTTCCATTGGGCCGGGACATGGGTACGACTACGACGGGATAGACCACGGCCTCGGCCACTGGCCCGGTATCAGTGTTTTTTGCGCGATTCGGGCGAAAAACGGCTACAGGCCGCATGGATACTGGCGATTCCTCACCCAGCGCACCCCCCGCTATCCCCCCGCTATCGGCCCGCGAAGTACCCGCGAAGTTGCCTTCTGACCCCGCGAAGTTTGCGGTTTCCCCCGCGAAGTTGCCGTCATAGTCGCAGCGAAGCTGGTAGACGAAGGTCTGCCCCTGGCCGCCGCCGCGCCGCAGGATCAGGTATTCCATCTCCTCCAGTCGCCGCAGGTGCATTCGCAGCTGCGTGTCGCCCCAGTGCGTATGCTCGCGCACCGTTCGCCGCGTAAAGTGGTAATCGCCGCGCTCGATCTGCAACCGCTCGCACTCGGTTGTAACCATCTGATCGAGGGCCGCGAGCAGGCGGCGCGTGTGCGGCGGCAGGTCGTCGAGCGATGGACCCAACACATGACGCGCCAACGCCTGCGCCAGTTTCACGTCCGCTTTGGTGGCCTCGATGTACTCCAGCGTCTCGCCGTTGCGTGTGCTGGTTTTGATCTCACGCTGATGCTGATGCAGCAGCGCAACCGCCTGGATCAGCGTAAGGAACTTCATGTGATCGCGCCGTGTCCGCGTGACGGTATCGGGGAAGTCCTGGGCCGCGTCCTCATCGTTGTTGACCACGGCGATAGGCTTCAAGAGCCGTTGCGCGTTGCGATGCAGCCGTACTATTCTGGCCCGCTCCCGCCGCGCCCACAGCCCCTCGATGGTCTGCGCCTCGCGCTGCTTGCGATGGATGGCCTTGGTCTGCGCCTGCTCTTCGTTGACCGTCAACACAAGGCAGCGGTTCAACAGTTCCTCGTCCACGTCCTGCGCCGTCGTGGTCAGAAAAATCATCACCGGCCCTTCCACGATGTATTCATGCGTAATCAGCTTGCCGCTCACCGGGTCTTTGCCTGTCGAGGCGATCTTCAACCGGCCCTCGCTCTGCAACAGCTTCAACGCATACGAAGCGCGGCTGGCTCCTTCCTCTTCGGCCACGGCAAGTATCTTGTGCTTGAGATTTTTCTGCCCCATGTAGAAGAGCGCCTGGCCGGTCATGGCCGAGTATTCCTCGCGCTGCTCTTCCGGCATGAAGTCGAGTACCGCTTCCATCAGCGAACTCTTGCCAGCGGCGGAACTGGATTGCAGGACCACCGCCAGCGGCTTGTCCAGCAAGCGCGAGACAGCGGCCAGATAACTTATCTTCTTGTTGGTCTCCTCGCCCACAACGCCGCATAGCTCGAAGTCCGACAACACGCGCTCGATCAGGCGCGGATCGCGCAACAGCGCCAGTGCCTCGGCCTGCTCCTCGGCCGTCATCAACGCTTCGTCCGGCGGAGCATCCAACAGCTTTGCGATGCGCTCCCGCTGCAACTCAGCAAGCGCCGTCCACAACTGGCCCACCTCACGGTGGACCGTCTCTTCCTTCGCGGCGAGCTCGTGCGCGGCCTGTTTCACGAACACCGCCCGCAACCGCGCCGCCTCCATGTCCAGTGTGTCGCCGTGATAGCAGAACTCGCCGCGCACGTTCTTCCCCGTCACCTTCACGTTGACTCGCATCTGGCCCCGGCTGTTGCATTTGTCCAGACCCAGCACACGGTACACACGCCCGCTGATGGCCGTTGCCCGCACTTCGTCGCCGTCGATCTCGATCTTTAACTCAGTGGGCACAGACAGCGGCATAGGCCGCGCCGCTGGCTCTTCTAAAGGCACGGCATTTACAGCTAAAGAAAAAGCTCTCTCCGGTTGCTGCTCTGGCTTTGGCATTGGCGTTGGTTCCGGCATCGGTCCCTCGATTTTCGGCATGATGATTTTTTCTTTAGCTGCTGCTTTTACTGCCGCTGGCTGCGGCTCGATGATTGGCTCTGGCACGGACTCCTCGATCTTTTTTTCTTTAGCTGTGCTTTTGGTTTTTGCTGGCTGTGGCTCGATGGCTGGCGCCGCCGCTGCTGCCGGTGGCTCGGCCTCGATTCCTGCCTGGATCACCGGCACGGCCACGCGCTGCGCTGGCGACTGGCCTTTGCCCAGCCATGCGGCACGATGCAACAGCACTCCAAGACTCTTCGCGGCTGGCGTCACTTTCAGCGCGTAGGCGTTCGCGTCCATGCCCTTGGGGAACTCCACGCGGAAGCACTCTATCCCCGACTGCATCAGATCCTCGGCCAGCTTTGCGGCGGCTTTGTTGCCCGCTTCGTCGTGGTCGTAGGCGATGTAAACCCGCTTCGTTCCGTGCTTCTCGAACGCGGCGCGATGGTCCGCCGTGAAGCCGTTCACGCCGTAACTCGCCGTTACATTGCGGTAGCCCGCACACCAAAAAGTCAGCGCATCGATCAGCGCCTCACAGAGGATGATTTCCTTCGATGCGATCAGCGCCTCTTCGTTCCACACGCCCCGATGCTGGCCTTTCAGGTACAGGTGGTAGTCCGTCCCGCCGCGCAGATTGTCGTTGATCTTCCGCCCGTACATCTCCGCCACGTCACCGGCTGGCGTTATCACCGGCACGACCAGCGAACCGTTGAAGTGCTCGTGGCCGCTCTTCCGGTAAATGCCCAACTCCTCCAGCCGGCCCCGCACTGCCGCGCCGTCGGCCCGGTTCTTCGCCGGCAGGCACAGCCCCAGCGTCCGGTTGGCGAAGCCAAGCCGGAAACGCTCGACCAGCTCCGAAGACTTCAAGCCCCGGCTTTCCAGATACCGTTGCGCCTCCGGCGACTGGTTGAAAGCGTCCTGATAGAAGCCCACAATCTTCAACAGCAGTTCGCGGTCTCCGGCCTCCGCCGTCACCGGCGCGGGCAGCTTCCGCACGGTACATTGCTTCACCGGCTGGATCGGCCCGGCAGCTAAAGGAAAATAATCTCTCTTCAACATCTCCAGCGCATGATGGAAGCTCACCCCCTCGGCCCGCATCACCCACAGAAACACGTCGCCGCCCTCGCCGCAAGCGCCCTTGCAACTCCAGACATTCTGGGCCGGGTCGATATTCAGGCTCGGCTTCCGGTCGTCATGGAACGGGCACAGGCCGATAAGCTCCTTGCCGCTGCGAACGAGTTTGATCCCCCGCGCCTCCGCAAGCCGCTGGATCGACACCTCGCGCTTGATCCGCTCCTTCACGTCCTGGGGAACATAGGGCATTCCGTGGACCCTCCTTTTTCGACGTTTTCAGGGCTTCCGCAAAAAACCTGTCAAGTAAAAAATGAACGTATTGAGGGAGTTTTTGCACAGCCTTTAGATGTCGTGAGATTATACGTTATGCGTTAGTCTGTCAATGAGCCTTACCCAGGAGAATCGACAAGTGAACCTTAAAATCGCTTCTGTCATGCCAAGGAAAAAGTACACAGAGTCGTCGTTCGGTGAGCGCCTGATGGGATTGAGGAAGGCTCGCGGGATGACCCAGATTCAACTAGCCGAGGCCGCGAAGACGACACAGCGGGCGATCTCGTACTACGAAAACGAGGCCGGGTTCCCGCCTGCGCCCGCAGTGATTGCCCTGGCTCGCGCTATGCACGTCACGGCGGATGAACTGCTGGGCATCGAACCGCAGACGCACGAGGCATCGAAGTTTGAGCAAGTGACGAGCGACCCCGATAGTATGCGCCAGTGGAAGAGATTCCAGCGGATTATCCTGCTGCCCGAGCGCGACCAGCGGGCCGTTATCAGGCTGATTAACTCGCTCACCGGAATTGCTGCCGAAGCCCACGACTGAGGCCGCTGGTCTGCCGGACGATAGCGCCGGAGCCGTCGCCCTAGTCATGTGGAACATGAAAAGAAGACATTCTTTTCATTGCTGAAAAACACCCGCAGCGGAGGCATCAGTCAAGGCCGCGTCAGCGCCGCCGCAGCGGGCGAAGCGAAGCGGAGAGCCTTTACGGATGACGGAGCGGAGGGTACGGCGCGTCAGCGCGAAAAAGGCCTGATTCACCTCGACCCTTTGTTTTCAACACGTTTACGCACGTAGACCGCGATGTTTACATAAAGCAACCACGGCCCGATGACTTTTATCCTTAGTCGCTTGTTTTCTTATGGTTAACGCTCAGTAACCTGTAAACACCATATATTTAATGACTTTTCCTCTTAGCCGCTTGATTCCATAGCGGTTCCCGCAGAGTAACCTGATAACACCATATATTTTGCATTCTCTGTCTGTAGGCCGCTGATTCCGCAAGCGTTCCCGCAGGGGAACTTCAGGTTACTCTACAGCATCCATTCTGGGGTGATGTGTCCCCCTAATTCCGATGCAAAGCAGCGCGGGCTTTTGCTGATGTGCTGAGGACGCCGGATGGAGGCCACTGACGCAAGCAAGCCGCCCCGGAGGACGGCTGTATGATTGCCTTATGAAACCAGTCAAAGCCTTAGCATTGAAAGCTGGCGTGGCTGTGCTCATGAGCGTTTGCTTGAGCACATCAGTTGCCCAGCCTCGAACTACGAACGAGATGGCAAGCTCGGACGAACTGGTGGTGTATGCCGCCATTCTGGATTCACTGAGCCAGCTCGACGCAAATAGTCACCTTCTAATCGCCGATAAGACATCGACGTTCGCGTGTGGAGAGTCCACTGGCAATGGACTTTCAGTCGCCGACTGCAATGGACTTCGCAACTCAAACGAGACTCCGTCGGATCGCATGGTGATCGTGACGCGAGATTTGCCCGAGTTGCAAAAAGATACGCTCAGGGAGTTCCTATACGCGAACCAGCAGTGCGTCTCGATCACGCACAAAATACCTTCTAATGCGGATTACTACCTGTTCAACGACCCTGAAATCCCCAAAGCCTGGAAGTATTCGTTCCTTGTATATCTGTCACGAGTCGGATTCAATCGTGAACACACCGAGGCACTCGTGAACGTAGGGCTCTTCTCTTACGCTGATAGCAAATTGAGCGAAGGACATTATGTCGCGCTTCGCAAGCTCGCAGGAAAGTGGACGCTCGGCGGGACTTCAGCTGTTTGGAAGTTGACGGCAAACTAATAGCGAAACAGCTTGTGTATTCTTCAGTCCCGCTGTCGAATCGCAGTCGTCGTTCTCTGAAAATGGGCGACCTCCAGATCAACCTGAAATTACGTTGATCCATTCACGTCTCGCCCACCCTGATTTACAGGTATCCATTTTTGTTGACAGAAGACCAACAGGTGAATCTGCAACGCATGGACGCCCCGGCCCGCTATAAAAGATCTGAACCCAATCAGATTTCTCGTCACACACGTATACAACCGTTTCATTTTTAAGATGGTCGATCTTGGGAAACTGCATACCCGGACCTGACCGCACGGATAGAGAGGTCTCGGCTTGAAGCTTATACACCTTTGCAGAATTGCAGAAATATGGATCTGTAGACGATTTGATTGGCTCTGCAATCTGCCCACACACATTCTGAACAGCGAAAACCAGCGCGACTCCCATCAATATCCTGGCATACATGGAAATTCTCCTCCTTTGACTTCATCATCGTGCAACATTTGCGACATTTCTCGGCCACGACATTGGCTTGAGCCAATACCGTGTTAATGTGCAGGCGGCCGTACTGGAGGCGGCGGCGGTGTTGGTGCAGGGGCAGGAGCTGGTGCAGGTTTTGGTGCTGGAACCTGCGTAGTACCTGTTGGGCAACTTTGCCCTAGATTCGGCATAGTGAGCGTCACGTTTGCCTTCGTTCCAAAATCCTTTCCTCCAACTATTTCAATAACCAGTGCTCCAGGAGCCCTTGCCATGACCGTGTCTTGTGCTTGTTTAGCAGTTCCAAGACTCGCCTCACCGACCGGCTGAGTGAGCGTACTGAATGACTCCTTTTGCCCATTGGGGCCAGTAACCGTGCCTGTTGTTCCGGCTCCAATCGTACGTAGTGTTGGTCCCATCCCATCGGCTCCGGTCCATTGCCTTGGAACCACTGCTGCCGAACCGTTTGTAACGGTTACTCCGGGTGCTCCCTCATGTCCAACATTTCTGGGATTTCCCGCCAGGACATAAGCTGTTCCGGTGCATGTAATCGTTGGAGGCTGAGGCTCCTGGTGCCCATCTGGATCGGTTCGTGACAACGGATTATTCCGAACGTAGGCATAGAGATTGAGGCTTTGCGGATCGTCCAGCTTCGCGTAAGGAATTGGGTCTTCTTTGGCGCTCCAGTCTGGCGATAAAAAGCGGCCCATCGCAGAGCTGTAGTAGCGTGCTTCGAAGTAGTCATTTCCAGATTCGGCGTCGCGTTCTTTGCCGGTACAGCGTGACCCGACGCGGTTTAGAACGGCGGTCGCTTGCAACCCTAATGCGGTTGTGGAGTTGCAGACAGTCGGCCCCTGATGCAAG
>Ga0224531_1001591_pt1 | contig 9888 bp, 8 predicted proteins | sample CBST100metaG_FD_179876 | JGI IMG/M metagenome (GOLD analysis project Ga0224531, IMG submission 179876) | Peat soil microbial communities from Stordalen Mire, Sweden - C.B.S.T100 | ecosystem: Environmental > Terrestrial > Soil > Wetlands > Peat | place: Sweden: Norrbotten County, Stordalen Mire... | reverse complement strand
TTTCGGGAATGATGTTTATATCTGCTACGGGCTCACCGTTCCGCGTCCACCGCCAATTGAAGGACCGACGCACCTCCAGCAGACCGTCCCGCTGCAATCGCCTTACGTCGAGTTCGAGATAATCGAGCGTCGTCGCCTTGGATGATCGCCGTCTTCCGCTTCCCCATCCGCCCATTTCATGCTCCCAGAATTTATCGAAATCGTTAGTCAAATTCGATGGTAGTATCGCAATATGATCTCCCAGGACACCAGATAATTTTCGGCTGAAATCAACTTTCTCGAAGGAGCCGCCGTGAACCACATTGCCCTCATCCTGTTTCTCTTCTTTCAAGTGACTGACGTTCACCAGCACACCGTTTACGTCCTTGACAAGGTGATCGACCAAGCGGAAGCAAGGGCGGCTGGGCATACCGATCAAATCGGAGACCATCATTCGGCCCCGGTAGTAATGGGCCAGTTTGCCAAGACTTGTCCCGCCGTGCGATTCACTCAGGATCGCACAGCCGCTGACTTGATCCTCCAGACTCAACCCGGTTCGTCTGTCCTCTCAGACGCCAAAGGAGCCGTCCTTTATGTGTCGCCTGCAAAGAACCTCAAGAACATGACGAAGGACGTTTGCGGCTATATTTCTTCGCATTGATTTTTGTTTTTTTATCGCGCGAGACTCGCCAAGCTCAGTCCTTCCCTCGGAGCCATACCCCCGGCAGGGTCGGGCCACCCCGCCGCCAGCGCAAGGGACTCCAATTCCTAAGCCCATTCATCAGAATCGCCTCACCGGATAGCGGTTGCCAGGGTGGAACTGGAGAGACGGTTTGGCAGGACGAAAGAAAGGTTGAAGCCGGAGTCTTAACAGCTTTCGGAGTGTAGAGACTGTAGCGGATACTGTAGCGGGTACGGGGCTAAATGGGCTTAGACGGGCTTAGACGCGGATTCTGTAAGAGACTGAAACACTAAGGGCATACAAGCGCATCTAAAACCGGCTAATATGCCCTGCGAGGTCTGCAAAACCTTTATGCGCCGGTTCGATCCCGGCCCGCGCCTCCAAACTTCTCAAGTAAATCTAATAGTTTCTGCAGCTTGGCACGATTCTCGCGCCTTTCCATAGGTGTGGCTTTTTCGCGCTCAATCGTGGTAAATCGGCGAAAATTGGGCTCAATCCGGGAGGGGTCGGACCAAAACCGGACCGCACTTGCACCATGATTGGTGCACATCCTTGCGTGTCGACTTGGATCCGAGAATGGTTAGGAAGGCCGTAGAACCAGTCCCACAGATGCCTCAACAGGATGAACATGCAACCGAGTTGAACCATGACGAGGAAGTTGTCGGTGTTGCCCTCCAATTTCTCCCCACATTTCTTGCACACCGGCCGACGCACGACTCCGCGATAAGCTCAATCGGGTGGCACGGACTGGCTGATGCCGGATCAGCATTCCTGCCGTTGCGGGGCCCAGCTTTTTGCCGAGGCTAGCCAACGTCCCGGTCTCCGCTATGAAAGCGCCGGAATACTTAAACCGGTGGCCGATGCCAGTCCCTACATCGAGATCGGACCTGAATACTCCGGGCAGAACAACGTCCTCGCCGCCATCAAGCTGCCCAATTGTTCGCGACGGCAAATTGTATGCTGAGCGTTGCGCGGCGGATGAGAATGATGTGCGTGATCAGAACCGGCCCGGCATTGAAACTGTGAAGGGTGGAGAGCGGTCCGACGCCCACAATAAGAATTGATCTCTGGAAAGTTTTGTCTCGCCAAGACTCCATCCGGGTACAAAGTGCTTGAGAAATCCCATCGGTAACTGGTATCCGCACATAACCAGGCCAGGCCTGCCTCGATGCCATAGGCTGGTGCGGTTCAGACAGACGTTCCGCAAGCCCAGCTTCGGTCTAGCCACCCTGTCTAGCCACCCTATTGTGCACTACCCTGCGAGCAATTATGACCAGCTATCAGCGATCCGATTGTCCGATACTGGTCAATACAAGGTTCTGAATCGGGCAAGGATACTTACTCAAAGAGGGTCTTACCTGGTCGCAGACAGTCAAGATGCGAATAACCGTCCATGGACTTTAACGAATCGACAACAACCACCGAACAGAAGAGAGAATCACGATGAAACCGAGCACAGAAGATAAGACAACCGGCAATCTTCACGAAGTCGAAGGCGCAATCAAGCAGAAGGCCGGCGAGTTCACGAAGAACTCCAACCTGGAAGCTGATGGCATTGCTGAAAAAAACGCCGGAAAAGTTCAACACGTCGTCGGCAAGATTGAAAAGGCTGTAGGCGAATAAGTCAATCAAGCCGGTGCCGTGTCGGGTGATCGGATATCGTTCATCCCCGCAGATTTCGAACACGACAACGCCGGCTGGCCGGAGGCTGTCGTCGGTTGCGACTATGTACTGCAGGTGCATCGCCATTTTAGGGAGCCTTCCCACGCACGAAGACGAGTTGATCGTGCCCGCACGCGAAGGTGCGCTCCGTGTCTTGCGCGCCCACGCGACGTGGCGTGAAGCGCGCGGTGCTAACCTCATCGATTGCGGAGATCGGCTACGGACAGAAGCCTTGGAGAGCGCAGTTCGACGCGACGAATTGGACAAGCCCATGACGGGGACGGCGTCACCGCCTACGTGAAATCGGAGACTCTGGCAGAACGTGCGGCTTGGGATTTCATCGCGCTTGAAGCCGGCGGCTTCGAGCTTTCCATCGTCAAGTCCAGATGCTTGCTGGGCAGCACGCCGCGTTCCAAAGAAGAGTCTATAATCCCTCTTCCGAAAGCCTTGCGCGGCTCGGGGCTGCTAAAAGGCAGCCCGTCAAAACGATCCCTGAAAAAGTCATAGAGCCCACACCCTGAAAGCATGAGCGAGCGGATTCCAACATGCACCGTTCGCTCATGATAAGGAGCGGTGATTCCCACTATTTGACCCGGATGGCAAACAAAATAGCTTCTTGCGATTGAACGAAACAGAACAGACAACAGCTATGCTCAATGTGATATTCCTCAAAGACTTGGCTTAGCAGTATCAAGCAAAGGGAAGATCTTGATCAATGTTCTTCTACTAACCGCAGAGACAATTCGGGACAGCGTTGCTGACTGTGTAGTCTGTCCTGGCATCTCCGTCAATAAAAGCTAATTGCTGCCAGAAAGGGTAGGAATGACAACTGCACACATTAACCGCATTGCGACAGCAACTCCCCAACACGATGTGCATCATGCCTTCATTGACTTTGCAGCCAATTTTCTGGCAGAGGGTACGGTCCGAAAGTTGTTTCGCCGCATGGCTCGATTGTCGGCAATCGAACACCGGTATTCATTCGTGAATCCCAGCGCCACTGCAGATGGTTCGTGGCTGGATGCGGATAGTATCTATGTGCCAGGCGACTTTCCCTCAACTGCGCGCCGCATGCAGTTGTTCGAAAGATTTGCCCCACAATTGGCGCATAGCGCACTGGACAATCTCTCTCTGTCTCAAGAGGAGCGACGCGGAATTACGCACGTAATCGTAACCTCTTGCACCGGACTCTACGCACCCGGTCTGGATTTCGAGGTAGTCAATCATCTCGGACTCAATCCGTCAGTCGAACGTACCATGATCGGCTTCATGGGATGCTACGCAGCAATCAACGCGCTCAAGTCGGCACATCACATCGTTCGCTCGGTGCCGGAAGCCTCAGTTCTGGTATTGAACCTTGAGCTCTGCTCGCTGCATTTTCAAGAAACTCATGAACTGGAGCAGGTACTGTCTTTCCTGGTCTTTGCCGATGGCTGTGCCGCATCGCTGGTAACAGCGCAAAAGAAAGGCCTTGCCATTGACAGCTTTCTGGCACTCAATATTCCGAAGACAAGCAACCTGATCACGTGGCGGGTTGGCGATCTTGGATTCGACATGCATCTCTCTGGTGATGTTCCAGGAGAGATCGGCCGTGCGCTGAAAGAATCAGGCATTGAGATTACGCGAGGTCAATCTATATCCGCCATCGATTGGTGGGCTGTGCATCCGGGAGGCCGCTCAGTTCTTGACTCGGTAGAGAAAGGCCTCAGTTTGAGCACGGATGCACTCGCTTGCTCACGCGATATTCTGGCGCGATACGGCAATATGTCCTCTGCTACCGTAATGTTTGTGTTGCAGCAGATCATGGAACAAGCCCAGGCAGGGCAGCAAGGCTGTGCCATGTCGTTCGGACCTGGGCTGACCGCGGAAACGATGCTCTTCCATGCAGCATAACGCGCCGAATTTCCGTCATCGCTCGCAGCTTGATGAACTCATGGACGCGCCATGCAGTCGCGACGAGTTGCGCGCCTGTCTTTGTGACCTCGCTTGGACAAACCGTTGGACCCTGGCCTATCGGCCTCAGACACATTGGCTTGATACTCTAGCGGACGAACTATCGGCGCTAGCGGATCCGATCTGCATACTCGATGTTGCCTGCGGCTATGGAGACGGGTTGCGTAGGATTGAACAATGGGCGCGTAAGCGCGGCATTGCGGTAGAACTGACTGGCCTTGAGCTGAACTCAGACGCTACGGTGATAGCTGCGGAGGCAACTCCGGCATCAAGCACAATTCGGTGGGTTACCGCGGATGTATTTGCATACGTGCCGCCGCAGCCGCCTCACCTCGTAATCAGTTCTCTCTTCACACATCATCTTTCTGAAGACAATATTGTTAGATTCTTGCAATGGATGGAGCAGCATGCCAAGCTGGGATGGTTTATCAACGATCTATCTCGCGCGGCGATTCCTTACTATTCCTTCCAAATCTTCTCAAAGCTGGCAAGGCTCCATCCCTTTGTGCAGCATGACGGCCCCATCTCAATTGCGCGGTCTTTTTTACTGGAAGACTGGCAAAGGATGCGCGCAGCCGCAGGCCTCGAAGATCAGGACATCGATATCGAGAGCTTCAAACCTGGGCGTCTCTGTGTATCCCGGCGAAAGCCATGATCATGGAGGAAGCGTCAGTGAGAAATACAAGCCCAACTGTTGACAATCTTGTCATTGGAGGAGGGCTTGCGGGTTCAATGGTGGCAATCCGACTGGCATCCGCAGGACGACAGGTGACTCTTCTTGAGAAGGAGAGCACCGCACACCACAAGGTATGCGGTGAGTTCCTTAGTCCAGAAGCCGTTGAGTATCTCAATCAGGTTGGAATCAACCCATTGGATCTGGGTGCGGCGACGATCCGCTTTGTACGCATTTCCTCACAGCAGAGAGTGGTGGAAACAGATTTGCCCTTCACCGCGCTCTCGCTTTCACGATTCACTCTGGATGAAGCCTTGCTCTCACGCGCTGAAGGAAAAGGCTGCAAAGTGCAGCGTGGTTCGTTTGTGGAACAACTGGACATACAGGACAACCTATGGGTTGCGCAACTTCGAGGCGGCAAATCGGTGTGCGCTCATACAGCGTTTCTCGCCAATGGCAAACACGATATTCGAGGATGGGAGCGTGCACGCACCGGTCAAGGCGACCTGGTCGCCTTCAAATTGCACTGGCAACTTGATCCGGCCCAGACCGATATGTTGAGAGAGTTCATTGAGCTATTTCTATTCCCCAGAGGATACGGTGGACTTTCTCTAGTTGAGGGTGATGTAGCCAATCTATGCTTAGTGGTTCGACAGGCTGAGTTACGCAGGATTGGTGGATGGCGAGAGCTGCTCGCATCTATACTTGATGATAATCGGCATTTGAAGCAGCGCCTACAAGGAGCTAAGGCCTTGTGGGATCGGCCGTTGGCCATCTCTTCCATTCCGTATGGACATCTTGCCGGACAACCCTTCGGTCTTTGGTGTGTGGGCGATCAAGCTGCGGTAATTCCATCGTTTACAGGAGATGGGATGTCGATCGCCTTGCACAGTGCTGCCCTTGCCTCTGAGATGTATCTGGCTGGCGAAAGCGCTGAACAGTATAACCATAGGCTTCATGCTCAGCTAAGCCTAGAAATGAAACTGGCAACAGGTCTCTCACGAACTGTGGTCACGAGTGCAGGCCGCAGCCTGGCGCTCTTTGGAATTTCTCTCGTCCCAAATGCGATGAGATGGATAGCTGCATCGACCCGTATTCCGAAACAAGCCCTTCTTGAGCCCCGCCTTCTTCCGAGTACAGAGGATAACCCACCACGCAGCAGTTGAAGCTATCTTTGTGAAAGAGAAATTACCGAAAAGGCTCTCGCTATTGAAATCGTGCACTGAAGCTGAATATTTCAAATAACTTTCAAACCTATTAAAAGCCCAGAACGATGCATCACAATGCCGGGAGGTTGAACAACTGTTCCATTGGAGACCGTCCTCTTGAACTTAGAGCGCGACAATCGCAGTGCGCCGTGGCGCCACTCCGGTAAAGTGGATTCGAGAAGAACGTTGGTGGACTATGTTTCTGTCCATTCGCAGGCAGATACCGAACGTGATGATTTGTACATTGAGCGCTGGAGCTAAAGACAGACAATAAAGGCGAACTCAAGGAACTGGCTGCGATTTACATCACCGTGGGCTCGATCCTGCTCTCGCGAAACAGGTTGCTCAGCAACTGATGGCTCACGACGCGTTGGGCGCCCATGCCAGCGATGAGCTAGGCATACCCGTTGCGGATTTTTGAATTCGTTATCGAGGACTGCACTGGTCTTGCCGCTTGCTGATGTTCTGAGGCTGGCTCGACATGGACAACACCGGCTGGCCCAATATCTAGGTGGCCAACGACAGCGACCTTGACGCCATCGTCAACTGCGTCAATGCAGTCCCACAATTGCTCCGCTGCGACTCCACCTTGAACCGGAGTTGGATCAAGATACGCCTCGTGGGAACCAGGAGCAATCGCACCGGCATCGGTGCGCGGTTGAAGGTGGTGGCACAGACCGGCACCCCCGTCCTGACCGCCAAACCAGGGACTCCCCTTGTCCAGATCGACGAGGTCCGCTCCTGCAACGGATACTACTCGGCCAGCGATTTGCGCATTCACTTCTGCCTGGGCGATGCAAAAAAAGTGGACATGGTCGAAATCAACTGGCCCTCCGGCGAAGTGAACACGCTCAAAGAACTGGATGTGAACCGGCTTTATGTGATCCAGGAGGGGGGCAAGATTCTAAAACCCGAAGCTCTCACCCCGGCGATGAACGGATGCAACAGTCAGATTGCCGGCTGCCCGAACCTGGCCTCATTCCCTCACCGCACCGGGACCCAACGCGCCTCTTCCTGCGCAGACAATTCCACCGTGTTGCGCGCCCCCAACCTCCCGCTGCTTGACTTGCTCCTCAGCCTGTAGCGCACCGTCCCTGCGCCAAGACCCGACAGATCCACTTTGAATCGCCGCCGCTTGTCAGACAGGTTCTTCAGCACAAACCCATTCTCGTCATAGCTGTATCGCAACCCATACTCGGGAATCCCAAACTCCACGCTGCCATAGCCGTTGATGCGCGGCGCAACTGACACGTCCGCATCTGCGGGGATCGTAAGACCCAAAAGCTTCGAGATCAGTACCGCCGCATAAACGTTGGGATATTCGTAGTACTTCACCGCCCCGTGCGCGTTCTTGCCATCGATGTAATAGACATAATCCATGTCATATCGTTCGCCCATGAAGTAGTTGTCTTTCGCACCTTCCATCGCCACGGTTTTTAGCTGATGCAAAAGGATGTCGGTCTGATTGCGAGATTCACGGAAGGCAGCATCCCAGTACCAATACCTTCCAGCCGCGCAAAGATCGTACGGGCCGCCGCTCCCGATCTCCGAGTTGTCATACCCCGCAATGTCCGCCGCCACGAAGCTGGGAAATCTTTCAAATTGAGCTGCGTTCGCATCGATCAGATCCCGCACGGCATGGGCCTGCGCTGCGGTCGCATATCCATACGTCACCGGCAGCGTATTGGCCAGCAGATGAATGTGATCGTGAGCCTTGCCGTTGCGATCCACCCAGTCGATGAACCGCTGATTCTTCTCATCCCAATATCCCATCGGAAGAGGCTGGACCAGCGCGCCGGCAATCTTCTTCGATACGCCGGAGTAGTGAGTAGCTTGTTCCTTCCGGCCCAGAGAGTTCTCCATGCCGGCCAGCAAACCAAACGAATTTGCCGCGAAAGCCTGGGCCTGCGTGGCGCGCCCATCCTTGATCACCTGGTCTTCGTAATAGACATCCGACCACACGCGTCCGTACCGATCCATGTGAGCCAGAGTCCAGGAAGCGGCATGTTCCAGGTTCAGAATATTGGCCCGAAGCCACGCAATATCTTTCCTGGCTTCATAGTAGTGCCAGGCCTCTTCCATCACTTCGATGTTTCCCGTCAATGGAAACATCGCCGCGTTTTGCTCGTTGTCTTTGCTGTTCCTGCGCACGTGGTACTCACGGCGGCCATCCGGCTGCACAGAGCAGGGAAAGCGATACAGTCCCTCAGGATCGTCGTTCATCAGCTTGAACTGAAGCTCGATCATGCGCCTCACAATATCCAGATCGGCATCCGATCCCATCGCCAACCGCCCTTTGATCTGGAATTCGTGATCCACGGCAGGATAAGATCCCGCATACGAATTGATATTCAACGTGCTCAGGACATACCCACTGCTATACGGGTACTTCGCCGCCATCGTCTTCTCCACCACCGAGGGCAGCATGGTTCCCCAATAGAAGGCAGCCAGCGCGTCTTCAAGTTCCGTACCGCCGTCGATCTTCAATGAGAATCTGTGATTGAATGGATCGCTGTGTGGCCGTGCCTCCGACTCGTAGAGCTCAAAGCTGTCCGCTTGCACGCGAACCTTCAACCCATCCTTTGTCTTTGTCGCGCTCGCGTCACCACCATGCAGTTGGAAATGCCAGGAGTGATCTTTTGATGTGGCATCTGCCGGCAGAATCCATAGGTTCGTGTTCACATCGATCTGGGCGCCCGTTGCGCTGATGGGCAGAACCCACCATTGATCGTGCTCGCGGTTCACGCCCAACCCCTGACAGCGCGTGAAGATCATCTCCACCGGCACGTTGTGATCTCTTCGCGTCACCAGAAAATGATCTCCGGCGGCAGTCAGATTGGCGTTCTCGAATGACTGTAAAATCCCATCGGCCTGCCCCAGCCGCGGCCCGTCCGCGATCGCCTGGTTGGCCTGCGCACACACGCAAGCTGAAATGCCGAGGAAGATGAGCGCCGCGATAAGTCTTCTCAAGAGACACCTTTCCTTGGGTTCTGCTCTCACCTGGTTTCCTGAGTCTGAAGTTTGCATCAAAAAACATGCTGTCATCCTGAGCGGAGATGGCGCGTGACCGGGGTCCCCGGCGACAGGTCTTCGTCGCTGGGGTGGGTGGGCGCCAATCGCAGTCGAAGGATCTGCAGTTGTTCTTCAACGAACTTCGGATTCACCACACTGGTTTTCAAGAAGATGCAGCCCCTGAGAGATTCTATTGCAGGGGATCGCCGCCTGCCGAGGGCCGGGCAAGGTTCCGAGGTCCGTTCTAAGGAAGTCATGTGCAAAGGGGGATGATGCAGGCAATTTGAAGGCAAAAGCCGGAGGGAGCAGGGGCCTTTACAGGCTGCGGAAAAACTCAATTCGGAGGGAGCCGGGGGCTTTACTGATTGTGATCCCTCAAAGGGGCTTGGCTTCGTGCCTTGCCAAGGGAAGCGTATCGCTCACGCCGCCTGAAACCCCGCGCCGGAGGCGCATTATTGGTTAGCCCCGCGCTTCAGCGTGGGGTAAGCGTCCCCATCATGACAGAGCCGGAGTCCCGTAGGGACGGAGCATTCTCCGCGCACGAATTCCATGCACTCTTTCGTAAAACAGAATGAAAAAACACAAAACCGGGGGCGACTCCCGTAAATCTCAATCGGCATAGGGGCGGCGGTCACCCGCCGACCCCTGCCACACCACCGGACATGCGGGTCCGCATCCGGCGGTTCGGTTGGATTGAGCTACGTAACGGTCAACAACCG
>Ga0224531_1001587_pt1 | contig 9904 bp, 7 predicted proteins | sample CBST100metaG_FD_179876 | JGI IMG/M metagenome (GOLD analysis project Ga0224531, IMG submission 179876) | Peat soil microbial communities from Stordalen Mire, Sweden - C.B.S.T100 | ecosystem: Environmental > Terrestrial > Soil > Wetlands > Peat | place: Sweden: Norrbotten County, Stordalen Mire... | reverse complement strand
GGCGGAACCGGGCCAGTATCTGGCGCTGCCGGTGCAGGCGGTGATCGCCGCGTCCGGCGGCACAGCCCGCCCCGGCCCGACCGTTGCCGAGGCCCTGGCGCGGCTGGTGACGCCGACCGGCCCGGCGCGGGTGCTAATCTGCGGCAGTCTCTACCTCGCCGGAGAAGTGCTGAAGGCGGACGCAGCCTGACCCGTCCTGGCGGACGTGGCAACGCCAAGTCCAGAAGAACGGACAATCGGCAAAGAAAACAGAGGCGGCGCCAAATTTCTTTTCGGCGCGGGCAACTTATTGGAGGAATCAGACAACCTCGCGCCAGTTTCGCTTGTGCAGCGACAAACTCGGCTCCACGTTCTGTTCATCAAGTCTGATCTTATGGTCTCGGAAGATCCTGGACGCGAGATTCAGCACAAACGCGGAGAGACGAAATGAGTGCAGCGATGAACATGCCGATGCCGGGTATGATGCCGAACATGATGTCTCCGATGATGGGCGGAATGATGCCCAACATGATGGGCGGCATGATGATGCCCAACATGATGATGCCCAACATGATGGGCGGAATGATGCCCAACATGATGATGCCCCCCATGATGGGCATGATGCCGATGATGATGTGTCGGATGTCCTGCGAGATGGGCGCCGACGGCAAGATGATGTGCAAGGTGATGCCGATGGACGGCATGCCGACGGAGGCATTCAAGGAAGCCTGCCAGCGGATGATGAGCATGATGGCCGGCGGCATGCCCTGCATGATGATGTGCGGTGGCATGATGATGTGCGGCGTGCCGATGATGAAGGCAGCCTGAACCACGCAGCCGGCGCCGCCAGGATTGGCGGGGCCGGCCGTGTTGTGCTGATGCGCCACGAGTTGGAAGGGCCGCTTGTCTCCGCGAACGAACCGAGGCAAGCGGGCTGGTACAGATTGCTCCCGTGGCGGCGGCGATGTTGGCAGAAACCTCCTGCGTCCCCTGCGCGGCCTGCTGGACGTTGGCCGCGATCTCCCGCGTCGCCGCTCCCTGTTGCTCCACCGCCGAGGCGATGGAGGACGAGATTTCGGGCACCTGCTCGATGACCGTGCCGATCCCTTTGGTGGCATCGACGGCCTTGTAGGCTTCCTCCTGCATGCCAGCAAGTTGGTCTGCCCGGCGATGGAACGTGCATCGGCGAGCCTCTGACCTTCCCGTGCACGTCGAACGACCGCGCGGCGCGGGTTCTCACAGCGGCGGGGGCGATGGCGCCTAGTCGTCCCCACCTCACCCACCCAGCGCGCCGGTCAGGCCGACAGAGGCCGCGTCCGCGCCGTGTTCATCAGGCGCTCGGTATCGGCGAAGCTGACGATGCCGGCGTCCGATCCAAGCCCGGTCGCCACCAGCGCGCCGGCGGCGGAGGCGAAGCGCGCCGACTTCTCGACATCCCAGCCATGGTGCAGGCCTGCGATCAGGCCGGCACTGAAGGCGTCGCCGCAGCCGGTGGTGTCCTTCACGTCGATCTCGAAGGCCGGCAGACGGAACATGGTGTCCGGCGTGGCCACCAGGCAACCCTCGCCGCCCATCGTCAGGACACAGGTGCGCGCGCCGAGGTCGCGGAAGAAGCGGGCAGAGTCCTCGGCTTTCGCCAGGCCGCTCATCGCCGTCGCGTCCTCGATGCTGGGCACGAAATAGTCCACGTAGGGCAGCGACGGACGCAGCACGTCCACCGTCTGCCGCGTCGCCGAGAGCAGGTCGAAGGTGGTGGTGCGTCCGGCCGCCTTGGCCGCCTTCAGCAGCGCGGTGGTCGGCGCGCCGTCCAGCTTCGCCAGCAGCGGCATGCCGCCGACGTGCACGAACGCGGCGTCGAGCACCGTGGGATAGTCGGCCTCGGTGAGGGTGAACGCGTCGGAGGCGCCACGGCGGTGCAACGCCGGGCGGTCGCCGTTCGGCCGCACGTTGAGGATGGTCGCCGACGTCGGCACACCGGCCAGACGCTGCATGGCGGAAACGTCCACGCCGAAGCGCGACAGCGTGCTCAGCACGAAATCCGCCTTCTCGTCATCGCCGACCGCGCCCACGGCGCGCGCGCGCAAACCGAGCTTGGCGCAGTCAACTACCGTGCCACCGGCGGTGCCGGCCACGGTGAGACGGATCTCGTCGATGAAGCGCAGCTGTCCGCCGGGCGGGATGGCCTCTACGGGGCGGCCGAGGATGTCGAGGATATAGAGCCCCACAACGCTGACGTCGAAAGTCATGAGTGTTCACCTATGGGCCGAGGTGCGTCTGCCAGCCGGACGCCATTACGGAACAGGGCCACGTGCACAAACGAACACGCGACGACCACTTCGTCCGGCAGCGCCCGAGCCACCTCGGCAGAGAGGCCCAGGCGCGCAAGATTGTTTCGCTCACCCTTACCACCAGAAGGTATTGTCCGTCGATCTGATCGGGCGGTGCAGCAGCCGCGCATCGCGCGCCTACTCAGCGCCGTACGCGCATGGCGAAGACCGTTCCAGCCAGGACGATGAAGCAGCCCACGACGAACTTTTGCCAGGTGCTCGGGATGCCTGCCAGGATAAGGACGTTGTTGACCAGGGTCACGAGAACCACGCCGAGGAGAGTGCCGATCACGGTACCCGATCCGCCGGTGATGCGCGCTCCACCCAGAACCACGGCGGCGATGACGTCGAGCTCCGTTCCAGCCAGGTCGAAGGGGTTGGCGAGCCGATTGCTCGAAACGAAGATGATCCCGGCCACGCCGGCGAGCAAACCGGCGTAGGTGAAGACGAAGACCTGGACCTTCCTCAAATCGTAGCCGAGTCGTTCGGCGATGGCGGGACTGCCCCCGATGGCGAAGACGGCGCGCCCCATGATGGTGCGGTTGAGGATCCACCAGGTCACGACGGCGGCCAACGCCAGCACCAACACATAGGCCGGCAGAATGGCGACGGTACCGGCTTGCGTCGTGGTCCGCCACAGTTCGTACTTGCCGAAGGCATCCATGGAGACGGGAATGTTCACGAACAGCTCGGTGCCGATGAAGGTCAGCAGAAAGCCGCGGATCACATATTGCGTGCCGATGGTGACGATCAGCGCCGGGGCCTTCAGGTAATGAACCAACAGGCCGTTGACCGCGCCGAAAATCGCGCCCCCAACGGCGCCGAGGGCGAGGATCACTGCAATCGACGTCCCCGGGGCATAGTCAGCCGTCGTCCTGGTGATCAGGTACATCGTCAGTGCGGCGATGGCGGTGAACGACATGTCGAGCCCACCAGCCGCCAGCACGGTGAGAACCCCGAGGCCGAACAGCCCCTTCACGACGGCGGCACGGGCCATGTCGAACAGACTGGCGACCTGCCAGAATGTCGGGTTGATGGCGCCGACGACGATGCTGACTATGACGATGAGGATCAGCGTGAAAACCGGCGGGTGGCGCACCAACCAGCCAAAGACGCGGGCCGGCGAAGCGTGTCCGACCCTGGAAGAAGCCCCAGCCCCCAGCGCGAAGTCGGTCATGACAGGCTCCTCGACGCAGTTTCGGCCACCAGGGCGTGATAGAGGGCGTCCTCGCTCACGCTCTCGGCGTCGAACGTCTCGGCCACGGTCCCCCTTCGCATCACCAGGATGCGGTCGCAGTTCTGCAGCAGTTCCGGCAAATCGTCGCTGATGATGATCACCCCCATGCCGTCTCCGGCGAGCTTCTGGATGATCCGGAAGATCGTGTCTTTCGACCCGACATCGACGCCCACGGTCGGGCCATGAAGAACGAGCAGCTTCGGTTTGATCGTCAGCCCGCGGCCGATGAGAACGCGCTGCTGGTTTCCCCCCGACAGCGATTGCACCGGGTTGCCAAGGTCGGGCGTGACGATCTGCAAGTCCTGGGCTATGCCCTGGGCGAACGCTCGGCTGCGGCGGACGTCGAGCAGGCCGAACCGACCCAGCAGTCGGTCGAGCACCTCGGCGATGATGTTGAGGCGGATGGGCTTTTCGAGGAACAGACCTTCCGAGAGCCGATCCTCCGGCACGTAGCCGATCCCGGCGGCGATGGCGTCCGTTGGTTGGACGAGCCTCACCGCGTGCCCCTCGATGCCGATGGTGCCATGGTCGGCAGGAGACACGCCGGCCAGAGCGAGAGCCAATTCGTTGCGGCCGGAATCGAGCAGTCCCGTGATCCCCAGGATCTCGCCGTGGTTAAGCGAGAAGGACACATCGCGGAAGGAATTGCGCCGACCGAGTGTGCAGACCTCCAATAGCCGTTCCGTCCCCATCTCGGCCTGGCGGTAGCGCACGTCATCGATGACCTTCCCCGTCATCCAATAGCTGAGATCGCGCTTGCTGTGCTCGGCGATGTCGCCTTCCATCACCTTCTGCCCGTCGCGCAGGACGATGGCACGCCCGCCGATCGACTTGCATTCATCGAGTTTGTGGGTAACGAACAGAACGGCCACGCCCTGCGCGCTCAACTTGTTCACGACGCCGATCAGGTTTTCGACCTCGCGCTTGGTCAGCGCCGTGGTCGGCTCGTCCATGATGACGAGCTTGGCGTCCGTGGCAATGGCGCGCGCGATGGCGATGAGCTGGCGCGTGGCGATCGGCAATTCATCGACGCGGGTCGACAGAAAACGGCGGTCGGAGGGAAGGTTCACGGCGCCCAGCGCGCGGGCCGCCGTGCCGGCCAGACGGGCAAGGTCAAGGCGGTGGGCAAGATGGCCGCCGGATTCCACGAGCTGTTGCGTCAGGGCGATGTTCTCGGCGACGCTCAGATTGGGCAGCAGCGACAGATCCTGGTAGACCGTCTCGATGCCGGCCGACAGCGCTTCGATCGCCGACAGGCGCTGCACCTCGCGTCCGTCGATGACGAGGCTGCCTGCGTCCGCCGGCTGGGCCCCCGAGATGATCTTGATGAGCGTGCTCTTGCCGCAGCCGTTCTCGCCGATGAGGTGATAGATCTGGCCGCGCTCGATGGTGACGCTGACGCCCCTCAGCGCCTTCACCCCGGCGAAATGCTTGTGAACGTCCCGAACTTCCAGAAATGGCGGCGTGTTCGGGTCCCGGGTGAAAGGCGCCGTGGTAACGGCGGGGAAATTGGCGGACATGGCGCTGTTCATTTGAAACGCTGGAACGATCCGACTTCGGCAGGCTGCCAACCGGCGAACGCCAGCCGGAAGTGACTTGGTATGGTGGCGGCGGTCTGGCGTGCGCGGGTTCGACGATGGTCCATGTACAATCTCGCCTCCTGAATAGTGATGTGTGTGCCGATCACTGGGGATCTCTTCTGGGAAGTTGAAAGCTCCGGCATTCAGCACCCGTCACGGAGTCGCAGGCCGCCCCCCACAGGGGACCGCTCGGATGCCGGGTTCGGCCCACGCCCAACCTGCGTGCGAACCCGGCATCATCCATCCTGATTGTCGCCGGACAAAGCGGCCTGTCGTGCATGCAGCTTCAGGACCAGCATGCACGACAGCGGTCCGCTTTCGCGGGACGTTCCTTAGAAGGGATAATTCTTGTAGTTGTTCTTGTCGACATCGACCCAGGCCTGGCCAACCACGATGCTGCCCTTTCCGGGGCCCTGCTTGAGGTGCATGTGGTTGTAGCCGGGCACACCAAGGTCCATGCCGTCGGTGATCGGTGTGCCGTCGAGCAGCATCTTGGCGAGCTTGTTCATGACGAAGCCGGCATCCTTCGGATCCCAGAAGCTGATGCTGGTGACCGCCCCGCTCTCAAGATAGCGGCTCGTGTCCTTGGGCATACCGATGCCGACGACGCAGACCTTGCCCACCAGGCCGGCTTCCTCGACAGCGCGGCCGATGCCGATCACGTCGACCGCCGAGCCACCCTGGAAGCCCTTGAGGTCGGGATACTTGCGCAGGATCTCCTTGGCCTTCTCATAGGCGGTGTTGGCGTCGTTGAAGGACTCGTTCTTCGGCGAAACCAGAGTCATACTGGGATACTTCTTGGCGTTCTCCGCGCCGCCGTTGGCCCATTGCACGTGCGTCAGGCTACCGAGCGATCCGACGAAGGAGGTCCATTTGCCGGACTGGCCCATGCATTTGGCCAACTGCTCGTCGAAGTGGGCGCCAAACTCCGCGTTGTCGAAGGCCTCCATGTCGACCTGGGTATTCTTCAGGTTACTGGCCTCGTGGGTGACGACCTTGATGCCGCGGTCCATGGCCCGCTTGAGCGCGCCTTCGAGCATCGGGGGATCGAACGGCACCACGGCGATGGCGTCGACCTTCTTGGCGATCAGATCCTCGATCATGGTTTCCTGCAGGGCCGCATCGGCCTTGCCCGGACCAATCTCGTTCGTCGTAACCCCGGGGGTCTGTTCGCCGAAGGCCTGCACGCCTTCTGCCATGCGCACGAACCAGGTTTCGCCCCTCGTCTTCACGACCGTGACGATCGAGCGGGTTTCCTGAGCGGCGAGGGTACCGACGACTCCCACGCTGCCCAGAAGGAGAACGCAGGCGGCAAGTTTCTTGAACGTTGACATTCTATTTACTCTTTTCCTTTGCTTCCGAAGACCCTCTCTGGACCGGAGCGCCGACGAACGAGGGTAGTGGTGCGTCGGTACCTTCGGGCTTGGCCTATGATCGCCGAGGCAGCCAGGACCCGAGATCGATCCGGGAAACGGCGAGGAAAATCAGCAGCAACAGTCCCCATGCGCAGTCCCGAAAGAAATCCGAGATGCCGAGGAAGTTGAACATGGTGGAGAGCAACTGCAAGGTCGTCGCCGACAGGACGACGCAGATCATCCTCCCATAGCCACCGTCCGGGCGAACCCCTGCCATGACGGCGATCAGGATGGCGATCAAGACGTAGGAGGTGCCGTAGTCCCATTTCAGGCTGGAGATGCGCGCGCCGATGATGATGCCCGCAACCGAGGCGAGGACGCCGCACACCGTATAGGTCACAAGCAGGATCCGGCGCGGGGCGAAGCCGGCGTATCGCGCCGCCTTGGCATTGCTACCGAGCAGGTAGAGGCGCAGGCCGAACGGGCTGAACCGCAGCACGGCACCGATCGCGGCGGCGATCACGATGAACACGGCGAAACAGATCGGAATACCGAACACAGACCCGTTGCCGAACGTGTCGAGGGGTTCGATGTAGCCGAGCTTCACACCCGAGCCGTTGGTAAGCACCAGGCTCACGCCGGTAAAGGCGAGCGATGTCCCCAGGGTCGCGATGATCGGCGTCAGTCCGGCGCGGGAGATGAGCAGGCCGTTGATCAGGCCGCCGACCAAGCCGACACACAAGGCGACAGCGGCGAATGAGACGGTGAAGACCATGGGGGCGTCGTCGGAAGACACCCAGAACGGCACCACCAGCGCGGCAACCACCCCGGACAGGTCCGCGAGCGCAATCCCCGACAGATCGATCCCACCGTTGCCAGAAATCATCGCCAGCATCACGCCGATCGCCAGCAACCCTAATTCAGGAACCTGCGCGGCCATCGACTGGAGATTGTAGGTATTGACGAATTGCGTCCCGACCAACGCAACGGCCGTCACCAGCACCAGCACATTCACCACGACCAGAAAGTTCAGTTGACGATCCGCCAGGGCCTTCTTCATCGAGGATATCCGTGCGGGAGCCCGCGCCACGGTGCGGGGAGTCCGAGCTTGACGATCATTTCTCGGGTCGAATCCCGTCCTTGCTTCACCGCCGCAGACTGCAGGCAGGCTGCAGTGAGGCAACAAAAGAAATTCTGAACCGGTCCATTTTTCCTCACTTTCCGTGTGCGTCATTGGCACACGTCCATTCTGCGACGCACAATGGTGTTGCACTGCTGTGCGAATCTGCCCGAAAATCTGTGACCGACGTTTAGCTGGCAAGTTCTTCAGGAGTCAAGGTCCGCCCGGACTTATTGCCAGTCCAGCCGCTCGCGCACCAGCGGGCTGACCGCTCGCACGACATTGCGGAGGGACGGCACGCGCCGTTTCTGCAGTGGCTGTCCGCGCCCGCTCCAAGGCAGTGATCAATCGTCAGTCTCCAGTAATCGGAAGAAACAAGAAACTGACTACTGGAAACTGAGAACTGATCGTGCGCTATCCCTTTCACCGTCTGGTCCAGGGCAATCGGGTGAAGGGCATTCGGAGTAAGCTTCGAATCCAGGAGCGCGCTCACTCGGCATATCCGAATCCAACAGGCCCTTCGGCCGACCGAAAAGAATCAGAAGCCCCGTTCACCCGATTGCCCTGCCGTCTGGTCTTATCCGGCCCGCACCTCGGCGAGGAAACCTGCCACCTCGGTGCGCAACGTCTCGGAATTCGTGGCCAGATCGTTCGCCGAGGACAGCACCTGCGCACAGGTCGCTCCCGTGGCGGCGGCGGCCTTGGTGACGCCGGCGATGTTGGCAGAAACCTCCTGCGTCCCCTGCGCAGCCTGCTGGACGTTGGCCGCGATCTCCCGCGTCGCCGCCCCCTGTTGCTCCACTGCCGAGGCGATGGAGGACGAGATTTCGCGCACCTGGTCGATGACCGTGCTGATCCCTTTGATGGCATCGACGGACTTGCGGGTTTCCTCCTGCACGGCGGCGATCTGGGCGCTGATCTCGCCGGTGGCCTTCGCCGTTTGGTTAGCCAGCCCCTTGACCTCGCCGGCGACCACGGCGAAGCCCTTGCCGGCGTCGCCCGCCCGCGCCGCCTCGATGGTGGCGTTCAGCGCCAGCAGGTTGGTCTGCCCGGCGATGGAGTTGATCAGGCTGACCACCTCGCCGATCCTGTCGGCGGCGCGCGCCAGGCCCTCGACCATCGTGTTGGTGCGAATGGCCTCCTCGGCGGCGGTCGCCGAGACCTGCGCCGCCCGCGCCACCTGCCGGCTGATCTCGCCGATCGAGGAGGCGAGTTCCTCGGCCGCCGAGGCGACGGTCTGCACGTTGGCCGAGGCGCGATCCGACGCGCTCGCCACGGCGCTCGCCTGGGCATCGGCCTGCTGGGCGGTCGCCGACATGGTTTGCGCCGTCGCCTGCAGCGCGCCGGCCGAAGACGATACCGTCTTCACGATTCCCATGACATGGGTCTCGAAACGGTCGGCGAGGCGCCGCAGAGCGACGTGCAATTCCGCTTCGACAACCTTTTCCGCGTTGACGTCGATGAGCGATCCGCAGGCCCGCTTGGCTATGCCGGATTGATCCCGCGCGACCCCGCCCACCGACCGGAACCAGCGATACGAGCCGTCCTTCATCTTCAGCCGATAGGTGGCGCTGTAGCCGGTTCGGCCGGACGTGTCCGACAGGCAGGCCGCGAACGCGGCGGAGGCGGCGGCGGCGTCATCGGGATGGCACCGATCGAGCCAGGAGCCGGCCAAATCGGGTAATTCGGCGACACTGCTGAAGCCGAGGAGCCGACGGAATTGGTCCGAATAGTACCAGGCGCTCTCCGGGTGCATGCGGTCGCCGTCATGCAACACCACGTCCCATATCCCCACGCCGCCATTGCGGTCGAGCAAGGCAAGGCGTTCGGCATCGGAACATGTCTGCGAGGAGGTTCTTTTCAGGAACATGTAAGAATGCTCTCCAGCATCGTTCGCATTGAGCGAGGCCTTGGCTCAGCGGCGATGGCTTCCGCTTGTTTCAACCGGACGCCGATCCGGTCGTTGCTGGCGACATGCTGGCACGGCAATCGTTGCTAATCTATTTACCCTGGTGGAAGAATGCCCATCGCTCGGCCGCGGCGATGCTCCGAGACGGTGACAGCCGCCCGATCGCCGCCGACGCGTCGAACGATCACGCCGGCTGGAACGCCGTGCGGGCGCATGCGAGCGCGCAATGCGGGATCTCGCGGCGGCGGTGGACGATGGCGCCTGATCGTCCCCGCCCCACCCAGCGCCGGTCAGGCCGACAGAGGCCGCGTCAGCGCCGTGTTCATCAGTGGCTCGGTATCGGCGAAGCTGACGATGCCGGCGTCCGATCCCAGCCCGGTCACCACCCGCCCAGCAT
>Ga0224531_1001586_pt1 | contig 9908 bp, 6 predicted proteins | sample CBST100metaG_FD_179876 | JGI IMG/M metagenome (GOLD analysis project Ga0224531, IMG submission 179876) | Peat soil microbial communities from Stordalen Mire, Sweden - C.B.S.T100 | ecosystem: Environmental > Terrestrial > Soil > Wetlands > Peat | place: Sweden: Norrbotten County, Stordalen Mire... | reverse complement strand
TAAAGGATGAGGCCGTCGTTGAAATCCAGCCGCTCGCCGGCCAACACCTTGGCTGCGATTGGCTCAAGCCGCGGATCGTGACTTTGAAAGGCGCGGCCCTGAAAGGTTGTCGTTTGGCGAGGGGAAGTCGCTCTCTCAGTCTGCATACTCTGATGATACAGAATTCCGGTGACCTCGATCACTTCTGCCCGGCCTCAGCCACGGCCGCCTGCGGCTCAACCAGCACGCCGTCATAGAGCGAGGCGGCAAGCAGCCGATCTCCCGCCGCGCGCACTCGGTTAATGCGATAACCGGTCTGAGCCCACTTCCAGGACAACCACTTAGGGTCGATGACGTAAACCTGATCACTTGACCGCGAACTGACAAGAATCCTGTTCAGTTGAGCGTCGTAGATCAGGTCGTCCACATCGTTCAACGGGAAATGGTTGACCCACAGCCACGTTCGGCCCCGGTCATGCGAAAAGTACACGCCTTCACGCGCGCCGATCCACAGAGTTCCGTCGGCAGAGAAAGCAACGCAATGCGTACGTGTGAGCATCGCCGGTATACCAATGGGCATCCAAGTCTGGCCGGCATCAGTGGAAAGCACCACGCCACCCTGTCGAGCGGCGGCCAGCAGCGCGCCGTGCGCAGCAACCGAGAGATATGCCACCGAACCTACTACCGGGCCTCCCTGCCAACTGGCGCCCTGATCCTTGCTGGTGAACAGGCCGCCAGTGGTCGAAGCCAGCCAGACATCTCCGGAAAGGTCGAGCGCATGGACGCTGCTATCCATCTCGCGGAGTTTATCCTTCACCTGCTTCTCCACGTTGACGCGCGTTCCCGCGTGCGTCTCGACGGCCGCCTTCACCAGCGTGTTCTCAATCGTGTTGCGCGGAGTCCAAGTAGCAACTGGCGCATCTGCCGTGCCCGCCTCCAGCGCAAAGATGCCGTGACTGGTCCCTGCCAGAATCGTTCCCTCCGGCGACTCGGCCAAGGCAAAGACATCGCGACCGTCCAGCCCTTTGCCAATCTGCTCCCAACGCGCACCACCATTGGTCGAAACAAAAACGCCGCCATAGCTCTTGTCGTTCACCACCCCGGCATAAAGCCGCGACGGATTGTCACGGTCGACCAGCAGAGCCTCCACTTTACGCCCCGAAAAGCCGTCATTGGTGGCCTCAAAGTTGGCCGCCGCGTCCGTGCTGGAGAGGACGCCGCCGCGGTCCGTGGCCAACAGCACGCGATTCGCATCCTCGGGATCGACAAACACATCGTTGACGATCACCTCAGGCCCAGTCATGCGATCAAAGCTCTTGCCTCCGTTCACGCTCTTGTAGAGCCCCTCTGTGGTTCCGGCATACACCACGTCGCGGTTCGTCGGATCCTGTTTCAACACGCGCGTCCTCCGCGCTGTGGAGGGAATCCCTTGAATTTTGTGGAACAGCTCAGCCGCGTTCACGCTCTTGTAAATGCCACTGCACGCGCTCGCAAAAACGATCTTCGGCTCGGCAGGATCGACGATGATCGAAAACACATCGGAGTCGTCGATGACCCCTTTCTTGATATTGTGCCAGTTCTTGCCACCGTCGGTCGTCTTCCACGGCAGATGCCAAGTGCCGGCGTAAATCACATCGGGATCGATCGGATCGATCGCCAGAGACTCCACCTCGTGAATCTCGTGGCTGCCCGGCGGGCTGATCTGCGACCAGGTAGCACCGTCATCGCTGCTCCGGAAAACCCCGTCAAGCGTTCCCGCGAAGAGCATCCTGGGGTCCGATGGCGCCTGAGCAAAGGCACGAATCGATTGGCCGCGCAGCCCCGCGACAACACTCCAACTCCGGCCCCCGTCGCGGCTCACCCAAAGTCCGCCATCGGCGCGATCCAACTTCCACGCGGCGACAAAAACAGTGCCAGGATTGGCCGGATCCACAATGATGTGGTCCAGAATCAGGTCGTCCGAGGTGTCAAGTTTAGAGAGCCGATGCCACGACGCGCCCCCATCCACTGACTCGTAGAGCCAACTGTTGGTGGTACCGAGGTACAAATGATGGGGCTGGCCGGGAACCGCCGCAAAGGCTCGTGCATCACCGCCCGCGGGGCCAATCGTGCTCCAAAGCGGCTGCGCCGCAAAGCGCGAGGTTCCGATCAATAGAAAAACCAGGAGCGATACCTGCGCGAATCGTCCGGACCAAGGGGAAAAACCAAACCAAATTCGCAAACGATTCATGCAGACAAACAACTCCTTAAACTCATATATCGAGTATACAAAGAATGTATGGACGGCTGCTCCGGTGCCACCAGCAGCTCGCACCGCAGGGTTTGCTCCTGCGCTGTCACCCGCCAGGACTCCCCCTTGCGGCAGACCGGAGGGGGCCTGCCGCAAAGAGGGTGAACACGCTATTTGGAAGTGCCCTTCTTGTGTGCCGGTTTGGTCGCCAGCGGCTTGCGCGCCTGCGCCTTTATCGCGCTCTCGTCCACCTGGCTTGTTCCGGCCACATCGGCCGTAAAGCTTGCGCCGGAGGGTACCAGGTAGTCTTCCGCCGTCTGACCATCCACCTTACCGGTCGCCACACTGATGCGGGAAGCGTCAATGCCCTTCTCGGTCACTAGGTAGTCCTTAGCATTCACAGCACGCTCGGCAGCCAACTGCTCAACTTTAAGTTGCTTGTGCTTCTTTGTTGGCAGTTCTTCCTGCGTAGCCTTTGCCTTCTCTTTCGTATCCGATTCACCCACCACTACGGCCTTGGCATCGGGCTGCTTCTGCAGGTCGAGGGCAACTTCGTCCAGGCAGGCCTTGGCTTCGTTGCTCACCCGCGTCGGGCGCTTCTTGTCGGTCGCAAAGCCGATTGAGCATAAAGCCTGGCTGTGCTGAACTGGAGGCACGTATGGGACAGTGATCGTCACGTTGGTCTTCGCGGTTGCTGTCTGCCCCGTCTCATCGGTCACGTTGCAGATGATCCCCACCGTGCCGGTCGGTGCGCCAGTCGAAGAGAAGGTCGCTGTGGCGCCACTGCCGCTGACCGTGCCAGAGGCAGCCGAGTAGTTATAAGTCAGCGGAAGGTTCTGCGGGCTGACGCCGGTCGCCGTAATGATGCTGGTCTCGCCCGGCTTGATCGTGCTGGGATTGGGCAAGCAAGTGATCGTCGGCGGCTCATACGCTCTCACCGTAAAACTAGACGAGCAGTCGGCCGTCTTCCGGGGCTTCAGGCCATCCTTGCCGGCTTTGCCTTCCATCACCTCGCCCCTCACCGTGTAGCTGCCGGGAGCCAGCGACGCCGTAGCCACTGTGGCAGTATCGCTGCTGCCCGTAACACCGGGGCCGGACCACAGGTAAGCAGTATTCAGTTTGGGGTTCAGGCCTTCGGCCTCCGCCTTCACCGTCACTGGTTCGCCGGGATAGACCAAAGTGGAGCTGGGCGAACACGACATGGCCACCGCCTCGCTCTGTGCCCTTGAGCCGATATGATAGACGATACCTGCCGCTAACCGAAGACCCTGCATGTTAGCGACACCGCCAGCCTCCCAATCCATATGATCTGAGCCCAAATAAGGTTTTCCGTGATTCACATGCACATACTCATAGTCGCCCTCCGCCATCCGGAGAGCCCAATGACGAGTTAGCTCATAATCCAAGCCACCACCAGCGGTAAACGTCTCTCCCGGCGTGTAACTCTGAGAATCCGGACCTTGCTGGCTTACTCCACCTGCCAGACCGTGAACCCAGCGGGTCCATCTTCCTTCCCTCCAGCGGTAGATCATGCCCATCTGCATGGTGAACAAACCGCTGTTACTGGAGCCAACTTCTTGCCCTTTTGCGTTGTTAGTGTTGTTATAAAGGTCGTGCTGGCCTGAACTGAATTCAAGTCCCGTATGCTTGTTAAAGAAGTAAGCAAGGCTTTCTACAGATCCGATCTTTTCCACATTGAATGCGACTGGTTTAATCGGGCCTGGAGTTTGTTTTTTCGTTTCAGAATAACCATCGACTGTCGAGTTGGGAGCAAAAAAGCTATAGCCTCCAAAGATGTCCCACTTAGACGCGGAATCATCCGCAAGAGATCCCTTCGCAGACGGAACGACCTGGGCAGTAAGAACGACAGGCAACAATACCGCAGTAGCCAAGACGAGCAACCGCCCTCCAGGCTTTGTAACACAAGAAAACATGCGTTTCCCCTCCGCAATCAATTTGAACGACAAACGCATAAAAGCGGCTTGGGAACAAAAACACAGCTCAAGCTGACACGGTTCTTCACAATCGAAGAATCGAGCGACGTTCTTGTAACACAAAGAACGACTCAGAAGTGCGTTTGAAGGTACTTATAAAATATCATAGGCAGGTTTGCGGTTGGGCATGTTTTTCAATATCTTACGACCTCAGATGTTAACTTTTTGGCTCCCTCTTCACGGATTAGGGTAACGGACAAGATGTTATCGCCGACTGCGTTAAGTTACCTAACTGCACCAAAGAGCTATTGAGCTTCGCACAATTCGCCACAATCTCTCTTGAGCGAGAAACCAAAGAGACTTCGTATACTGTTCTTCAGTAACCTCTGTATTCGCGGTCCGAGTTATGCGAAAGTCTCTGAAGAGAGGCGCAAAAGAAGAGGCGCAAAAACGAAAGAGGTTGACCGATTCGCCGGTCAACCTCAAAAGACTGCTCGAATTATCCTTCAATCTGGTATTCGTCCGGCCTTCGTTCTTGGTCATGTGCCCGGACAACCAATTGTTCTACCGCCAAACATATCTGCTGGCAGCGGTTCATGCGGCTACTTCTTTGCCGCCGCCTTCTTCTTCGCTAGACTCTTCTTATCCAGTAGTGTCAGGGAATCGGCAGCGTTGAACGGGAACTGACGCACCGATTCTTGGCCCGTGGTGCTCAGCGTAACATCTACTCGGCGGTTTTGAGCCCAGACAATAACGCCAAGATTGTGCAGAACCTTCTCCCGCTCCGTGGCGCTCAGGTCGGGATTCTGTTCAACCATATCTTTCACCTGGTCGGCGGTGAGGTTCTCTTCCTTGCCCAGGCCGCGCGTTTCAATGCTGCCTTCCGGAACGCCTTGCTCAACCAGATACTGCTTTGTACGTGCAACGCGGCGTTCGGAAAGCGCCTGGTTGTACTCGACCGATCCGCGCACATCCGCATGTCCGCTCAGCGTCAGGTGGGCTTCCGGTTTGTATCCGAGGTACTTCTTGAAGTCCGACGCGAGGGTGGTCAGAGTTCCTTCCTGGCTGGCCACCAGGCCGCCATTGGGATGCTCAGCTCTGGGCTGAGCTGTCGGGAAAAAGACACTGTGCAGCGCCAGGCGAGTCTCGAGTTGCTTTACCTCCGCAGGCTCCACAGGGGCCACATACGGAGCCTCGATCATTACACTGGCATTCGCGTTTGCCGCCTGCCCCTTGTCGTCGGTCACAGTACAAGTAACCGCCACAGTGCCGGTCGGAGCGCCGGCAGAATTGAACGCCGCCGTCGCGCCACTGCCGCTGATCGTTCCCGAGGCGGCCGAGTAAGTGTAAGTCAACGGACGGTTCTGCGGGCTAACTCCGCTCGCTGCTATCATGCTGGTTTCTCCCGGCTTGATCGTGCTGGGACTGGCTGAACAACCGATCGTCGGCGGCTCAAAAGCCTTCACCGTATAAGTGGCCGTTGTGTCGGCAGACTCCCACGGCTTGAGGCCTTCCTTACCGGGCTTGCCTTCCTTCACACCGCACTTCACCGTATAACTGCCCGGCGCAAGCGAGGCTGTAGCCACCGTGGCCGTCGCCCCGTTCACCGTCACGCCATCTCCTGAAAAACTGTAAATCGTATTCAGCTTTGGGTTCAGCTCGCCGGCCGTCGCAGTCACCGTGACCGGGTCGCCGGGGAAGATCGTCGCCGGGCTCGCCAAGCAGCCCAATGTCACTGCTGCGGGAGGCACAAATGAGCCTCCATGGAAGACGAGGCCAGCGCTCAAACGAGCAATATTGAAATTGCCGGTTCCTCCCTCGCTATCTGGGAAGTTCTCCCGGGTGAATTGATAATCTGCCTGAATAAGACGAATCGCTAAATGGTGATTGAACAGGGGCGTGTTGAAGTCCAAGCCACCACCGGCCGTCACCACCGGTCCCCACGTGTTGTCCTGGTAGTAGCTGCCAACGCTCTCCGCACCGGCTAGCACGTGAAGGAAAGGCGTTATGTGAGGAGTTGGAAAGCGGAAGACTAAGCCCCCCGATGCACCGCTGAAATCATCGTTTGGCGTGTCTTCGTTGCTGTCGTTGTGATAATCTCCCTCCACCTGCACACCGATATTCCTCGTGAAGTACCCGGTGATGCTTCCGATTGCGCCATAGTTGACGGAATTGTAGCTAAATCCGCCTACCGTCCCTTTGGGGGCAAGGAAACTGTAGCCTGCAAAGATATCCCACTTGGATGCGGAATCGTCTGCAGGAGCCTTCGCGGCTGGCTTGGCTGTGTCCTGGGCACTAAGGGCAAGGGGAATCGATGCCACACACGCCAGGACTAGAAATCGGCTAACAGATTTTGAGACGTGAGAAAACATACTTATTACCTCCACAATCAGTCTGAACGGGAATAGACAAACTGCCTGAGAGCACAAATACTAATTCGAACCGACTCGACCCCTCACATATGAGGGTCCGCTGACGGCCTCACAGTATCAATAAACGTACCATAGGTGTGTCTGGGGATATGCAAAAAAATTGCGTCTGTTAGCGCCACCGATTGTTCCCAAAGAGTAGGTTTGCCAGAGGCTAGCATCGGCTCTTCAGTTATCGCTACGCACCAGAAAACCTCATTCAGAATCATTTTGCTTTGCCTGTCGAATTAAAGATCGTCCGCAATGAGTCTCTATAAAACATAACCTTCATTTGTTAGAAGACTCCGTGCCAAACCAAAGGGGCTGATCAGCAAGCTGATCAGCCCCTTTGGTTTGGCACGGCGGAATCTGTAGACGCCACAGTGCCGGTTAGGCAGGTCTTACATCTTCTTCATGTGGTGCTTCGCCAGAGGCTTGCGAGGCGCAGCCTTCACTGCCGACTCGTCCACCGGGGTGGTTCCCTGGACATCGGCCGTAAAGGTGGCGCCAGCAGGCACCAAGTAAGTTTCCACCGTCTGCGTATCCGACGTTCCAGTAGCAACACTGATGCGGCTGGCGTCGATGCCCTTTTCCGTCACCAGATAGTCCTTGGCGTTCACGGCGCGCTCGGCTGCCAGATCCGCAACCTTGGCGTGCTTGTGGCCCTTCTTGGGAGCCTTTTCCGCTGAGGTTGACTCGCCCACCAAGACAAGCTTCGCGTCCGGATCCTTCTGCAGACTCAGTGCCAAGCTGTCCAGACTCGCCTTGGCTTCGTTATTCACACGCGCCGGGCGCTTCTTGTCCTTGTCAAAGCTGATCGTTGCCAGTGCCTGGGTGTGCGGCACGGGAGGAACATACGGCGCCAAAATGGTTACGCTGGTCGTCGCGGTTGCGGTGTGTCCCTTGTCGTCGGCCACTGTACCCGTGACCGTTGCCGCCCCGGTCGGTGCGCCCGTCGAACTGAAGGTCGCCGAGGTGCCTGTCCCACTCACGGAACCGGCAGACGCCGAATAGGTGTATGTCAAAGGACGGTTCTGCGGGCTCAGCCCGGTCGCCGTAATCGTGCTTGTCTCACCCGGCTTGATCGTGCCTGGGTTGGCCGCGATGCTGAGTGTCGGAGGTTCAAACTCCTTCACCGTATAGCTCGCCGAGGCTTCTGCCGACTGACCTGGCTTCAGGCCTTCCTTGCCCTTCTTGCCTTCCTTCACTTCCGCCTTTACCGTGTACGTTCCAGGCGCCTGCGAAGCGGTGGCCACAGTGGCCGTCGTTCCGCTGCCCGTCACGCCGTCTCCCGACCAGTTATAAATCACGCTGGTCTTCTTTTTGGTGCTCAGCGCTCCGGGAGTCGCTGTCACGGTAACTGGCTCACCGGCGAATACAGCCGGAGGGGCAGCAACGGCCGCCAGTGTTACAGGCGGAGCCTTCTTGCATCCCATTGGCATGAACGCCAAAGCCAGAACCACACAAACAGACTTCAGATTCCGTGAATTCATAAAACTCTCCTCCACAATCAGACTGAATTACTAGACCAAATGGGTTACCCCGAGCTCATCTTCCAGCGCGAGTTGACTCGTATCTGCACATTCAACGAACCGTGCACATCCTCACAGCACTCTTCAAAGTACCATACGGGAATTCCCGTATGGTACTTTTTTTGAACGACTTGCCTCATGGATTGCATGAAGGCTTCCGAAAGATGCGCAATCTATCTGGCAATCTCGCCGAAAACTGCGCTTCTTTCGCGGTTGATCAACCCATATTCAGCGTTTTCACCAAGCTGCGTGGCTCACGCTGAATCTTCTCTTGTAGAAGCGTAATCGCGTACAGGAGTTGCTCGGGGCGTGGGGGACACCCCGGAACATAGACGTCCACGGGAATCACCTGGTTGACGCCCTGCAGCAGCGCATAGTTGTTGAAGACTCCGCCCGAAGTAGCGCAGGCCCCCATCGAGATTACCCACTTCGGCTCGGGCATCTGGTCATAGAGCCGCCGGATGACAGGAGCCATTTTCTGGGAAACCCGCCCGGCAACTACCATCAAATCCGACTGCCGTGGCGAAGGCCGGAAGACCTCGGCACCAAAGCGCGCAACGTCAAAGCGCGATGCTCCCATGGACATCATCTCAATGGCGCAGCAGGCCAAGCCAAAGGTCATGGGCCAAACAGAGTTTTTGCGGATCCAGTTCACCGCATAGTCCAGGGAGGTCAGCAAGACACCCTCTGGCTCTTCAAACCCATAGCTCACTTCATTCAGCTTCACGCGGTTCCGTGCACTGCTCTCCAGTGCACCAAAAAGGTAGTGATCCCGCTCCGCTGTTGCTGCCATAGGTCTAATATACCTCTCCTTCCTAGAATGCAATCTGGTCATTTTTGACCGATTTGAAGACTCGCCGCTGCCAATTGCCGGCCATCCGCGCGCTCTTCTCTAATTCTGTATTTCCTATCCGCTACTCCGCTTCACTCCCAGTTCGCCTTCCACGCGCTCTCCCATAGGCCATCACCTCCAGGATCGCATTACCTCATGAGCAATGAGGATCCAATAAAGAACTTGTCGATTTCCATAAGAATTCTGTAAAATTCTCCCCAACACACCTTACAGTCGGCGATTGTCTCTCCTCCGGCTGCTCTTGATTGGCGCTTCAACTCCGGCTGCAACCTGCTCCGTTCAGATTGCGTCCGGCGCGTCTCTCTTCATCCGGCAGGCGGCCGGCCTCCGCCATAGTGCATAGCTGTTCATCTATCGAGATCTTTTTGGGAGTGGAATCGTATGTGCCGTCGCGCAATCAAGCTGCTGATCCTCTTTGCCTGTCTGGGACTCCCAGCCATGGCCTTGGCCGTTGCCCCCAACCTGGGCCCCTCGACTCCAGCCACTCAAGCACAGATCGCCGCTCTCCAGCAGGCCGTGCATGATGCCCAGACCTCCGGCGACAACGCCTGGGTGCTGATCTCCGCCGCCCTAGTTCTGCTCATGACCGCCCCTGGCCTGACGCTCTTCTACGGCGGTCTGGTCCGCCGCAAAAACATTCTCGGCACCATGATGGAAAGCTTCGCCATGATGGGCCTCATCACCGTCCTCTGGGCGGTGGTCGGCTACTCGCTGGCCTTCGGCCAGGGCAACGGCTTCATCGGCGGCTTTGAGCACATCTTCCTGCGCGGCGTCAGTCTGGCGCCCAACTCCAACTACGGCGGCACCATCCCCGAGCAAACTTTCATGATTTACCAGCTCATGTTCGCCATCATCACTCCGGCTCTCATCACCGGGGCCTTTGCCGAGCGCGTCAAGTTCAGTTCCATGGCCGTCTTTCTCTCCCTCTGGTCACTGGTGGTCTACTGCCCAATGGCGCACATGGTTTGGGGC
>Ga0224531_1001582_pt1 | contig 9922 bp, 6 predicted proteins | sample CBST100metaG_FD_179876 | JGI IMG/M metagenome (GOLD analysis project Ga0224531, IMG submission 179876) | Peat soil microbial communities from Stordalen Mire, Sweden - C.B.S.T100 | ecosystem: Environmental > Terrestrial > Soil > Wetlands > Peat | place: Sweden: Norrbotten County, Stordalen Mire... | reverse complement strand
GCTCATGTGCCGTTGCTGGCTGGCTGGAACCGCGACGAGGGCAGCTTCCTGGCCAACGGCATGACCGTGGAGAAGTGGAAGGGAATGGCGGCGGGGCTCTACAAAGAGCGTTCGGCGGAGTTCCTCCAGCTTTATCCCGGTGATACCGAGGAGCAGGCCAAGCGTTCCGCAGCCGACTACGGTAGTGACGCCTTCATCGCTTTCAGCACTTGGAAGTGGCTTGAGGCCCATCGCAAAACTGGCGAGTCGCCCGTCTATCGCTATCATTTCGAACTGCCCGCCCTGCCCAGCAAGTTCCATCCGGGCACGTTTGTCTTCCACTCCGACGACATCGAGTACGTCTTCGGCACGCTCGATACGCGTCCTGGCGCAACGATTCGCCCCGAGGACCGCAAGCTAAGCGACCAGTTCATGAGCTACTGGACCAACTTTGCTCGGACAGGCGACCCCAACGGAGCGGGACTGCCAGTGTGGCCCAAGTACGGCAAGAGCGATGAGCTGATCCATCTGGACAGCACCATCACCTCCGGCCCGGATGCTCTCCGCCCCCGCTACGAGTTCCTGGTGAAGGGCATGCCAGCCTTCAAGTTCTGATCCGGGAAGAGCATTGAACGCAGAAAGGGCCGCCTCTTCAGGCGGCCCTTTCTGTGTTCGATACTTGAATAGTGCGGTACAGGTGCGCTCCAACCGAAAACTGGTTACCGGCTAACCCCGGCTGCCGAAGCAAAAGCCGCAGACTGCGAGGCTGGCAGGGAACTGACGGGAGTCGGGTCCGTGAAGGAAGCGCCCTTGGCGTTGATGGCGCCGGAGTAATCCGGTCCCAGGCCCAGCTTCTTAATGGCGCGCGAGTCGGGCATCAGCTTGGTCTGCCAACCCTGGTCAGCCTGATACTTTTGCATGGCCGACGCTGTGGTGGAGTCCCACTGTCCCGTGGCTTCGCCGGTCATATAGTGCTCCCGGATCAGCGCCTCCTGAATCTGCGTCACGCGAGCCGAATCAATCGACTGCTGGCCGTGCAGCTTGTGCGAACTGGTAGCAGTCCTAGAAGTAGCCCTGGAAGCCTTGGAAGCCTTAACTCCCTTGGGTTGTGCTGACTTGCGCGAGCTGCGGGTGCGTCCGGCAGCATGGCTGGCGGTGTGGCTGGCAGCATGACCGCTGGTGGGCGCCCGATGAATGCGGGAGGCGAATGCGGGGGATGCGATCAGCGCCGCGGTAAGGAGGAATGCTACGCTTGCTCGAAATGAATACACGCTATTTCACCTCAAAAATTATGATTCCGGAATCTTCCGGGTAATTCTAATGAAAAGCCTTGAAACCTGCCAAGGAAAAAGCGATTCCATAGCGGAGAAATTGGTTTATGGGAACCAATTCCGGTAATCCAAGGCGCGTTTCTTAATTCTGTTGTTTGTGAGTTGCCGTACAGGCAGCTTCCCCTGGTTGCGGAAGCTGCCTGTACGGCAAAGTGAACAAAGAAGCTGCCTGTACGGCAAAGTGAACAAAGACGTTGCTCTCAGACCAGCACGATTGCTTTACTGGAGCGAACCGCCCACGTAGCTGATTCCTGCATCGGGATGGCGTGGGTCCATGATTTCAAAAACCACGTCATCTCCGATTTTGAGTGTGCTCACTACGGCATTGAATTCTTCCCTGGTGCCGGTGGGCTTCCTGTTGATGCGCGTGATGACCAGACCGGGTTCCAGACCCTGCAGGTCGGCAAACGAGCCGGAACGAACCGACTGGATGGCCACGCCGGGGACTTTCAGCTTGGCGGCTATGGCAGGCGAAACCTCGCGCACCACAATGCCCAGCTTCATTTCGCCGGCATTACCCTTATCGTCCGGGTTGGCTTCTGCCTGCTGAATGCCTGCGTCGGCAAACACCTTGTCCCGGTCGCCGATGGTCACCGTGGTGTCTGCCTGCTTGCCATCCCTCAGGTAGCCCAGGCGGATGGTCGAGCCGGGCCGGCGGCTGGCAATTTCGTTCACCAGATCGTCGCCGTCCTTTACACTGCGCCCGTCGATGTGGGTGATAATGTCGCCCGCCTTCAGGCCAGCCTTCTCAGCCGGACCGCCGGGTTGGATCAGTTGCACCAGTACGCCGTTCTTGAAGCCGTAGACACGGTTGATCGCGCTAGACAGCCCTGGGCGGAACTGGATGCCGATGGAGCCGCGGACAACCTTGTGGCTGGGGCTGATCAGGTCGTTGTAAATCTCGACTACAGTGTTCGACGGCATGGCGAAACCAATACCCTGATAGCCAGCCGACTGCGTGTAAATCGCCGTGTTCACGCCGATCACTTCGCCATTCATGTTCAGCAGCGGACCGCCCGAGTTGCCCGGATTGATGGCTGCGTCGGTCTGGATGAAGTGCTGGAACTGGCCGCTCGCACCGGGCTGAATGGTGCGGTTCTTGGCCGAGATGATGCCCGCCGTCACCGTCTGCGACAGCGCAAACGGGCTGCCGATGGCTTCCACCCAGTCGCCCACCTGCGCCGTGTCGGAGTTGCCCAGTTTCACGGTTGGCAGCGGCGTGCTGGTGTCGATCTTGATAACCGCCAAGTCTGTTGCCTTGTCGACGCCGATAACGCGCGCCGGACGGCCCAGATCCTGGCTGTCGGGATCGGTGGAGAGCTTCACATAGATCTTATCGGCCTTCTCCACTACGTGATTGTTGGTAATGATGTAGCCCTTGGAATCGACAATGAAGCCGGAACCGAGCGACTCGCGTACTCCGCCGCCCTCATCGCCGCCGTCCTGGTCGGGCGCTTGGCCGCCAAAGAAGCGGTTGAAGAAGTCCTGGAAGTTGCCTTGCCCCTGTCCCTGCTGCTGATCGTCACCCTGATCGTCGTCGCCGGGGGCCTGCGGGGTAGGCATGACGCGACCATGGAAGTTGCGCTTACCCTTGTTCGCCGCCTGCTTGGGCAGCGTCTGGGTATTGATGTTCACCACGGCCGGGCCAACCTGCCGGGCAATCTTCACAAATTCGTTGGGCGCGACGGAGGAATTGACCACTTTCAAAGGTGTGGCGTCGGCGCTGTCGTTCTGCTTTTCCTGTCCGCGGACTCCATGAGCAGCAAAGGAACCGGCCACAATCGCGACCGAGAGGGTTGCAAGCAAGACAAATGCAGAAGCAAGACGGCGCGAGCGCAACCGTTCAAAAAAAGATTTCATAGGTTCGATGACCTCGTCAGATGACCAGCCCTGGGGCTGGAAAGTTCACTGCTTCCTTACTTAGTATAGCCGGTTGCGGGCAAACCCGTCTGGCTGAAACGGCTCAGAGCACGCCAGACCCTGCGCCGGATGGGACGGGATCAATCCCGGTCGCGTGCACAAAGGGGCAAGGGCGCGGTCAGAACCACTCCACCCTATAGACGTGGACAGGCACAAAGTGTCGCAACGGGCGACATGCTAGCATTTTTTATGGAACCCATTCAGAAGAAGCTTGTATTTGTGGCCGTTGCAGCTCTAACGGTTGTGATGTCAGGGCCTTGCTCCCTGGCGCAGAGTGCCCCTTCGCAGCCCTCGCCCAGCGTTCTTGATCGTCTGAATGAGCTGGCTGGCAGCAAGGGTGCGTGGACCTCAGACCAATTGGCCGTCATGGCGCGCCTGCGCGAGGCCGCTATGAAAGACCCCTATGCCCTGAACCAGTTGCGCCACCTCACTGACAACATCGGCCCGCGTCTCAGTGGCTCGCCGCAGGCCCAGCAGGCTGTGGACTATGTGGCAGCCGAGATGCGCGCCCTAGGCGCTGAGGTCAAGCTGGAAAAAACCATGGTCCCGCACTGGATCCGCGGCGCGGAGACAGCCGAACTGGTCTCCTGGCCCGGTCAGACGCCGGGAACCACGCAAAGGGTGGTCCTGACAGCCTTGGGAGCCAGTGTAGCTACGCCTGCGGAGGGTCTGACCGCCGAAGTCGTCGTCGTAGACAACTGGCAGCAGCTTCGCGCTCTGCCGCCGGGAGCGGTCAAGGGCAAAATCCTGCTCTTCAACCATAAATTCGACAAGGAGTTGGCCGCCCAAGGCAGCGGACTCAATGCCTACGGCGGCGCAGTGGCCTATCGCGGTGCGGGGCCGGTCGCCGGAGCAACGGTGGGCGCTGCGGCTGTGCTGGTGCGCTCGGCCGGCGGAGCAGACTACCGCCTCCCCCACACCGGCTTCACTGGCTATGCCGAGGGCGTGCAGAAGATTCCAGCCGCCGCCGTAGCCGCTGAAGATGCTGACCTGCTCAAGAACCTCGCCAGCCAGGGGCCGGTCAAGCTCCACCTCACGCTGACGCCGCAAACCCTGCCCGATGCGCCCAGCTACAACGTCATCGCCGACTGGAAGGGAACCGAGCACCCCGAGCAGCTGGTCGTCGTCTCTGGCCATTTGGATTCCTGGGACTTGGGCACCGGCGCAATCGACGACGGCGCGGGCGTTGCGGTCTCCATGCAGGCCATTCACCTGCTTCATGAACTGGGAATTCACCCCAAACGCACGGTGCGCTTCATTGCCTGGATGAGCGAAGAAGAAGGCTCCGAGGGCGCGGCTGCCTACATGGCGGACCATGCAACTGAGATGGCGAACCACATCGGCGCCATCGAGAGCGATTTGGGTGCGGATCACCCCACCGGCATCTACTACGCAGGCAAGCCGGCGCTGGGCCACTGGTTGCGCCCGGTTGCCCAAGTTCTGGACCCGATTGGTGCCGAAACCCTGGTGGACGCTCCAGAGACCGGCGAAGACATCAACGGACTCACAGAGAAGGGCGTGCCCAGCTTTTCCCCAGTGCAAGACAATCGCACCTACTTCAACTACCACCACACCGCCGCCGACACCTTCGACAAGGTCGACCCCAAACACCTGAACGAAAACGCAGCCGTTATGACCGTCCTAGCCTACGCCCTGGCGGACTCAACAGAAGCCGCGCCAAGATAGAAGCAGTCAGCGATCAGTTAAACCACCAGCTTTGCCTGCCCGCAGCGGATGAAACTGGGTGCCCCATCCATCGCGCACTTTGCGATGGGTGGGAAAAGCATGCACTTTGAAGCTGTCGGCCGGCTTGTCTCTTCTCAATCAAACCTTTAACTGAAAACTGACAACTGCTTTTACGCTTCATGCGCCGTCGGCACATGCGGCTGCGGAATCAGTTCGGTCAACGCAATCCCGGTCAGGATCAGGAACGCGCCGCACGCTGGCCGCAGTCCCAGCCTCTCCCCCATCACCAGGAACGAAGTGATCCACGCAAAGACCGGCTCCATGGTCAGGATCAGCGCCATCGGTGTCGAAGGCAGAATCGACTGCGCCCAGCTCTGGATAGAGAAAGCCGCGGCCGTAGCCAGCACCGCGGCAATTCCCAAGGCGATAGCCAGCCGCGGCGTCCAGTGGATCTGCGGACGCTCAATGAACGGCAGGCTCACGGCCATGAAGAGCGCGCAGAAGCCCACCTGCAGCAGAGCCAGCGGCTGATACCCAATGCGCGGCGAGATGTGCCCCAGCGCAATGCAGTGAAACGCAAAGCCGATGGCGCAGCCCAGCGTCAGTACGTCGCCAAAATTGATTGAAGTCATGTCGGGTAAAACGCTGACGAACATCGCCAGCCCTGAGCCAGACCCCTGCGTGTGCGGGCCAGATGGAACGGTCAGCAGCACGATCCCGATAAATGCCAGCCCAGCGCCCAAGAAAGCGTTCCAGCGCGGAGGCCGCGAGCCCGGGGGCCGCAGCCCCGGAATGAGAGAAAACAGCGGCACCAGCACCACTAGCAGTCCGGTGATGAATGCCGATTTTGAGGGCGTGGTCCGCACCAGCCCAACGGTCTGGAACTGGTAGCCGACTGCCAGGCACAAACCCACCAGCGCACCGGATGCCACCTGCCAGCCGCGCATCCCGCGCCACGAGCGGTGATAAGCCACCGCCAGCACCGCAAAAGCCAGCGTCATGCGGACCAGGTTGAAGGCCGCCGGCGTCGCGTCCGCCAGCGCCCCCTTGATCAGCACAAAGGTCGATCCCCAAACAGCAACCACAAACAGCATCAGCAGATAGGCGCGCAGTTTCATCTATAAGAATTATGCCAGCCACCTGCGGCGGCGATTCAGTCCGGCCACCCTATGATGGTGCCCGGGTGCCCTAAGATTCAGTCCGGGTGCCCCACCCTCGCGACGTCTTTGTTTTTGTCGCTAGGGTGGGCCAGCATGAACTCCGCAGTCCAGACCACCGAACCCGCATTACTTGGCCGTCATGTACCCCGTATAAACCTGCTTCCCGCCCACAAAAGTTTCGCGCACCGCAGTCTGCAGCAGCTCCGGAGCCGCGACGGTATATAGGTTCCTGTCCACCACAATAAAGTCGGCATCGAAGCCAGCCGCAAGCTTCCCCTTATGCTTCTCGGCAAACTCCGCGTAAGCCGAGCCTTGCGTATAGGCGAAAAGCGCCTGCCCCCGCGTGAGTTTGTTCTCCGGGAAATAACTCTTTTTGCCAGCCTCATTCATGCGCGTCATGGCGGCATAGAGTCCGCGGAAAGGCGCCACGGGTTCCACCGGATAGTCCGTCCCAAAGGCCAGTGGCACGCCGGCGTCCAAGAACGCCTTCCACGCATACGAGTACGCCGCCCGATTCGGTCCCAGCCGCGCCTCAGCCCAGTTCATGTCGGTCAGCAGGTGATTAGGCTGCATAGAGGCGATCACGCCCAGCTTGGCAAAGCGTGGAATGTCGGCCGGGTCCACCACCTGGGCGTGCTCGATGCGGTTGCGGCTGGCGTGGCTTTGGGCCTTGGGGCTTAGTACGGCGGGTTTCTGAGCGGCGTCCTTGCTCGACGTCGGACAAGGACGCTTTTCGTCCATGGGCTGGTAGGACTGGCCTTCGGGGCGGCAATGTAGCCCCGCGCTTCCAGTCTCCGCAACTGCAGCTGGTCCGCTTTCTCCTGCCTGCTCGAATGCGTCCAGAGCCATGGCGGCTGCCCGGTCGCCAATGGCGTGAAATCCCATCTGGAATCCCGCCTGCGCCCGCTCTGCTGCCATTTTGTTGAGCTGCTCCTGTGCGTACTGCGGCAGTCCGCTGTTGCTTGGGTCGTCTGCGTAAGCAGCTTTCATAGCTGCCGTGCGCGAGCCCAGCGAGCCGTCCATAAAGCCCTTCAGCATGCCTGTGTGCAGCATCGGGTCGTTCGCATCGTGGTGCGCGCGCATCTTGATCAAATCGCCAAGCGGCGCGGCAAACGGCAGCCACTCCGTGATGCGCAGGTTGAGCTTGCCTTCCTTTTCCATCTGCTCGAAAACCAGAAAATCCTGCCAGTCGCTGTTGTCCTGCACGCTGGTCACGCCGTGCGAGAGCGCTTCGGCAATCGCCAGCTCATCGCCATGTCGCCGCTCTTCTCTGTTTGGCTGCGGAATGAGTTTGGAGACCAGTTCCTGCGCCGACTCGCGCAGGATGCCCGTGGGCTCTCCCTTTGCATCCAGGTCGATAGCTCCGCCCTGTGGCGCTTTGGTCTTGCCGGTAATGCCCGCAGCCGCCAGTGCCGCCGAGTTGGCGATTGCGATGTGCCCATCGATGCGGGTCAGCAGCGCCGGATGTCCCATGGTGGCCCTGTCCAGTTCCAGCCTGGTCGGCAGGGCTTTCTTTGCCCATAGCGTGTGGTCCCAGTTGCCGCCAGTGAGCCAGCGCCCTGCCGGTGCGCTCTTGGTGGCGAGCTTCACCTTGGTCAGCATCGCGGCCAGAGACGGCGTGCCGGTCAGGTCCAGATTGAGCTTGATGCGGCCCGCCTCGCCCAGGTGCAGATGGGCGTCATTGAATCCGGGAAAGATATAGAGGCTGGTGCCAGCCGTGTTCAGATCGCGCAGCTTCGTCTTGGAGTTACCCAGCCGGGTCACCTCATCCGTCGTGCCCACCGCCAGCACCTTGCCGCCGCCAATGGCCATGGCCTGCACAGTCTCCGGCTTGCCCTCCGTCAGCCCAACGCCGGTATAAATCACGCCGTTGAAGAAGATCACCTCCGCCGGGACTTGCACCGCAGGCGGAGCCTCCACCGCCTCCGGAGCCGTTACTTTCGGTGCAGGCTTAGCGCGTCGGGCCGCCTTGTGTCGAGGCTTGGCAGTCTGAGTCTTAGCAGTTTGGGCTGAAGTTGAGCCAGTTTGGGCGGGACAGAAAGACGCAGCAGCAAGAGCAACAACCAGCAGAGCAGAGAAGGCGCGCATGTGCGGAGTTTACCAGAGCTTCAATTCTGTCCTCCGGTCTGCATTGGCCAGGAAAAGCACAAGGGAAGCGGATACTCTGAGGAAACGGAGGAACCATGGCGCTTATCGCAATTTCGCGGCAGGACTGGTTGTTTGGAATCTTCCTCTTCTTAGCGGTTCTGGTTCTGGCCAATGGAATTCACTACCTGGTGTTCCGGCTGGTGCGCAAGAAGCAGACCGAGCAGACCGCGGCGCAGCGGAACGGGCTGAGTATCTACAAATACTTGGGCAAGCCCGCGCGGGTGGTCCTCCTCACCATAGGACTTCTGATTGTCCTTCCGCTAGTTCCCCAAATTCCGGCGCAGATTCGCGACCGCGCTGAACAGCTTGTCGGTGTCTTGCTGGTTCTCCTGATGGGCTGGCTGGCGATAGGCGCCATCTATCTGTTTCAGTCGCTGATGTTGCGCAAGTTCGACACCACGGCGGCCGACAATCTGCAGGCGCGGCGGGTGCACACGCAGATGCAGTTCTTCCGGCGGATGCTGATTGCGTTTGTGGTGGTCCTTGATGCCGGAGCATTGCTGTGGAGTCTGCACGACCAGAGCCTGTGGAAGTACGGCACCGGGTTGTTGGCGTCCGCTGGTTTGGCTTCGCTGGTGCTGGCCGTGGCCGCCAAGTCCACCGCCTCCAACCTGCTTGCCGGCCTGCAAATCGCGCTCACTGAGCCCATCCGCATCGAGGACGTTGTGGTTGTGCAAGGAGAATGGGGCAAGATCCAGGAGATCACCAGCACCTATGTGGTTGTACGGATCTGGGATGAGCGCCGGCTCATCGTGCCGCTGAGTTTCTTCATCGAGCAGCCATTTGAAAACTGGACTCGCGAACGGGGAGACATCCTGGGCACGGCCTTTCTTTATGTGGATTACTCGGTGCCCGTGGAGCCGCTGCGCCAGGAACTGCAGCGCGTGGTCAGTGAATCGCCGCTGTGGGACAAGCGCGTCTGGGGCTTGCAGGTCACCAACCTGACCGATCGCACCATGGAACTCCGCTGCCTGGTCAGCTCCGCCGGCTCATCGCAGAACTTCGATCTGCGCTGTCTAGTGCGGGAAAAAATGATTGAATTCCTGCGCGCTAACTATCCTCAATCGCTGCCCACTTTTCGCATCGAAATGCGCGAGACCGGCAGCAAGAAAGCAGTGGACGAACCAGCCGTCCGCCCAGAGGTTTGAGTGCTGAAGCTCCCCGCGAAGGTATGTCGGCTAACTCTGGTCTGCGCGCGGTTCAACGGGAAGAGCTACTGCTCTGCGGCCCACTCGATCATCGCCAGAGTCAGCAGTAGTACCCGCTTGAGTCCAGCTTCGCGGTTTTTCGCGGAATACCACTCAGCCTGCGTGTGCGCGCCGCCGCCATCTCCACCCGCGCCCATTGAAAGCGCCGGAATCCCCAACGAGAGCGGAATATTGGCGTCGGTCGAGCCAAGTCGAAGATCCGTGCGCAGCCCCAGATGGCGATCCACGGCCCTCAGAGCCTCCAGCAGCGGAGAATCGCCGGGCAGCCCTGCAGCTGGGCGGTCGCCGATCTTCCTGATCGTGTAGGCCAGCTTCCCGCGGTCCAGCGCGCCGTCCGCCTTTGCGCGCGTATTGCCTTGCTCCACGGCGTCTTCCGCCGCGCGGTGCAGCGCCACCTCCAGCCGGATCAACTGCTCGGGGCTGGTAGAGCGGAAGTCAATCGCCGCCTGAGCGCTTTCCGGGATGGAATTCACGCTGGTCCCGCCCTCTA
>Ga0224531_1001581_pt1 | contig 9923 bp, 6 predicted proteins | sample CBST100metaG_FD_179876 | JGI IMG/M metagenome (GOLD analysis project Ga0224531, IMG submission 179876) | Peat soil microbial communities from Stordalen Mire, Sweden - C.B.S.T100 | ecosystem: Environmental > Terrestrial > Soil > Wetlands > Peat | place: Sweden: Norrbotten County, Stordalen Mire... | reverse complement strand
GGTTAACGGAAGCGCCGATCAACGGCTGCGTGCCGACCTGCACCGTGCCGCTGAAACCGCTTCCTTCGTAGCTGCCTGAACCAGTGCCGGTAGTCTTCACGGACCCAGCACAACCGGCCAGCACACAGATCCATACGCCGGCTGCCAGGATCGGAAACACAGCCCGCGCCGCAGAACTGACAGATCGAAGCAACATGAAAAAACCTCAAAGTATTGCGCGCTTCAGTGTGGTGCGCATTGCTTGTGTTTTAGAGCATTTTCGGAATACATATAGACTTTTCAATGGAGCTGGAAGGTGGCTTTTTCTTGAGGAAAAATCCACTTAGCAGCTTGGCTTCGGTCTACACTAATTCCGAAAATGCTATACGACGTTTCGCGTTCAAGACGGCCTCGCTTTATCGCGCCAAGACAGGACTCAAGCCGTGCCGTAACTATTGATCCGGCACAGTTGGATTGCGATACGAGAGAAGGAAAAACAGCCGCAGGTCCTTCGACTTCCTTCGCTGTGCTCCGGTCGCTCAGGATGACAAATCATTGGTGATGCAATCGTTTTGTGCCGGATCAATAGTAAGAAACAAAAATGCAAGTTTAACAAAGTACGACGACGTCACGGAGTTCTACGAACTCCCACCCATCGGACAAAAACAAAAGCGTCCGATGGATGGGGCACAGTTTCATCCTCCGTGGGTCGGCGAAGCCGGTGGTGGACTTACTTGCACAGACGCTCGGAACAGAACGGCGGCGAAGGCTTGGTGTCTTCACCGCCGTTCTGCTCCGCAGTATCCAATCCGCTGTTCCTGACCGCTTGAATCTACCTGCACAAGACGCGCGAATGGGACGTGGCAGCACGACCACCGCAGGGAAGATCGTGCTGGCCATGGCTGCCGTGTGGTTAGTTGTGGTTGCTCTTCGAGCCAGAGCTTTTGCGAGCTTTGAGGTGCATACGGGCTGAGGCAATCAAAACCCCGGCGGAACCAACCAGCGCCAGAGCGACGGTCGGATCTTCCGGTGAATCATCGCAGCCCGTCACCTGCGCATGGGTTAATGCTGGAATCATTAGTAACGCAAAGCCAATCAACAATGTGCGAAATGCACTCTTCATGTTTGTATCCTCTCGTCTACAGGGTGCGCGACCCTTGATCGTAGTAAAAACACCGTTTCATGCGTCTTACAGCTTCTATCCGGCAGGCTCAGGGATGTTCCGAAGAACCAACACCCTTGAGCTTCGCGGCGAATTCAGGCAGAAAGCATGAATCCGCCGCGTGCAATCCGGGAACGAGCGTAGCCGCGATTAGTACGGCCGACCGAACTTGCCGTAGTTAGCCTGGCTCCAGGATGGAGCGCCGATACCGAGCACCTGCAGCACATTCTGACCGGTGGAGAAGGAAGCCCACACGCTTCCGGTTGAGTCGACAGTCACTCCGCGTCCCACATTGACCAACGCATAGGCATTTCCGCAGGCGGTGGCAGCGCCAACGTCGCACGGATTGACCTGCACATTAGCGGATGAGGCGGTGGGGCCTGAAGGATAGAAGAAAGATAGATACCCGGCACCCGAGCCAGCGGCGACAAGGATGACCTTGCCGTCTCCGTCGATTGCGTCGTTACGCACCACAGCGCCGTCGAGGCTATTGACCACATTGGTGGCCGAGTACGTTGTGGCCGGAACCTCATAGAGTCCCTTGTCTGTGGAGTCCCAGACGTTTCCGCTTCCGTCCATCAGAACGGACGTGGTTCCTGTTGCGCCGACTCCGCCTGAGCTGACCGCAACGGTTGTGGCTGCGGTTTCATAGGCGGGAGCGGCCAAAGTGCCGGAGTTGGCGATGTAGTACAAGTTAGAGCCGTTTCCTGATGTGCCGCCGCCAGCCCAAATGTTGCCCGAGCCGTCAATGAGAATATCGCGCAAGCTCAAGGCCAGGGTGGCGCTGTTCACCGTTGTGTCATCCAAGGTGCTGCCGCCCACGGCCAGTTCCATAAGGCTGGGAGTACCGCTGCTGGTGACGAAGACATTGCCATTTTTGTCCAAAGCTTCGCTGAAGGCATTCGAGCCTGTGACATGGATCGATTGGGGCACGGCGCCTGACGAGGTTTGGAGCTGATACAGGTAGCCTTCGTCAGCGAGATACAGAAAGCCGTTGACGGCATCGGTGGCAAGGCCGCAGCGGTAGGCGTAGCTGCTGCAAGTGACGGCATTCGCGCCATTCACAGTGGCGGCTGCCCATAGAGGGGTTCCATCGGAGCTCCACCCGTAGATGTTGATTTGGGTGCCACTCACGTAATCCGCCATATAGACGTTGTCGCTGATATCCGTTGTAACGGTCCACGGTGCTGTGAATGAGGAGTGGGTGCTGTTGTAGCCGGGGTAGTTGATTGCAAGGGTCCAATCGGTGGGCGCGCTGGCCAGAGCGGGCGAATAGTAGCCGATGCTCGACCCGAGTCCGAAAATGGCCGAGGCTTGGGCCGGCTGTGGATACTGGGCCAGATCCAGCAAGGCTTGCAGGGTGTTGGTGGGCGCCGTCGCAGTGCCGGAAACCAGAGCCGCCGGAGGCGTGGTGTCGGCGAATAGGCTGGTGCAGGCGGTGCTGGTGCTGCCTGATGAATTAATGCAAGCCTCGACAGAATTGGCCAAGGCATGGATGGTCGACTGCGGCGCCACAGCCTTTGCGTTGGTGGGCAGGGTGGAGTAGGCCAATCCGGTTGCCGAGCTTCCCACGGCAGAGACCAGATTCGTCGCGTTCAAGAAGGCGTGAGCCAAGCCGGCGGACGAACAGGTCATCGAGGAGCCCGCCCCGGAGCAGCTCGGCGTAGTGGCGTTGTTATTGGCCGGAGCGCTGATGTTCACCGTGGTGCCGCTGACGGTCATAAAGCCGCTGAGCGCGTAGGCCGCCGCAATCGTGCTGGGCTCGTCGATCCAGAGATTGGTGCTGGAAGAGAGCACGGAGCAGGGGCCGATGGAGGCCATCAGCAGAGCTGCGCTGTTGGCTGAGTAGGTGCCGGTGTTTCCTCCGGCTGCCACGATGTAGGCCTGCTGTCCAGCAGGGCAGGATGCCTCGCTGGAAATCGTGAACTGGCCATTGCTGTCCGTGGTCGCCGTACCGAGTACGGTTCCAGCCTGCCCATAGCCGTAACCATTGCTGCTGGAAGGGCTGGAGACAGAGGTCGTCGTGTAAAGGGTAATAGTCGCGTTAGCTACTGGATTTGGGCCACCATGTACGGTTCCGGAGAATGTCCCTGAATCCGCTGTGTCGCCGGTATCTTGTGCGCCGGTTTTCAGAAAACTATTACCGCCAGCGCTACAGCCGGTGATGGTCGCAACGGATAAAGCCGATGCAACCGCCCAAACCGGAATCTTGAGTGAGAATCGATGCTGTCGCAGTTTCATATGCTCCTCTAATTCACGGATTGCTGCTTGTGCGATCATTTCCTTTGCTGACAGATGGAATCGCAAATTGCAGTTGAAAAATATAGTAGGCTCAAAATACATACTTTGGGAAGAAAAATTATGAACAATTGCTGATTTGGTTTGTCTACACAACAAACTGCCGGTGCTGGAGCGCTGCGGCGGGAGGTCCCGAGCGTGTGCAGTCAACCATCATGACCATCGGCGCCAAAGCTCTCGATTGCTCGGCCTGACGTGTTTTGGAAGTTGAAAATGATGAACAAGTGCGGCACTTTGCTTGGCTCAGAAACAAATTCACAAATGCGATACTTTGCTTGGCACAGCAACAAATTCAATAAACACACATATCGAGGCGGAGCAAAAGTGGGCTTCGACTTTGCCCACGCCAAACATACCCGTTAGGGAGACGTTTCGATACGAAAGAATAGCGAAGATGGCAAAGGTGAGCTGGATTCGGAAACTCGGAAAGCGTGATAAGTGGAGACCCTGTTCCCCAACCGCCTGAGATGTTGAAACCAGGAGAGCAGATGAGCAGACGTCCGCATCGGAACCACACAGTGGTCTTTGAACCGAAGGTGGGTCTGGCCGCGCTGTAAGGTGACAAGCCTTGTCGAGCTAGCGCAACACTTCGATATGCATTCCAGCCCGATTACAGAGTGGAATAACCGGCTTCAGGAAGGCGCCGCAAGCGTCTTCGGAGGAAGTAAAAACAATCCAGCCCCGGCCACACTGCGGCCTGAATGCGCTCGCGCCCGATCAGATTTACTTCATCCGTCCGCCGGAAGCCCTGGCGGCACAACCAGCGCGAAGCAGGCCGTGGAAATGATCATCGCCGCCACGGAGCACTACGCCAGGATTGGGCTCCAGCGACCTTTGGAAGCATAAATTCATCAATCCAGTGCGCTGCCCCAGAGCCTGGACCTTTTTACCATTTTTCAAATCGATGCGGCATCAACCGCTTCAACTTTACAAAACTGCGTCCTGGCCGCGTTCGTCGGTACGCACGCGCACGGCGGTTTCAAGCGGGCAGATGAATATCTTTCCATCGCCGATCTGGGCGGATTGATTGACCTCGATGATGGTCTTGACAACCGTGTCCACATCGGAATTCTGAACAACGATGGATAGGAGCCGCTTGGGAACATACTTCATTCCGCCCGGTTTGTTCGGCGTGAGAAGTTCTTGAGAACACGCCATGCTGACTTCTCCAGCAATTCCATGCTGCGTGCCGCGGCCCATAACTGCGGTCGCAGTCATGCTGGGAAAGCCAAGCTGTTCGAGCGCATTTCTCGTTGCCCCCACTTTCTTGGGACGAATGATGGCAATGATTTCTTTCATAATCCTCTCCTATAGCAAATTCAGAATTGGTATAGCGTGAGTTCATGTGGCCAAGTGCTGTTCTCCTCAAGAAAACTGCATTTGGCACAAGATTCGTGCCACACGGCAATCCTGAATTAGTTGTAGTTCTCTGACCGCATAAGTTCGCACCTTGCGGGTTCGTTGTCCTCCACCTTTTCGCCAGAAATCATAAGAAGCGGATCTTCGACTTCGCCTCGCGCAGGAGGATAGAAAGAGGGGGATACGGTGAATGGCGCAACGACAAACGGCCAGAGTCCTAGAGCCCCTTGGCGCCGGTGCGGACGGTGTATGCGGTTTCGACCGGGCCAACGAATATCTTTCCGTCGCCGAAGTTTCCCGTATATGCCCTGTCCTTGATAATGTCGATGACATCGTCAAGGTTCTGATCCTCGACAACCATCATGATCATTGTCTTTGGAAGTTCTTCGTAGCGAATCGTACCGACAGTAATGCCCTTCTGTTTCCCGCGACCAAAGACATGAATCTGTGTCATGGAGATAAACCCGGAGTCTGCAAGTGCTTCTGCAACACTTTCGGCAGTTTCTGGGCGTAAGATCGCTCTGATCATCTTCATGGATGTTTTCCTTTTCTTCTTTGAATTTTGGCCAGCAAAACACTGTTGTAACCCGGTGCCAATCCGCCTTGCTTGTGCGACTCGCAGTGAGCACTCCCTGTCAGCTAAGCTCTCAGGGACGCGGCTGTGACTTGTTCTGTTTGCACTCGCTTCTCTACATTGCACGAGGGATGCCAAAGGTATTCTTGGGGGAGCGAGGAGGAACTTCAATTCATGTGGAAGGCCAGCGAGGTCTCGGATATCTTAGTGCATCTATTGAGCTTTCCTAAAAGTTTTTCTGCGCAGACTTTTGCTGCTTGCGCCGAAATTCATGCTTGCAATGCGCGCCGACGTAAGGAGTCGATGAAGAACACGGATTTTGGCGTCCTATCAGGAACGTTCATGTCTCAAAAAGTTCATAAATGTACTAAGCACAGAATCCTTGCCTTAGCAGCTCGCAGGCCTTTCCGAGCAATCCTCGTCAGCCAATGTACGAATTCGCACTGGACAAAACAGAAAAGGACTTACAGGAACACTTTTGATGCTCAGATACATTGTTTGCGAGCGCGAAGTTGGCCCGGCCGCATCTCACGCTGATAAATGTAAACAAAACGGAAGAGCGGCGAATCGACAATAAAGTATACCGGCTCATCAACATAACAAATGAATCCAGCATGACGGTCTGCGCTTGATCTGCGAGTAATCTCACGATTGGCAGCAACTTGGCCACACTCGTGCAATCAGAAGAGACAACCACGACAAGAATCGGGACGTGACATGTCCGATCAATCCATATCGGGAGAATCGAAATGACTAATTTTAATCTCGCAGGAACGATGACCCTTGCCGTAGCAGAAGCGGCCGGAGCGTACTGGTTTTTCAAGACGAAGAGTGCTGGCCTGCGAGTGTTGATGACCAGCTTCGGCTTTGGGTTTGCACTCGCTATAGTTCTCTTCGATCTTCTGCCCGATGCAACGGAACACTACTCCATGGGCTATCCGCTCTTCGCCCTGGGTGGCCTGATCATGTTCGGGCTATGGCGTGCCGGAAAGCGGAGATCAAAAAATACGTCGACCAATGGAAGTGGCTCGATCGCTGTTGCGGGAATGGCGATGCATAATCTGGGCGAGGGGATGATCTTTGCTTCAATGACCGGTATGATCTCGCCGCTGCTCGCCGCCGGCGCTCTGCTGCACAAATTGCCGGAAGGCATGGCGACTTTTGCAATGCTTGAAGGGGCCAAGGACAAAACACGCTTCGCGTTCTCGGCGGCGGTTGCCCTGATGATTCCGTTGGGCGCACTGGTGCATTTCTCAAATAACCTTCAGCAGCCCTTGATGGCCTTGATGTCGGGAATGATTCTGGTTGCGGTGTCGACCGCTATTGCTGAGCATTCCGTGAAGGATTTGGCTCTCTATGTGCGGTGGAAAGTCGTAACTCCCTACGCGATGGGAGCCTTGATTGGCGCGTTCTCCTGTCTGATTGCCTAGAGAGACAGGCCGACTGAATCGCTGGCGCAGTCGGCTTTCTCCAAAGAGGTTTGATACTCGATTCCCGTTGTGCTCCTTTCACCCTGGCCAACCGCTTGCACCATGCGCCGGGGTGAACCTGCAGACTGATGGGTTAAGACACGCAACAGACACCCTGCAACCCAGTTAGGCCGGCCGCTCTGCAGATTGATGCCGATGTCTTGGAGCCGGCTGAGTCGGAGTACGTTTCTCCATTTGCTGCATATGCGACGGATGCTGAACGTTTTGCCCGATTCACTGAGTGCAGCAAGCGCGAAATCGCGGCATAACCAGCTTAGATTCCAAAGTCGCGGCCACGTGAACCAACGGGCACAGGGAAGACTTGGCCCAATTGGAGGAAAGCAATATGAAATGCTTCGATCGCAAGAACAAAGCAACTTTAATCAATATTATTCGTACTATTAGCCGCTGTTGCGTCAGCGCATTCTTGTTCTCATCCATTGCCCTGGCGAATGACATCGGAGGCACACTGTCCGGAGAAGTGACAGATCCCAGAGGCGCGGTGATTCCGAACGCCGCGGTGATATTAAAGAATCCAGGTACTGGAGTCTCGCTCACGGCAGTAACAAATCATGCTGGTGTGTATCATTTTGCCAGCGTTCCGGTCGGCTCCTATGAACTCGAAATTGTATCTTCCGGCTTCCGCACCTATCGCCGTATAGCTATCGAGGTCAGTGTTACCGGGGTTGTGCGCGCCGATGCGGTTCTCGAAGTAGGCGGAAACAAGGAGATTGTTACAGTCAAAGGGACGGGCGTTGTTCTGGATAGCGCCAGCACGCAGATGGGAGAAGTGCTAAATCAATCCACCATCAATGCGCTGCCACTCAATGGACGAAGCTATTCCGACTTACTAGCCTTGCAAGCGGGTGTGGCGCCTGCCACGACGATGACTTCTTCCACGGTTCAAGGACTTGGCCAGAGCGTGTTCTCCCCATCCGGAGATCTGAATCCTGGAGTGCTGTCAATTAATGGGCAGCGGGAGTCCGCCAACGGATACATCGTAAACGGCGCAAACGCCGAGGAAAACGGCAGCCTGGCTGCGGCGATTATTCCCAATCTCGATTCGATTGCGGAATTCCGGATTCTGGTGAACAACCTTGACGCCGAATATGGCCGATACAGCGGTGGGCAGATCAACGTCGTTACCAAATCCGGAAGCAATAAGATACATGGGGACGCTTTTGAGTTTTTCCGGAACACCGATCTGGATGCAAAAAACTACTTTTCCAGTGATCGTGGAGTCTTTGAGCAGAACCAATATGGCGCAACTCTGGGAGGTCCACTCAAGCACAACAAAATCTTCTACTTTGCCGATTACCAAGGAACACGGCAGACGCAAGGCGTGGATACCGGAAGAATTCCCGTTCCGACCAAGCAAGACCGCGATGGAAACTTGCTGGATCAGGCCGGCTCCTTTGTTACAACCGAGACGATTAATGGCCAGGCCTACAGCGTGCCGACGACGGTTAGCGGCTCCTACTTCGCCACGCACATTCTTGCTCCGGAACTGGGTTATGCCGTGGCGCAGGGAGAACCATATTATTATGTCAAGGGAGAAAGTATTCCCGGCAATCCAGGCAGTGTCTACTCTTCGGATTGCACTTCCAGCGCGGATTGCGTATTCCCGAACGCAATGATTCCGGAGAGTGCATGGTCGGCTCCGGCAAAGGCCCTTCTGCAGTACATTCCAACGCCCAATGTTTCGAGCAGTGAGTATTCTACCTCGGCCTATAATCAGCAGTTGCATGACAACAAGGGCGCGTTTCGCGTGGATGCGGACACGCAATGGGGAAGAGTTACAGGATATTATTTCCTCGATAACTACGTCTTGGATGATCCCTATCCAACCACCCAAGGAGGAGCGAATGTTCCGGGGTTCAATGCATTGTCCGTGGGACGCTCACAACTGCTGGTCCTTGAGCACGACAAGACCATTGGGACCAGCGCGTTTAATCAACTGCACATCAGTTACACAAGAGTCGCTAATGATCTCGGCAAGCCGACTGGCGGCATGGGCGTAAGTCTGGCCTCCCAGGGATTCGAAACCGGAGCAGGAACGCTTGGCATTGTGGCCGGTCAGCCGGAGAGCGAAGGCGTTGAAAACGTTGTGTTCAACAACTTTACGATCGGCAGCGATCCCAATCAGTATCGCCAAATCAACAATACCTATGAGGCGACCGACGACTTTTCCAAGATTTGGAAGACACATGCCTTCAAATTCGGAATTCATGCCGACTACGATGAAATCAACACTTATCCTTACGCGCAGCTCAATGGCAGCTTTCAATTCTACGGAACGGAAACCGGCGTGGATTTTGCGGATTATCTGCTCGGTATCGCCAGCCAATACAATCAGAATGGATTAAGGCCATTTTACGAGCGCGAAACCTATTGGGGAGTTTACGCACAGGACGGCTGGCGGATACGCCCCAATGTTACGTTGAATGCCGGCCTGCGCTGGGAGCGGATTGAACCATGGTGGGAAAAGTATAACAATGCCATGACGCTGGTGGCCGGAGAGCAGTCGGTTGTCTTTCCCACGGCGCCCAAGGGAATTGTCTTCCCGGGCGATCCAGGCATTCCGCGGACACTTGCGCCGGCGCAGGATGATAACCTTGCTCCGCATATCGGGCTGGCGTACTCTCCCGCGTTTGCGAAAACATCGATGTTAAGAAAACTTGTGGGCGAACCGGGAACGACCACCATTCATCTTGGATTCGGACTCTTCTTTACGGGCGTCCCCGGAGAAAGCCTCGGGCTGATTAGTGACAACGCTCCGTACGGATTTACGTACACGAGCCCGGCTCCTCCCTTGTTCACTACACCGTTCATGGATGCCGCAACAGGAAATTCGGAAGGCCAGCGCTTTCCCGCGCAATTTGCGCCGTTGACCGTGAGTAAGAGTCATCCTGATTCCGATGTGGACTGGGCTCAATTCGAGCCGATCAGCGCGATTCCAGGTTACTCTCCCAGCAACAAAACGGCGTATACGGAAGAATATATGCTCTCCTGGCAGCGGCAGTTCGGAGCCAAAACGCTGGTTAGCCTGACTTACACGGGGAATCAGGCCCATCGGCTGCTC
>Ga0224531_1001573_pt1 | contig 9956 bp, 8 predicted proteins | sample CBST100metaG_FD_179876 | JGI IMG/M metagenome (GOLD analysis project Ga0224531, IMG submission 179876) | Peat soil microbial communities from Stordalen Mire, Sweden - C.B.S.T100 | ecosystem: Environmental > Terrestrial > Soil > Wetlands > Peat | place: Sweden: Norrbotten County, Stordalen Mire... | reverse complement strand
CGCAAACTCTCCCAGGTAACGAGCCATGTCGCTGGGCTCCAGATCGTACCCGGTGGCGGAGAGAGGATTAGGCAACCCGGCATTGGGATAGCACGAGATGGCCACGCTCGACTTCTGCGCCAGCTCTGCCAAAAACGGATACATGAGATCCGGACCGATCGAGCAATTGAGCCCCACCGACAGCGGCTTCACGTGCTCCACTGCGTTCCAGAAGGCCTCGATGGTCTGCGCAGAGATCATGGTTTCGCCGCCGCGACCCACAGCCGCCGAAATCATCACCGGCAGTTCCGTACCCTTGGCAGCAAAACCGTCCTGATCGAACACCTCGCGGATGGCCACCAGCGCGGCCTTGGCGTTCAGCGAGTCGAAGATCGTCTCCACCAGGAGCAGGTCAGAGCCGCCAGCAATGAGGGCGCGCACCTGCTGCATATAGGCAGCTTTCACCTGGTCGAAGGTGACGACGCGAAAGCCAGCATCGTCGGCATCGGGCGAGTTCGAAAGAGACACAGTCAAGGGTCCAATGGACCCCGCCACGAAGCGTTGACGTCCAGTCGCGTTGGCTACGCGGTCGGCCCACTCCCGGCACTGCCGCGCCGATTGCTCATTGATCTCCCAGGCCAGGCCGTTGAGGAATGGGTCTTCGATGACCTTCTGGTAGAACGCGGGATCTTTCCTGCCGCCCTTCTCTCGTGGGTCGTCTACAAAGAACTCGCTTTGGGTGATGCTGGTGGCGCCAAAGGTATTGGTCTCAATGATGTCAGCCCCGGCCTCAAGAAAGCGCCTGTGAATGTCGCAGATCATCTTGGGCTGCGTCAGGGAAAAGAGGTCGCCGTTGTTCAGCAGGTCCTTGGCCGAGTCCTTGAAGCGCTGCCCGCGCATATCCGCTTCCGTCATGCCGTAGGTGCGGATGGTGGTGCCCATCGCGCCGTCGATGATGGCGATTCGATTCTCGAGAATCTTCTGCAAGGGGTGTACGCGGGCTGTCGTCATGTTCTCCTGATGATCTTGGGCGGGGCAATGGCGGCAACAGCGAGTAGCCCGCGGGTTGATGGTTCCAACTTCAAGACAAAGAGCAGGTCACGCGCCGCTTCAGTTCTCGACGAAGGTCCATCAAAGCGCTCCGGAATTTGCGGTCCGAAGGTAAACGCGGGAAATCTGCCAACCCTCTAGGATAGCTGGCCTTTACGAGTTGGGGCGAATCGCGAAAAAACCAGGATGCTACTTAACCGCCGTCAACGTATCGATCTGCACCAGCATGTCTTCCTTGCGCATGACCAGATTGGTGGCGTTGATGGTGGCCAGCTCAAAGCCGTGGCCATGGGTAATGGCGTCGGTGGGGCAGGCTTCCACGCAATAGCCGCAGAAGATGCAGCGGTTGTAGTCGATGTTGTAAACCTTGGCGTAGCGCTCGGAAGAGGAGATGCGCTGCTCCTCTGTGTTCTCCGCGGCCTCAATGTAGATGCAATTTGCGGGACAGGCCGCCGCGCACAGGAAGCATGCAACGCACTTCTCCAGGCCGTTCTCGTCGCGCTGCAGAACGTGGGCGCCGCGATAGCGCTGCTCAAAGACCGCTCCACGGAGGGGCCCCTTGCCGTCCGGGTAGTTTTCCACCTCGGTGGGGCGCAAAATCTCCCGGAAGGTGATGCTCATACCCTTGGCAATGCCGGCGAGGTTGGAAACAATCGACATGAGGCAAGTATACGATGGATTCCTGGAGGAATTCACGATGCAATCCAAGGTTTCAGCAGTGACGATTCTATTGGCTTTAGCTGTAGCAGCGGCAACCCTACAGGCACAAGCGCCAAGCCAGCCTCAAACCAGCCCGGCCGGGGGCATGGCGCCCATGGGCGGCATGGACATGAAAGGCATGAAGATGGATGCGGCCAAGCCTCCGCTTCCGACTGGACCGCTCAAGATCGCCTACCAGGACAAATCAGCCGAATGGACGCCCGCCACACTGGCCGCGCTGCCACACAAGGCAGTGATCGTCTTCAACGCGCACGCCAAGGCTAACGAGACTTACTCCGGCGTGCCTCTGACCGACCTGCTCACCAAGCTGGGCGTGCCGAACGATGAGCATGGCAAGACGCTCAAGCTCTATTTGGTCGTTCAAGGGGCCGACGGCTACAAAGTGGTCTTCTCGCTGGGAGAAGTCACGCCCATCTTCAACAACTCCACCGTGATCATCGCCGACAGCCTTGAGGGCAAACCGATTGCAGGCGAAGGGTCGCTCCAGTTAGTTAACTCCGGAGAAAAGGTTCACTCACGCTGGGTGCGCAATCCCGTATCGGTCAAGGTGCTCAGCGTGGAGTAGCCGCAGCGCTGCATGGGAGGAACCTGCTCTTTGCCCTTGGCATCTGCACGGTTGAGTGCGGATGCCAAGGGCCGGAAGACTACTTCTTGGGATGCTCTTCCTGGCGCTGCGGAGCGGCTTGGTGCTGTTGTTGCGGAGCAGCCTGACGCTGTTGCTGTGGTGCTGCTTGACGCTGCTGTTGCGGGGCTGCTTGACGCTGCTGTTGCGGGGCTGCTTGACGCTGCTGTTGCGCACCTTGCTGGCGTTGCTGCTGTTGAGCTGCCTGTTGATGCTGTTGCTGCTGACCAGCTTGCTGATGCTGTTGTTGTTGCGCACCCTGCTGGCGTTGCTGTTGCTGAACGGCCTGTTGGTGCTGCTGTTGCTGACCAGCTTGCTGATGCTGCTGTTGTTGCGCACCCTGCTGGCGTTGCTGTTGCTGGGCGGCCTGTTGGTGCTGCTGTTGCTGACCAGCTTGCTGATGCTGCTGCTGTTGAGCAGCCTGATTGTGCGCCTGCACCACTGCGGGGACTCTCACGTTGCGATCTGCGGCAAGCGGCTGGCTGACAGCCGTGTTACCTGGCCGACCATGATTGACATTGGCAAACTGAGCCCGATTAGAGCCGGCAGAACGCTCGTTCTGTATCTGTGCTCTCATGGGCGCGGCGTGCTGCTCATGCAGAGCCGCCAGTTCCGCGGGCCTGGCGCGCATCTGCACACCGCCCGATCCACCGTTGAAGCTCACGCGATCGCCGCCACGGCGGTTATCGCCGAAGGAACGGTCGTACACGTTGTGTACCGCTGAGATGTTGATATTGTTGACCGAACGGTTGTAGTTGAAGTGGCCGCCCCCCCAGTAGCCGCCCCGGTAGCCGAAGCCGATGTAACCAAAACCATAGTCGATGCCGCCGTAGTAGCCAATGTGCGGACCCCAGTAGCCACGGTAGAACTGGTAGCGGTTATGCCGGTAGCCCCAATAGCCGGGCGTCCACAAAGCCCCCTCGTAGGGAGCCTCAGCCCACACGCCGGGAACCCAGTAGTAACCCATTGAAGCGTAGCCCCAGTAGCCAGGCGTCCACAGATAGTCGTCGCCAGGAGCCGGGGGTTGATCGTAGTCGGGCAGCGGCGGCGGCGGCTGGGAAGCATAGTATGCCGGCTGCTCGCCATAATCCTGATCGTCCGAGCCTTGGTAGGATGCTTGGGCGCTGTTCCTTCGTGCAGCGGGCTGCGGAGCGCTCTGCTGGGCGCTATAAGACGCCGGCGCGGAAGCACTCGTATCGGCCGGAGCTAAGTTGGCCGCTGCCGGGTCCGAAGCCTGATCCTGGGCGCTGACCTGGTTTAAATTGGCAGCGTTCTGGTCTTGACTCTTGGGGCATCCCGCGATGCCGAGCACGACCGCCATGGACAACAGCGACAGCGATCCAAATCTGGGCAAACTCATCATTTCACTCTCCAGTTAGCTGCATGTTATCCGAAGAGCGAAGTGGAGTCCGGCCTCTATTGATCACCAAAAACCCTGATCAATGCCGGGTGCCGGGAGGCGCAGACTTGCCGTGGTTGTTGGCCGGCGGAGTAGTAACCGGTTTGCGCTCGGGGCGAGGATGCACAATCTGCTGACAGAGCGGCGAGTCCTGCCCACGCGATAGTCCCGGAACAGCACCAGGCGTGCTGCAGAGCCGCTGCTTCATGGACTCGGCATCCTTGCCGCTGAGCAGTTGGGTGCGCTCCAGGCTGCTGAAGGGGTCCAGGTCGTAGCGATAAACAAAGTCCTCGGGGTCCTTCTGCTTGCCGTAGTCGAAGTGGTTCCAAGTGCCCAGCAGTTGCCGCCCATTCGGCTCGGCCAGCGCCGCATACACCTGGGTCCAGGCCACTCCGTCGGGCGGGTTTGCGTTGGACAAGGGTACGCCCTGCCCGCCGCGCATCCAGCGGCCAGTCCACATGTGCTGCGCCATGTCATAGCGGAAGGCGGTGAAATAGGTATCCGCCGCGCACTCGCTGCAACTGTCGTAGAGGACAGCCAGTTCCTGCGGCGCGCCCTCGGCAAAGCGCATCCAGTCAAGCCAGCGCAGGTTCACGCCCTTCAGCACCGGGGTCAGGCTGTGATTGGTCAGCGAGACGCTCCACACGGCAAAGGTATCGGACGTCGGCGAGGATTGAGGCGTGGCGCGTAGTGTGGTCACCACCAGCGCCGCATCGTATTCCACGCCGATCTCGCGGATCGCTGTCCATTTTTCCGCGGCCAGCGACCGCGTCACCCAAACAATCACGTCCTGGTCCTTCGGTGAATGCGCGTCCATCCACCGAAAGGGATCGGGCTGCTGGGCGCAAACAGAAGCTGCGGCAGTAAATACGATTGCGATCAAAGCACAGAAACGCCGAATTATTACACCACGCATGAGTCTAGGGTAGCGCACAGGGACGGTTGCCATCTGAAAGCGCAGCACGCGAAGAGTTGTTCGCCACAATGCACATCTTCGCTGGAAATCGCCGCGTTCGCGAATTGGATTACCCCAGCCGTTCAAGAAGTTGCTGCACCTTCTCGATCGTCTGGTCTCCGCCTACAGCATTCTTGCGCGCGGCATAAAACAGATCGCTGAACAAACGAAAACGTTCAATCTTGGATGTGTTTACAGAACCGAAAAGTTTGCTTTCGTCACCTTGCACACAGATTTGCCGCCCTCGTTCCATGAGCGTTCGTCTTTCCAAAGAGAGCGTAAAGTTATCCGCTTGTGCAGACAAAACAACGCGTCCGGGTTGGGACAGGGCCAAAGTCAACATCTTATCGTCACCTTTAGCCATTCTCTTAATAGAGAAAGAGTATCCATCCTCAAGATCAGCCCTGTAGTCCTCTGACTCAACCCAGAAATCCCCTGAGGCTGTCTCCGGAACTATGTGCCATTGCAACTTCCCAGCCTCTGTTTTCTCAAGGAGCTGCTTGGCCAACTCTTCAGCCTTATCACTCATTTTTCCTCCTTGTCGAGTCGGGCCAGCAAACGCCCATAGACCGCATTCAATACCGCGTTTGCCTCGAATACAGTCTCAGTTGCCGCCTGGAATTCGTCCTTTTTTTCCAAAAAACTTGGCGCAGAGAGGTGGGCTGCCAGTTGTTGAAATTCGGACTCCAACGCCTCTAGTTTATCCGAATCCGCGGCAAGGAACCGTTCAAACCGTGCTCGATCCCGTGGAATTCGAGCCACCAAATCCCTTGCGCGAACCGCTGCCTCTTTCGGGCGCTCAAACTGAAGCAACATAGCGAGTTCTCCAGCCAAACCTCCGATTTCCGAAAACGAGTCGGATGCTTCGCGCTGCCAGATTGCCTCTTTTGCATCTGTGGCGGCGCGCTTCGCGCCAGTAGCCTGCCAGACCGCTCCAACCGTCAGCGCCAAGCCAGCGATCCCTATCCCGGAATTCGTCCAGTCGAACCAATCGTGCAGAATCATGCCAATCTCTACCGCCAAGAATAGCGCACAATGCCAAATTCAGCTACAGCCCCAGCTTCTCCCAGATAGCATCCACTTTCGCCTTGGTTCTGCGGTCCATCTCGATCATGGCCGGCCAGGGGCGATCGAATCCTTCTGCCTTCCATTTGCGGGTCGCGTCGATGCCCATCTTCGAGCCGTAGTTCGGCAGGCGCGACGAGTGATCTAGTGTATCCACCGGCCCCAGCGTGAACTGGATGTCGCGCTCCGGGTCGATGTTGTTGGCCACGCGCAGCGTCACTTCGGCCACGTCCTGCACGTCGCAGTCCTCGTCCACCACCACGATGCACTTGGTAAACATGGCCTGACCCAGCGACCAGATGGCATTCATCACCTTGCGCGCCTGGCCGGGATAGCTCTTCCGGATCGACACCAGCATCAAGTTGTGGAAGACGCCCTCCGGCGGCAGGTGAATGTCCACCAGTTCGGGAATCTGCATCTTCATGGCGGGCAAAAAGATGCGCTCCACGGCCAAGCCCATCCAGGCGTCCTCCATAGGCGGCTTGCCTACGATGGTGGCGGCGTAGATGGGGTTCTTGCGGTGGGTGATGCAAGTGAGATGGAAGACCGGGTACTCGTCGGTCATGGTGTAGAAGCCGGTGTGGTCGCCGAAGGGGCCTTCACTGCGCAACTCGCCCAATTCGACGTAGCCCTCCAGCACGATCTCAGCGTGGGCCGGCACCTGCAAGTCGACGGTTTCGCATTGCACAATCTCGACCGGCTTGCCGCGCAAGAATCCAGCGATCATGAACTCTTCCACCTCGGGCGGCGCGGGCACGATGGCAGAGAACGTGGTGGCCGGATCGGTGCCGATGGCCACAGCAACCTCAAAGCGCGAGCCTTTCAGCTTACCCAACGCCACCTGCGGCAATCCGCCAATCGGGCCGTCGGGAATTGCGACCGAGCCGCCCGCCGACTCCGCCATGGCGGCCACGCGCGCCGTGAGTGGGCTGAAATCTCCGTCTGCCTGAGAAGCTTCAGAAACTGCCGCCCGCAGCGCTTCGCGATAGTGCTCGGCGGCGACCTTCTGGCGCTGCCAGTGCATGCCAGTAGTCTGGCCGTCGAAGACCTGCATGCGATACATGCCGACGTTGCGCTTGCCGGTTCGGGGGTCTTTCGTGTGAACAAGCGGCAGCGTGATAAATGGACCGCCATCGTGAGGCCAGCACTTGAGAATCGGAAACTGGTTGAGGTCGAAGTTGTCCTTGAGAATCACTTCCTTGCAGCGGGCATCCTTCGCGCTCACCGTCTTGGGAAAGGCGCTGGTCAACGCGCCCAACTGGGGCAGCATCTTGAGCTTGTCCAGCATCCCCGTAGGTGGCTTAATGTTCAGCAGACCCGTGATGCGCTCGGCGATCTCGTCCAGCCGGTCCACGCCCAAAGCCAGCGCCATGCGCCGCTCGCTGCCAAACTGATTGATCAGCACTTGCTGGCCGGGATGGCCCTTGATGTTCTCAAACAGCAGCGCCGGACCGCCGGGAGCATATTTCCCACGAGCCGCACTCGCCTTCGCGCCGGCATTTCCTCGCGCTCCAATCTTGCTCACGCGGTCGGTGATCTCGGTAATCTCCAGCTCCGGTGAAACTTCTTCCGTGATGCGCTTCAGTTCACCGTGCTTTTCGAGAGTCTTGATCCACTCGCGCAAATCGTCGTAAGCCATGGGGATGCTCCTCAAGCGGACAAAGCCGCGTTCAACTCTTTAGCTTAATGGAGCTTAACGGGTTGGCGTGCAATCCGCTCAGAGCTGTACCAACGGGGACACCGGCGGAATCGCATCCATCGGGTAGCCCAGCCGCTTCCACTCGTCGTAACCGCCGCGCAGGGGACGCACGCGCTTGATGCCCAACTTGTGCAGGGTCAAGGCCGTCTTGGCGGCCGTCGCTTCGCTGGGGCAGGTGCAAAAGAGCACGATGTCGCGGTCGCGGGGAATCTCGCCGTGACGGGCAGCCAAAGCGTCGGGCGAAAAATGGACCGCGCCGGGCAGCGTGAAGGGGTCCGCCAGCAGTTCGAGCGGGTGGCGCAGATCCACAATGTAGACCGGTTCACCCGAATCCAGTTCCTCTTTCAGATCTTCCGGCTCCAGGCGAGAAGCCTCCAGGTTATTGAGCACCACCCGGCGGCGATAGACCCTGACCAGGAAGAAGACGAGGATGCCCACCACCAACAGCGCTCCAGAGAAGCGGCCCACCCAGTTCAGCAGGCTTGGATCGCGCTTGAGTAGATCGCCGAAGAAGCGGCCGGCTGCCAGCAGAACACCCACCCACAGCGTAGAGCCAATGCCGTCATAAAGGAGAAAGTTGCCGAAGCCCATGCCGTTTTCGCCTGCAACAGGCGGAGCCAGCGTGGCCAGGCCAGGGACGAACTTGGCAATGATGAGGGTCATGCCACGGCGGCTGCCAAATGAGTCCTGGGTACTGCGAACGCAGGTCGTAGGTTCCAGCGACATCTTGCAGAGAATGCGCAGCACATGGTGTCCGTACTTGCGCCCGATAAGGAACCAGGCGGAATCGGCGATCAGCGAAGCTGCCAACCCGGCCAGCAGCGCAAGAGTGAAGCTGATTTCATGCTGCGACGAGAGCGCTCCAGCGGCCAGCAGCACCGGCATGGCGGGCAGGGGCACGCCCAACTGCTCAATCAAAACCCAGCCAAAGAGCAGCAGGTAACCGTAAACCAACAAAATGTGTTCAGGTAAAGCCATTCGGGGATATTCCGCCTTTGCTCGCGCCGTTAAAGAACTACCAAAATCTTCATCTGCCCGCAAGACGCAGACAGGGAATTTCGTGAGGCCTCTCTGAATGAGATGATTCAGCCGCGACATTCGCTTCATCGGATGGAGAGCGAACCGCCTTGACCCAACAGAAAAGGCTGCCCGAAGGCAGCCTTTTCTGTTAATTCGATTAGCCACGCCCTACTACTGAACTGGCGCGGTAGAGGCCTGCTGCGCCGCGGCATCCGGTGCAGCCTCGGCCACTTGCTGATTCTTTCCAACAAAGTAGCTGCGATCCCATAGGTTCCTGTAGAAGACGCCTGTCAGTTCGGCTGCGCGGGGGCCGAAGGTGGGCCGTCCGCCTTCCAGGAAGAAGACCGTAACCAGGCTGCCATGGGGCGAGTCGGAGTAGGAAGCGAACCAGCCAAAGCGGGTTCCCTTGTCCGAACAGGTGCCAGTCTTGCCAAACACGGGCAGCTCGTGGAAGTTGGCGCGCAAGCGGCGTGCAGTTCCGTACTCCACCGCGCCAGCCATGCCATCCTGCAAATCGGGAACGTACTTGGCGATGTCCAGCGTCCGCTTGACCTTGGGCTGCAGATGAGCCGCTTCCTCTTGCGAGTTGGGATGCTGCAGATAATAGAGGGTTCCGCCGTTGGCGATGGCGGCCACATACGCGCCCAGTTGCAGCGGGGTCATGGAAACGCCCTGGCCAAAGCTGCACATGCGACCCACGCCACCTTCGGAAGCGGGCAGTTCCTTGTCAGGATAGATGCCGAGCTGTTCGCCCTGAATGTGGTAGCCAGCAAGCTCGCCCAGGCCGAACTGGTTCGCATAGTGGCGAACGCGCTCAAAACCCAGTTCCCTGCCAAGTTCCTCAAAATAGAGGTTGTTGCTGTGAGCCAGGGCCTGGGTCATGTTCATGCGGAAGCCGGACAACTGCACCGGCGTATCGCGGGTAACCAGCCCCTCGGAAAGAGCGGCCATAGCCACAGTGATCTTGATCGTAGAGCAGGGCTCAGCGCCAGGCGAAAGGGCCAGCTTCTGGTTCACCATGGCCAGGATGCGGCCGTTGGAAGGATCGATCACCACGGCTGTGCCGTTCATTCCGTCCAAGGCGTCAATTGCGGACTGGCGAACCACCGGATCTTCTCCGGCAGTAATATCGCCTGCAAAGATGTTTCCATTCGCGAAGGAACTGGCGGTAAAGCGCTCAGTGAAGCGAGGACGGCGAGAAGCAGTGAGGGAGGCGCGGCGCAAACCGGCCCTTGCCCGGCCCCTTTTCGTGAGGCGGGCTGGCTGCTGATCGTCTGCTGCGGCCTTGGCCCTGTGACGAGCGGTTGCGGTTCCGGCTTGTGCGCTGGCTTTGCCTGATTTGGCTGTCGGCCTGGCGGCGCGTGCTTCTGCGCGGCGTCCTGCCGTGCGATGCGGCTCGACCAAGTGCGGCTCAGTGGTGCGCGCGCGGTGCAGTGGATGCGGAGCG
>Ga0224531_1001572_pt1 | contig 9965 bp, 11 predicted proteins | sample CBST100metaG_FD_179876 | JGI IMG/M metagenome (GOLD analysis project Ga0224531, IMG submission 179876) | Peat soil microbial communities from Stordalen Mire, Sweden - C.B.S.T100 | ecosystem: Environmental > Terrestrial > Soil > Wetlands > Peat | place: Sweden: Norrbotten County, Stordalen Mire... | reverse complement strand
GTAGCCGACGCCAGCCGCTGGAAGAACCGCAGCGATTTCAAATCGTTCCCGGCGATGAGTAAGTCTAAATAATTTGAAATAATAGCTTTACGATAACTGCGTCAGATTTTCCCCGGACAGCAGTGATTTCAGAATTTGATGTAGCTCTATGCACACCTTTTTCTGTCCGCAAAGCCCCCTCACCCGCAAAATCGTGTCGTTAGAGCGTCATCGCCGGCGGGTGGCGCAGGTCTGGCCGTCCGAAATGAATGGGTGGGCGGATTCAAGATACAAGTGCAACAGGATTGGCTGGGGACGTGCGAAACCCGTTCGTGTTTTCAGTAGGTTAAGCAGGTTTTTGAGTCGGGTTCTGAAAAAACTCCAACTCCGCCAGGATTCTCGCGACAGCTTCTTCTGCGGCCTTGGCTGCTCCGGCGGAGAGTTCCATCGAGATCGGCTGTTGAGGGTCAATGGCGATGGCGTAAAGCACCACGTCGGGGCCTCCGCCCTGGATGTAAAAAACATCCAGCAGATCCTTGACGCCGATGTCATGAGCGGTGAGCGTAGGCGGATAGTCGCGCGAAAAGCGCGGCGTAGTCCGAGTGACGGTGCCCGGCGGATTGCCATCGGCGGCTGCGTCCACAATGAGGACGCGGCCTGCGCTCTGCAGCGGTTCGAGCAGAACGAATCCGCCCGTGCCTCCGTCCAGGCACTCCACATTGACTGGGAGTGTGTGCTTTTCCAGAGATCGTACTACATGAACGCCTACGCCCTCATCGCCCATGAGGACGTTGCCCAGGCCCAGCACCAGCGTCTTTTTCTGCTTTGTTCCCGTTGAGCTACTTATCACTCTTCTCCCGTTCAAACTTCCATCCGCCGATGATTGAGGATACCGTTCCGCGGCCCTCGATGTAGTCGTGATAGAAGGCCAGATAGATGTGAACGATGACAAAAGTGACAAAGAACCACAGGAACGTATGGTGCCAGAAGCGCACACCGAATTCGCCGCCCATCAAGGGTACGATCCAGGTGAACATCCGTGGCAGCCATGCGTTGCTCATGCTGGAGTAAAGAGCGAAACCAGTGATGGTCTGGGCTACAAACGCCAGGAAGGTGAAGAAGTAGATTAGGCCGGCCAGCGCATTGTGCCCGGTGGAGATCGGCCCGTGGAGTTGGGTTTCCAGTACGTCGGCTTTGATTACATCGACGATCTCCTGCCGCTGCCACTTCTTGAATGGGAAGAAGGCGGTCCACCGGGCATACTTATTGCCGGTGAAGCCCCAGTAGAGCCGTGCCAGAAAGTTGAAGACATATACGTAGGCGGCCAGGAAGTGAAGGAAGCGCACCCAACCGAACCAGTACTGCTGATAGGCCTCAGCCGCGTAAAACATACGGATGGGAGAACCGATCATGTATCCGGTGATGCACAGAGTCACCAGCGCGATGGCGTTGATCCAGTGGTAAGCGCGCACCGGCAGTTCCCACACGTAGATGCGCCGATACTCGACCGGCTGTATTTCCGGCGTCACTCTGTCTGCAACCATCTTTGGTGTACTCATGACGTCACTCGAAGGAAACCTGGGCTATGTGCCGTCCCTGCGGATCGTAAAGATGCACGGCGCAGGCCAGGCACGGGTCAAAGGAATGAATGGTGCGCAAAATTTCCACCGGCTCGTCGATCTTTGCTACTGGCGTGCCGATGAGCGCCTGTTCAAAGGATGAACGCTGTCCCTTGGCATCGCGCGGAGAGCCGTTCCAGGTTGTTGGAACCACGAGCTGATAGTTTGCGATTGCTCCATCGTGGATTTTGATATAGTGGGCCAGCGCGCCGCGAGGCGCCTCGGTAAGACCAACGCCTTCGGCATCCTTGGGCCAGCTCTTGGGCTCCCAGAACTCGCCATTGAAGGTGGAGACCTCATTAATCTTCACGCGATCCATCAACTGGCCGAAGTACTCCTTCAGCCAGATCATGGCCAGTGCCGCATCCAGGCCTCGCGCCGCAGTCCGGCCCAGCGTGGAGAAGAGCGCGGTCACGGGGACGTTGAGCTTGCCCAGGGTGTCTTTGACTAACTCCTGCACGTCCGTGCGGCCAGAGGCATACGCGACCAGCAGCCTAGCCAGCGGGCCAACCTCCATCGGTTGTTCCTTCCAGCGTGGCGTCTTCAGGAACGAATACTTATCATGGCCTGCCAAGGTCTCGAAGGGCGGCTTGGGCCCGGTGTAATTCAGCTTCGTCTCGCCCGCCCAAGGATGGATGCCGGCGTTATCTCCGCCTTCATAGCTGTACCAGGAATGTGCGATGTACTCCTTGATTTCCTGCGAATCGCGCGCGTTGACCGGATGCACCTGACTGAGGTCGCGATTGAGCACCACGCCGCGCGGATACTTGAACGTCTCTGGCTTGCCGTAACCTTGCGTGGGGAATTCGCCATAACAGAGGTAGTTCGACAATCCGCCGCCCCAACTGGCCCAGTCCTTATAGAAGGAGGCAACGGCCAGCAGGTCCGGAATATAGACCTGGTTGATGAACTCATCGGCCTGACTGATGAGCTGGGAGACCAGATTCAGCCGCTCGGAGTTGATGGCGGCCACTTCATTCAGGTTGATGGAGCAGGGAACACCGCCCACCAAATAATTTGGATGCGGATTCTTGCCGCCGAAGACCGTGTGGATCTTGACGACTTCCTTTTGCCAGACAAGCGCATCCAGATAGTGGGCTACCGCAATCAGGTTCACTTCGGGTGGCAGCTTGTAGGCCGGATGGCCCCAATAGCCATTGGCGAAGATGCCCAGCCCGCTGGCGGCGAAGGCCTTGATCTTGTCTTGAACCTCAGAGAAATAGGCGGGCGTGTTCTTGTCCCACTTGGAGAATGATCCCGCCAGCTCAGCGGCCTTCTTGGGATCGGCGCGGAGGGCGTTCATGATGTCGACCCAGTCGAGGGCATGGAGATGATAGAAGTGCACTACGTGATCGTGTGCATAGAGCGTCGCCATCATGATGCTGCGGATCAGCTCGGCGGTGGGGGGCACGGTGATGCTGAGCGCATCTTCGACTGCACGGACGCTGGCCAGCGCGTGCACGGTGGTGCAGACGCCGCAGACGCGCTCGGTGATGGCCCAGGCATCGCGAGGATCGCGGCCCATGAGAATCTTTTCAAGGCCGCGAACCATGGTGCCTGCGCTGAATGCGTCAGTAATGACGCCATTTTCCACCACCGCCTCGATGCGCAGGTGGCCTTCAATGCGAGTTATGGGATCGACGACGACTCGTGTCATGGCGCTTTACGGCTCCTTCTGGTCTTCGGCGTGAACTTCCGCGATCACTTTCCGCTTGCGAATGTTGGTGACCACCATGTGGGCGGCAACTCCGGCCAGCGTGGCCACTCCCACCACCTTGCCCACGGTGTCCGCCGTACTCTCGACACCGAAGCCGGGGAAGCTGGCCAAATGCTGGTAGAAGGGGCCATTGTCCCAGAAACCCGCCTCGCTGCAACCGATGCAGCCATGGCCGGACTGGATGGGATAGCTGATGCCCCCATTCCACTTGGTCACCGAACAGGCGTTGTAGGTGATTGGGCCACGGCAGCCCATCTTATAGAGGCAAAAGCCTTTGCGCGCGTTCTCATCGTCCCAGGACTCGACGAAGAGACCGGCATCGTAGTTCGGGCGGCGATAGCAGGTATCGTGGACGCGGCGGCCATAAAATTCCTTGGGCCGGCCCTGGCTGTCGAGTTCAGGAACCCGCCCCACGACCAGCAGATGCGTGATTACAGCCACCATCACGTCAGCGATGGGCGGGCAGCCCGGCACGTTGATGACCGGCTTATCGACCAGCTTGTAAATCGGCGTGGCTCCGGTTGGGTTGGGCCTCGCCGCCTGAACGCAGCCATTCGAGGCGCAACTGCCCCAGGCCACCACCGCGGCCGCATCCTTGGTGACGGTCTGCAAGATCGATTCGGCCGTCTTGCCGCCGATCATGCAGTAAACGCCGTCGTGACCCGTGGGAACCGCGCCCTCGACCAGCACGATGTACTTGCCCTTGTTCTTTTCAATCGTATCGGTCAGGCACTTCTCCGCCTGGAAGCCGGAAGCCGCCATCAAGGTCTCGGTGTAGTTCAGGCTCAGCACGTCGAGCAGCACATCCAACACAATGGGGTGCGTGGCGCGGATGAATGACTCACTGCAGCAGGTACACTCCTGGAAGTGAAGCCAGACCACAGCCGGTTTCTCTTTCTTCTCGAAGGCCGAGACAACCTGGGCCGCGCCGGATTGACCCAGCCCGGCGACCGTGGCGGCGGCAGCGCAGAATTGCAGGAAATCCCTGCGGCTGTAGCCCTTCCGCTGCATCGAATTCCAAATTGATTGAGCCATGCCTACCTCGCTCCGTGTGCAGGAACCGGGGAAGCCGCTGGTGACGAAGAGACCGCTTGAGGAAGCCGCCAGCCGTTCGCCGATGGATGAATCGGAAGTTACGAGCGGAAAGCGCGGTCGGCTGTGACCTGTATCACATGATATGGATCATGCGGATTGCCGGACGGAAATGACGTTCCAAGGACACGATTTCGCGGATGAAGGGGCTTTGCGGGCAAAAAAGGTGTGCATAGAAATACATCGAATTCTGAAATAATCGATGTAAAAGCCGGTCAATTAAGGGGTTTTAAGGGTGAATTAGGCCTCTCCAACGATGCAATCCGGTGGCGCGGTCGCATCAGCCTGTGGTGAGGTCAAGATTGTAGGAAAGACTTCCCTCAGGGGCTGAAGCCCAAGCTCTCTTGGGGTCATCTATCGGCACGACTGAAGTCGTGCCCTGACGCTTCTTGGCTCGTTATCGAGTTTTTGCGACGAGAACTCTGTCAGGAAAACGAAAAGCGGCCCATGGAGGTCCGTGGTTTCCCAGGTCTCAAAAGCGAGACCTGGGGCACCCAATCATTTGTGCTTGGTAAGACTTGGGCCGCCCGCCTTCTTGGCTCGTTATCGAGTTTTTGCGACGAGAACTCTGTCAGGAAAACGAAAAACGGCCCATGGAGTCCGTGGTTTCCCAGGTCTCAAAAGCGAGACCTGGGGCACCCAATCATTTGTGCTTGGTAAGACTTGGGCCGCCTGCCTTCTTGGCTCGTTATTGAGTTTTTGCGACGAGAACTCTGTCAGGAAAACGAAAAGCGGCCCATGGAGTCCGTGGTTTCCCAGGTCTCAAAAGCGAGACCTGGGGCACCCAATCATTTGTGGTTGGTAAGACTTGGGCCGCCCGCCTTCTTGGCTCGTTATTGTGCTTTTGTGCCGAGAACTCTGTCAGGAAAACGAAAAGCGGCCCATGGAGGTCCGTGGTTTCCCAGGTCTCAAAAGCGAGACCTGGGGCACCCAATCATTTGCGGTTGGTCAGACTTGGGCCACCAGCCGGCACGGAAAGATAGGGAGATGGAAATGGAGAAGGAAACGCGGGAGCAGATGCGGCAGCGGCTGGATGAGGCCGCGCTTGGGTACCGGTTGGGACGGACGGCGGCGGGAGAGATCGCGAGTTGGCTGCGGACGCTGCGGAAGGCGCTGGGAGTTCCAGTGGGCGAGTTTGCCGGGCGGCTGGGAGTGGGCAGGAGGGAGATTTTCAGGCTGGAGAAGTCCGAGGAGGAGTCGCGCATCGAACTGGGAACGCTGCGGCGGGCGGCGGAGGCGCTGGACTGCGAGTTGGTTTACGCCTTGACGCCGCGGAGGAGAACGCTGAACGAGATGGCGGCGGCGCAACGAGCGAAGCGGGAGACGGCGCGCAAACAAGCTCGCGCGGAGATGGATGAACGGAGAGTGGCAGAGGGCAAACCGCGCCGGGGACCGGACCCGCAGTTGGCAGCGATCAAAGAGTTGTTGCGACTAGCCGGGATCTGAATAGGGGCTAGGGATTAGGGGTGTCGCCGAAGTCATTTGCATAAGAAGAAAGAACAACCGCAGATCCTTCGACTCACCACCCCCAAACTGAAGAACGTTTGGGGCCCCGTTCGTTCAGGATGACAGAAGTTATTCTGATATGGACTTTCGGGACATGACACTAGGGGTAGGAACTCAATGCTGTTGCAGAGAATTTGGCGGGTTTCCGGTAGGCTGAGAGCAGACAAACTGAATGGAAAGAAGTGGGGGAAGGCAGGAGAGAGCCTTCCTGAATTTGCTCAGGCCATCTCCGCGGCGCGCGTGCGCAGAGGAGACGAGAGACTCAGGGCATTCTTGGAAGACCTACAACACAATTCTGACAATGCGTTGAGGGGGCGATTCCGGTGCGGGATTGCCGCCATGCTCCTTTTCCGCGGGCGCGATGATCCGTGGAGAGTTGGCCGGAAATGACGGAACGATGGACGAAAGACAGAGGACAGAGGATGAGAGCAGGAAAACAGGCGGAACAACCAAGAGCAGGACGGTTGAACGGGCGAGCCGGAATACGACGGCACGCAAGGACGGGGCGGAACGGCTGCGGGAGGCGGCAGACAAGCAGGTGGGGCTGAACTCGGATAAGCTGGCCGATCTGCTGACCAAGAAGGCGTTGGAGGGAGACCTGGCCAGCACGAAAGTGCTGGTTGGGCTGGCGGAGCGGAAGAAGCCGAAGCCGGAGCGCAAGAGAAAGCGGCGCGGACCGAGCCTGGCGGAGCGGTTGGCTGCGGAGCCGGAGTGGACCGGGCAGGAGGAGGAAGACGAGGGAATAGGGAATAGGGAATAGGGAACAGAAAACGTTGCTCGGAGCGATGGAAATTCGGGTCGCTGAACGAGAAACGGCTGTGGAACAGCCCCAGGTCTCTAGATCGAGACCTGGGGCGCCTAGATTCTTTAAAAACACGCACTATCGAGGTTTGTGGTTTCCCACTCTTCCCGCAAAAAACGCGGGAAGAATGGGGCACCCTCGGTTACTTGTTTGTTTAAGAGTGGGGCACCTGCCAAGCCCAGATAGACATCCCCGGTCCCCAAATGCGAGGGACCGGGGGCACCCATCCTTTGTGAAATAACTCAGTTTGTTCCACCGGAACCGAGGCCACCCGCCGCCTGTTCCGCCGCTTCGATACGCTAACCAAGGTCTTTGCCGACGGCGGCTACACGGGCACACTGATCGGTTGGGCCAAACAGATGTTCGGCTACGATGTGGAAGTGGTCAAACGCAATGAACTGCATACCTTCAAAGTGCTGCCCAAACGCTGGATCGTGGAGAGAAACTTCGCTTGGATGGGATGCTCGAGAAGGTTGAGCAAAGATTATGAACTCTGCCCAACCTCTGCCGAAACCATGATCTGGATCAGCTTCACACACACACTGTTGAGACGGTTGGTGTAGTTTTTAGACAGCTTCTAAGGGCGGACCACCTGCCGAAGGTTCAATTTTCTTTGCATTGGTCACTCCTCCCCGCAAGAATTGATTCCATTATCGGTGAAAAGTTGGCGATTCCAACCTCTGGAACCTCAATTCTTTCTCCCTTAGCGGACCGCTCCATAAAGAAGAGTATGGTCACACCTACGATTTGCCCAGTCTGATCACAGTATCGCAACACGTCTCCACGAGCCGTTTGGGTATATAGGACTCGCCCTTCCGGGCGGGCGAATGTGACATATAGGACATCAGCATCATCATCGTAATTGAATGTCACGATCCACCTCCCACTTCCTTAGACGTTACCTGCGTACTTCTCATATATATCGGGGGGCCAATGTGAGGTGTATCGTAAATGACGGCATCAACCGGAAACGTAGAGTTCAATTTCCCAATTGTGCTCCTTGTTCCGTATGCGGACAAGTCGTCAAAAGTAACCACAACACGAATATCCATTCCCCCCGTGGTGGTCGCCTCGTACACTAACGCGTTATTTGATATCGTGCTGGGATAAATGATGGCGGGATCGGCCAAGGCATTCTCCACCTCATGCTCTAACCCAGCCATCGCAGGGTGGTCAACGGCAATATGGCGGTTCCAGGTCTTCTGCGTGCAAATGACCTCATTCCCCCCATGTTCCGTGGTTGTAAAAGCCAGCGGTTTCCTTAATTTGTCTTGGGAGGCTGTGGTGGCCATTTGATAGTGCCAAAATTCTGTTCGAATTTCCTTATGGTTTCCTCGATTGCGACGGACAACGCCTTGAGTTCTGTGGGCGCCATGATCACATTGGCTCGCAGTTCGAGATGCGGGACATCCGCCGCTCCATTCATTACTACCTCGTGGAAGACGATTCGAATGTCGTGTGCGCTCATCATACAAGCCGCGTTGTTGGAGTACACCGGCTTCACTTGGTTCGGGTTCTCAACCTGCGCAGTATTTGGATCGAATGGGGGTGGTACAGGTAATGTTGGCATAGGAATAAGATATTACGCCAGTACAACCCGCATAGGGGAATTTTTTCTGTCATCACCAAAGCCAAGCCTCTCTTCGATTATTCTTCGCCTTGTCCTTTCGGTTGGGTTAGCCATAGTATTTCTTACCCTTCTCGCCGGGTTGCCTTTTCTAGTCTGGAAATTCCCTCAACCTGTTTACACCTTATTACACTTTTTCGCTCTGAGGATTGACGGGTGCAGAGGGGGCTTCGCGCTTAGGCAGTCGGAAGCTCAAGGGCGCGGGTGAGGGCGGAGACTTTTTCCACATTGTGGCTGCGGCACCAGGACTCAAGGCCGGTGGCCAGGCGCTCGACGGCGCATGGATCGGCGAAGCTGGCCGTGCCCACCTCAACAGCCGTGGCTCCGGCGAGCAGGAATTCGACGGCGTCCGCTGGAGTCATGATGCCGCCCATGCCGAGAATGGGGATGGTGACGGCGCGGGCGGTCTCGTAGACCATGCGCAGGGCAATGGGCTTGATGGCCGGGCCGGAGAGGCCGCCGGTGATGTTGGACAGGCGCGGACGGCGGGTTTCAGCGTCGATGGAGATGGCCAGGAAGGTATTGGTGAGGCTGACGGCGTCAGCGCCCGCATCGGCGGCGATTTTGGCCATGTGAGCGATGGAAGTCACGTTGGGCGAGAGCTTGACGATGAGCGGGCGGGCGGATGCTTTTTTGGCGCGGACGACCAGATATTCGAGCGAGCCGGGATCGGTACCAAAGGTCATGCCGCCGGAGTGGACGTTGGGGCAGGAGACGTTCAGCTCGTAGGCGGCGATGCCTTTGGCCTGGTTGAGCCGCTCGATGACCGCGATGTACTCGGCCTCCGTGGAACCGAAGACGTTGACGATGACTTGGCAGCGGGGATAACGGCTGAGAGGCGGCAGCTTGCGGGCGATGAACTCCTCGACGCCCACGTTCTGCAATCCGATGGCGTTGATCATGCCGGCAGCGGTCTGCACGATGCGCGGCGCGGCGTGGCCGGCGATAGGCTCCAGCGAGATGCCCTTGGTGACGAATGCGCCGATGCGCTCCAGCGAAACAATCTCTTCAAATTCGATGCCGTAGCCAAAAGTGCCACTGGCGGCGATGACCGGGTTCGCCAGCTCCAGGCCCGCAAACGACACTTTCATATCGGGTTTCACGCGCGACACGCTTCCTTGACGATGGGAGTCTCTTCTGTTGGCTATGATACTGGACGGCGCGGCGTGATCGACGGCTGAGGGCAAAAAACGAGGGCGGCCTTCGTGGAAGCCGCCCTCGGGGGTTCTCGATCATGAACGGCTAGGCTTTGGGCGCCTCGGTGGCGTTCACCTTGACAGGGGTGAGCCATCCGAAACGGTCAGCCTTGAGGCCGCTGGCGATTCCGAAGAATTCGTCGGCGATCTTTTTGGTGATGGGGCCGGGTTTGCCATCGCCAATGACGATGCGGTCAATGGAGCGGATGGGCGAAACTTCGGCTGCCGAGCCGGTGAAGAAGACTTCGTCGGCAATGTAGAGCATCTCACGCGGGATTGGCTGCTCGCTGACCGTGTAGCCCAGATGACGGGCGATGGTGATTACACTGTCGCGGGTGATGCCGGAGAGAGCTGAGTTACCCAGCAGCGGGGTGTAGATCACGCCGTTGCGGACCAGGAAGATGTTCTCGCCGGAGCCCTCGCTGAC
>Ga0224531_1001567_pt1 | contig 9981 bp, 9 predicted proteins | sample CBST100metaG_FD_179876 | JGI IMG/M metagenome (GOLD analysis project Ga0224531, IMG submission 179876) | Peat soil microbial communities from Stordalen Mire, Sweden - C.B.S.T100 | ecosystem: Environmental > Terrestrial > Soil > Wetlands > Peat | place: Sweden: Norrbotten County, Stordalen Mire... | reverse complement strand
CTGGCGCTAGCCGGGGTGCCGATGGCGGTGACCTACCGGGTGAACCCGATCACCGCCATGATCGCGAGAAGAATGATCCGGGTGCCCTATGTGGCCATGGTCAACCTGCTGGCCGGACGAGCCGTGGTGCCGGAATTGCTGCAGCAGGACTGCACGCCGGAGCGCCTGGCCGACACGGTGCGGCGTCTGCTGACCGAACCGGACGTGGCCTCGGCGCAGCGCCGGGCGTTCCATGAAGTCATCGCCAGCCTTGCCCCACCCGCCGGCCTGCCGTCGGCCGCCGCCGCGCAGGCGGTGCTGGAAACCATGGACGAAGGCTGAGAAGCGACATGTGCGGCCGGTTTGCCAGCCTGCTTCCGCCCGAGGCCATCGCGCGGCTGTTCGCCATCACCAACGCGCTGCCGAACGTCGCTGCCACCTGGAACCTGGCTCCCAGCCAGGACGCGCCGGTCGTGCGTCGCCACCCCGAGACGGATGAACGCCATCTGGATCTGCTGCGCTGGGGCCTGTTGCCGCATTTCACCAAGGACCCCGATAAGGCACGACGGCCGATCAATGCCCGTGCCGAGACGATCGCGACATCGGGGATGTTTCGCTCCGCTTTCGCCGCGCGCCGCTGTCTGGTGCCGGCGACGGCGTTCTACGAGTGGCGGCAGGCCGGCAAGGAACCCTACGCCATCACCCGGACGGACGGCGGGACGATGGCCCTGGCCGGACTCTGGGAGGGTTTCCGCTGGCCCGACGGCCGCGTCGAACGTACGTTCGTCCTCATCACCACGGTGGCCAATGTCGTCCTTGCGGCGCTGCACAACCGCATGCCGGTGGTGCTGGAGGCAACCGACTGGCCGCTCTGGCTGGGCGAAACCGAGGGCGACGCCGCGACGCTGCTGCGTCCGGCCGGCGAGTCCGTGCTGCGCGCCTGGCCGGTGAGCCGGCAGGTGAACAGCCCCCGCACCAACGGCCCGGAGCTGCTGCGTCCGCTCGCCTAGGCGCTGGCCACGTTGACGTGGATCAACGCCCGCATTTTCGCCCCGACAGTAGGGTCCAAGGATGCAAGGGGGGCGGCGTATGACGACACGGCCCGACACCGCTGCAAGGACCACGGTTGCCCCCGGTGCGTTCGCGCCGGTGCTGGAGATGCGCGGCATCACCAAGCGATTCCCCGGTGTGGTCGCCCTCGACGAGGTTTCGTTTGACTGCCGCCAGGGCGAGGTGCATGCGCTGGTGGGCGAGAACGGCGCTGGCAAGTCCACGCTGATGAACGTGCTCGGCGGTGCCATCCGCCCCGACTCGGGCGAGATCCGCCTCGACGGCGCCCACGCCAGTTTCCGCCATCCGCTCGCGGCGCGGCGCGCCGGCATCGGCGTAATCCACCAGGAACTCAGCCTGATCCCCGACCGCACCGTGGCGCAGAACGTGTTCCTCGGCCGCGAGATCACCCGCCATGGCGTGCTGGACGGCGCGGCCATGCGCCGGGCCACTGCACAGCTCATCGAACGGCTCGGCCTGCCCACCGATATCGCCGCCGACCGGCTGGTGCGGTCCCTCTCGGTGGCGCAGCAGCAGCTTGTGGAGATCGTCAAGGCGCTGTCGGTGGCGCCACGCATCCTGGTGATGGACGAGCCCACCGCCGCGCTGGCCGAGCCGGAGGCCGAGGCGCTGTTCAGGCTGATCGGCCAGCTCCGCGCCCAGGGACTGACGATCGTCTACATCTCGCACCGGCTGACCGAGGTGCTGCGGCTGGCGCAGCGGATTACCGTACTGAAGGACGGCCGTATCGTCGGCACGCTTGCCGCGGCGGAGGCCGATGTCGGCCGCATCGTGCGCATGATGGTGGGCCGCGACATCGCCCAGATGTTCCCGCCACGCGCCAAGGAAGGCGAGATCGGGCCGATGGTGCTGCGGCTCGCCGGGGTCGCCACGCCCGTGTTGCACGGCATCGACCTCACGCTGCGCGCGGGCGAGATCGTCGGGCTGGCCGGGCTGCAGGGTTCCGGCCGCCACGAACTGCTGCGCGTGCTGTGCGGGCGCAGCCGGGTGACGGCCGGAGAGGTGGAGATCAACGGCCATGCCCGGCCGTTCCGCTCGCCGCGCGAGGCGGTGCTCGGCGGGCTGGGTTATCTCCCGGACGACCGCAAGCAGGAGGGGCTGCTGGCGGGGCAGTCGGTGCGTGACAACATGCTGCTCACCGTGCGCGCGCTGGCCTCGTTGTTCGCGGGACGCGAGAGCGCGGCGCGGCGACGCGGCATCAGCATTTCCGACATCGCGCGACAGGTGGACGTGCGGGTGCCGCATCTCGGCGTGAAGATGGGCCAGCTTTCCGGCGGCAACCAGCAGAAGGCGCTGGTGGCGCGCTGGCTGGCGGTGGCGCCGCAGATTCTGGTGTTCTCCGAACCGACGCGTGGCATCGACATCAACGCCAAGTCGGGCATCCATCACCTGATGCGCACGGCGGCGCGCTCCGGCAAGGCGATCCTGATGGATTCTTCCGAGCTGCCGGAGCTGATCGGCAATTCCGACCGCATCGTGGTGATGCGCGAGCACACCGTAGCCGGCGAGTTGCCGGGAGGCGCCAGCGAGGCTGCGGTGATGGAGCTGGCGACGCGCTAGCGAGAAAGGACGACGTTGCCGATGCGGTATTCTCTCGCGCGTCTGCTGCGGCTTCTTCCAGCGGCGTACTGGATTCTGGTTGTCTGCTTCCTTGTCACCTGGGCGCTGTGCGAACGGTTCGGGCAGGGCGACTTCCTCACCCTGGAGAACTTCAACAACTTCATCGCCCGTTCGGTGGCGCTGGGCATCGTTGCCATCGGCCAGACCTTCGCCTTGCTGGTGGCCTCGGTGGACCTGTCGGTGGCGAACCTGATCAGCGTCACCGTGGTGACCGCGCCGTTCCTGATGCAGGGCGATCCCGCCCTGATTCTGCCGGCGATGCTCGGCCTGCTGGCGATCGGGGTGCTGGTGGGGCTGGTGAACGGCCTCATCATCACCCGGCTGCGCGTCTCGCCGCTGATCGCGACCCTCGGCGTAGGACTGTTGCTGCAAGGGTTCATCAACGCCAGCTTCGGTCACCTGCCCGGCAAGGTGGCGCCCGGCTTCCAGTCGCTCGCCTACGGCAGCGTCGGCCCGTTCCCCGCACCGCTGCTGCTGCTCGTCGGTGTCACGGTTTTGGCCATGGCGGTGCTGCACCTCACCCGCTTCGGCGCGCACCTCTACGGCGTCGGCGGCAATGCCGAGGTGGCGCGGCTCTCCGGCATCCACACCGGGCGTGTGATGATCGGCGCGCACATGATGAGCGCGTGCGCCGCGGTGATCTCGGGCATTTTCCTGGTCAGCCGACTGGGTTCTGCGGCGCCCTGGGTCGGCACCGAGAGTGCCTATGATCTGCAGTCGATCGCCGTCGCCGTGATGGGCGGCACCACGCTTTCGGGCGGGCGCGGTGCCATCGGCACCACACTGGCCTGCGTGCTGGTGTTCAGCCTGATCGACCTGCTGTTCAACCAGATGGGCATCGATTCCTTCCTCAAGCAGGTGCTGCGCGGCATGATCGTGATCGTCGCGGTGGCCAGCTACGCAGTACGCGAGCGAAGGGCAGTGGCATGAGCGCGCTCAGCGACGCCGCCGGCCAACCGGCGCGGCTGGCCATGCTGCTGCGCGCCATGTCGGGCGTGCTGGTGCTGCTCTGCCTGTTCGCCGCCATCGTCTTCTTCGACCCGAACTTCCTGCATCCTGGGCCGATGATGGCCTTCGTCAAGCGGTCCACCCCACTGATGATCCTGGCGATGGGCCAGCTTTTCGTCATCGTGACCGGCGGCTTCGACCTCTCGGTGGGCGCGATCGTCTCCTTCACCGTGCTGTCCAGCGCGCTGCTGCTCAATGGCGACGCCGCCGGCACGTGGTGGGTGGTGCCGTTGGTGCTGGCGCTTGGCGCGATGCTTGGCACGATCAACGGCCTGGTCGTGAGCCGTTTGCGCGTACCGTCTATCATCGCCACGCTCGGCATGATGATCAGCATCAACGGGGCCGGCCTCTACTGGTCCGGCGGCTCGGCGCGCGGCTACCTGCCCGACGCCTACCGCGTGCTCGGCCGCGGCAATCTGCCGGCGATCGGCCCGATCAGCGGCGTGCCGGTGGCGATGCTGGTGCTGCTGGCGGTGGTGCTGGGCGCGAGCTGGCTGATGCACCGGGCGAGCTTCGGCAAGATGCTGCTGGCGGTGGGCGACAACGCCCGTGCCGCCGAACTGGCCGGCGTGCCGGTGAACCGTGTGCGGACGCTCTCTTTCATGCTCTCGGGGCTCTCCGCCGGCATCGCCGGCGTGCTCCTGGGCGGCTTCTCGGGGCCGTCCACGGGCGTCGGCGCCGGCCTGGAGATGCAGGCCATTTCCGCTACGGTGATCGGCGGGGCGCAACTGGTCGGCGGACGGGGCAGCGTGGCCATGGCGCTGGCCGGCAGCCTGACGCTGCAGGCGTTGTTCACCCTGCTCAACCTGATCGGCCTGCCCAAGCCGCTGCGCGACGCCGTGCAGGGTGCCATCCTGATCGCCGCAGTGGCCTACTCGGCGCTGCGCGAGACCCGCAAGCACTGAATGCCGCACCAAAGCGAGCCGCGATGATATCGCTTGGGAGCCATGGACATCGTAGGTTGGCCTGGGCAGAGTTCGCAACCACGCGCCGCAGCGAGCCGGACTGAATCGGCCGCAGGCGAGCGCAAGGAGGAGACCGCGACATGACATCACGGAAGACATTGGGCGTGCTGTTCGGGTCGGCGCTGCTCGCCGGCCTCGGCGTGTCGGGCAGCGCGTCGGCCGACCCGTTCTTCAACCAGGCCGACTACGACCAGCAAATGAAGCTGCTGGACGCGACGCCGGTGGGGCCGGAGGGCCAACCCTGGGCGCAGGCCGTCGATCCCACCTACGTGGACACGGCGCAGTTCAAGAAGTCGGGGCCGGCGACCGTGTGCTTCTCCAACGCCGGCGTGTTCAACCCATGGCGCGTCGTCGGCTTCAAGTCGATGCAAGCAGAGGCCGCGCTGCATCCTGGCCTGAAGCTCGTCGTCACCGACGCCGAGAACAAGGACGACAAGCAGATCTCCGACATCGCCGACCTGCTGGCGCGCGGCGATTGCAGCGTGCTGATCGTCTCGCCCAACACCACCGAAGCACTGACGCCGGCGGTGGAGGCGGCATGCAAGAAGTTGCCGGTGATCGTGTTCGACCGCGGCGTAAACACCCGCTGCCCGGTGACGTTCATCAACCCGATCGGCGGCTACGCCTATGGCGCGCAGGCGGCGCGCTTCATCGTGCAGCAGGTGCCGAAGGGCGCCAAGGTACTGGCACTGCGCATCATGCCCGGCGTGGACGTGCTGGAGAACCGTTGGTCGGCGGCGCAGCGCATCTTCGCCGCGGCGGATATCAAGGTGCTCGGCATGGAGTTTCACAAGGACGACCGCGCCACCGCGAAGAACATCGTCAGCGACTACCTGCAGCGTTATGGCAAGATCGACGCGGTGTGGATGGACGCAGGCGCCACCTCCGAGGCGGCGATCGAGGCCTTCGAGGACGCCGGCGTGAGCGTGCCGGTGATTACCGGCGAGGACCAGGAGGACTTCCTGGTGAAGTGGCAGCAGGACAAGCTGACGGCGATTGCGCCGACCTACCCGACTTTCCAGTGGCGCACGCCGATCATCGCCGCGCTGAAGGTACTCAATGGCGAGCAGGTGCCCGGCCCGGTGTGGAAGCTGCCGCAGCCGACCATCACCAACGCCAACCTGGCGCAGTACGTCGATGCCAACATGCCGCCGCAGCACTACGCGTTGTGCGGCTGCAAGGACCTGCCCGGCTATCCGGAAACCTGGGGCGGACACAAGTGATTCCGGCTGGTACGAGAACCGGCGCGTAAGCAATTGCGGCGACAACCAGGGCGCGGCGGCAGGCGGGCCGCCGCGCTCCTTTCGTTTACGGAGCGGCGGCATGAAGTTCGGTGCCAGCACCTTCATCTGGGTTTCCCCATTCTCCAACGCGACCCTGGACCTGATCGACCGGGTCAAGGCCCTCGGCTTTGACTTCCTGGAGATCTGCATCGAGGACCCGGCCACGATCGACGTCGACGCCATCCGCCGGCGGCTGGAGCGGGCGCATCTGGGGGTCGCCATCTGCGGGGCGTTCGGCCCCAACCGCGATATCAGCGCCGACAACGCCGAAACGCGCGCGGCGGGGGTGGCCTATATCCGCCGCTGCGTGGAGATCGCCGCGGCGCTGGGCAGCGACATTGTCGCGGGCCCGATGTACTCCGCCACCGGCAAGACCCGGCTGCTGGCGCCCGAGGCCCGTGCGGCGCAATGGCATCTGGCGGTGGAGAACATGCAGCGCGCCGCCGACCATGCCGCGACGCGCGGCGTGCGGCTGGCGGTGGAGACGCTCAACCGGTTCGAGACGGACTTGATCAACACCGTGGCGCAGGGCGTCGCCTTCGTTGACGACATCGGCCGGCCGAACGTGGGCCTGCTGCTCGACACGTTCCACATGAACATCGAGGAGAAGGATCTTCCTGCGGCGCTGCGTCACGCCGGCCGGAATTTGTTCCATTTCCACGCCTGCGCCAACGACCGCGGCACGCCGGGCGAGGACCACCTGCCCTGGCCGGCGATCGCCGAGGCGCTGCGCGACATCGGCTATACCGGTGCGGTGGCGATCGAATCCTTCACCCCCGAGGTGAAGGAGATCGCCCGTGCCGTGTCGATCTGGCGCAAGCTGGCCACCGACCAGGACACGCTGGCTCGCAACGGGCTGGCATTCCTGCGGCATGTGCTGGGGTGAGGGTCTGATAGCAGCGGCTTGGTGCTGTCGCCGGTGTGCGCTTTGCTGACTCGCGTTCCCGATGCAGGTGCATCGACGTCCAACCGTGAGCCCCGTCCGCAGCGGCAGAAGCGTTTGTTTTCAGCACGCTTTTCGCAGCTTTTTCGCAGCTCTTGAGGGTCAGGGTTGGACGCCGATCGAAATCCTCAGGTTGGGCGGCACATTGGTGGGTGTCGTGACTGCCCTTCACCTGGAGAGAGTGTCGGCAAGGGCAGCAAGGCGAGCAATGGCGAGGGCGGAGAACGCGCCAAGCAGCAACTCGCAGTCCTCGCCAGTCGTCGCGTCCCGCGCCGGGCGTGTCCCGCCGACCAGAAAGTGGTGCTGTCGGGCGATTGCGCGGGCGATGATTTCCGCACGCACGGGTGCGCCGGGCTCCGCCGCGGCCCCGCGCGCGACGGCGAGGCGCGCGAACTGTCCGTGTGGGAACGTGACGAGATAGGCACGGTAGTCGGCGGCCACTTGGCTGTCCATGATCGACTGCCAGAACAGCAGCTCGGCGTCGCCGGGTGCCGCTGCCACAATCGCCACGCCGATCGCCGTGGCGCTGATTGTTTACATGGGTGAGCGACTGACGCGCGAACGGACCGAACGGCTGACTGACCAGCTCGCCCTGCCGCGGCGGGCTTCAGCCGGTGGCTTTTCATTCTCACAATCGCTTGACCTTGATCCGCAAGTGCGAGTAAGTTGCAATAGCGATCATAAGGACATGTGTCGTGCTTTCCTCCCGCTCTGTTGTCGCTCCGAATCCCTCCATCCGACCGGGGGAGGCGCCGTTGAAACGGCTCTCGCTTCTCGTCGAGTCCTTTATCGTCCACCATCGGCGTCGGTTGATCTGGCTGCATGCCTTCATGTTCTTGGTGTTCCTCGCCGTCATCGGCGGGCCGCTGCTGCTGCCTGATCCGCCGGGCGACGCCACGCCGCTGACCAATCTGCGCCTGGCCGCCAACTATGCCCTGTGGGGCATCTGGTTCCCGTTCGTGCTCCTGTCGGTGATTTTCACCGGCCGCGCTTGGTGCGGGCTGCTCTGCCCGATGGGGGCCGCCTCCGAGTGGGCCAACCGGGTCGGACCCCAACGCGCCATTCCCAGATGGCTGAGCTGGGAAGGAACGCCGCTGGTCAGCTTCATCTTCATCACCACCCTGGGCCAGACGGTGGGCGTGCGCGACCATCCCGAGGCAGCCGCCGAGATCTTCGGCGGCACCATGCTGATGGCAGTCCTGATCGGCTTCCTGTTCGGGCGGCGCAAACGGGCGTGGTGCCGGCACATGTGCCCGATCGGACGAGTATTGGGCCTCTATTCCCGTCTAGGGGCGGTGCAGTTCGAACCGGCGGTACACCTGCCAGGCGGCGACGCCCGCACCGAGAGGGGCATCTGCCCGACCATGATCGACCTGCCGCGCAAGACGGAATCGCGCCACTGCATCGCCTGCTTCCGCTGCGTGAACCCGCAAGCCAGGGGTGGGATCGCCATGACACTGCGGCGGCCCGGCGCCGAGATCGAAGGCATCCGTGACCATCATGCCAACCCGGCAGAGGTCTGGTTTCTGTTCCTCGATACCGGCCTCGCCCTTGGTGGTTTTCTTTGGCTCGTACTGCCGGTGTTTCAGACCGTGCGACAGGCGCTCGGCGAATGGGCCATCGACCATCGCTGGTCCTGGCTCACCGAGCCTGGGCCGGCTTGGCTGATGAGCGAGCATCCGGCCCGCGCCGAAGTGTTCCTGTGGCTCGACTTCGTCATGATCGTCGGCTTTATGGTCGTCTGCATGGTGGCGATGACGGTGATGCTCGCCGTGCTGACCGCGGCCGCGAGCACACTAGCGCGGCGGGCCGGTGCGCACGGCGGTTTCCGGCGTTGCTTCACCGAACTCGGCTACCAGTACGCGCCTGTGGCGCTGATGTCGCTCATCATCGGCCTGGGTGCTGAACTGTTCGAGATGATCCGTGTCACGGCCTTGGGGCCAGCCGGCGTGAGTGCCGTCAAGGGGGGCCTGTTCCTGATCGGGCTGGTCTGGAGCATCTGGCTGGGCGAGCGTATCCTAACGCGCCAGGGCGTGCCGTTCGCCCGTCGCTGGGTGCCGCTGCTGCCCGGATTGATCGGCAGCGTGGCCACGGGCCTCGCCTGGTGGCCGGCGATCTTCGGGATATAGCGAAGCGGCTCAGCCAGGCACGTCTTTGATGCCGAGGCGTCGGCCCAGCTAAGCAGCCAGTCGGCCCCGCAGATCCTCCCGGACCGACGGTTCCAGCATGCCTCCCCAGCGTAAGCATTATCTGGTGGCGTGGTTGACGCACTGGCCCAGGACGGATGGAATGCAGCAGGAGCCAAGCGATTATTCGAGCGGCTTCTGTGGCCCGCGCTATAAGCCGTAGCATGTTACCATCGATGGTCTGTGCAGCTACGGCGTCACACCGACATCCTGCCCGATGGCCCGAAACGAACGAACGGGCATCCGGACAATATGGCCAAAATTTGGGTCGGCTGACACGCTGACGAAAGCGACGGATGCAGATATCCGAGTCTTTGGCTCAGGCGCAGCGTTTCCTGTCAGTGCATGGGCAAGATCTATGGTCACATCCGCCGTTGAGCCGAGCCTGACCCGTTGCTGGTCAAGTCGGGAACTCATCCAACGGCGATACCACGCTGGCGCCGGGAATCGCTGCTCCGGCCATTCCTCGACTTCGCTACTTCGCGATCAGAGTTGCCTTGGCCTCGGGATGGAAGTCGTCGAAGAAGTCGTAGTCGCCCGCCTCCAACCGCCGGAACACCAGCGAGGACGTGATGCCGGCCGCCACAACCTTCTCCTTGTGCAGGGAGAGGCTCTCGAACTCGGCGGGGCTGGCGCCGGTATTGCTGACCTCGATCTTGAAGGCGGTGTTGGCCGGCACCGTCAGCCGCGACGGGCTGATGGTGCCATCCTTCAGCTCCACCTTGAACACCGGCATATCCTCCGCGAATGCCGGTGCCGCCGCACAGAACGCGGTCAGCAGAACGAGCGCCATGCCCCGCATTGTCAGTACCCGCCCTTCTTGCCGACGCCGGCGAAAGTGAAATCTTGCGTCACCTTGAACGGCGCGAACCATGGGCCGACGCCAGTCTCCTTATCCACGTGGCGGCCAAAATGCTGCTCGGCAC
>Ga0224531_1001563_pt1 | contig 9997 bp, 12 predicted proteins | sample CBST100metaG_FD_179876 | JGI IMG/M metagenome (GOLD analysis project Ga0224531, IMG submission 179876) | Peat soil microbial communities from Stordalen Mire, Sweden - C.B.S.T100 | ecosystem: Environmental > Terrestrial > Soil > Wetlands > Peat | place: Sweden: Norrbotten County, Stordalen Mire... | reverse complement strand
CTCCTGCATATAGCGACGCGACAGCGCCTCCAGCTCACGGCGCGACAGCGCGTGCGGGTCGACGGTGACGCCGCCCTTGGCGCCGCCGTACGGCAGCCCGACCAGGGCGCATTTCCAGCTCATCCACACCGCCAGCGCCGCCACCTCGCCGATGTCCACGCTCGGCGCGAAGCGCGTGCCACCCTTGGTGGGGCCGAGCGTCAGGTGGTGCTGCACCCGGTAGCCCTGGAACACCGCCGTGCTGCCATCGTCGCGGTGGATCGGGCAGGACACGGCGATGGCGCGCTTGGGATAGAGCAGCCGGTCGCGCTCGTCCTCGGCAATGCCGAGGTGATCGGCGATGACGATGAACTGCCGCCGCGCCATGTCGAACACGGGGCCGGTATAGATGGTCATGGGTGCGTGCCCTCCGGGGATTGCGTCACCCTCGCGAAAGCGGGGGTCAGGCCATCCCAAGATGGTGCCGCGGCTCTGGATTCCCGCTTCGAGCACCACGTTCGCATGCGGCGGCAAGCGCCGTCGCCTTCGCCGCCCCCCTCGACATCCGCCGGAACGACTCCCATAGTCCGCCGCGCCGACAGTATTTGGTTCCCGCCCAGACCGGCATAGGCCGGATGAAGGAGAAATGATGAGGACAGCGTTCATTGCCGCCGCAACGCTGGCAGCCGTGTGTCTGGCCGGCACGGCCCGGGCGGACGGGGACGCCGCCGCCGGCAAGACGGTGTTCGCCAAGTGCGCGATCTGCCATTCGCCGGCGCAGGGCAGGAACATGGTCGGTCCCAGCCTGTTCGGCGTGGTTGGCCGTACTTCGGCAAGCGTGTCGAACTTCAGCTATTCCGCGGCGATGAAGACCGCCGCCAAGACGTGGGACGAGGCGACGCTCGACACCTACCTCACCGATCCGAAGGCTCTGGTGCCCGGAACGAAGATGATCTTCCCCGGGCTGAAGAACGCCGACGACCGCAAGAACGTCATCGCCTATCTGGCCACGCTCAAGTAGCGAGGCGGGGCAGCGCGCGCCTACGCCGATCCGGCGCGATCCAGATAGTGCGTGGCGGACACCTCGCGCAGGCGTTGCGCGGCGGCCTCGGCGGTGATGTCGCGTTGCGGCGTGCCAAGCATCTCGAAGCCGACCATGAACTTGCGCACCGTCGCCGAACGCAGCAGCGGCGGGAAAAAGTGCGCGTGCAGGTGCCACTCGGGATGCGCCGCACTATCGGTCGGCGCCTGATGGAAGCCCATGGAATACGGGAACGCGGTCTCGAACACATTGTCGTAGCGCGTGGTCAGCATGCGCAGCGCGTCCGCCAACGCCATCGCCTCGGCCTCGCTGAGCGCGTCGATGCTGCGGACATGGCGGCGCGGCAGCAGCATGGTCTCGAACGGCCAGACCGCCCAGAACGGCACCAGCGCGACGAAATGCTCGTTCTCGTAGACGATGCGCTCGCCCGCCTGCAGTTCCAGCTTCAGGTAGTCGCACAGCAGGCAGGAATGCCGCGCCGCGTGGTAATCGCGTTGCGCCGTGAGTTCCTTGGCGAGTTCGTTCGGCAGGCTGTGGCTGGCCCAAACCTGACAGTGCGGATGCGGGTTACTGGCCCCCATCATGGCGCCGCGGTTTTCGAAGATCTGCACCGAGCCGATCATCGGCAGGGCGCCGAGTTCGCGATACTGCTCGCTCCACACCGCGACCACGCGGCGGATCTCCTGCACGCTCATGCGCGCGAGCGTCAGGTCGTGGCGCGGCGAGAAGCAGATCACCCGGCAGATGCCCGGCTCGGCCTCGCTGACGATGAGCCCGCCCCGATCGACCTTCGCGGAGCCGGCGTCGGCCCGGAGCGCGGCATAGTCGTTGTCGAACACAAAAGTATGCGGATAGGCCGGGTTCACGTCGCCATTGGCGCGCTGGTTGCCCGGACACAGGTAGCAGGTCGGATCGTACTGCACGCCGGCGGGCGACGCGGTGCGCTCGGTCTGGCCCTGCCACGGCCGCTCCATGCGATGCGGCGATACCAGTACCCATTCGCGCGTGAGCGGATTGAGGCGACGGTGCGACGTGCTTTGCAATGGCGTCATTGTCCGGCCCTCAAAGCGCATAGCCATGCGGATGGCGCTTGTGCCATTCCCAGGCGCTGCCGATGATCTCCTCCAACCCGGTGAAGCGGGGCTGCCAGCCGAGTTCGCTGCGAATCCTCGCCGCGCTGGCCACCAGAATCGCCGGATCGCCGACGCGCCGCTGCGTCTCGACGAAGGGGATGGAATGGCCGCTCACCGCACGCGCCACGTCGATCACCTGACGTACGGAAAATCCCTCGCCGTTGCCAAGGTTGTAATACAGCCGGTCATTCGTGCGCAGCGCCTCGGCAGCGAGCAGGTGCGCCTGCGCCAGATCGTCCACATGGATGTAGTCGCGCACGCAGGTACCGTCGGGCGTCGGGTAATCGGTGCCGAAGATCGAAACCGACGGCCGCCTGCCGAGGGCGACCTGCAACACCAAGGGAATCAGGTGCGATTCCGGCCGGTGGTCCTCGCCGTGATCGGGCGACCGCGCGCCGGCGGCGTTGAAATAGCGCAGGCAGGCGAAGCGCAGTCCGTGCACCCGGTTCAACCAGTCCAGCATGTGCTCGGTGAGCAGCTTCGATTCACCGTAGGCGTTGGTGGGGTGCAGTGCGTGGTCCTCGTCGATCGGCAGCTTGTCGGGATTGCCGAACAGCGCGGCGGTGGACGAGAAAACGATGCGCAACACGCGATGGCGCAGCATGGTCTCCAGCAGGGTCAGCGTGTTGGCGGTGTTGTTGCGGAAGAACCGCTCGGGCATGCGCATCGATTCGCCAGCTTCGATGAGGGCGGCGAAGTGCATCACCAGATCGAAGGGATACTGCTTGAACACGGCGTCCAGCGCCGCGGCATCGCCGACATCGCCCGTGATCAGCGGAATGTCGTCCGCCACCGCCTCGCGATGACCGTTGCTCAGATTGTCGAACACGACGACGGTGTGGCCCGCCTGCCGCAACTGCGCCACCACCGTACTGCCGATGTAACCGGCGCCGCCGACGACGAGAATATTCATGGCTTCGACGCTTCCTTCAATGCGCCACGGCGCCGACACCCGCGCCCGGTGAGCAGACGAATATCTCCGGGACCAGCCCGGTCGCCTTCTGGTAATCCCTGGCGACGCGCTCCCTGATGCGCTCGACCGCGCCGGCCACCACCAGGCTGACGGTGCAGCCGCCGAAGCCGCCGCCGGTCATGCGCGAACCCAGCACGCCCTCGGTGCCCAGGGCGAGGTCCACCAGCAGGTCAAGCTCGCGGCAACTGATTTCGTAGTCGTCGCGCATGGAAGCGTGCGATTGCACCATCAGCCGGCCGAATTCGTCCAGGTCTCCCGCTTGCAGAGCGGCACCAGCCCGCAGCACCCGGTCGTTCTCGGTGACGACATGACGGCAGCGACGCCAGGTCAGCTCCGGCAACCGTTGCCTGTTCGCCTCCAACTGCTCCGCCGTCACGTCGCGCAGCGCGCGGATGCCGGGCAGCACCGGCGCCAGCAGCGCCACGCCGCGTTCGCACTCCTGCCGGCGCAGATTGTATTCGCTGCCGGCTAGTTGGTGATGCACCATGGAGTTGCAGATCAGCAGCCGCGCGGCGGGCGCAAGCGGCACCAGGCGATAGTCCAGGCTGCGACAATCCAGCAGCAGCGCGTGGCCGGCCGTGCCGTGGCAGGAAATGAACTGGTCCATGATGCCGCAGCGCATGCCGACGAAGTCGTTTTCGGCGCGCTGGCAGGTCAGCGCCAGTTGCTTGCGATCGATCGGCAACCCGGCAAGGGAAAGCAGCGCGAAGCCGGTGGAGACTTCCAGGGCGGCCGACGAACTCAGGCCGGAACCGATGGGAACGTCGCTGGCGATGAGCAGGTCGGCGCCGCTGAGACGATGGCCCGCCCGTTCCAGCATGATGGCGACGCCGCGGACATAGTCGCTCCAGTGGTGGCGTGGCCGCGCGTCGGCCTCGTTCAGGTCGAAGGCGACCGTCTCGCCGGTGCGCAGGGAGCGCACCCGCACCTGACGGTCGGCGCGCGGCGCCACGGCGACGGTGGTGGAAAGTTCGAGCGCCGCCGGGAGAACGAAGCCGTCGTTGTAGTCGGTGTGCTCGCCGATCAGGTTGACCCGACCGGGGGCCCGGAACAGCCGCGGCTCGCTGCCGAACGCGCGGCGGAACTGGTCCAGGAGTTGAGGCTGATCACCCATTGCCGACCTCCGAAGTGCCCCTTCGCCCTGCGGGGGCGCGGCGACGTCGGGATACTCCGAATTTGATGCGCTGCCACGAGGCAGTAGAGAATTCGGGCGAACAGCAACCTCGGCGTGCATCCGGCAGCAACACCGCGCCGCTGATCGGCCCGACCGGCGTGTTCGACCGCGACCGAAGCGTCGCCGGGGCCTACGGCACCCCGGCGGTTACACGCTTGAACAGCGCCTCGATCTCGGCCCGGGTCGGATGCGCGGTGCCGCTGTTCATCACCGCCGCCGTGCCGCCCGCGACCCCCATGGCAAGCGCGTCCGGCGGCGCGTAACCGCGGGCGAGCGCGATGGTCATGGCGGCGACGAAGCTGTCGCCAGCCCCCACCGTGCCGCGCACCGGCACGTCCATGGCCGGCAGACGCCAGACCCCTTCGGCGGTCGCCAGCATCGCGCCATCGGCACCCAGCGTGACCGCGATCCGCTCCACCACACCCTCGCGGATCAGCTCCAGCGCCGCCGCCTCCTGCGAGGCGTTGTCGGGCAGCGGCCGCCCCACCAGGGCCTCGAACTCGCTCAGGCTGGGCTTCACCAGCGCCAGCTTTTCGCTCAGGGCCGCGCGCAGCGCCGCGCCGGAGGTGTCGAGCACCACCTGGCGTCCCTTCTTGGCCGCACTGCGGGCGAGTCGGGCATAATAGTCTCCCGGCACCCCGCGCGGCAGGCTGCCGCTCGCCACGATCCAGGCGCCCTCGGCCTCATCCACCGCGTCAAGCGTGGCCTGCCACTCCTGCTCGGCAAGCATCGGTCCTTCGGTGACGAAGCGGAACTCCTGCCCGGCGGCGAGGTCATGCACCGTCCACGAGATGCGCGTGCGGCCGCGGATCGGCACAATCACGCTGGACACGCCGGAGTTCGCCATCAGCTCCTCCAGCATGCGGCCAGTGATGTCGCCGGCGGTGAGCACCGACAGCACGTCGGCACCCAGTTCGAGCAGCACACGACCGACATTCACGCCGCCGCCGCCCGGGTCATAAGTTTCACCGAAGGTTCTCACCTTGTGGACGGGGCGAACGGACGGCGCGTCGCACGCCACGTCTATGGTGGGGTTGAGAGTGAGGGTGATGATGCGAGGCGACATGGGGACAGAAACTCTCCAACCTAGCCCGAGGCACCCTATGCGAAACGGGGCCACGCGTGGACCGATTTATCGTATGAGTTGAGCCGCACTGCGCGCACGGCCCCACAACCGTCTACACTTGGTTTATGGCATTCTACCCCGGCCCAAGTGGTCTCGGTTTTATCGCACACCGTACTCGCGCGCTACAATGAAGCGCAAATGGCGTGCCAAGCACAGACCGTTTAACAGCCGCTTCCGGCTCGCCTACGCGCGGCCGTTCGCGTAGTCTGGACGACGGTCGGGCTGTTGTCCAGCCGTGCCGGCTGGTCCGGCGAGCGATCACCGGGAATGCGTGTCCATGGCAGAGCGAACCATCATCTACTGGCGCGACATCCCGGCGCAGGTCATCGTCGGCCATGGCCGGACCATGCAGAAGCGCGAACTGCCGGAGCGGTTCGTCCGCGCGGTGGAGCGCGCCGCCATGCAGGCCGGGCTGCGCGATACCGACGCCTATCTGGGGCAATGGCGACGCGGCACGCCGCAGCCCTGCGGCGAGGATCTCGCGGCCGAAGCCGATACAATGCTGGCGGAACTGGAAGCGCGCTACGATGACGCCCGGCTGGCCGTGCTGGTCCACGCCGAAGGCTACGACCGGCCGGCCGAGGTGTAGGTAACCAGCCCGGCTCCCGCCGGCATGGCCACAAATGCTTGCTGGCACTGTGCCCGATAGCCAAATCGTCCATGTTTGCGACCAAACAATCCTAACAATCGCAGGTTGACTGCGTACATAGGAAAGGTCAATATACTATATTAATTAGCATGTGAAGTCCGTCGATTCCGCCCAGGAGAGAAACATTGGAATCCGCCAGAGCAGGCTCTGTGCGCGTTCCTTCTATTCTATGCGCAGGCGTCGAGGATACTTTCTCGACTGCTTGGGTTTTCCTTACGCATTGTCTCCGTGGGCGGCGGCCGACACGGCAGAATGGACGTAACGTATGGCAGCGCAGTCTCTGGCGCCGTACGTGACTCCGATTTCTCCAACATCGTCCGCATGGAAGGCGTGCAGAAGTGGTTCGGCGCGGCGCATGCCCTGCACAACATCAACCTACATGCAGATGGGCGGCAACCCCGGCGACGGCGTACTGACGCCGCAGACCATCGGCGGACTGGTCAGCCTGATCGACGCGGGCATTCGCTGATCATCCAAAAGCAAGGCGAGGGCTCTGGCTTTTGTTCGCGCCTATGACCCTCTCCAGGCCCGATGGTGGTTCAGGGTGGACAGCGCCGTGGCAAACGGCTGAGCATCCATCCAGGCCACGCACCGAGTCGGAGACCTGGACGAGCCATGAACGGAGCACCGGCGCAGGCGGCAGCGCGCGGCTCGGCGGGCGAGGTGCTGATGGCGTTCCTGCGCCTCGGGATCACCAGCTTCGGCGGCCCGGTCGCCCATCTGGCCTATTTCCACGCCGAATTCGTGCAACGCCGGGGCTGGGTGGATGAGGCGGAGTACGCCGATGTGGTGGCGCTTTGCCAGTTCCTGCCCGGCCCGGCCAGCAGCCAGGTCGGCTGCACGCTCGGCCTGCTGCGCGCCGGGCTGGCCGGCGGCCTCGCCGCCTGGCTCGGCTTCACCCTGCCCTCGGCGCTGCTCATGCTCGCCTTCGCCACCGCGCTCGCCCATGGCGTGGCGCTCGGTCAGGCCGGCTGGTCGCACGGGCTGAGGATCGTCGCCGTGGCGGTGGTCGCGCAGGCGGTCTGGGGCATGGCGACGCGGCTGTGCCCGGACCGGCTGCGCATCAGCATCGCCGTGGCGGCGGCGCTGCTGGTGCTGGCCATGCCTTCGGCCGCCGGACAGATCGGCGGCATCGCGCTCGGGGCCGTGGTCGGCTGGAGGCTGCTGCGCGGTCAGCCCGCGCCGCAAGCCGGCGGCACGCTGGGAGTTGGCCTTTCGCCGGTGCTGGCGAGCGCGCTGCTGGTGGTGTTCTTCGGCCTGCTCGCCGGCCTGCCGCTGCTCGCCGCTGCCACCGGCAGCCACACGCTCGCCCTGCTGGACCGCTTCTATCGCGCCGGCGCGCTGGTGTTCGGCGGCGGCCACGTGGTGCTGCCGCTGCTGCAGGGCGCGACGGTGCCGCCGGGCTGGATTTCCAACGACGCCTTCCTGGCCGGCTACGGTGCCGCGCAGGCGCTGCCCGGACCGCTGTTCGCATTCGCCGCCTTTCTGGGCGCCGCCATGGCGCCGGCGCCGAACGGCTGGCTCGGCGGCGTGCTCTGCCTGCTCGCCATCTATTTGCCCTCCGGGCTGCTGCTGCTCGGCGTGCTGCCGTTCTGGGAAGCGCTGCGCCGCCGCTCCGGCGTGCAGGCGACGCTCAGCGGGGTGAACGCCAGCGTCGTCGGCCTGCTGCTGGCCGCGCTCTACACGCCGGTATGGACCAGTGCCATCGCCGGTCCGCGCGATTTCGGCCTCGGCCTGCTCGCCTTCCTGCTGCTCGCGGTCTGGCGCCTGCCGCCGTGGTCGGTGGTGGCGCTCGGGGCGCTGGCCGCCGGGCTGCTATTCTGACCGGATCATGGAACGCACGCATGTTCAGTGAGGACGACATCCACCGCGCCGTCAGCCGCAACGCGTTCGTGAACGGCGGCAATTACGCGGCCGCCGGGCGGGTGCGCGATGTGCGCGTGGGCGCGGCCTCTCGCTCACGGCCCGCGTGCGCGGCAGCAGGCAGCGGCCGTACGACGTCGCCGTGCGCATGCGCGAGACCCGCACGGGCGAGATCGACACCATTGGGCTCTGCACCTGCCCGGTCGGGGTGAACTGCAAGCACGCCGCCGCCGCGATGATCGTCGCCCTCGGCCGTGCCCCCGAGGCCGCGCCGGAGGCACCGCCGGGCCTGCCCGATAATCTGGTCATGTGGCTCAGCCAGATCGAAACGGCCAGCGAGCCGGAGGATGGCGAGGAATACCCCGACAGCGTCCGCCATCGCCTGTTCTACGTCCTCGGCTTGCGCGCCGACCCGATCGGGCCGCGCGTGCTGACCGTCAATCCGCTGTCGGTGCAGTTGCGCCATGATGGCGGCTTCATCCTGCCACCGAACCCGGTCTCGCCGAACGCCGCCACCGCCCCGAAGCCGCCGAAGTTCCTGCGTCCCTCCAACCGCCGCATCCTGCGCCGGCTGCCGGCGCTGCAGTACGGCGCGGCGGTGAGCGAGGGGCCACCACGCCCCGGCCGCCTCGTGTGGCAGATGGCCGAGGACGGCGCCCGGACCTGGACCTGGGCGACGGCGCGCTGGCGTTCCTGCTGAGAGAGCCGTGGTACGCCGACCCGGACCATGCCGTGCTCGGCCCGGTGATGCTGGATTTGCCGGCCCGCCTGGCCTGCTCGTTGCTCGCGAGGAGAAGATGGACCTGCTGAAGGCACGCAAGCGCGCGCTGGTGGCCGGCATTCTCGACGCCGAGCGCGGCGCCACCCTGGCGCTGTCCGAGGCCGACATCGAGCACCTGTTCGCGCCGGCCGAGGCGGCCTGAAGGTCGCGCCGGACCCGCATCGAGGGCGGCGGCGCCAACACCGTCATCCCCGACGAGGCCGGTTTCGCGGTAGAATGGGCGCTGCCCTGCGTGGAGCGATAGGCTATTCCCCCGCCGCGGCTTGTTGCGCCGGTCTCACAAGGTGCTACGGTGCCGGATGAATCATAAATGATGACCGGGCGTGCGCGACCGGCCGCAGTTAGGGACGCCACGCAAAGGGAAAGTTTCGCTGATGGACATGGCGGCCGGACGGATGTTGGACAACGACGTGGTACGCCTGGAAAACATCCGCAAGAGCTTCGGCACGCTCGACGTACTCAAGGGTGTGTCGCTGACCGCGCGCGAAGGCGACGTCATTGCCCTGATCGGCTCCAGTGGCTCCGGCAAAAGTACGTTGCTCCGCTGCATCAACCTGCTCGAAGTGCCGAACGCCGGCCGCGTGGTGATCGCGGGCGAGGAAATCCGCCTGAAGGAACGCAAGGGCCACCACCGCGCCGTCGCCGACCACCGCCAGTTGCAGCGGGTGCGCAGCCGGCTCGGCATGGTGTTCCAGACCTTCAACCTGTGGGCCCACCTGACGGTGCTGGAGAACCTGCTGCTGGCACCGGTGTACGTGCTCGGCCAGTCCCGCGCCGAGGCGACCGAGCGGGCCGAGGCGCTGCTGCACAAGGTTGGGCTCTACGACAAGAAGGACACCTACCCGGCCTACATGTCGGGCGGCCAGCAGCAGCGCGCCGCCATCGCCCGGGCGCTGGCCATCGGCCCGCAGGTGATGCTGTTCGACGAGCCGACCTCGGCGCTGGACCCGGAACTGGTGGGCGAAGTGCTGCGGGTGATCCGCGATCTGGCGGACGAAGGCCGCACCATGATCCTGGTGACGCACGAGATGAATTTCGCCCGTACCGTGGCCAGCCACATCGTTTTCATCGACGGTGGCATCATCGAGGAGGAAGGGCCGCCCGAACAGGTGTTCCTCGACCCGACCAGCGAACGCTGCCGGCAATTCGTCAATGCCGCGCAGAGTCGCAACTGAAAATCGCTTTAATCGACCGGGCATGATGCCCGCGGTCGTTCCTGCCCCCCAAGGGCAGTTCCCCCGGGGGCAGTCCCCGGGGGCAGTTCCATGGAGAAACGC
>Ga0224531_1001562_pt1 | contig 9999 bp, 11 predicted proteins | sample CBST100metaG_FD_179876 | JGI IMG/M metagenome (GOLD analysis project Ga0224531, IMG submission 179876) | Peat soil microbial communities from Stordalen Mire, Sweden - C.B.S.T100 | ecosystem: Environmental > Terrestrial > Soil > Wetlands > Peat | place: Sweden: Norrbotten County, Stordalen Mire... | reverse complement strand
CTACGGTAGCGAATACATCCACTCTTTCGAACAGGTCTTCCGCGATCTGGCTACCCGGCATCACACCACTTTTGTGCCCATGCTTTATAAGGATCTGGTCCACGTACCCGGCACAATCCAGCCCGACGGCATTCATCCCACCGCCAAAGGTTCCGAGATCATCGCACGAACCTTACTGCCTGTGCTCGCGCCGCTGCTAAAAAAATAGGGCCACTCAGAAAGTCAGCATAGCGAAACGGCGCTCCCGGCTACTCCACACCCAGCACCTTCACAATGACGCGCTTTCGCCGTTGTCCGTCGAACTCCGCATAGAAGACTCTCTGCCATGTCCCCAGGTCCAATCGCCCGTTGGTCACCGGGAGCGTGGTCTCGTGGTGCAGCAGCAGCGATTTCAGGTGCGCGTCACCGTTGTCTTCTCCGGTCTGGTGGTGTTTGTAGTCCGGCCGCGCTGGCGCCAGTTCCTCCAGCCACTTGCCGATGTCCTCGATCAACCCGCTTTCCAGGTCGTTCACGTAGATCGCCGCCGTGATGTGCATCGGAGACACAAAGCAGAGACCATCCTTCACGCCGCTGCGCCGCACCACCTGCTCCACCTGGTCTGTGATGTGGACCATCTCGCGCCGCTTCTTCGTCTCAAAAATCAGATACTCAGTGTGACTTTTCATGTTGCCTTCCATACCTTTTACCCCATCACCACGACCGGCTGAAATAGCGTTCCCGCAATGCGCTTGGCAATGCCCACCAGTTCGCGCTGTCCGGCAAAAACCTTCACCAGCGGCGCTTGGGAAAACTCTGGAAGATTGGCCTGCGCGCCATTTCTAAGCCGACCCAGAGCCATTGCATCGCCTGTGACAGACGGCATCTCCGGCAGCAGGTTGCGCGGATGGACGCAGAGCGCTTCAAAAGCTTCAACGTTGCCTGCCAGTCCTTCCACTTCCTCCAGCGTGTGCGCCTCAGCCAGCGTAAACACACCTGCCTGGGTCCGGCGCAGGCGGCTCAAATGCGCCCCGCAGCCTAGATCCTGGCCCATCTCGTGAGCCACCGAACGCACATAGCCGCCGGCGCTGATGCTCATCTCAAAACTGGCCTCGGCCCCATCCAGCGCAGTGATTTCGAAAGAAACAATACAGACTCGGGCTGTCTTGAGTTCCACAGGTTTGCCTTCGCGGGCCAGTTTGTAGGCAGCCTTGCCGCCAATCTTTTTTGCGGAATAAGCAGGCGGCATCTGCTCCATCTCGCCATGAAAGCGAGCAGCAGCAGTGCGCACCTGATCCAAAGTCAGCACCGGACGCACGTCTGGCCCTGCTGCCTCGCCTTCGGCGTCATAGGTGTCGGTTGCAAATCCGAAGCGGATTGCTCCGCTATAGCTCTTTTCTGCGGAGGAAAAGTACTGCGCCAGCCGGGTAAACTTGCCGAGCACCAGCGGCAAAACTCCCGTAGCCATGGGATCCAGCGTGCCCAAGTGGCCAATGGAGCGTTCCCTTGTAATTCTTCGCAGCTTGCCCACCACATCGTGGCTGGTCATGCCGCCCGGTTTGTCGATTACTAGAAGCCCATTCACCTGTTTACTTTAGCTGACTGGACCGCTCCGTCACAGTCCGTTCGTATTCGTTTGCCGCACCAGCGACAGAAACTCCGACCGCGTTTCCTTCTGGCGGAAGCAGCCCACCATGGCCGACGTCACCGTGGAAGAGTGCTGTTTTTCGATGCCGCGCATCATCATGCACAAGTGGCGCGCCTCAATCACCACGCCCACTCCCTGGGGATTGATCGCTTCCTGAATAGCGTCCGCAATCTGCCGCGTCAGCCGCTCCTGCACTTGCAGACGACGCGCAAACACTTCAACCAGCCGCGGAATCTTGCTCAGCCCGATGACTTTTCCTTTGGGAATATAGGCGACATGCACCTTGCCGAAAAACGGCAGCATGTGGTGTTCGCAAAGCGAAAACATCTCGATATCCTTGACCACGACCATCTCGTCGTAGTCCTCGTCGAACAGAGCCCCGCGCAAAATCTTCGTCGGATCTTCTTTGTAGCCTTTGGTCAAAAAGGCCATCGACTTCTCCACGCGGTCCGGCGTAGCCAGCAGTCCGTCGCGACTGGAGTCTTCTCCCAACCGGCTCAGAATCTCGCGATACATCTCCTGGGTGCTGAAATCGCTCAAGCTCTCTTCCACACCTGCTGCCCTGCGACTCGACTTGCTTACTGCAATCGGCTGCGCCATGATCCTCATCCTCCCGCCCTGGGGAATAGGGCGTGCTGCATTCTCATCCAATCATTTGTCATCCTGAGCGAAGCGGGCCGCGCTTCGAGCGGCCTGCGCAGTCGAAGGACCTGCTTCTTGCTTTCCGCTCTGCACCTCTCCGACTCAGTCGCCGGAGTACTCAAAAAAATTATTCTCGGTCTCTTCCACGCGTACCTGAACCAGCTTGGCAGGCTCAATCGATCCATCAAGCAACTCGTAAATGGCTCTACACAGATTCTCCGTGGTTGGCACTCGATTCACAAAGAGTGGGTCGAGATTCAAGTTGGTGTGATCAAATCTGCTGAGTACGCGGGAATGCACAACCGCGTCCAGAGAAACCATGTCCACCACCATGCCGGTTTCCGCGTCCACCTGCCCGCCGGCCAGCACTTCCACCACATAGTTGTGCCCGTGGCCGTAGGGGTTGTTGCACTTGCCATAGGTCGCCCGGTTCTCTTCCGCCAAGAGCGAATCCGCGTTCAGCCGGTGGCTGGCGCTCAGCATGTAGCGGCGACCAAAGCAGGCTTTCACGCTTCACCCCGGTATTCCACCCCACGAACAAAGACCTGTTCGTGGGGACCCCGGTACTCAGCAAATATCTCCGGCGTCTCGTAGACGCGAACCCGGCTCAGTCGCGCTCCTCCGGCCTTGGCAATCGGCGCTTCCAGCCGCTTCCACACCGCAATTGCAATGTTCTCCGTGGTCGGATTGGTCTTGGCGAACTCCGCGACTTCAAGGTTCAGGTGGCGATGGTCGTAGGCCGCCAACACCTCGCGATCGATGACATCTCTCAACCACTTCAGGTCCACCACAAAACCGGTCACCGGGTCGGTTTCCCCGGCCACCGTAACCTCCAGCGTGTAGTTGTGCCCATGCCCGTTGCGGTTGGAGCAGCGCCCAAACACCTGCGCATTCTTCTCCGCCGTCCATGCGTCGTTCCAGTAGTAGTGCGAAGCGGAGAACGTAGCCCGCCGCGTCAGAAAGATCATTCTGGTCCCTCATAGGAAAAGATGCCGCAGCCCTCGCGAAAGCTTCACGCGATGCAGCCCTATTTCGTCCCATCAAAATCCAGCTTCTAGCTACTAGCTTCCAGCCTCAAGCTCTACGTGCTGCCAGAAGCGTTGAACTAGCAAAAATTCGCTAAATCCACCACTCATAGCTAAAAGCTAAAGGCTAGAAGCTGAAAGCTGCTTTAAATCCGGTAGCTTCTGCCCTTCCAGCTTACCTGCTTCAGCATCCGGTGCTGAAACCAACTGCGGTAGAGAAGAACCACAAACAGCGGCAGCCCCAGCGGCGACAGAGCGCACTCCACAAAGGGAAAGTTGGACTTGGCCACGCGCGCATAGAACCGGAACAGCGTGCGCACCCACACCAAACCGAGCACCCATCCGGCTCCCAGCCACGCGAGTGAATGTGCCGCAAAATGTGCGTTCCATAGCAGGAATGCCAGCACCGGCAACCCCACCAGCAGAGCGAGATCCAGGACCCGCCACAGCGCCAGCGCCAGAGTATTGTCAAACAGCAGCGCCAGGTTCTTGGTCCAGCCTTCCACCATTGCCGCCGTCGAGCGGTACATGCACGTGGCCACCGCATCTTCGGCATAGCGGAAACGCAATCCCACCTTGCGCCTCTTGGCCAGGTAGGCCAGTTCCACATCCTCCAGCACCTTGTCCGCTACGCTGGCGTGTCCGCCCAGGCGCCGATAAGCCTCCCGTTCCACCAGGAGAAATTGTCCATTGGCCGCGGCAATGCGCGCGCTCGGATCGGAGACTTTGGCGGGCGGATAAGCCAGCTCCAATTCGCAGAAGATCAGCGGCATCAGCGAACGCTGGGCCAATCCCTTCACAATCTGCCGAGGCGAATAGCTCAGCATGCCCACCTTGTGGCGCGTTGCCTCATGAATGGCGCGGCGCAGATCCCCCGTCTCATGAATCGTATCGGCGTCGGTAAACAGCAGCCAGTGCCCCCGCGCCTGCTTGGCCGCCGTCCACACAGCGTTCGATTTTCCCGTCCAGCCCGGCTCCAGTTTGCCGGCCTCGATCACCGAAACCCCTGCAAATCCACGCGCGATCTCCGCGGTCCGGTCGGTGGAGTGGTCATTCACGACAATCAGTTCCCAGTCCCGGCCCAGGGCGAAAATCTCTTCCGACTGGCTCACCAGAGATTCAATACACGCGCCCAGACACAGCTCCTCATTGCGCGCCGGAACAATCACCGTCAGTTCGATCAGCTCTTCCGGTTCCGGCTGGTCATAGACCGTACCCGCCGCCACCGGCAGCGCCACTCGCTCGCCCGGCTCATCGGAAAGTCCGAGCACGGGATGCCATTGCCCGGCCCCCGTCGCTCCGCTTTCCTCTTGTCTGTCTTTCCCCATTGCGCCTCACCCTTTCGTCCGGGCCCTTTCGATCCGTATTATAAGGGTGTGCGGTTTCCTCGTTTGTTTACACCCATTCTCCTCCTGCCTTTGGCCTTGCTGCCCGCCTGCAACCGTGGCGCGCATCCAGCCCAAACTGGCCAGCCTGCCCCCGACTTCACGGTCGCCGATGGCACCACAACCGTCCACCTAGCCAACTATCGTGGTCAGGTCGTCCTGGTCAATTTCTGGGCCACTTGGTGCCAGCCCTGCGTCATGGAGCTGCCCTCGTTACTCGATCTCCATCACGACATGCCCAATCTCGCCATTCTGGCCATTAGTGTCGACGAAGATCCCGACGCCTACAGTCATTTCGTCACCCGCCGCCACGTGGACCTGATCACCGTCCGCGATCCTGGCGAGACAGCCGCCAAGCTCTTCCGTACCGAACAGTGGCCCGAGACCTATGTCATCGACCGCAAAGGCATCATCCGCCGCAAGTTCGTCGGCCCGCAAGACTGGTCCAGCCCCGAGATTCGCAACTTTCTGAAGAATCTTTAGACGGGGTTAGAAGTTAGTACCACTTCTGCCCAAAGCATGCGGAAAATATGTGCATGCGGACGAGCACGCATTTTGGGTCATTTTGGACAATTGGGCTGTTTTTGGCACTCGATAAAGCGATTTATCGAGTGCCAAATATGTCTTATTACGCGTGTTTGAGGGGATAAAGAACGCTGATAGATGCATATACGTTACCTTTAGAATTTGCTGCGCAATCGCTTTCGGTCCCACACCTTGGTATCATTCCCTTATGACCACGGTGGAAATTCTTTTTCGCTACGATACACAGCCCACGGAATCGGTGACATTTGCGCTGGCCAGCACCCAGGACGTCTACGGAATTCATCGCCTTCGTTTCGATCGCGCGGCCCGGACGTTGTGTGTGGAGTACGACGCCACGCGCCTCAATGCGGCCACGGTGACCAAGCTGGTCCGTCAGGCTGGCCTTGAGATTGCTGAGGCGCTTCCGCTAGTTTCTGCGCCGCTTTCGCAGGAGCCTGTGGCCACCGTCTGACTCATGGGAATTGCGTCGTCTGCCAAACCCTGATAATCTGTCTTTGGTCCTGCATGGGACTTGTATGTGCGCCTATAGCTCAGCTGGATAGAGCGTCTGGCTACGAACCAGAAGGTCGGGAGTTCGAATCTCTCTGGGCGCACCATTTAAAGATTGAATCCCCCTTCAATTTAAGAACTGCCTCCTCCTCCATTTCCATTTTAAAAACTGATTTTTCGCCGCGTATCCTTACGGTGCTATGGTGGTGGGTTCACCCATGGCTATGGACAGCTATGGCAGGAACCGGCGGGAGAAATGCCTCATGAATCGCAAAGCTTTCCATAAAGTCACCTATGGCCTGTATGTTGTGAGTTCGACCAATGGCAGTCAATACAACGGCTATGTAGGCAACACTGTTTTTCAAGTCACCTCCCAGCCGGCCCGATTTGCCGTGGCCTGCAACAAGGACAACTTCACGCGCGACCTGATTGCGCAGAGCCAGGTCTTTTCCATCTCCGTATTGCAGCAGGACGCCAGTTCTGAACTGATCGGCCTTTTCGGCTACAAGTCGGGACGGACAGAGAATAAATTTGCCGCGGTGAAGCACCGCATCGGCCAGACCTGCGCGCCCATCCTACTGGAAGACACAATCGCATGGTTTGAATGCGAGGTTGTGCAGACCGTCGATGCCGGTACGCACATGCTTTTCGTCGGCGAAGTGGTGGATTGCGACGTGACGGAGAGCGAAGAACCGCCACTGACCTACGCCTACTATCAGGATGTGAAGAAGGGCAAATCGCCCAAGAATGCCCCCACCTACCTTGCTCCGGATGCGGATGTACCAGCGGATAAGGCTTCGGCGGCCCCGGCAACTTCGGACAAATACGTTTGCCCCCTCTGCGGCTACATTTACGACCCAGCCGTGGGCGATCCAGACGGAGGAATCGCACCGGGAACCCGGTTTGAAGATATTCCCAAGGACTGGGTTTGCCCGATCTGCGGGGCGGCCAAAGAGGATTTCGTCCAACAGCCGTAGTCTGTTGGGCCCTGCGCAAGCGATGTGCCGTAAAAGGCATTTATGCGCTGTACTGTCGTATTCGGAATCGGCTATATTGACTGCACCCCGGAGGTTCCGATGAAGACTACCGACACAATTGGATTAGTGCTCAAGAGCAAAGAAAACGACACGGTGCTGTCGGTTGATCCCGAGCAGTCCGTCTACGAGGCCCTGCAGAAGATGGCCGAGTACGACGTGGGCGCCTTGCTGGTGCTTTCCAACGACCGATTGGTCGGCATTCTGTCGGAGCGCGACTATGCGCGCCAGGGCGTGCTGATGGGGCATCCTTCGAAACAAACCCTGGTCCAGCAGATCATGACCACTCCTGTTCTGTTCGTGAGTCCGCAGCAGACCGTGGATGAGTGCATGGCACTGATGACGCAGCACCATTTCCGCCATCTCCCAGTGTTGCAGGACGACACCGTGGTGGGCGTAGTCTCCATTGGCGACCTGGTGAAGTGGGTCATCTCCGGCCAGGCGCAGACCATCGAGGCCCTGGAGGGTTATATTTCGGGTAGCTATCCGGGCTGAGCAGAACTAATTTTGATCGGAACAGCGGGCGCGCTACGGCTTGAACTCCGCGCTCGTCTCCACGTCGAATACGCCCTGCACCGGCAGCTTGTCGCTCGATCCTCCGGCCAGCACGCGCACCTGCTCCTTTTCCACCCTCCAGGCGTGACGCACGGCATCCCAATACGCCAGATCGCGCGGCTTCAGTTCCATCGTCACCGCGCGCTCTGCACCGGCCTCGATTCTTACCCGCTTGAATCCCTTCAGTTCCAACCGCGGCCGTTCGGCAATGGAGCCCAGGTGCTGCACGTACAGTTGCACCACCTCATCCCCTACCCGGCTGCCGGTGTTCCTCACCTTGACCGTTACCTGCACCGCCCCGTCTGCCGCTACCTTGGGCGCGCTGAGGCTCAGCGCCTCATAGGCGAAGCTCGTGTAGCTCAACCCATAGCCGAAGGCGTAGAGGGGCTTCTGCGTGCTGTAGAGATAGGTGCGCCCGTGCGTCAGGTAGTAGTCCAGCATGGGCAGCAGTTGCGCGTCGCCCGTGGGCCAGGTCTGGGTCAGCCGCCCGGCGGGCGAGTAGTCACCGAACAGCACATCGGCCAGCCCGTGTCCCTCTTCCTGGCTGTTGTGCGTCATGTGGACGATGGCCGGCAGATTCTGCTGGCTCCAGACAATCGCATAGGGAAAGCTCGAGCGCAGCACTTCAATGGTCCGCGGATTGGCGGCGAAGACCTGGCGGACCAGCGCCTCCTGCTCCAGCACGATGGTCTTGCGGTCCACGTCTTCTTTGCCGTTGGAAGGAGTCGGGCACACGTCCCAGCCTGCATTGCATTCGGGATGATTGCCGACCACCACAATCGCCACATCGGCAGAGCGCGCCAAGTCCATGGCTTTCACCATGTCTGAGCCGTCGGTATAGAGCACATTCACTCCCGGCCCGACCGCCTCGCGAATCCCCTGGAGCGAACTGACGGCATAGGGCGGCGTGCCGCTGTACCAGTCGAGCAACACCTGATCGGCCCAGGGACCGATCACGGCAATGGTTTTCAACTTGCTGCGATCCAACGGCAGCGCGTGATTATCGTTCTTCAGCAGGACCACGGACTCATCTGTCGCCAGCCGGGCCAGCGCCTTGCTCTGTTCCGTCTCCCACGGCGCCAGCAAGTCGCCGCCTTCCTTACCGATTCGCGCATAAGGATCTACCCCCGGCGGATCAAACTCACCCAGGCGTAGAAAGACGCGCAGCTCATTGTGTAGCGCAGCATCCATATCCGACTCGGTCAGCAGCTTGTGTTGCAGAGCCAGGCGCAGGTCGTCGATGTAGGTGTCGAGAAAATTATTGATGCCCGCTTTCACCGCAGCGGCAACGCCATGTTCCTTGTCGGGAAAACTTTTGTGCGCGGTAATCAGCAGGCCCAGCGCGCCGCCGTCCGAGCAGATCAGCCCGTTGTTGCCCCACTCGGGAATCATCACCTTCTTCAGCACTGGATGGATCAGCATCGGCGTGCCGTTCCATGAATTGTAGGCGGCCATCACCGCCCGCGAACCACCCTGCTCAAAGCCCATGCGGAAGGGCACGGAGTAGTACTCGCGAAACAGGCGCTCGCCGAAGTCCGAAGAGGTAAAGCTGCGGCCGTTCTCATTTTCATTGGCCAGGAAATGCTTCATCAGTGAAGCCGCCTGCCAGTGCAGCGGATCGGGCCCTTGCAGGCCCTGTGCAAAGGCCACCGTGAGTGTCCCCACAAGATAGGGGTCTTCGCCGTAGGACTCCTCGGTGCGGCCCCAGCGCGGGTCGCGGCTCAGGTCGGCATTGGGCGCGCGGACCACCACACCGCCCCGGTCGTAGAGCGGACTCTGATAGTAATAGCGCGCCTCAAAGCCTTCCAGCGCGGCAATCTTTTTCAGTAGCGCCGGGTCCCAGGTTGCGCCCAAGCCTTTTTCCTGCGGGAAGGTGGTGGTGGGCAGCGGCTGAAGGCCCTTGCCGCCCCAGTCCGCAGGACCACCCAGCGCCAGCCCGTGCAGCCCTTCCACCTGACCGGAGAAAACAATGCCCAGGCGGGGAATCTTGGGATGGTCCGACATGAGCAGGATCTTTTCTTCCAGCGTCAGCCGGCTCAGCAGGTCGGCAATGCGCTGGTCGTCGCCGAGCGCGGGATTCCGAAACGGGTAGTCCGACTGCGCGGAAACCACGCGCGCCAATCCCGCCACCACCAGCAATCCCGCCAATATGCTCATCCAATGTCGCAGACGCATCGCAATTCCCCCCCTGATTCGAACAGCGCAGATTACCACAGCGAAGGGGACTTTGCGATGCGGGTAAATCGTTTAAGGCGTTTCCTAATTTGAAATCCACGAGTTCATTCAGCGCGGTACAATTTTCTGCATTATGCTTAAGCGTTTAGAGATGTTCGCTTTATTCGGCGCCATGGCAATGGCTGGCCACTTAGCCGGTCAGACTGTGCCAATCAGCCCGCAAAAACAAGGGATTGTGAAACCGGGCGAGGGGCAAAATACTCCAAGCCGGGATGTTACCGAATACGCCAATCGAGACCCCCCACAGTCGACAATTACGACCAGCCGCCCCCCCATCCCCACTTATGATGAGGTTCGCCAGCAAGACCAACAGAATCTCGATATACAGCGAAAAATGGAATGGTTTACAGGACTCTTGGCGTTCATAGCCTGAATAATGCACGAAGCAATATGCAGCGAAAGCCTGATGTGCTAAAAACATGTTGACTAAACAGTGTTTACGGCACAAAAGGACTTTCGCTTGA
>Ga0224531_1001561_pt1 | contig 10001 bp, 8 predicted proteins | sample CBST100metaG_FD_179876 | JGI IMG/M metagenome (GOLD analysis project Ga0224531, IMG submission 179876) | Peat soil microbial communities from Stordalen Mire, Sweden - C.B.S.T100 | ecosystem: Environmental > Terrestrial > Soil > Wetlands > Peat | place: Sweden: Norrbotten County, Stordalen Mire... | reverse complement strand
GCATAGCCACTCGCGCGACGCGCACCTGGGCGTGGCGCGCGTGCCGGACGAGCGGCTGGACAAGCTGTCCGAGCTGTACTCGCCGAAAAAGACCACCTATGCCACGGTGGAATTTGTGGACGTGGCGGCGATCGGGCAGGAGGCGCTGAAAGAAACCGCGTTCCTGACCAGCCTGCGCACCGTGGACGCCCTGATTCATGTGTTGCGGGCCTTCGAGGACGACGCGATTGCGCATGTGGGCCCCATCGATCCTCTGCGCGACATCAAGAGCGTTGAGTTCGACATGATGCTCAGCGACCTGACTCAGATTGAGAAGCGGCTGGAGCGACTGGAGAAGGATCTGCGCAAGCAGCGTACCCCCGATCTGGAGAAGGAACATGCGCTGCTGCTGCGATCAAAAGAGTCGCTGGAAAAAGAGCAGCCGCTGCGCGAACTGGAGATGACGCCGGAGGAGAAAAAGCTCATCAAAGGCTTTACCTTCCTCTCGCAAAAGCCCATCTTGTATGCGCTTAACATCGGAGAGAGCGCCACGCTGGGCGTCGATCTTGAAGCCGCGGTAAGCCGCTTCGGGCTGGAAGAAGTTGCCAGCCGTCCCAACGCGGGGGCCACGGCCATCTGCGGCAAAGTTGAAGCCGAACTGGCGGAGATGGACGAAGCCGAGGCGGCAGACTTTCTGGAGAGCTATGGACTGACGGACAGCGGCCTGGTGCGGCTGATCCGCAAGAGCTACACGCTGCTGGGGCTGATCAGCTTTTTCACCGCGGGCGAGGACGAGTGCCGCGCCTGGACAATTCCTTTGGGATCGAAGGCTCCGCAGGCTGCCGGGGCCATTCACACGGACCTGGAACACCACTTCATCCGCGCCGAAACCATCCGTTGGGACAAGCTGCTGGAGGCTGGCTCCGAAGCGGTCGCACGCACCAAGGGCACCCTGCGGCTGGAAGGCAAGGATTACATTGTGAAGGACGGCGATGTGCTGAACATACGGCACAGCGGATAATAAAGGACGGATGCTTAAAATCTCATTGTTGTTGGGTACGATTGCCGCGCTGGCCGATGTTGTGGGCGGGTTGGTACTGGTGCGCGCCAAGGGCGTGGAACGCTACCTGCACTACTTTGTCGCCCTGGGCGCAGGGTTTCTAATGGCTGTGGCCATCATCGAGATGGTGCCGGAAAGCCTGAAGAAAAGCCCTGGACTGGGCCCGGTTCTGATCATGGTCGGCTACTGCGTGGTACATCTGCTGGAGCACACCATCAGCGGCCACTTTCACTATGGCGAAGAGACGCACCACGGTGAGTTGGTTTCCCGGCGCACCGGCAACTCCGTGATGGCGGGGCTGAGCGTGCATTCCCTGTTTGACGGCGTGGCCATCGGCTCGGGTTTTGCGGTCTCCAACTGGCTGGGCTGGCTGATCTTTATGGCCATCGTTCTGCACAAGGCGCCGGAGGGCTTCACCATGGCTTCGGTGATGCTGGCCAGCGGACGCAGCCGGGCCACGGCTCTCTACTCCGCAGTGGCGCTGGCCGGAGCGACCTTGGCCGGCGTGTTGGTCATCGAACTGGCGCCGAGTCTGCTGCCTTATGGATTGCCGATCTCCGCCGGCGTGGCCTTGTATGTGGCCGCCACCGATCTGGTTCCCGAGGTCAACCGAGAACCAGGAATCCCAATGGCGCTAATGTTCTTTGCGGGTGTGGGCGCGTTTCTGCTGTTGCGGATGCTGCTGCCTGCGCTGTAAGACTAAGCACAAGATCGACAATACGAAGAACCCCAGTAAAGTGCATGCGAGCCCACCCTAGAGCAAAACCAGAGTCACGTGTCCTGTTCACTTCATACGAGGTCGCCGCTTCCTGATGGTCGCGTCGACTTGTGTGAACTGCTTTCGGGATAGACCAACTCTGGTTTTGCTATAGCCACAAAAACAACAACGTGGCGAGGGTGGGGCACCTAGTTCTGTGGGTCGGCAATGCCAACTTCGTGGACAGACTCTACAGGTGCAGGGATTCCGCGATCGTGAGAGGCACCAGATCCTGAGGCGCGCTGACCTCTGTTCCATTAAGGACGCCGCGGACCGACTCGAGCACGCGCTCCGGGGTGATCATACGCATGCAGACCGCGTCCGTGCAGGCCGAGTTCTTCTGGTTGGAGGCGGTGACGCAGGGCGAGCAGGAAAGCTCGGCGGTGATGGACTCGGTGTTGCCCAGGCTGCCGTAGAGCTTGGGCGTCTCCGGCCCAAACAGCACAATGGAACGAATCGGCGTGATGGCGGAGAAATGTGCCGGGCCGCTGTCGTTGGTGACCAGAACCGTTGCAATGTTATAAAGCGCCGGCAGAGCCATCAAGTTGTGCATGCCGGCAAAGCTGCGGAAGCGGGGATGACCGACCGACTCCTGCATGCGGAAGGCTTCTTCACGCTCACCGCGAGAGCCGGTAATCAGCACCAGGGCGTCGTCCCACTCGTTGGCCACCATTGCGGCCAGCGCAGAGAAGTTGTCCCTAGGCCAGCGCCGCTGCGGCAGCAACTCTGAGCTGTTGGGGTTGACCAGCACAATGCGGTGAAAGCCTGGCTCATACTGGGGATAGACTTCGCGCACCAGCCCGCGCACAAACTCCAGTTCAGCTTCAGGCACAATCTTGATCGGCACACGAATCTCGTCGTCGGAGACATACGTCTTGGAGTAAGGCACTTCCGGCTCAGGGGCCAGCAGCGCATTGATCATGCAGACGAAGTCCTTGGCGATGTGGATGTGGCCATTGTAGTTCACGCGGTGCGTGAGCATCTCACCGCGGTAGAGGCCCTCGCAATGGAAGCGGTAAAAGCCCACCCGCCGCTTGGCCCCGGAGAGGCCGGTGAGCAAAGCGGAGTAGCGCGAGAACAGCTCCAGATCCACAACCGTATCGATCTTGGCCTTGCGAGCCCAGCGCAAAAAGCGAAGCGTGTCGAGCACCAGCACCATCAAGCCGGTTTCGCGGATGGTGATGATGTTGGCTTCGGGTACCGTGTCCAGCAGGCGCAAGCTGTCGGCATTGCGTTTGAAGATGAGGAAGAAAATCTCCGCGCCCAGTGCGTCTTTTGCCTTCTGCATGGCAGGATTGGCGATGACCGTGCTGCCCATCTCCGACAGTTCCACAAAGAGAAGGCGCTGTGGCGTTTGCGGCCCTTTGGGCTTGCCGACTAAACGCACCAGAAGCGTGCACAAAAAGCAGAGCGGAATTCCGATCCAAAAGTCGACGGCGCGCATCGTTCGCAGCTTCATTCAATAACCCTTTGCAGCCTTCAGATTCCGGGTTGTTCGCAACCACGGTGCGCACACGAACGATCTGTCGCTGACTAATTCTTCTAGATTCGACACATAAGGGCGCTGTCCGCTCACGTCCACTACAATCTGAATTATAGTTTGCTGAAAGCGTGTCAGACGTCCATCGGGGCGCGGGAATGTAGTCGTGTTTCCTACCGATTTAGACGATGCTGTGTCGATCCCGTTTACGCGAAGGGCTGTATTCCTCCTGGCCCCCTCCACGCAATCGGATCGAAGGCTCTGCCGTATCTGCGGACATACTGAATGAACTGTAAGGGCCAAACCACGTGCATAGTTCTCGTAAGCGCAATATTTTGCTAGTCTTGGCGTTCTCAATCCTGGCTTTTGTCGTGATGGGGTACCATCCCGGCATTGAAGACGACAGTGTGTATCTTGCCGCAGTAAAGAGCAACATGAATCCCGCGCTTTACCCCCACGACGCCGAGTTCTTCCGCACTCAACTGCAGGCCACCCTGTTCGACAAATGGGTTGCCGGATTTGCCTATTGGACCGGAATTCCGGTGGCGGCAACGGAGTTGCTGTGGCAGTTCGCCTCCATTGCGCTGATTCTGTTCGGCTGCTGGAGCATTGCGCGCACACTGTTTCGCGACTGGCGGGCGCAGTGGGCCGGGGTGGCCATGATAGGCGCCATGCTCACGCTTCCGGCGGCAGGGACTGCGCTCTACCTGGCGGATCAGCACCTGCATCCGCGCAATGTAGCCACGGCGATTATTCTGCTGGCTGTTTCGCGGATTCTGGCCGGAAAGCGCTGGCAGGCAGCGCCGCTTTTATTGCTGTCATTTGTTCTGCACCCCATCATGGCGGCCATGGGCATCTCCTTCTGCATCTTCTTGACTGTGGCGATGATGGAACCGCTGCAGGACTGGCTGCGCAAGCGGCGCTGGACCGGAAGCAGCGCCACAGCGGCCGCATTTGTGCCACTGGGCTGGATGTTTGAAAAGCCCACTCCGCTCTGGCGTCAAGCCCTGGACACGCGCGACTACTATTTCCTCTCTCGATGGGCCTGGTACGAGTGGCTGGGAGCGATTGCGCCGCTGTTTCTATTCTTTTTGCTGTGGCGCATCGCCGAAAAGCAAGGCAAAACCCTGCTGGCCCGCTTTGCCTTAGCCGTTTTTGCCTACGGCGTCTTCCAGCAGGCAGTGGCCATGGCCATGCTGGGCACTCCGGCCCTGGTGCGGCTCACTCCGCTGCAACCCATGCGCTATCTTCATCTGATCTATTTCTTCATGGTGCTGATTGCCGGCAGTCTGGCAGGCAAGTACCTGTTGAAAGCCAGAATTTGGCGTTGGGCGCTGTTTCTGCTAATTGTGAACGGCGGCATGTTTGCCGCACAAAAGCAGCAATTCAGCGGCAGCGAACATCTGGAGTTGCCCGGACGGCAATCTGCCAACCCGTGGCTGCAGGCCTTTGACTGGGTTCGGCAGAATACGCCAACCGACGCCTACTTTGTCCTTGACCCTCGCTACATGGCCGCTCCAGGGGAGGACTATCACAGCTTCCGTGCCCTGGCTGAGCGCAGCCAGTTGGCCGATGCCCTGAAGGATACGGCCGTGGTGACCCAGGTGCCCGAACTGGGCCCGGTGTGGAAGACGCAAGTGGATGCACAGGCTGGCTGGTCCAGCTTCAAACTTGCGGACTTCGAGCGGCTAAAGAAGGAGTTTGGCGTGAACTGGGCGCTGGTATCGTATCCACAACCCGCAGGTCTGCAATGCCGATGGCACAACGACCTGCTTGCGGTCTGCCAGATACCGTAAGAGCAGTTTTCAGTGGCAGTGATCCGTGGTCAGTTTGCTACCGCCCGGTCTGGCCAGTGGTCTTTGCCACGGAGTCGTGGACTGGCTTCAGCGGTCAGTCTTTCCGATCAGAGATCAGTAACCACTGACCACTGCACTTTGCATCATGGCGTTGTATCCTCGAAAATAAGAAGAATATCCTTTACCGGCACGGAGACCGGACCATGCTCAATCTATCCCAGCGACTCATGCTTGGCTGCACCCTGCTTGCCGGCCTCACGGTGTGGCTGGTGATTGCGGCCCATCGCACGCTCATCGCGGCAGGGCAGTTTACGTTTGCGTACATCCTGGCGATCGTGGCCGTGGTGGTCGCTGTGGGCACGGTCTATTTCGTACTGCAACCTGTCCACATGCTGGCCCGCGACGCGAAACGAATCGCGTCGGGCAACCTGGAACACCGGGTAGAGTGGAGCAGCCACGACGACTTCGGCAGGCTCGCCGCCGAGTTGAACCGGATCGCGGTTCGTCTCAGAGAGCTGCGCGACTCCGAAGCCGGACGCCGTCAGATGGAGTTTCAACTCTCCGACGCTGTGTTGCAATCCATCTTCGAGCCCATTATCGTGACGGACGCCAAGGGCCACGTGCTGAAGGTGAACCAGGCCGCGGCAGAAGTGCTGGGCGAGGCAGCCAACGACCGCATGGCGCTGACCAATACGCCCGGCGGCGACAAGATTCTGAGCGCCATCCGCGATGCCATTTCCATGCAGAAGGCTGTAGCTGCCGAGGGCGATGCGGCGATGCTGCCCATGCGCATCGGCAAGCAGGAACGCAGCTACCGGTTGCGCACCACGCCCATGCGCGACTCCGAGGGACGTCTGCTGGGCACGGTGACCACACTGGAAGACGTCACCAGCCTGCAAGACACGGACCGCTTCAAGACACAATTCCTTTCCGTGGCCAGCCGCAAGCTGCGCAACCCGCTGCTGCAATTGCAGCGCGGCCTGTATGCGCTGGGCCAGGGCTTTGGCGGGGAGCTGCTGCCGCTGCAGGCCGAACTGGTGGCCGAGGCCAGCCAGGAGTCAGAGAAGCTGGACGATCTGATGGCCAATCTGATTGAGGTATCTGAGCTCGACACCGGCAAGCGCGAAATGAAACTGGAGCGGCTGCACCCGCTGCAGATGCTGGACTCAGCCCGAGACCGCTGGTGCGACGAAGCTGCCGAGAAGCATCTCCGCGTGGACGTGGAAGCCTTTGCCGATCTCTCCGTTGTATCGGCCGACAAGAGGGCAGTCCGCTCCATTCTGGACAACCTGCTGTCCAATGCCATTCGCTATACGCCTCCCGAAGGCGAGATCCTGCTAGCCTCTGAGGAGATCAAGGACTTTGTCCAATTCACCGTGCGCGATACCGGCCGAGGCATTGAAGCAGATCGGCTGAGCACGATCTTCGACCGCTTCACTACATTTTCTGAAAGCGGCACCGGCCTGGGGCTGGCGCTAGTGCGGCGGCTGGTCGAGTCGCTGGGTGGGCAGATCGCGGTGGAGAGCCGCCTGGGCAACGGTACGACCTTCCGGTTTACTCTCCCCGTGGCGGCGGTGGAAGCGATCCGTCATCCTGTCGAGGTGGGCTGAGCAATGGCTGAAATCATACTGGAACGCAAGCAGGAAGCCGCCAAACTGCGCATCTATATCGGCGCTGCACCGGGCGTGGGCAAAACCTACGTCATGCTCAACGACGCCTACCTGATGAAGCACCAGCAGGGCGTGGATGTGGTGATCGGCCTGATCGAGTGCCATGGCCGCAAGGAAACCGAAGCCCGCGTGCGCGACCTGGAGATTGTGCCCCAGCGCGTGATTCCCTACCGCGGCGTCAGCCTGAAAGAGATGGATGTGGACGCCATCCTGGCCCGGCATCCGCACACCGTGCTGGTGGACGAGTTGGCCCACACCAACGTTCCCGGCAGCAAGAACCGCAAGCGCTACGAGGATGTGCTGGAGTTGCTGGATGCCGGCATCAACGTGATGACGGCGGTCAACATCCAGCACCTGGAAACGCTGAACGACGCCGTCAACCGCTCCGCTAACACCGTGATTCGCGAGACCGTGCCGGACAACTTTCTCAAGCGCGCCGACGAGGTGGTCAACATCGACATCACCGTGGACGAGCTGCGGTCGCGCCTGCGCCAAGGCAAAATCTATGCCGCAGAGAAGGTGGAGCAGTCGCTGGCCAACTTCTTCCGCAAGGGCAACCTGAATATGCTGCGTGAGCTGTCCTTGCGCACCACCGCCGAGCAGGTGAGCAGCCGAGCTTCAGAATATCGCCGCACCCAGGGGCTGGAACAGGCGCCGATTCCCGAGAAGGTGATGGTGTGCCTGAGCACACGGCCCGGCACCGAGCGGCTGCTGCGCGTGGGTGCGCGCGTGGCCGGTCGCCTGGCCAGTAACTGGTACGCCGTCTACGTGACGCGTCCGGACGACGACAAGGGACACGGCGACCCCGAAGCTTATCATCGCCTGGAAGAGTACCGCCGCATGGCGCGGGATCTGGGCGCCAAGGTGGTTTCGCTCAACGACCGCAACGTCTCCGACGCGCTGGTCCGCTTTGCCCAACAGGAGAACATCTCCCACGTGGTGTTCGGCCAATCGGTCCGTTCCCGCCTGGACGTTTTTCTGCACGGCTCGGTCATCAATCGCTTCCTCTCTGAGGTTCGCGACGCCACCGTGCAGGTGGTTCCCATGCAAAAGCCGCTGCGCCGCGGCTAGTACGGGCCTTCGCTACTCGCAGAAGACCCGCACCTTGGCCTGATTCTCCTTGGCATCAACGTCCACCGTCAGGTCTTCAAGGTGGTCGATCAACTCCTCCAGGTTTTCCGGCTTGATCTGGGACAGGGTCAGCGGCACGCCGTGGCTGCTGAGAGCTTCGTCCAGATGTTCGTGGGCCTGGGCGGGGATCAAGCTGGCCAGGCGGACGCCGGCCCGCAAAAGCTGCATGGGGACGCGGACATTGACCGTCGCGGGACCGCCCTTCTGGTTGGCCTCCACCAGTACGCGTAGATACTTGGCTTTGGTTTTCGGCTGCGGTTCGGTGGGGCCATTAGCCTCCGGTGCAGGGTCTTCAAGCGCAACCAACAGCCGCTCGGCTTCGTCCGCGTTGATCTTTCCCGCGGCCAGTAAATCCAGAATTTGACGACGATTCTCGTTCATATCATTCCTCCGATACTTGTGAATAGACATCTACAGGATGCGGACCAGAACCTGGTTGCCATGGGCGCTCACATGCACATCGGTCCCAGGGAGACTGCACGAAATGCCCCAGAATGCAGCGATGGCGCGCCAGGGGTTGACCCGGCCTGCCAGACAAACGCAGAACACGACCAGCAAGATCAGCGGCGAAAGCAGCACCAGCGGAATCCACAGCAGAAACAGCGGGAGCCAGAGGTGAAGGCCCCTCCAATGCGGGTTGCTTACATGGACAATGGCGATATTTGGAGTCACTTGAGAGCCTCCAGAGCGCTGATTGCCTCAGCGGCGGTGATTTCTCCACTCTTGAGCCGCTCCAGAACCTCCGCGCGCGAGGGAGACGGGTTGGTATCGACGAATGGCAGCTGGCCAGTGATCCGGTTCAGACGCGCCTTGATGGTGGGGTAGCTGACCCCGAAGATTTGCTCCATCTCCTTGATGGAGCCGTGGCAACGCACGAACGCGGCAATGAAGACCTGATCTTCGAGACTGAACCGGGCCAGCTCGGGCAGGCCGAACTCTCCCTCGATGGTGATCCCTTTCTCAGGGACCCGTACTCGCTCCACCACCAAGGCGCACCCCTGAGCCATGCGCAGCAGGTCCTGCCAATCGGATGTGGTTTTGTGGTCGGTAGCCATCGAAGCAGCCCTCATTCCTCACGACAAGAGGAACTATAGTAAACTATTTCAATAATTGCAATACATATTATTGATTTTTTTAATATTATTCTGCGCAAAACGGTAGATTTACGAGTTTCTTCATTTGCTCGTGTCCATAGACGTCCTCAACGAGGCGCGGTTTGTCCACCCACGAAAAAGGGGAAGAGATGCACGCATCTCTTCCCCTCGGCAAATCTGAATGGCTCAGGTCTATGGCACCGTGAAGGGACGCAGGCCGTCGGTGGGGAATGCTCCGGTGGGACCGGCCACGGTGGACGGCTGCGCGCGGAACAGATAGCGCACGTAGAAGCCGGCGTTCACGCTGGAGTAGTTGCGGGAGTTGTTGGCGCCGAAGAACCCTCCGGCAAACCAGTGCGGGCTGATCTGGTAAGCCGCCTGGGCGCGCAGATCATAGTTGGGGCCCACGCTGGTCTTGGCCGGCAGCATAGCGTTGTTCATGGCGGTTTCAAGCGCCTTGTCCACCGCCAGAGGCCAGAGTGCGGTCAGGTCCTGCTGGAAGGCCTGCACACCGATGCTGCCCATGACGTTGTAGTGCCAGCGGGTACCGGAGTGGCCGGCCCACGTAAACGGCACATTGGCCAGGAAGTACGCCTGTGGGCTGAAATAGCCGCCCATGCCGTGGGTAAAGGCGCCCTGGTTGTGGGCATAGCGCATGCCGAAGAAGTTGACTCCAATGCTCAGGTTTCCGTTTTCCGGCGAGGTGATCAAGCGCCAGTACGCGCCTCCAGAGCCGTCGATGCGCGTGTTGGTCTGGACCATATAGCCGGAGAGGTACTGCCCGCCTCCACCAAGGTAGAAGCCGGACATGGCATCGCCGTGCGCATACTGCACCTGCCCCTGATCGGCAACGACACCGCCCCAAATCTGGCCAAGACTGCCAAGCGTGTTCCCGCTAGGATCGCGCAAGCCTGCATAAGAAAGCTGCGTGTCCTTCACCGGGTCGCGGGAGAAGTTGAATGTGAAGGGCCCATTGCCCGGCTTCCACATGAAGCGGCCTGTGAACGTAGCCACCAGGAAGCCGGGCAATGGGC
>Ga0224531_1001560_pt1 | contig 10002 bp, 6 predicted proteins | sample CBST100metaG_FD_179876 | JGI IMG/M metagenome (GOLD analysis project Ga0224531, IMG submission 179876) | Peat soil microbial communities from Stordalen Mire, Sweden - C.B.S.T100 | ecosystem: Environmental > Terrestrial > Soil > Wetlands > Peat | place: Sweden: Norrbotten County, Stordalen Mire... | reverse complement strand
CGCAACACGACATAGTCAAACAGCCCCTCGACAAGAATCACCGCAGAGCAATTCTGGACCTTTTCCCATGCATACAAGCCGCCCTTGGAGCCGGGAAGAAAGCGATGCGCGAAAGCAGTGCCGATGCTGCGACCGTAGAGGTTGACGAGGTCGGCGCCTGAGCGTAATGGAAAGACGATGCGCTGATAGAAAGCATCGGCACCTTGCGCGTTGAGCAGGCCAACATGCCGCAGCAGATCGAAGGCGTAACCCGTGCCGTGAGATGACGGCGCAATATCCCGCCGGGAGCGTAGCAGATCTTGAGTTCCCTGATCAGGGCGCGATCGTGCAATCCGCGTTGGTAGAGATAGCGCAGTGCTTCTGGATAAGAATCCAGTTGTTGTTAATAGAAGGAGGCAGCCAATTCGAGCACTGCAACAGCATCGGCTGTAGTGGCCTGTGGATCGAGGCAGACGAGGCTCTGATGGAAAGATAGATGGCGGGATAACTGAATAAAGCGAATCAAGTCCCCGCCTTGGCCGCAGCCGTGGCAGTAAAAAACATCCTTGCGCGTGTTGACATAGAACGAGAGCCGGGTCTCCTCGTACAACGGACAGAGTCCGACGAACTCGGAGCGACCCACAGATGAGCCCTTCCAGTTATGCTGCCGCAGATACTCCAGAAGCGGCAACCGCTGCTTGAGTGCTTCGACGTCTTCGCCCACAGCGCTTTTTCGCCTCCAGAGCCAAGCGTAGGCGGGTGGCGCTGGCAATCCCAGGCAAGGATGGTGGGTGAAAGGGTTTTTCTCAAAGACGCAAAGGCAAGAGGCTTTCGAGAATCGGAGTTATCCAGCGCAATGGCCCAGCTTCGCCATCGGCCTGATGACTACGCGCCAGCCAATGAGCCACACGGGTGACGGTCTGACTGAGGAAGGAAAGAGCCAGTTGGGTCGAGTCCAGGCCACTCGACCAGCGGCGAACAGTGGAGGAATCGGGCAACCGATCGGGGTCCTTCAGCTTAGGCAATGCCTTCTCCCATGGACAGTGCTCCACAAAGTGCTGCCACAGTGCCTGACAGCGCGCCAACAGACTGTAATGCGTGTAAGGGAGAGAGAACACCGAAAGGAATGTAAAGGTCATTCCGCAATCAACGCAGCGGCCGCGATGGATCCAAATCCAGTCGTGATGTTCGTCGTGTGCCTGCTTGCGGCGCCATCCGTGACCAATGATCGAATCCCGATCACAGACCGGGCATCGGCGTAAGATGATCTCGTCGCAGTCTTCTGCCCAGTCACTCGCAAGCTGGTCCTGTTCGGCTGACACTGAGACAAAGAGGATCGTATCTCACAGAGGTTCCGCCTCTGGCTTCGACCGACCAAGATCATCGTCAGAAGCGGAATCCCGCCTCCTGAAGAAAAACCAACTGAAAGAAAATATACCTTCTTAACTACAGGCCGTAGGGCAGGAATCAAATTATTGGCCTGTTATCCGGCTGTTACCGTCAATTGAGATCTTAGCCTCCGGCCACATTCCTGAACACTGGCCGACTCGCTACCAACCCAACGATCTGCAAAAATTGGCGGAATCGGTCAAGTTTTATAAGCGACTTCGAATGAGTATCTGTCGGGATCGAATACACCGGCTGCGTAATATCCTGGATAGTATTCGACTCGCGCCCGCGTGGGATATTGTCCTTCGCTCCGGTCGCCATCGCAGCTAAGTTCGCTCAATCTGTTTTGACCTTCATCATCTCGCGCCTGTAATGCTGTTTCAAGTTGTCGTGTGTGATCAGTTGATGCTTGATAAAGACAGCATTCTGAATCGGAGCCCGCTTCGTAAGCATGTCCGACGCAAGTGCAATGAGCTGCTCTCCATATCGCTCGGGAAAGTAGGCTACTGAGCCGATCAATCGAGAATTTGGCTTGCGCATCTCAAGACGAGCCTCGATGGATCCATTCTGCCCAACAATCGCGCAATCCTGAAGACGATCTGCATCCGTGAATGCCTGAAGAGCACCCAGGGCGCTTTGATCAAAGATCGCACTCACGAGGATTCTTGTTGCTTTTGATTTTTTGAGGTAGCGCTTAACAGCTTCAAGGCTTCTATCGAACCGCCAGTCTCCATTCAAGGTTGAGATCTTCGCCCGCGCAGAATTGGGAAGAACCTCGTTAATTCCCAGGAGGCTTCCAGTGAGTCGAGCTTCCGGCAATGCCCCAGTGAGAGGGGAACCAATTAGCAATATCTCGTCGACTTGGCCTTGCCAGTGCTGCTCAGCCCAGTGCGCCAAGTAGCGACCAGCAGTCAACCCCGCGTGACAATTATCGACGCCAAAATAGACCGCGTTGGCGTAAGGCATCTCAATTGCAATGAGCGGCATCTTTCGGTTGCCAGCGCGCGTGGAGATGACCGCCGCAACCTGAGGGTAGGCTTGAAACATCATGACAATATCGACATTTTCAGCTAGTAGCTTTTCTGCATTCGCCAGCGCAATGTCAAGTCTGTCCCGGCTGTTCAGAACCACGAGGTCCAGTCCAGCGCGCTCTGCACTCTCGATAAGCCCGCGGGTCACTGCGCGGTAAAAGGAGGTCTCGCCAGTCTCGGCCAGATACCCGATCTTGTGTCGCCGTCCAGGTGAAACCCCGCCCGTCAGTCGATACTTCCGGCTACTGTCCCTGACAACCATTCCATTGGCCTGAAGAGTGGCAATCAACCGGAAGACAGTTGGCCTGCTCAAGTGCGCAATTTCGGCAAGTTCGAACAGTGCCAAAGCGCCTTCGGTCTGAAGGAGCCTCATCAGGCGACACGCTCGTTCCACCGATTCAATCTGGTAGGGAGCCGATCGTTTCGAGCCGCCCTCTGGATCTAGGTTTGCTCTCATGTATTTATGATTTCACTGTATGAAATCCAGTGTCAAGCCTATGTTCTGCTTTAAACGAGTGCTGTTCTAAAAGTGCGTACTATGCGCGCATTCCACGATATTTTTGAGTTTATGCGGACATTTTATCAATTCGTACAGTGAATTCTAGTGATTAACTTATTCATGCGCGCAATTTTTGCTTGACAACGGTCTTCTCGAGTCTAAGTATGTGTAACGTTTCCCGACTGCAATTGTTTCATACGGGAAATTGTCAACTTGCGGACTATGGAGGATTGATGATGCATCAGAACTTCTTTGCAAAAGTTTGCAGAAAAATGCGCAAAAGGCATTGGATAATTTTGTTGTTTTTTGTGCTTGTAAATATTGTAGACATTCAATATTTGCTGGCGCAGACTGACCTTGGCTCAATTACCGGTACAGTCCGAGACGCGTCCAGTGCCGTCATTTCCAACTGCAATGTAGAAGTAAAAAATGGAAAAACTGCTGCAATTCGTACGGCGGTTACAGACCAGAATGGCTTCTATGTCGTTCCATCCCTTGCAGTTGGTGACTATACTGTTACTGTTACGGCCGCGGGATTTCAACGCACACAGGCTACTGTTACGCTGACGGCAAGTGGCGCTGCGGCAAACTTTCAGTTGAACGTAGGCAATGTTGAGCAGCAAATCGTTGTTTCGGCCGAGATGGGCGCAGTTGCTCTACAGACCGATACACATGATCTCGCCAATTCAATTACTCCTGTGCAGATGGAAAATTTGCCGAACAGCACCGGCAGCATTCTAGATATCGCGGTATTAGGGCCAGCTTCACAGCCAGGCACAGATGTTGGCGTTGATGGCGGAGATGAAAGTTTTTACGGGCAGACTTCATCTTCTGTGATTATTTCCGGCTTGGGTAACGCGCACGCGAGTTTCCTTCAAGATGGCGTTGCCAATACAAACTTGATGACAGAAACAGCCAATATCTTGGCTTCTGTAGAAGCCACGCAGGAAGTAACCACTATGATGAATAGTGCGCCTGCGCGTTTCAGCCAGCCATCAGTTATCGATGTTATTACAAAAAGTGGTTCAAATAAATTTCACGGAACCGCCTACGATAACCTGCAAAATGATGTCTTCGACGCGACAGACTGGTTTGCAACGAGCAAGCCTGCAAAGCGCTACAACCTTTTTGGTGGCAATGCCAGTGGCCCTATCCTCAAAAATAAGCTATTTGCATTTTTTGATTATAGCGGCCTGAGAAGCAAAACTTCATCTGTAACTCGCACACGAGTTCCAACTGCCAAAGAACGAATTGGAAACTTTTCTGACGATGATACGATCATTTATGATCCATCAACTTACACAGCAACAGGAACCAGTACACCATTTGCCAACAATACATTGCCTAGCATTGACGCGTTTGCAACACTTTGGCTGGCAAATTATCCAGAACCAAACACAACGCTTGGAACTGACAATGTCAACTACGTGAAAAATCTTCCTTCTGTTAGCAACTATGACAAGATGCTTGCTCGTGGCGACTACAATTTGTCGGACAAGGACCTTATATTTGGTACCATGGCAAGGTATAACGGATATGCCGGCAGTGACAGCATCACACCGGGTCTCTTTGGCATTTATGATTCGCTCAAAGGAACCAACGTTTCAGCAAGTGAAACTCATGTTTTCAACGCAACAATTGTTAATGCATTTAAAGCAGGGTACAACCGGAGCAATCTGTATCGGGTGCAAGAAGGTCAGAGTGTGAAGGATTATGCCACGTACTACGGGCTTACTAATGTCAGCTCCCTTGCGGCTCAGTGGGCACCTCCACAAATTAACATCACCGACTACGCATCGCTTGGTGATCCATATTCACCGCAAGGCGCAATTCAGAACCGCTATCAATTTACAGATGAAGTAAGTTGGAAGCAAGGCAACCATACCATCACATTTGGCGGGGAATATATTCGCACACAATTTGATGGCAACTGGGTAATTGGCAACAATGGCATTTACAACTTCGACGGAAGCGCTACTTCGCTGTATACAAATGGATCACGTAGTGATACAGCTCAGGGAAATGCGTTTGCTGATCTTGAACTCGGATATCCACGTACAGCGAATAGCGCAACAGGGACTTCACTGGCAGACTTCAGGGGCACTGATGTATCCGGATATATTCAGGACGACTGGAAAATATTTCGGAAACTTACACTGAACTTGGGGATTCGCTACGACTTCGACAATCCTCCAAACGATAGGAATGGAAAGGGTGCGTTGTTTAATGTAGCCAAGAATGAAAACATCAAGGGTACGTGGAATACAAATTATAGAGATTGGGCACCACGAATAGGATTCTCCTATTCAGTTATTCCTAGTATAGTGGTTCGCGGTGGCTATGGAATCTACTATGCCCCTATTCTCTATAACAATCTTCAGTTTGAGCTGTGCTATTATCCAAACTTTGTTAATCAATCGTATGTTATGAGCATTGCGGCACCCGTTGATACGCAAAGTTTGTTTGTTTCCAACGCAACGTTAAGCCAGCAAAGCTACTCAATAACGGAAAAGCTCAAAGATACGTCGGTACAAGAGTGGAACCTGAACGTTCAGCGGTCACTGGGTTCAAACACTCTTCTGACAATTGGTTATGTCGGAAATGAAACAAGCCACCAGTCAGCACGTGCCGACTTGAATCAACCCTACGCACTATCGTCAAGCAATACGAATGGTATTCTTGACTTGCGGCACAATACAAGCGCAGGTACCACTGATGGCCAGTTAAATGCGCTTTCAGCGAACTACCACGGTCTTGTTGTCAAGGTTGATAGAACATTTACAAACGGCTTGCAGTTCACAGGAGGCTACACCTACTCAAAGGCAATGGATATCCTGGATGGAGACAACGCCGATGCTCAAGATCTCTACAACATGCATCTTACCTATGGCCTAGCAGGTTTTAACAGAACGCACAATGCGGTTATCAGTGCCGTTTATTCCCTGCCTTTTGGTCCTGGGAAACTGTTTCTTAATAAAAATTCGCTACTTAACAAAGAGGTTATCGGCGGATGGCAGCTTTCTGGAATTCAACAGTTTGCAACGGGCCAGCCAATCTCAATTACTGCAAATAACAATGCGGATACCAGTAGTGTGCATAGCGTATTTGCGAACAGAATATGCAGTGGTGAAGCGCCATCTGGTCATACACGGTTGCAATTCTTCAATCCTGCTTGTTATGCACAGCCGGCCAATGGAGAGTACGGAACGGCCAGAAGCGGACCTCTTCAACCTGGTCTCGACACTACACAGTTGAGTTTGCAGAAGATGGTTCCAATAATAGGAGGGCATCAAGTAGAATTCCGGGCCTCTGCATTCAGTGTATTCAACCACCCAAATCTTGGTGCTGGCAGCACCACTGTTACAAGTAGCGGTGCCGGATATCTTACTTACGAGACAGCTGGACTGCGCAATCTGCAACTGACTTTGCGCTATTCATTCTAACTGCGAAGCTGAAACCATCGTTTGTTTTGTTTAAACGTGACCGGATGTTTCTATTTACAGAAGCATCCGGTCACGTAATTCTTTACAACAAACAGGTTACTTGGGAGAAGAACCATGAGTGTAACACGTCGCAAATTTATTGTTAATACAACCTATGCCGGCGCAGGGCTTGCGGTGGCAAGCACGTTGAAGCCGCTGGCATCGTTGGCGATTGCTGAGCCTCAACTGGCACCTTATTTGACTGGGTTAAGAATGGCAGCTACGCCTGCTACGGCATACTGTGCCTATCACTCGAAGTCAGTTGCGAATCCCGGAATCACGACTTGGGTCCAAGTGGATCTGAGCAAAAGTGTTTTGATAGAAACCATTCAATTGTTTCCTGCCTCGGAGCGCATGTATCCAGGACGTGATCAGTATTATGGGGGTGAAGGTTTTCCTCTGCGGTTCCGGATCGAAACCTGCAATGATCTGGATTTTAACAGCCCAAAAGTGATCGGCGACTTCACGCAATCAGATTTTCCAGACCCCAAGGACAACATCACTCAGTATGCTGCGCACAGAGTTCGCGCACGTTATGTGAGGTTAACGGCCACGCGTCTTCGTGCTGTCAAAGTCGATTTAGGGGAAAACCTGCCACTGGGCACGGAGCCTAAAGATAGTCCCAACTACACATTGGCCTTGGCTAAGATGGGCGTGCTTTCTGCTGGTCAGGATATCGCAGTAGGGTGCAAGGTTTCTGTCGACGAGCAGTATGGGAATACTATTCTAGCTGCTCAACTAACGCGACCAGCACGGCAGGATGGCGAAGGAATTCATTATGACAATCCTCATACGGTGACCGATCCTGCGACCTGGAAGCCTGCAAAATACAAGGCACAAGCGCCGAAGACAGGCGTGAGCCTCAACGATGGTCTTTTCCTGACGGCGATGCAGAATAACATCAAATACCTTCTAGATTCCTATTCGACGGATGATCTTTTGCGGCAGTTTTACGAGCGGATCGGAAAGATCAAAAATTTCAAGCCAACTGGTTCGCAGATTTTTTGGGAAGAGGATCTTGCTGGCTCCAACGCTGGTCGCTTCCTGATGGGGGCCGCAAATACAATACGCTGGATCGATGACCCCGAACTGCGTCGCCGCGTGAACGCGGTTGTGGATGGGATCGAAGAATGCCGGCAGCATGACGGCTACATCATGGCCTATCCCGAAGAGACAATCTTCTACTCGGAGCGAGCAGCCTATACGCGCGCGTGGCTAACGCACGGCCTGCTTGAAGCGGCCTATGCGGGGAACCCGAAAGCATTGCCGATGCTGCGCGACTACTACGACTGGTTTAATCAACAGGCGTTCTTGCCAAACATGCTTCGCGGCGCAATCCAAGGTGGCCAGGGTATGGTTGCTAGCACGCGCATGGGTACAAGCCCACTGGGAAAACCCGCAGATGCCCAAGTGATTCAGAGGTACTACCAGGAGAGCGCCTGGCTAAAAGGTTTGGCGAAGCATGAGAAAGAGCAGGTCTGGCAGTATCCATATGATCGCCCCCACTGCTATCTGCTGACAAATCTTGAAGCCTATCTTGACATGTATCTCATCACGGGCGATCCGCTCTATTACGATGCTGTTCTCGGCGCCTGGGAACTTTACCGTGCACATTGGCAACAAGCAGGCGGAAGCATCTCAATCATCGAGTTTGAAAAAGATCCTCCCAACAGCAACTATCTGCGGCAAAAACTTGGAGAACTATGCGGGAGCAGTTTCTGGGTATTCCTCAGCCAGCGTTTCCAGCTTCTCCATCCGGACGATGAGCGCTTCGCGACGGAGATTGAGAAGTCGATCTACAATATCGGCATTGCCAATCAGGATGGCGGAAAGGGTCTTCGGTATCACACGATCCTGGAAGGCAAAAAAGAGAAAGCGACGCATGAGAACACGTGCTGCGAAGGACAAGGAACGCGCCTGCTCGGTAGTCTTCCTGAACATATCTTCTCCATTGCGTCGGATGGATTGTATCTTCATCTCTATGAGCCATCGACAATCCGTTGGCAGCAAGACGGACAGCCGATGGAACTGGCAGTCAAGACGCGCTTTCCCTATGACACGACAGTTAGCTGTACCGTGAAGGCGGGAGCGCCGACGGAAGCAAATCTAAGGGTTCGCATTCCTTCCTGGGCCGCAGTGGGTATGAAAGTCTCAGTCAACGGCAAACCCGCAGGCGTCGGCGAACCGGGGACCTATTTGTCCCTCAGACGCAAGTGGTCCACGGGCGACACCATTGAATTTACGCTGCCGACGGCAATCCGCGTCAAACCCTATATGGGGGAAGATCAGTTGCCGGGAAAGAGCAGATACTCGGTTGAGTACGGTCCGATTCTTCTTGCGGCAGTCGGGTCTTCGCAAATAGAGCTTTTCGTCGATAAGGGACAGGGCGCAGAACAATTGGCCAATTACATGGAGCAGATAGAAGGTTCGCCGTTGCATTTCGTTGTTCGCGGCAACACAGGCCAGAAATTCATCCCATACTGGCAGGTGTCGGACGAGGAATTCACTTGTTATCCGGTAGTAAGTTCCCTCGCGTAGGAGGAACTGGTGGAATCAAATACATCTTTCTAGTTTTTCTACACATGAAAGTGGCCTGCTCCATAGTTTATGGCAATGGATTGTTTGTGTGGAGCCGCGGTAAACTAAAACATCTATTTGCGAAAGGATAAGCAATTGAGACGATGCACCAAGGCTGCCACCTGTTTTCTCCGTGAACCATGCTAACAATGATCCTCGGAATTGCCCAATACAATTTGATCTTCTGCGCTCAGAGCGCTTTTGCCGCGAATTACAGGATCCGACAGTGGCAGGCCATCGAAATTACACTCATGAGCTCTGTAACGTATGCAGACTCGTTTCAAGATGTCGATGTTACCGCAACATTCACAAAGCCGGGTCGTAAAGCGATAACACGCCCAGCCTTCTGGGATGGAGGGCTCACTTGGAAAGTAAGGTTTGCGCCACCCCAAGCGGGTTTGTGGACCATGACCACCATCGCCACAGACGCCAAGAACAATGGGCTGCATCATGTAACAAGGTCCGTGCAATGCGACCCGTATTTTCGGCAATCTCGATATTTATAAGCACGGATTCCTAAAGGTCAGCGGTAATGGCCGGTATTTGACTTATGCCGACGGAACTCCATTTTTCTATTTGGGAGATACGCACTGGATTCTCTCTCATGAGAGATTTAGTATGTCTAATGCTCCAGGTGTAGCCTCACAGTTTAAATATACAGTCGACAAGCGCGTCAACCAGGGATTTACAGTTTTCCAATCGGAGGCTGGATGGCAGGCACGCAGCGCGCAAATCCGGACTAATGAAGAAGCAAACGCTGATGAAGAAGCTGACGCGGACTTTAAACACGGCTTTACAAGCGCAGATCTGGCCGGGTTCGCAAATTTAGATCGGAAGTTCAAGTACATTGCAGACCGGGGCTTGGTTCATGCCAATGCTGAGATTGATTGGGTCGGAAATCCTGCTGCATTTTCGATTTTCACTGAGGCGTTTATGACACGGCTGGCCAAATTTTGGGGAACTATATACTTGATTACCATCATAAGTACATTTAAAATGAACACATGAGCCGCTCAACTATCAGCGCATATGAGTTAAATCGTCG
>Ga0224531_1001559_pt1 | contig 10004 bp, 7 predicted proteins | sample CBST100metaG_FD_179876 | JGI IMG/M metagenome (GOLD analysis project Ga0224531, IMG submission 179876) | Peat soil microbial communities from Stordalen Mire, Sweden - C.B.S.T100 | ecosystem: Environmental > Terrestrial > Soil > Wetlands > Peat | place: Sweden: Norrbotten County, Stordalen Mire... | reverse complement strand
GCGCCCCGGCTTGCGCAGCTCGGCCAGAATGTCGTTCACCGTGTACGACCCCGCCGAAAGCTGGCTGCGGTCCACATTTTCAAGCAGTTGCGGCTGCGCGATAATCTCCTTCACTGAGGTCTTCAGCGACAGCGCAATCTGCTCCACCACCGGGTACGACTCCGGGTGAACCGCCGTCCTGTCCAGCGGATTATCGCCATTCCGGATGCGCAGAAATCCCGCCGCCTGCTCAAAGGTCTTCGGCCCGATGCCGGGCACTTCCAGCACTTGCGTACGCGAGCGGAAGCTCCCCTTCTCGTTGCGGAAGTTCACAATGTTCAGCGCGGTGCGCTCCGTAATTCCGGCCACAAAACGCAGCAGCGTCCAGGACGAAGTGTTCAGGTCCACGCCCACTTTGTTCACGCAGCTCTCGATCACCGTTTCCAGCGAATCCTGCAACTGGTGCTGGTCCACGTCGTGCTGGTACTGCCCCACGCCAATCGACTTCGGATCCACCTTCACCAGTTCGGAGAGCGGGTCCTGCAGTCGGCGCGCAATCGAGATGGCGCCGCGCACCGTCAGATCGAGATCGGGAAATTCCTGCCGCGCCACCGCCGAGGCCGAGTACACGCTGGCCCCTGCCTCGCTCACGCAGACGGAGAAGATTTCGCTGATCCCTTTATCGCGCAAAAATTCGCGCACAAACGCGTCGGTCTCACGTCCCGCAGTGCCGTTGCCAATGGCGATGGCCCTCACGTTGTACTTGCGCAGCAGCGCTTCCAGTTTCGGCGTGGCCTCCTCGTTGCCATGCTTCGAGGTGTGCAGGTAGAAGACGTCGTGCGCCAGCAGTTTACCGGTCTCGTCCACCACCGCGACCTTGCAGCCGGTGCGCAGGCCGGGATCGATGCCCAGCACCGAGATCGGCCCCGCCGGCGGCGCCAACAGCAGGTTATAGAGATTGTCGCGGAAGACCTTGATGGCTTCGGTGTCGGAACTGCGCTTCAATTCCAGCCGAATCTCTCCCTGAATGGACGAATTCAAAAGCCGCTTCCACGCGTCGTCAATCGCCAGCTCGAGCTGCCGCGTCCAGTCGCCCGCCAGCCGCAGCACATGGCGCTGAATAATGCCCACCGCGCGCTCCGCATCCACCTCGATCAGGAAGTAAAGCACCTTCTCGCCCTCGCCGCGGCGAATGGCCAGCATGCGATGCGAAGGAATCGTCTTCACCGGCTCGGAGTACTCGTAGTACATCTTGAACTTTTCCTGCTCGTCCACCGCATCCGTGGCCTTCCGGCTCACCACAATGCCCTCGTCGAAAACCAGAGTGCGAAGCGCCTTGCGCAGATCCGCGTCTTCGCTGATCCACTCCGCCACAATGTGCCGCGCGCCTTCCAGAGCTTCCTCCACCGTCCCCACGCCCAGCTCCGCATTCACAAAACTCGCCGCAAATGTCTCCAGCGGCTGGTCCGTATTCTGCTGCGCCCACAGGTACTTGGCCAGCGGCTCCAGCCCCTTCTCGCGCGCAATCGTGGCTTTAGTGCGCCGCTTGGGCTTGTAGGGAAGATACAAATCTTCGAGTTCGCTCTTGTCCAGCGTGGCTTCGATGCGCGCCTTCAGCTCGTCGGTCAGCTTGCCCTGCTCGGCAATCGAGGCCAGGATGGTTTCGCGCCGGTCCTCGAGCTCGCGGAAGTAGGCCAGCTTCTCTTCGATCGCCAGAATCTGCACTTCGTCCAGGTTGCCCGTCGCCTCCTTGCGATAGCGCGCAATGAAGGGCACGGTGCCGCCCTCGTCCAGCAGTTCGATCACGGCCACCAGCCCGTGCATGGGGACCTTCAGCGTCTCAGCAATGTGCAGAAGAATTTCAGGGGAAAGATTTTTTGTGTCGGTCATGAGCAGTCTTTATTAATCGTACATGGCGCTGAACCAGCGCCTGCATTTCTCTCTTGTGCAAAAACAGCCAAGGGCTGGAACGGACCCGGTTCGCCTGCTCCCACAAGCAAATCCAACCCCTTCCAGCCCCTGCTCCCGCCCATTCCGCGAATGCAGAACAGGCAGATACGGCTCAACTTGTTCTACGCCAACTCCACCTTCAGCGTAATGCCCACGTCGGAGATTCTTTCCGCGGGCATCTCTACCTTCAACGCGGCCCCGTCCTGCTTCCACTTCAATTCGCCGTTGTGCCCCAGCAATTCCACCTTGCGAATCATGCCCGGCTTCTGCGGGCTGGCCAGGCCCAACGCCTTCACCACCGCCGCATTCTCCGGCCATCCCATCACAAAGGCGTAGAGCGCGCCGCCCTTGACGGTAAAGCGCACATCCTCCGCGCCCAGGTCCTTCTGCTTGTCCTCGTTGAAGTTCCCTGTCTCAATCTTGCCCTGGGTGGATGGCCCTTCTCCGTAAATCTTCCACGGCCGCGAAGCGTAAATGCCCTCGCTGTTCACCGCCATCCATGCGGTAATGCCTTCCAACACCTTCATCTCTTCGGGGTCAAGCTCGCCCGAGTTGGGCAGCGGAAAATTCAACAGCAGGTTGCCATTCTTGCTGACAATGTCCACCAGCAGATCGATCACCTTCTTGGTCGATTTGTATTTCTCGCCGCGGTTGTAGTGCCACTGCCCGATGCAGGTGTCCGTCTGCCAGGGGTTTGCCGCAATGCCCTCGGCCACGCCGCGCTCATGATCCAGCAGGCAGGTGCCGATGGCGCAATCCAGGTCGTCCTTGCTGGTGTACACCGCCTGCGTCTGCCCGCCATGCAGTTGCGCGCTCACGTTGTACAGGTGCGATACCATCTTCAGCCCGTACTCCTCGAAAGGAAGGTGGCCGTCGGTGTAAAGCAGGTCCGGCTGATACTTGTCGATCAGGTCCGTCATGCGGTCCAGATAGTGCCGCTTCCACGTTTCCGGAATGTCATCGTCGTTCCAGTCCAGCCTGCTCTTATACTTGGCGCAGTTGGCGTCGTGATAGAGATCCTCGTACTTCGGGTCGGCGCCGTCATAGGGAACCCCGGCCAACGGACCGGTCTTGTCAGCTCCGTGGCTGGTGGCAAACCACTTGTAACTGATCCATAAGTGCTCGCTCACACCGAAGGGCAACCCCTGCTGTTGCGCGGCTTTCTTCCACAGGCCCACCACGTCCTTCTTCGGGCCCATGTTCACCGCGTTCCAGCGCGTGTACTTCGAGTCCCACAAGTCGAAGTTATCGTGGTGCACGCCCATGCTGACAAAATACTTCGCGCCAGCCTTCTTGTAGAGGCTCATCAGGTGTTCCGGGTCCCACTTGGCGGCCTTCCAGTTATCCACCAGGTCCTTGTACCCAACCTTGGATGGATGCCCATAAGTCGCCACATGATACTTGTAGTTATCCGACCCTTCCTCGTACATCGACCGCGCATACCAGTCGCCATGTTCGACGGCCGACTGCGGTCCCCAATGCGACCAGATCCCGAACTTCGCGTCACGGTACCAGTCCGGAATCCGGTAGCCCGCAAGAGACGCGCGGGTCGCCAGAAAGTTCGCACCCTCTACCTGCGCGGTTGCAAATCTTGAGAGAGCCAGAGCGGAACATGCGCCGCCCATCAGTTGTATTAACTCACGCCTGTTGATTGCCACTGGTCATCCTTTCCTGTCACGAGCTATCATGTGTTACTTTTCTTCCGCCACCAGCATCGCCTGCCGCAGCCGTTCTTCCGCCATCGCATTCCAGTAGCCGCAGTCCAGTTCGAAGAAAACCGATGTGTACGGAATGGTTGTTTCGGTTTTGAGGATGAGAATGCGGAAGACCTGCGCGCACTGATCGAGCTTGTGAATGATCTGCTCGTGCGGGAGCCGCTCCATGTGCGCATCCTCAAGCACCGCCTTCAGTTCCTTGCGGTAATCCGCAACCCCTGGCGCGTCGGCCTCATCCACAAAAGCAAGCTCGCGGTCCACATAGACCTTTGCCCGGATGTGCGCGGACGCGGTGATTGCCTCCAGTACTTTCTTCACCACATGAGCCTGATCCGCCCTGGCGACAATGGTTTCGATGCCCGGCTTCGACTGAGCCGGGTACGCCGCGTCGGCCACCACAATCCAGTTGCGATGGCCAAACAGCGGAATGCATGAGCTCAGATGGCGCTCCCACTCGGGCTGAACCGATGCTGCTCGATCTGTCATGACTTCCCTTTCCTCGCTGCGTTCCTAAATCAATTCTTCATCCGCGCAGACAGCCACCTTGCCGCATTTCCCTGAAGCCATCAGCGCATACGCTTCATCGGCACGCTCCAGCGAAAAACGGTGGGTGATGATCTCGGCCGGATGCAGGTTCCAGCGCACCAGTCGCTCCACCAACTCTTCCATCAGCCAGGTCGACGTGACCCACGAGCCATAAATGGTCTTTTGATCGTGAATAATGTCCGGAGAGGGATTGAACTGGACCGATCCGCCTTCCCCCAGAAGAACAATCTTTCCCCACTTGCGCGTGGCGCGAATCGCCGTGGCCCGCGCCGCATCGTTGGCCGAGCAGTCCACCGCGCGCTCCACGCCAAAGCCCCCGGTCAGCTCCTTCACCTCGGCAACATTGTCCGGCCCCGCAGCCAACACCGCATCGCAAAGCCCCAGGTCCTTCGCGATCTTCATGCGCTCCGGAACCACGTCGATGCCGATGATCTTGTTGGCTCCGAGTTTCCGGCAGAGTGCGCCCGCAGCCAGCCCCACCGGTCCCAGCCCGGTAATGAGTACAGCGTGGTTGCCGTTGATGCCGATCTTTTCCAAGCCCTCGTAAACGGTCCCGAATCCGCAAGCCACCTGCGCGCCATCGGCATACGAAAGCTCATCCGGCAATGCGATCAGGTCCTTCTCCTCGGCAATCATGTACTCCGCCATCCCGCCATCGCGCTGCCAGCCGTAGGCGCGCCGATACTTTTCGCTGGTGCAGGAGATCATGTAGCCCCGCCGGCAATCGTTGCACACCCCGCAACCGCTGATGTGGTACACAATCACCCGGTCACCGGTCTTGAAGCGCCGGCAGCCCAGCCCCTCGGCCACAATCTGCCCGCACGGCTCATGCCCGGCAATCACTCCCTGGTAGCCCTCCGGTCCCTTTCCCAGGTGCTCGTGATAAATGCAGCGAATGTCCGAGCCGCAAATGGTCGAGGCCTTCACCCGCAACAAAACTTCCCCATGGCCCGGAGCCGGTACCGGCACAGTGCGCATCTCCACGGTCGAATTTCCCGGCAGGTACGCCGCGGTCATCGTTTCTTTCATCTCTTTCCTCTCCCCAATCAAATCCCGATCCGTGCAATTCACAAGCGTCTAGTACGACAGTTCTAGATCGACCCTTGCGGAGGGAGCAGGGGCCTTCAGGCCCCTGAAAAAACCGCAAAACAGAGGGGGCCTTCAGGCCCGGGCCGTTCAGGAATCCCCGCCAATCAAGGATCTACAACTGTAGTCCGCATCACGCCGGCGTAACCTCTCCGTCCACATCCCACAGCGCTTCCCAGGTCTGCCCATCCTTCCACAGGAAGACCTGCCCCTTGATGAGTCTGCAATTCCGGTCGAGGCTCGCAATCTCCCCCATCTCTTCTTCCGTCAGAGGATCGCCCGTTACGCATTCGAGATTGGCGCGGTAGTGATGTACTGAAAACGGAATCGGCGTCTGCCCGCGCTGGACCGCCCACTTGATGCAGACCGCCGCCGGATTCACCCCGTGCCTCTCGGCAATCTTCACAATCACCGGATCCTCGGTAGGCGCGGTGTCCTCCGGCGTGCGGTCGCGCTCCGGCCGCCCCGGCGAACCCAGCGGGCAGTAGCCCACCGGCTCAATCCCATTCTCCACCACAAACCGGAAAAACTCCGGCTGCTGAAAATGCGGATGCAGCTCCATCTCGTTGACCGCCGGCTTGATGCGGGCGTCTCTCAGCAGCAGCTTCAATTTGGGGATCGTCATGTTCGACGAGCCAATCTGCCGCACCAGTCCCATCTCCACCAGCCGCTCCATCGCCCGCCACGTTTTCATGTAGTTCGCGTGGATGTACGGCTTCGCGTCCGGGCTGCGCGAACTCACCTCGCAACCCGGCGAGTGGAAGTTCGGGAACGGCCAATGCACCAGGTAAAGATCCAGATAGTCGAGCCGCAGATCCTTGAGCGACTTCCGGCAGGAGGCAACCACATCCTCCTCGCCGTGCATGTCGTTCCACAGCTTGGAGGTAATCCAAAGCTCCTCGCGCTTTACGCCGCTCCGCAGAATGGCCTCGAACGCGGCGCCGATTTCCGCCTCGTTTCCATACACCGACGCGCAATCGAAGTGCCGGTAGCCCACCTCCGCCGCGCCCTTCACCGCCTCCGCAACCTGGCTCGCGGAAACATGGTCGGAGCCAAACGTGCCCAGTCCCACGGCAGGCATCCGAGCCCCGGTAGAAAGCATTCTTTGGGGAATCCTGGCCGGGTCCACTTGGCCCCTGCCGCTCGCCGTTGCAGTGCTCACTTTGGCTCCTTGCCGGTAGAATAGTTATCGGTAACTACGACCAGCGAAGAATACACTGGTTTTGAAGAGCATGTCAATGCGGAATCCGCTTTTTCCACAGGAAGCAATCGTTGAAGAATCCGGCCACTTCTCGTTGAATAACTTGAGCCTGCGGCATTCCGGCCCATGCTCCTCAATCCCCTCCGGAGGAAGATGAACGCTTTAGGTAAAAGCAGCGATAAACAGCCCGGCGTGCGCAAAAACGTGCCGGTGCGCATGAAGGATATCGCGCGCGATCTTGGCCTCTCCACCGTCACCGTCTCCAAGGCCTTGCGCGGCCATCCCGACATCGCCGACCGGACCCGCAAACGCGTCCTGAAACGTATGGAAGAGCTGCACTATCAGCCCAACCTCGCCGCCCGCTCCTTGATGACCGGCCGCACCTGGACCGTCGGCCTCGTGGTTCCCGACCTGCTCCATCCCTTCTTCGCCCAGGTCGCCAAAGCCATCTCCGCCGGCATCCGAGGCCAGGGCTACAGCCTCATCATCACTTCCTCTGAAGAAGATCCCGAGCTGGAACAGCGCGAAATCGAGCAACTCCTGGCGCGCCGCGTCGATGTGCTGGTCATCGCTTCGGCGCAGTGGACCGTCGAGAGTTTTCGCCGCATCGAGCAACAGCAGACGCCCTATATCCTCATCGACCGCTGCTTCGTGGGCCTGCCCGCGAATTTCGTGGGCGTGGACGACCAGATGGTCGGCCTGCTCGGAACCCGCCACCTCATCGAGCAGGGCTGCCGCCGCATCGCCCACATTCGCGGCCCGCAAGCCAGCACGGCGCTGGGCCGCCTGGAAGGCTACCAGCAGGCTCTCCACGAGCATGGGCTCACCTCCCCGGCCGAATACATCGTTCCCATCGGAACCTCCGGCGACGACCGCGGAGAACCGGGCGGCTACGAAGCTGCCCGCAAGCTCCTCAGCGCCCATCCGCGCCCCGACGGCATCTTCTGCTTCAACGATCCCGTCGCCCTGGGAGCCATGCGCGCCATTCTCGATGCCGGACTGCGCATCCCGGAAGACATTGCGGTGGTGGGCTGCGGCAACGTCCTCTATTCGGACTTCCTGCGCGTCCCCCTCACCTCCGTCGATCAGGACAGCGCCGCCATCGGCCACCACGCTGCCGAGCTCGCTCTTTCCCTGGCCGCCGCCAAAGCCCCAGCGCGCCCCAAAACCCTCCTGGTCACGCCCTCGTTGGTCGTCCGCGCCTCCTCCCAGCGCAAGTAAATATCCCCCGGCAGTGGGGTGCCAGACCGCAAGTCTGGACAATCAGGAAAGGGGCAATACAAGTTTTGTCCCTTAGGAGCAGCCCGACTCGCAACGATGAGTTACGGCTGGGATGAACTGCCGCCAACTCGCTAACTCGCGATTTCTGCGAAGCGGAAGCTACAGCGGAATCAGAATAGATGTACCCGGATGCAAGCCCCTCAAGTGGCTTTTTCCTTAAGAAAATGCCACCTTCAAGAGTCTAACCAAGAGCACGGGCATTCTGATTCCGCTCTAACTTGCCGATTTTGTTTATAAAACTCTTCATTCAACCTTTTTGTTCATAGGGAGAGCCGGGGGCTTTACTGATTGTGGCCCTCAAAGAGGCTTGGCTTCGTGCCTTGCCAAGGGAAGCGTATCGCTCACCCCGCCTGAAACCCCGCGCCGGAGGCGCATTGTTGTGAGAGTACCGCGCTTCAGCGTGGGGGAAGCGTCCCCCATCGTCACACAGCCGGAGTCCCGTAGGGACGGCGCAGTCTCATCGCACCAATCCCATGGACTCTTTTGTAAAACAGAATGGAAAAACACAAAGCCGGGGGCGACTCCCGGAAATGTCAAACTACGACTGTCACACCGGCAGAACCGGGGAATCTCCCTTACCCCCTTGGTTCCTGCGGCGGCTTTGCTCAAAAAGCCTTTAATACGGCCATCTTACCCAAAAAGTCTGAACTTCGCCCCAGAATGTCTCCGGCCAGATCCTGCATCCGCTGGATTGTGAGTGAGTAAATGTGGGTGAATTGGTAACTGCCGAGATGGCGGTCATCCGCTCGGAATGCTGATGCCGCGCCCGATCAATGGTCGCGCAACCATTGTTTGACCCACTGGCTAACAGCCGCAAGCGCAAAGAGCACGATGGCAATGAACAACACCTTTAGGTTATGCTTTACCCCTTTTTGCGCAGGGTTTGCTGCATCTACCAGCACAAGCAGATAGTGGTCGCCTTGGCTCAGCTTCTGTAATGCTCGGTTCCAGGATTCTCTTTCCTGCTGGCTCTGACCCTGCAAACGGGATTGAATCCTATCGGCAAGTGCACCGATCTTCTTTTCGTACTCGCCCTGATCGTAGTCCCTGTCAAACTCCGCACTCACCTGTTTCATGTCCGGCAGCGTCCAGCCGGTCTCGGTGAAATAGAGCATCTTCCTCTCGACGTCAGTCAAAGGCGTGCCATCACGTTCAGCCTCCTCTGCGATTCTCCCCGCCAGGTAGTCCTTTGCCTCACGGATGGTTCTGAACCGCGTGCCTCGTCCCTGCGCGTCGGTATCTGATGTTCCAGTGAGCGTCTTTAATCGAGCTGCGCGAGAGACCGCAAGATTTGAGTGTTTTCCAGTTAGCCCGGAGTAGAGCCAAACGAGCGGCCAAAAAATTGACCAGAGCAAAGAAGACGCCACATCTTTGTCTTTTCGGTCATCATCAATCGAAAGCAGCCACATTAAGATTGAGAAGGTGCCTGCTGCACCAGCGATCCAGACACCCCAAACTCCGAGGAATACCAAGAGTGACCGCAAATCTCTCTCCTTACATTGACTGCTGACGAAAGGTTGCTTGCAGCACCTTCTTCATCAATTGGCAGCGTCAGAATGGGTTCACTCGAATTGTAATGCTCATTTTGAACTACATGCTCGGTTCTGCCCGGATTGTCGCCAATCCGGAAATTACCCAATTCTCACCCCTTGCAGGGGCGCCCGAGATCGAGGGCGCAAAAAAGTCAGGACCTTACCCAAAAGTCGGAGTTTTCAGGCAAAGCCCTCTGCGCCGCCCTTCCCACTCTGCCAATCCCGCGCCTTTTTTCTGGCGCGGACCGGCCGAAGGCAGTTGGCCCCACCGCAGGTGGCCGCAGGTGGCCGAAGGTATTTGCATATGATTTCCCCCAACTGGCGCACAATAAAAAGGTGGCACAACCCCGGTTTTCCGGCCTGGAAATCGGTAATTTCGTCATTTACCCCACCCCCCTATAGTTTTCGACTGCATTTTCCTTACCAAGCAGAACATAAAGCACCAAGAATGAGCACCTTATAAAATCTACCCATTATCCAATCAGTAAACAAAAGTGACCGATTTTCCCTGTTTTTGCCCCTATTTCGGTCCAAAACCCCGCTTTTTGGCGCAAAAACGCCCCAATTTGGACGGCGCTTTCCATCTCTTGGCAGAACCCAAAAGAAAACCGGACCTGGAAGTTGGATTCCAGGTCCGGCGTTTTTTTGATCGGATGCGGCTAATTCTGCGGGGTGGGAGCCGGCGCAGGAGCGGGTTGCGGAGCAGGACCGAGA
>Ga0224531_1001558_pt1 | contig 10006 bp, 7 predicted proteins | sample CBST100metaG_FD_179876 | JGI IMG/M metagenome (GOLD analysis project Ga0224531, IMG submission 179876) | Peat soil microbial communities from Stordalen Mire, Sweden - C.B.S.T100 | ecosystem: Environmental > Terrestrial > Soil > Wetlands > Peat | place: Sweden: Norrbotten County, Stordalen Mire... | reverse complement strand
CGGTTGGCCCGCAGGAAGAGGACCTGTCGCCCGTCGCGACCCTGGAAAGCCTGGGCCTGAAGCCAACCGCCACGGCGATCGTGCTCAACGAAGGGCTTGTCGAAGTCGGCGACAGCCGAGACAGTGCCTTCGCGCGTATCCTGCGCCACAGTGCGTTCGTCGGGGCGGTAAGCCGGGGCGCAATCCCCGTCTGGATGCCCAAGCTGCTCCCGGCCGCGCAAGTCGAGATGCGGCGGCTTCATTTCCGCGATGCCGCGGCCGGGCACAACGGGCAGGGCAAGAGCCCGCTCGGCCCATTCGATCGGGCACGAGTGGGAATGTGGCTTGCGGCGATGGAGGCAAGCTTTGCCGGCATCGAGACGTGGCTTCCTTGAGCCAGGGCGTCCAGGTGCCCGCCTCCCCTGTCCTCGCGAGCATCGCGGCTCACCCGCCCGATCCCCTACAGGACAGCGCCGACCTCGGCCACGAAATCGAGCGCGTGCAAGCGGACATGGAGCGCGGCATCCAGCTCGCCGGGATCAAGAACGATCCCGTGCTGCCGCTCATTCGGGTGCTGTCGTCGTCCCTCGCCCTGCAATGGCGGCTGCACGACCAGGCTGTCCGGTATTTCCGCAATGCCAGCGACCGGCTTGACCAGCAGCTTGCGGACACGATCGCACAAGGCGAACAGGCGCTTGCGACGCGGCGGATTGCCATTGTCGAGAGCCTGGCGCCGGAGCTGGCGAAGCTCACGGCGAAGAGCGTCCGGACGTGGAACCGGTCCGTCACGCTCAAGACCGCACTGACCTTTGGCGGGTTCGCGGTCGCCCTGGCGCTCGGGGTCGGACTGGCCGGGTATGGGGCGGGCTGGCAAGCCGGACACACCTCCGCTCTAGGTACGGCTGGTGCGCTGGCCGGCGCGATCCATCAAGCCGGGCCAGATGCCGAAACAGCCCTGGTCGGCATGGTGCGCGCTAACAATGTCGCGGACGCCTGGTCCAGATGCCAGCAGACGGCAACGGCCGACAAGGAAGGCCGGCGCGTCTGCTCGATGCCGATGTGGGCGGACCCGCAAGGCCAGCCGAAAGGCTGGGGTCTCGCCGGGGAATAAGCGAATCGACGACGCGCGCCGCATCGAGGCTTCCACTGCGGCTTTGCGTTCGCCGGGTCGCCGCGGCGTTCGACTGCACGTTCGTTCATGCGCTCGTCCAACAAGCCGCTGCACATCATCGTGCGTGATTGCACGGACAAGGTGGCGGAGCGGCGCATGCCTGCGCCGCGGCGGCCTGCCCCGTGCCGAGGCCCACGGGTCGCGCCAGATGCAGCGATGCCGGATCCTCGCGGACCCGGCTCCGCCCTGTGTCAGTATGGCAGCTCCGCCTCGGAGATCTGGGGGGCGTCCCAGACGATGTAGCTTTCGTCGTTCCCCTCGAGGTGCCAAGTCTCGACGTGGCGGATCGTGTAGCCGCGGCTGGTGAGCATGTCGTTGTCGGTGTGGGCGTCGAGGTCCGTGACGACGGTGCCGTTGCTCAGTTCGGTCATGGCGATATTCCCTCTGCATCAGCCCGATTGCTGATGGGCAGCGGGAATGACGGGCTTCGCGTGGGCTCAACCCCCGCGCAGGGAGGACCGGAGCCACGCGTAGCCACGCACAGCCGCTTCTTCAGCGGCGAGCATGGCGAGCATGGCGAGGACCGGACTGAGCGGCCGCCTGGAGCGGCGCCGAAGGCGGGGTTGAACCCGCGCGACCTTGCCCGGCATTACAATGGAAGCTCAGCAAGCGAGTGCTTTGGTTGGGGGTTGGCACAGCGTCCACGGCGCTCCCGGCGCGCTCGCCATGCCGGTGCTGAAGGGGGTGCTGTGCGTGGCGCCGCCGCCAAATGGGCGAAGACGCAGGGGTCGAAGCCCTGTGCCGGTCTGCCACCTCCGGCGGAAGGCGGAACCGTGATCGGCTCCGCCCCCGCGGTGGTCCGTCAGGCCGCCATTTCGAAGGCGGCCATCTCGACGGCGGCGGACTTGCGAGCCACGCTGGCCGCCGGTGCCACGGGTACCTCGTAGGGCTTCCAGTCCTCGCCGGTGACCTCGGCGTAGGCGGCGATTGCGCCCTCGGCGGCGGCCATCAGGGCGAAGGACTGCAGCGCCATTTCGGCGGCGAACAGGCGGGCGCGCTCGGCCTTGTTCTCGAAGCCGGCCGGAGCGTCGCGGTCCTCGTCGCGGTCGTCGTTGAGCAGCCTGCTGGTGAGCTCCAGCGCGGCCGACTTCTTGGTGCCGTAGAACTGGGCGGCCCCGAAGGCGGAGCTGACGAAGGCGCCGGTGATCCGTTGCAGGTGGATCTGCAAGGCCTTCTCGTTCAGCGCCGTTCCGAAAGCCTTGGCGGCTTCGGCGATGTGCTCCCCGGTCGCGTCGCGGATACCATCGTAATCGATGGGATCGAGGCCGAAGGTGCGGACGAGGTTGTCGACCAGGCCCTGATGCGGGGCGAGGCGGGCGACCAGCTCGAAGGTGATGGATCCGGCCGGCTGCGGGGAGGCGTGGTCTTCGCGGTCGTCTGGGCGGGTGTCTTGGTCATGATGTCGATCCTGTCTCTGCCCGGGGGGGCCCGCCGGCGTTGTGCCGGCGTCCGCCCCCTCGGGTGCGGTTTCCTTGGCCGGGCATAGGCGGCCGGAGAGAAAGGCGCGCGCTTGCGCGGGACCAGAGCCACGCGCAGCTCGCCCTTGCGAGCGAGCATGGCGAGGACCCACCCTTTCGCGGAGGACGACGCCCGGCCCAAACCGCACGCATCCAAGGGGGTGACGCCGACACGGCAAACGGCTCTCCCCGTGAGGCAGAGAGGGATCGACGCTCCATGGCCGATCTTCGCCCAGGATGCGCAGCCCCACGGCTTCCCCCCCGGCACGGCGGATCATCCTCCCCGAGGAGCTGGTTGCCTGCCCGGCGTCATGCCGCCGATACCGGCCCAGGCCGCTTCGGCTGCTTCCCGTTCGACCGCCATCGCCGGCGCGACCGGGGAGTCTGCCGCGGATTCGCCGAGGGTGAAGGGATGAGCGGGACGCAGGCTTGCGGGTCTGCCGCCCGGCGTCTCCGGCGCTGTCATGCTCCGCCTGACCGTTGTGCCGGCCTCGCACCGGACGGCGGCGGGTGGATGCGCAACCAAAGCGGATCGGCACGAGCGCGCCGACCCGCCTTGTGTCCCGGCACAGAGCAGGACGAGCCTTCCTGCCTCGACGCTTGGGATGGCTCGTGGGCCTGCGGACGTGGGCGATCCGGGGTGCGCCCACTGCTTGCGTGCGTCACGGGTAGGGCAGGGGGCCTGGCAATCGGTCAGGCGGCGGCCAGCAGTGTCTTCAACCGTTCGAGCTGGCCGATTTCCTGGCGAAGGCGGCGCATGCGCGGGCCGTAGGTCGCCTCCAACCGCATCGCCGCGGCGAGATAGCGGTGCCAGCTCGTCCGGTCCCAGCGCTCACGCTCGGAGGGCGCATTGGTCCGCGAGCGCGTGCCCAGGGCCGCCGCCTCGCAGGCGGCGATCATCTCGGTTTCGAGCGCGGACAGACGCGCGCGGCGGGATTCGATCTGCAGGGTCAGCAGCGCGGGACCGCTGAACGGGTGCGGCAGGGCTGGACGGGCCGGCGACGGCCGGATCGAAACCCGCCGGCCGCGCGAGGGTGATGGCGCGGACATGGCGCTGCCATCCGGTGAAAGATGGGTCATGACGGTGTCCTCGGGATAACGGGCGCCTGCTCCGGCGCGACGGCCAGGGCAGGCGCGGCTTCTGGTCAGGCGGCGTCGCGCAGGTCGTCGGAACCGTCGCCGTCTTCGTGGCTGTCTTCCGGGTCGGCGGCGCTATCCACCTCGCCGTCGTCGCCGGTCACCGGGCCGACCCAGCCGGCACCGGTGTGGCCGTGGCGGCTCTCCGCCGCGGCGGCCTGCTCCTCGGGTGTCAGCCGGAAGAGGGCGCCCGGATAGACGAAGGCGCCGTCCTTGAAGCGCGTGATCATGCGGGTCCGCGTGTCTTTCGCGCGGGCCTCGACACGCACGCCCTCGGCCGCGGCGGCTTTCTCCAGCGCGCTGCGCGACAGGCACGACAGGAACTCTTCGGTTGCCATGTTCGGCAGCCGCAGCGAGGCGCCGATCGCCTCGCCGGCGATCCGCGCGAAGAACCCACTCTGCGAGCGGTTCTCGCGGCACGACAACACGCCGGTCAGCATCCGGCGCGCGGCCTGGCGCAGCAGATCATGGTCGGCCGTCAGCACGCCGCCTTCGGTGAGCGTGCGGCAGATCGCCTGGCGGTCGTCGTCGCTCAGGTCGCTGCCGCTGGCGACGGTGACGTTGTCGCCGCCGAAGGCAAGGATCAGCAGGGCGAGCAGGGTATCGTCCTCGATCGGCGCGTCGGCGAGCGCCTGATGCAGCGCATCGGTGCGCAGGTCGCCGATTATGGCGGTGCCCTTCTGCGTCACGTCCGGCCGGGTGTGCGCGGCCAGCATCCCTTCGTCGTCACCGCCGGCGCCGGTCGTGGCCTTCGTGCCATTCATGGACTTGCCGGCCTTCTTCGGCTCGGGCAGGCGGTAGGCGACGGTCTCCACCTCGCCGGTGCGCGCGTCGATGTAGTGGCCGACCAGGTCGCTCTTGGCGGGCTTGCCGTAGATGCGTTCGGCCTTCTTCGGCAGTTCGCAGTGGCCGTACTCGTCAACCGGCAACAGCCTGCCGCGCTCGGGCAGGTTGTTCTGCAGCCACTCCTGCTGGGCGCCGAAGAACCCCTCCACGTTCGTCGTGGTGCGGCTGTCCTTGCCCGGCGGGGCGAACAGGTCGTCCTCCCACACAATACCGTACGCCTTCGCCAGATCGTCGCCGAATTTGGCGACCGAGGCCGGCATGCGGCGCTTGGCCAGTGCGCGGGCGACCTCATACCAGGCGACGTCGGCGTGGCCCTTCTTCGGCTTGTGCTTCTTCCAGACCTGCGCCTGTTCCTCGGGCGTGGCGGCGGCGATGGTGCGCAGCTGCTCCTCGTTCGGCATGCTGCCGAGCGCCATCACGTCGAGCATCGCCGGATGCAGGTGCGCCAGCAGCTTCAGGCGGCGGACGGTGCGGACCGGCAACGCGAGCGCGTCGCCGATGGCCTGCTCGTTCCAGCCCTGGGCTTCGAGCCGCTCGATCGCACGCCAGATGTCCACGCTCGACATCGAGGCGCGGATCAGGTTCTCGGCGACCGAACGCATCGCATTAGCCTGCCCCGGGCTCGACCCGGGGGCGGCCTCGTCGGCGTCGCAAACCATCACGTCGATCAGCGGCAGTTCGGCCTTGATCGCGGCCTTCACGCGGCGGTTGCCGACGACGATCACCAGTCCGTCGTCCTTCGGGGTGACGCAGGGCGGCTGGATGATGCCGACCGCCTTGATGGAGGCGAGCAATTGTTCGTCCATCGCCGGCGATACCGGCGTGCGGCGGGGATTGTTCGGGTTGAGTTGGAGGGTACGGGGATCGACGCTGCGTAGTTCGGCCATGATGGGCTCCTTTGGGTTCGGGTTTCATCCTCCCTGTTGTTCGGGAAGACCCTTCCCGCACGGCGCATCCCGGCCCGACGGGGCAAGGGCGTGCGCAGCACGGAAGCGCGCAGCGCGACGCACCCTTGCGGCGGCGGACGGCGATGCGGCAGCCGTTCTCTTCCCTGTCTTCTCTGCATCGCTGCCTGGCTCATTCCATCCTTGCCCGTTTCATTCCTCCCTTCCTGCTTCCCTGTTGTTGCGACCAGGGCAGACGGGCAGGGCAGGGGGCTGCCGGAAGGGCCGGGGCCGTTCAGGCAGCCTTCCTTGGCTGCGCCTCGGTTTGAATGTCTGGAAAGGGTGGAGGAGAGCAGATCATCGGTGTTGCTGTTTCGGATGTCGACTGCTGGTAGAGTCGAGGTGTGGGTGGCTGTAGGCCAAACATATCTGTTGCCGCCTTTTTTGTTTGGCGGTACCTTAACTGGTTTGGCTATGGCTCTGTTTCCACACCCCGCACGGATCTGTGCGGGGGTTGTGTCAAGAAGACGCGAAAGCACCATGCTATACGAAAGATGGAGGTAGACTCTTCGGAGTCGCTTTGTAGGAAGAGGCTTCAAACCGCCATAAGCTGCTTCGGCCAAAATCTGCGGTGGTGAACGTTATGGTTAAACAGCGTTGCAGTGATCACGTCAGGTATGGATGAGAGAGACGAACGTAAGTGAACCTCTGACGACGCATCGAAAGGATCTTCGCCGACACCAAAACCGGAGTTCCCCTCGTGCTCCGGGATCAGCATGGAAGATATCTACTTACTGTCCATGTGGTGCCCGGTGTTCAGGAAGCGTGACTCTCATCTGGGCTTTCGTATGGAACTTGAGACCCTGGTTGGCCGTGCCAAGGGAAAAGGCACAAGCGGTGGACCCGCGAGGCTGAAAGTACCGATGGGCCAAGCTAGGCGCGGACTGCCCCATAGTAGTGACGAAGCGGGGTAACTCCCGTGGAGCGAAGGGGGTGGGTCACTCGCGGTGAGGTCGTTGGGTCAACGGGAGACCGGAGGAACCCGACTTCCTTGCCAGAAGGCGACAGCCTTCGGTGAGTGGCACGAGCCGAATGAGGCGAGAGTCTCACGTCCGGTTCTGTGAGAGGCCCGGGGTGAAATACCCCGGGCCTACTCGGCGCACCAATAATGGGCGTCCCTACCGCGAATCTTCAAACTACCCCCTTTACGCCCCCACAGGGACCTGTTAACGTTAACACATTCGCGGGCGGCCAAGGGCTTTGCGGCCCGCACCGGGACGGACAAGAAGATATGCAGCATATATTAGCCATGCATAACATATCGAAGCGCTTTCCTGGCGTCGTCGCGCTGGACAATGTTTCTCTGGAGATTGCGAAGGGCGAAATACATTCGATTGTTGGCGAAAATGGTGCCGGGAAGTCCACATTGATGAAGATCCTGGCCGGCGCCTACCGGATGGACAGCGGCGAGATCATTCTAAATGGCCAGCCTGTTTCCATAAACAACTCGCAAGCGGCGATCGACCTCGGCATCGGGACAGTCTACCAGAACCTGAATCTCATTCCCGACCTCACTGCCGCAGAAAACATCTACATGAACCGCTTTCCGAAGGGCCATGTGTTCATCGACAGGAAGGCCCTTGAGAAGAGTGCGGCGAAGGTTCTTTCGATGATGAACTGCGCGATCCCACCCTCGGCCCAGGTGCGCGACCTATCCGTCGCCGATCAGCAGATGATCGCCATTGCCCGCGTCCTCGCCAAGGACATCTGCGTGCTGATCCTGGACGAGCCGACTTCGTCCCTGAGCCAGAACGAGGCCGAGCACCTATTCGACAACGTTCGTTCGCTCAAGAAGCGCGGCGTCTCCACCATCTTCATCAGCCATCATATGGATGAAATATTTAGCGTCGCCGAACGGGTCACGGTCCTGCGCGATGGGCGGCTGATCGGCAACTGGAACATCCAAGAGCTGAACGAACAATCCCTCGTCCATCACATGGTTGGCCGCGAGGTGAAGGACATGTTCCCGAAGGTGAAGGCCACCATCACCGACGAGGTCCTCTCGGCCTCGCATATTTCGGTCAAGGGATACGTCGAGGATGTCTCCTTCTCGCTACGGAAGGGCGAGATCCTGGGCATCGGCGGACTGGTCGGCGCCGGGCGTACGGAACTGGTGAAGGCCATCTTCGGCGCGATCCCGGGCCGCTCCGGTGCGATCCTTCTCGGCGGCAAGAAGGTCGAGATCCGGCGCCCCCAGGACGCCGTCCAGCACGGCATCGCCTTCATCCCGGAAGACCGCCGCAACGAAGGCCTGCTCTCGGAATTCTCCATCCAGGAGAATATCGGCCTGTGCAACCTGTGGGAAACCACCCGGAACTGCATTGTTAACACAAAGGAACGGAACCGCCTGACCGAGACCGTGATCCGCGACATGGGCATCAAGACGCCCTCCGGGAAGCAGCTCGTGAAAAACCTGAGCGGCGGGAACCAGCAGAAAGTCGTTCTTGGAAAGTGGTTTGTCCGCAATCCCAGGGTGATAATCTTCGACGAACCAACGAGGGGAATCGATGTCGGAGCGAAGTCGGAAATCTACAGAAAAATCGGTGAACTCGTAAAAACAGGCGTCGGCGTGATCGTCGTTTCCTCCGAACTCCCCGAACTGATGGGCATCAGCGACCGCATCATCGTCCTCAGCAAGGGAAAGAAGACGGGAGAGTTCGCGCGGGACGAATTTTCCCCGGAACGGATCATGCTGGCGGCAACGGTATCCAATTAGCGGCAGGGCATCGCGGGCTTCATATAATGAAAATATCGCTCAATCATCTGAAGGGGATGGGATCGCTGATCGCGCTCCTGCTGATCGTGATCGTGTTCGCCATCAGTTCGCCGGTCTTCCTAGAAGGACGGAACCTGGAGAACATCATCGTTCAGGTTGCGGTCATTGCGGTCATTGCGTCTGGCGCAATGTTCGTCATTCTCACCGGGGGCATCGACCTCTCGGTCGGCGGCGTGCTCGCCCTCGCCGGCGTGCTGTCGGCGAGCGTGGTGCGCAGCACCGGTAGCCCCGCCCTCGCCATCCTCGTCTGCCTCGGGGTCTCCCTGTTGCTCGGCCTAGCCGCCGGCGGACTGATCACGTACGGCAGGATCCCGCCCTTCGTCTGCACTCTTGGCATCATGTCGATCGCTCGCGGAGCGGCCTTTGTCTATTCAGGCGGCATCCCGATCAGTGGCTTCCCCCGGGCCTTCCGCTTCGTCGGTGCGGGCGAGATCGCCGGAATCCCGATGATGGTCATCATCCCCGTCATCGTCTATGGTATCCTGTACTTCGTCCTGAGAAGTACACCTTTCGGCAAGATTGTCTATGCGATTGGTAGTAACGAGGAAGCCACCCAGCTCACGGGCATCAACACCAGCAAGTACAAGCTCATTGTTTATGGCCTGGCCGGGCTGCTGACCGGTCTTGGCGCGCTCATGTACATCGGCCGCATCAACTCCGGCCACCCGAATTCGGGGCTTGGCTACGAGCTCGATGCTATCGCTGCGGTGGTGATCGGCGGCACGAGCCTCAGCGGCGGTCGTGGCTCCATCATTGGCACAGTCATCGGCGCGCTGATCATGGGTGTCATCAGCAACGGCCTCAACCTGCTGAACATCGATCCCTACTACCAGAGCATCGTTCTCGGAACGGTGATCATCCTTGCCGTCATGATCGATCAGAACTCGCAACGGCAGCGAGCCTGAGCGATCGCGCGTGCGACGATGGTAGATAGGGCGCACGCGTGGAAGAACGCCCCAGAAAAGAGGTAGGAGAAGTCATATGAATCGTAGAACTTTGCTGAGCGCAACATGCCTCGCACTTGCCCTGGCGCTGGGCGTCGGGCCCGCGCGGGCAGACCAGACGAAGAAGCCGCTCGTCTTCGGCTACCAGGTGCAGGACCTCGGCAACCAGTACTGGGTGAAGGTGGCCGAAGGCGTCAAGGCGCAGGCGAAGGAGATGGGCGTGTCGGTGGTGGTGATGGACGCGCGCACCGACGCCGCCCGCGAGCTTTCCAATATCGACGACATGATCCAGAAGAAGGTCGATGCGATCCTGCTGTCGCCGTGGGATGCCAACTCGGGCGCGAACGCGGTGGCCGAGGCGAACAAGGCCAAGATCCCGGTGTTCGTGCTCGACATAGGCGTTTCCAGCGGCGACATCGAAAGCCTGGTGGTTTCTGACAACCTGGAAGGCGGGCACATCGCCGGCCGCTACATTGCCAAGTCGATCCCGGCCGGCGCCGAGGTGGCCCATATCCAGTGCCAGCCCGGCTATGTCATCCCCGCTCTGCGCGGCAAGGGCTTCACCGAGATCATGAAGGAAGTCGGCCTCAAGATCGTCGCCGCCCAGTCCGCCGATTCGCAGCGCGCCAAGGGCATGGACGTGATGCAGAACATTCTGCAAGCGCATCCGAAGCTCTCGGCTGTATTCGCCGAAAACGACGAGATGGCGCTCGGCGCGATCGAGGCGATCGCCGCCGCCGGCAAGTCGGACC
>Ga0224531_1001555_pt1 | contig 10020 bp, 9 predicted proteins | sample CBST100metaG_FD_179876 | JGI IMG/M metagenome (GOLD analysis project Ga0224531, IMG submission 179876) | Peat soil microbial communities from Stordalen Mire, Sweden - C.B.S.T100 | ecosystem: Environmental > Terrestrial > Soil > Wetlands > Peat | place: Sweden: Norrbotten County, Stordalen Mire... | reverse complement strand
CAGGGTCACCGCCTGCTTGGCCGCATCGATCACCCGCGCGGAGAACAGCGAGGACCCCATCACATGAAAATGGCCGCACTCGGCCAGCAGCGCGCGTGCCGCGTCGGTCAACGCCACCTGCCCGGCCGCGCTGTAGCGAATGTTGAAGACGAAGTCGCGCTCGCCATTGTCGCGATAGCGCACGAACGCGCTGCCCGTCACCCGGTCCCGGTCGACGGCGATGGCGCTGACATCCACCCCATCGGCCCGCAGCCGCTCGATGTTCAACCAGCCGAAATCGTCATCGCCGACACAGGCGATCATACCGCAGGGCTGGCCGAGCTTGCCGGCCTGGTCGATGAAGATGGCCGGCGCGCCACTGGGAAAGGGCCCCCGCAGAGTCACGGGCGAACGGAACCCATGGCCGCGCTCCTGCGCCATGATCTCCACGACGATTTCGCCCAGGGTTACAAGTTTTTTCATTGTTCCGTCTCCTAGGTCCGCGCCTGCTTGCTGCGCACGTCGATCCAGACCGCGATTACGATCACCGCGCCCTTGACGATCAACTGGTAGAAATACGGTACCGAAAGCAGGTTCATGCCGTTGTTGATGACACCGATTACCAGCGCGCCGAACAGTGTGCCCAGCATCGTTCCCGATCCACCGCTCAGCGACGTGCCGCCCAGCACCGTCGCCGCGATGGCATCGAGTTCGTAGCCGGTTCCCGCGTTCGTCTGCGCGGAACTGAGACGCGAGGACAGCAGCACCCCGCTGATCCCCGCCATGAGGCCGGAGAGGACAAACGCCATGACACGCAGCCGGTCCACGCGAATACCGGAGTACACCGCCGCTTCCGGATTGCCACCGGTGAGATAGGCGCGGCGACCGAATACGGTGCGGCTCTGGGCCACGAAGTTCACCACGAACAAGGCGAGCATGACCCAGACGAGAACCGGCAGCCCGAGGAAGTTCTCCGCCCCGATATAGAGCCAAGTGTCGTTGTCGATCGCCGCCGGCAGGCCATCCGTCGGCAGGCTGACTAGGCCACGGTAAGCGCCCATCGTGGCCACGGTGACGATGAATGACGGCAACGCCGCCTTGGCCGTCAGGATGCCGTTCAGGGCTCCCATGGCGGCGCCAGAAAGCACGGCCAGCAGCAATGCCGGAACAAATCCCAGCCCGTGGCTCAGGCTTTGCGCGCCGACCATGCCGGCGACAGCAATGATCGAGCCGACCGAAAGGTCGATCTCGCCAAGCAGGATCACCCAGGACATGCCGAAGGCGGCGACCGCCGTGACCGATACCTGCTGCGCGATGTTCACGAAGTTGGAGAACGCCAGGAAGCGGGGACTCAGCACGGCAAAGATCGCGCACAGCAGCAGCAGGGCAACGACGATTCCGCCGTACTGGCGCAGCGCCGGGCTGAAGCCGCCGCGGCGGGATATGGTGATAGCGGCGCTCATGGCGTGACCTCCCCAGCGTGACCCTGGGCGCCGGCGGCGTGCATCATGACAATCTCCTGTGTCAGCCCCTGTCGCGGCAACGTTGTAACAATCTGCTTCTCATGCATCACCACGACCCGGTCGCTGAGACCCAGGATTTCGGGCAGTTCCGAAGACACCAGGAGGATCGCGGTTCCCTGGGCGGCAAGTTCACGGATGATGCGGTAGATCTCGAACTTGGCGCCCACGTCGATCCCGCGCGTCGGTTCGTCCAAGATCAAAATGTGTGGTCGCACGGCCAGCCATTTGCCAAGCACGACTTTTTGCTGGTTGCCGCCGGACAGCGCCGAAGCCAGGGTGAGCAGGCTCGGGGTCTTGATTTGCAGGCGCTCGACCTCTTCGGATGCCGTCTGGCGCTCGGCGCGAGGGCGTGCCAGCGACAGCGCCGGGGCGAGACCCGCGTAGCGCACGGCAGCGATGTTGCGTTCCACGCTGTGCCGCAGCACGAGACCTTCTTCCTTGCGGTTCTCGGTCACGAAGGCGATGCCGCGTTTGATCGCATCGTTCGGATGCCGCAGGCTAACCGGCTGGCCATCGATCCGGATCTGGCCCGCGGCGACGGGTTGTCGGCCAAACAGGGCCTTCATCACGTCGGAACGGCCGGCGCCGACCAGCCCGAAGAAGCCAACGATCTCGCCCGGCCGCACGTCGAACGAAACATCCTCGAAGACGCCGGGCGCGGACAGCCCCGAGACCTGCAGGATCGGCTTCGTCTCGGCCGGCGGCGCGGGGACGGTGCGGGGCGGGTAGACGTTATTCAGCGGCCGGCCGACCATGCGGGTGATCAGCTCGTTGATGTTCGTCTCCTCGCGACGCGACGAGGACACGTATTCGCCGTCGCGCAGAACCGTGATCACGTCGGAAACGCGCATCAACTCGTCCATGCGATGGGAGATGTAGATAACGGCGACCCCAGCGGCGCGCAGACGCTCGATGATGGTGAACAGCAACTCCACTTCGCTGTCGCCCAGCGAGGAGGTCGGCTCATCCATCACCACGAGGCGGGCATTGCGGCTCAGCCCCTTGGCGATCTCGACCAACTGGCGCTGTGCGAGCGAGAGGCGCCCGACCGGCGTGCGCGGGTCCAATGCGAAGCCGAGCCGCTGCAGCAACCCAGCCGCTTCGTCGTACAGGCGCCGGTTGTTGATAAAGCCGAAATGGGCCGGCTCACGCGCGGCGAAGATGTTTTCCGCGATCGTCAGATTGCGGCTCAGGCTGAGTTCCTGGAAGATAATGGAGATGCCGGCGTTGCCCGCGTCCATCGGCGTGCGCGGCCGATAGGGCTCGCCGGCCAGCAGCATCGTTCCCGCGCTGGCGGGGTAAAGCCCCCCGATAATCTTGATGAGCGTGGATTTTCCAGCACCGTTCTCGCCGAGCAGGGTGTGAACGCGCCCGCCGTAGATATCGAGCGTCACGTGCTTTAGGGCGGCAACCGGGCCGAAGGACTTCGAAACGTCCTGGATGCGCAGAACGGGCGTTGCCTGCACCGCGGCATTCGCGGCGGAGAGCTGCATGATGGGCTCCTGTATCCGGTCCCGGCCGAAGGATGGCGGGGCGGCTTTCGCCACCCCGCCGTGGCGGCTACTGGGCGCCGCCCTTGAGATAGACACCCGGCACGATAAGCTGCTGCTCTTTGACCGACTGGCCGTGGATCAGCGCCACCGCGGTATCGATCGCCGTTGCACCCATCTTGTCAGGGAACTGCTGGATCACGCCGGCGAAGGGGCCACCCCGGTCCACCGCGGCGCGGGCCTCGGCCATGCCGTCGAATCCAACCACCTGCACCTTGCCGACCAGGTTGGCCGACTTCACCGCGGCCTCGGCGGCCAGCGCGGCGTCATCACCGAAGCCGAAGATACCGCTGATGTCCGGATTGGCCTGCAGCATGTTCTGCGCCGCGGCCAGCGCCTCGGCACGGGTGATGCCGGCCTGATCGGCGACGATCTTCATGTCGGGATGCGCCGCGAGGGCCTTCTTGAAGCCGTTCACGCGATCCACCACCGACTGCACCGTGGGATAGTCGATGATGGCGACCTTGCCCTTGTCGCCGAGAAGCTTCGCCATCAGGTCGCCGGCCTTTTCGCCCCCGGAATAGTTATCGGTGCCGATGTGGGAAGCCACCTTGACGTTCTTGGCGGGGATGTCGACGGTGATCACCTTGATCCCTGCCCGCTGCGCCTTGTCGACGGCCGCGCGTACGCCGACGGAATCCACCGGCGAGATGATGAGGATGTTGACCTTCTTGGTGATGAAGTCCTCGACATCGGCGACCTGCTTGTTCAGGTCCTGGTTGGCGATGGCGATCTGCAGGCCGACACCCTGCTTCTGTGCTTCCGCCTTCATGGCGTCGGCGAGCTGAATATAGAACGGATGCTGCTGCGTCAGCAGCGAGGCACCGATGACCTCCTCGGCCGCAGCCACGCGCGGCGCTTGCGTGACCAGGAGAGCGGCCAAGGCAGTCATGGATAGCAGCAGATGACGACGCTTCATTGAATTCTCCATTGTGGGTTCAGGTGCTTGCGGGAACGTCGGCGCCGCATCTCAACCGAGCCACGACGGACGGGAGAGACGGAGGACGGCCGTGACAGGGAGAGTGTCACGGCATGCCAGGGGGCGCAGCTACGCAGGAATGTCTTTCTCTCCCGTAAACCTTAATCTTGCCGCCAGTTAACCCTCGACATCAGCTTGCGTCAAGCGGTAACTTATCGCGCGGAAAGTTTCTCTCAGGGGAGACCAGCAGGGCGACGCACATGGAGCTGGGGCGCGGGTGGAGGTGTCACGAGGGCTCACATTTTGTGGGCGCATAACCCTCTGTCTTTCTATGCGACAAGAGAGAGATTACGTTTGCTGTGGTAATGAACGCCATGGAGCGAGGATAACTGCGCATGAGCGCCAAGCCAGCACCGACGGTAAGGAGACAGTTGGTTCAACCGAACCAGGATGGGCCTTGGTCGGCCAAGGTTGTGGCGAAGAGGTCGACGGGCGGAATGACTGAGCGGAAGATCAGGACCATGGACGAGTTCGCAGCCGCCAGCGGACTGTCGCGCCCCACCATATCGAAATATTTCAACGATCCAGCAAGCGTTCGCAAAACAACAAAGGACCGAATAGAAAAGGCGCTGAAGAACTTCGACTATCGTCCGAACATATTTGCGATCAATCTGAATAGGAAAAAGCCGCGAATAATCGGGATGATCGTTCCTTATACGACAGACCCGTTCTATGCCGAAGTCGTCCGTAACATAGAAATCCGTTGCATCCAGGCCGGATACCTCGCGCTCGTGCTGAGTTCCCACGGGGAACCCGAGTTGGAGGCGCGGGCGATCCAGACCCTGCAATCGCTGAAAGTTGCCGGTGCGATCGTCGCTCCGCTGGGCTTCAACTCCGATGTCAGCCTGATACGCAATCTGCAGAACGACATCCCGATCGTGTTTTTCGACTCGCGCCTCGACGAGGCGACGACATTCGTTGGCACCGACAACAGCCAGAGCATTTCGCTGATCGTGGAGTACTTGTGCCGCACGGGCGAGCGTCCGAGCTTCTTCGAGATGCCTCACGTGAACTGCAACGCCATCGAGCGGCGTGCCGCCTACCTGCAGACGATGGCGCGGCTCGGCCTGCAGCCCGAACTCATCTCGCCGGGCAGCCAGCAATCCTGGAACTTCGAGGAGATCGGCTACACGGAGGCGCTGCGTCTTATTGACAGTAGCGGTTTTCCGACCCGGACCGTGCTGTGCGCCAACGACCGCATGGCCTTTGGCGTCATGGCCGCCGCCTACCAGCGGCGCCTGAAGATCGGCCGGGAAGACGATTGCAACCTGCGCATCGCCGGCCACGATGACCACCCGCTCAGCCGCTATGCCTGCCCGCCGCTGACGACGGTTGCCCAGGACTACGATCGCCTCGGCACGCTCTGCACCGAAACGCTGCTTGCCAAGATCAGCGACGACACCGAAGCCGGCAAGCGAACTGACTTGGTCGGCAGTATCCGCCTCGAAGGCAAACTCGTGATGCGCAGCTCCGCTTGAGGGGGGTGACGTGGCCGGCCCAATGTGAACCCTAGGTTACTTGTAGCTGCCTGCAATCATCGGTGGCCGTGCGCGATTTTGTTGCCCATTCCGTGACCACACGCAGATCACCCACAAAGTCTGCCGCTTTCATACGACGCCATAGCGCGGTACCATTCCGGCAGCCATCCACCCAGTCCGCATCAAGCTTCTTCAAGAACGGGTCAAGCGAACACTGCCGGCTGCGGAAGACGTCCGTGCGGCCGCCGCGCACCACCTGGCGGACCAACCCACGCGATTTGCCGGCACGGCGGACAATCTCCTTCATCAGAGTGCCGCCCAAGCTCGGCCCAAATTGCACCAACATTGAGCCAGAGCTACTTTCCCACGCCGAATCACACATCAGCCTATCGGGCGACTTCCTGTGGGACAAAGGCGCAGCAACGTCCACTGGATGGCACCCTCTCAACCTCGCATTGCCCCAGGCCGCCGCCTGAACGCGTGCATTCCCCGTTCGTTCGACCTTAGCGTTGTTTACCGAACAGCTGACGCTATGACCTCTGGTAGATGAATGTCTTGCGCTTCCTGGATATCGGGGCTGGCGACGAAGGCAGTCTGCGCCTGCATGTCGTGACCGCCGATGTTCTGAACATGCCCCTTCCTGATCATCGCCAGTGCCTCGTAGCCTGCCAGCGTTCATCTGGCGGTTCGCAAGCTGGCGAAGCTGAACCCCAGCCGCACCAGCCGCTTGATCCGCCTATGATCCTGCTCAACGATGTTGTTCAGAGACTTGCACTGCCGCAGCCGGGAGAAGCCAAGGCTGTTCAACGCTGCCGGTTTGGCTGAACTGAGTCCACACCGCAACGCCTGCGAAGAGAAGTGAAACGGCTGATAAGAAGGGGGATTCCCGAAGCGGAGGATCTCTGACTCCTGGGGCAGCAGCCGAGTCGGAGGTTGCCGTGGCTGCATTTGCGCCGTTGCTGAGCTTGCTCGCAGACGTTCCCGATCCACGTCGGCCGCAGGGACAACTCTACAAGTTACCCCACCTGCTGCTGTTCTCCATCCTTGCCATCGTGACCGGTTGCAACTCGTATCGGAGCATCGTCACCTTCATCGACGTCCATCGCCGCAGGCTCAATGCCGCCTTCGGTCTGAACTGGCGCCGCGCACCCGCGCACACCGCCGTCCGCTACATCCTCAAGGGGCTCGATCCGGCCGCGGTAGAGGCTGTCTTCCGTCGCCATGCCGCCCTCCTGCTGCAGGCGACGCACGCCACACCCGGACAGGGCAGCATCGCGCTGGATGGCAAGACCCTGCGCGGCAGCTTCGACAACTTCCATGACCGTGCTGCCGCTCAGGTGCTGAGCGCGTTCGCCACCGACACCGCCCTCGTGCTCGCCCATGTCGACATCGCTGAGAAGTCCAACGAAATCCCAGCAGCGCAGGCGCTGTTGGCCGAACTCGGCGTCGCCGACGCCACCATCGTCACGCTCGATGCGCTGCATTGTCAAAAAAACACTTCGAGGTCGCCGCAGAAGCCAACATCGCTCCGATCATCCAGGTCAAGGACAACCAGCCAACCCTGCGCCAACAGATCCAGGAGATCGCCGCGGCCACGGCGCCGCTCGAGTCTGCCCACAGCCGCGACAAGGGCCGCAACCGCGACGAAAGCCGCACCGTCACCGTCTTCGATCCCGCCGACAAACTGGCCGACACCGATTGGCATCCCCACCTCGCCGCCATCATCCGGGTCGAGCGCAATGTCTTCACCCGCAACACCAAGACCGGGCTGCTGCGCCACTCCACAGACACCGCCTTCTACGTCTCGAACACGCCGGTCATCGCCGCTCGCGCCACCGACGCCATCCGCGCCCACTGGGGAATCGAGACCACCTCCCACTACAACCGCGATGTCACCATGGGCGAGGACGGCTCGCGTATCCGCACCAACCCTGGCGTTTTCGCCCGCCTGCGCAGCTTCGCCTTCAACATCCTCAAGGCCAACCAGGCCGACACGCTCAGTCAGGACCGCTACCGTGCCGCTCTCGCAGGCATCGACAACCTGTTCAAACTCATCGCCATTTCGTGGCATTGAACAGCCTTGGCGTGAGAGCCCTGGTTTCATGCACGGTTGCGAGCGACTTGGCGGAAGGAATTCTGAATGCTTTCGGAAGGTCTTATCTTCGATCTCGACGGAACGCTCACCAACAGCGACCCGCTGCACTTTGCAGCCTACACCGGAATAGCGAAACGCTATGGCGTGATCATTGATGAGCGGTGCTTCCGAGACCGGATCTCCGGCCGGACCAACGCGGGCATTTGCCAGGATCTGTTCGCCCACGTGGATCCGGCGGAATACCAGAAGATCGCCGACGAGAAGGAGGCGCTGTTTCGCCACCTGTTGGCCGGCAGGCTGAGGCCGATTGCGGGATTAGGCGCCCTGCTTGCCTGGGGCGAACAGCATGGCTGCGGCTTGGCCGTGGTCAGTAATGCCCCGCGTCTTAATATCGTTGCGATGTTGGCGGAACTGAAGCTGGACAAGCAGTTCCACGAGATCGTCGTCGCCAGTGAACTGGCGCGGGGCAAGCCGGATCCCCTGCCGTATCGGACGGCGCTCGACCGCTTGCGAGTGCCCGTAGAGAGGGCTGTCGCGTTTGAGGACGCAGTCCCAGGTGTCCAGTCGGCCAGCAGAGCGGGGATCGTGACAGTTGGGCTGTCGACTACGTTCGGCGCGGCGGACCTGAAACGTGCTGGGGCGATGCTGGTGGTGGGCGATTACTGCGCACCGGCCCTGCTGGAATTCGTCCGTAGTGTTCTGGATGGGCGGTAGTTCAGTACAGAAACCCTTCCGGCCGCTGCGGCCAGGGCCGCCAGTTTCCATGACGGCCGCGTGTAATCGTTGGTCTCGCGGTTTCGCCGCCGGGGACGAACGCCAAGTCGGGCCGCTCTGGAGAATGGTAGGTCGTCCACGCCGCGGGCGCTACTGCCTTGTGAAGAACACATGTTTTCAAGGGCATGGCAGAAATTGAGCTTGCGACAACGCTGATGGAATTGACAATCTGGAATCCTTGGAGAGATTGTCAAGTGTTTTGATTCTCATCATGGTACGTTTTTGGCGAGGACAGCGGCGAGGGAAAGGAGATAGAGGCGGCGCTGCCTGAGGCCGCCTGTTTAGCGATGAACCGGCGAACAGGACTCTGAGGCACCCATGCGTGTGGGCGATCGGCCAGCGTGCGGCGCGAACTGGTCGGACTCTGTTTCGGGTTCTCGCCTGGGAAGGTCGCGCATATCGAGGTATTGCCGTGTCGGAAATCAGTCCGCTCCTTGAATTGGCCCAAAATACAATCGGGAGCTCGTTCAGATTCCTTCGTCACGGTTTGCCATGGGATTTTGTCAAATGGCACTTCCATCCGGAATATGAACTTCATCAGCTTGTAAAAACAAGCGGAAAGCTGTTCATTGGAGATTCTGTATGCTATTTCTATCCCGGAAGTCTATTTTTGGTTGGCCCATATATTCCACATAACTTTGTAAGTGATGCGCCGCCAGACGCGATCATTCCCGGCCGTGATCTTGTCATCCAGTTTAAGAAAGAGTGGATAGAAGCCTGCGAAAATGCCATGGTCGAATTTCAAAATCTGAGAATTGTCTTCGAGGAGGCTGTTTTTGGCGTTGAATATGGCGACGAGACTCCGCAGCTCGTATTCAAAATCATGAGCAGGATGGAGAGTTTGAGCGCCATGGAAAGATTGTCCGCATTTATTTCCATCCTAGACCTGCTAGCACGATGCAAAAATAGGAATATACTTGGAAGGACAACGTATTTCCTCGATATGCGGACTACATCTCTGAAGAAATTCAACAAAGTAGTTGATTTTATCCGAGCGCATATGGAAGACGAAATCAAGCTGGAGGATGCGGCTGCCAGCGTCCATATGAGCTACAAAAGGTTCTCAAAATGGTTTGTGGAATGCGCTGGCGTTGGATTCAGGAGGTTCGTAATAAAAACGAGGATAAATAAGTCATGCGAATATCTATATGCAAATAATGATTCTATACAAGAGATTTGTTTTCGCGTTTGGTTTAATAACGTATCAAATTACAACAGACTTTTCCACCAAATCATGGGCGTCACGCCCACTGAGTTCAGGGAAAACTCTATTGCGAAGAAAAATTTTATCTATCTTAAGGAATATTATGGGTGAGTTTAATATAATCATGTTGGTCGACATTTTTTGACTCAGAGTGTCACCGTGATCTTGGAGTTACTTAGCGTCCGCATAATATCGCGCTGCTGCGGCTTCTCGCCTTCAACTTCTCCAAGCCAAAGGGTTCCATAAATGTAGCCACTCGACATCATCCGCGGCCGTGCTCGATTTCATCGCCGAATCCTGCTCAGATTAAATGATTGCAGGCTGGCGCTCCTGCTCACATTAAGTGCCTCCATGCTCACGCTCGCTGATCGGCCCATTCCGACAGGGTTTGTCGTGCAGATTTGGGGGGGTAAAATTCCCATAGGCGCTAAAATAGGA
>Ga0224531_1001553_pt1 | contig 10038 bp, 6 predicted proteins | sample CBST100metaG_FD_179876 | JGI IMG/M metagenome (GOLD analysis project Ga0224531, IMG submission 179876) | Peat soil microbial communities from Stordalen Mire, Sweden - C.B.S.T100 | ecosystem: Environmental > Terrestrial > Soil > Wetlands > Peat | place: Sweden: Norrbotten County, Stordalen Mire... | reverse complement strand
GCTCAGACTGGCGCTCGAAGATGGCGATTTGCTGCGGACGCCCGTCCTCGGCCAGCGCGAAATTCTCGCGCCCGAGGCCACCCACAATGGCTCCCGTGGGGTCGGTCACATTCACAAAAACACTGACCAGATGCACGTCCACGCGCAGGGTTGGTTCTTGGGCGGGCAGTGGGGCGGCCAGCACCAATGCCAGCACGGCAAGGCCTCCGCATAGGCTGCCAAGGCCAGGGATTGCAAGGGCCTTACGAATCATGGGAAGGCTCCGGGGGCGCAACGGCCAATCCGGCGGGAAACGGCTCACCCGCTGCCCACACGGCGCCGTCCACAAAGGTTTCGTGCTTCCAGATCGGCACGGTCTTCTTGAGCGAATCGATGAGCCAGCGGCAGGCCTCGAAGGCCTCAGCCCGGTGCGCGGAAGCCACGATGATCAGCACGCTGGTTTCGCCAATCTGGAGCCGGCCCAGACGATGCACCAGGGTCACGTGGCGCACACCGAACTTGCGGCAGGCTTCCTGTGCCAGTTCGTGCATTTGTTTGGCGGCCATCTCCTCATAGGCTTCGTAGTCGAGGTAGAGCGTTTGGCGGCCGTGCGAGTTGTTGCGCACGATGCCGTCAAAGACGACAGCCCCGCCGTCCTCGCCCCGCTTGGCCACGGCCATCAGCTCTTCCGCATCGATGGGGCTGTGGGTCAGTGCGGTGACAACGGCTTGCTCCGCGTCCGCAGACCCGCCGGAGACAGGGGGCAGCAAGCCCACCACGTCGCCTGTGTGCAGCACCTGGGTCCGGGAGGAAAACTCCGCGTTGACGCTGACAGCGATGCTGCGCAAAAACTGCGTGGGGCGGCCCTCACTTAGGCGCTCCAATAGATCCGCAACGGTGGCGCCCTCGGGCAACTCCGCTGTGGAGGTGGACGCGCCAAACCAATCTTTCAATACGCCGAAGAGAAGAACCTGAATCTGCATCATTGGTGAAGGATACCGCCTACTGATTAGACGTGGCCAACTGCCACCTGCAGTGGGTGGGTTCGAGCTTGCTTGGCCTTGCGCCAGAAAAAAGGCGCAAGGATTGCAGCGTCTTGCAGTGCGGCTGCCTGCGGTGGAGCCAGCGTTTAAAAGGTCAGGGTCCCCACCCAGCCGCAAGAACGAAAATACGGCCAAGGTAGGCGCACGAGGCCTTGCGCTCAGCGTGGAAAAGCCTCTGTTGCAACGGAAAAGGCCGGCAGGTTCGCCGGCCTTTCTCGATGGGGTTGCGGCACTGCTTAAACCACAGTGCCGACCTCAACCTTGTCTGCTGGAAGAGTGTCTGGCCGGGCCTTCAACAGGGGCAGGGCTACGGCCAGCACGTCTTCAATGCGGCTGGCGTAGTGGATCTGCATGTCCCCGATCAGTTCCGTGGTCAGGTCCTCTTCCACGTCCTGGCGGTTTTCGGCGGGCAGGATGATGGTTTGCACCCCGGCCCGGCGCGCAGCCAGAAACTTCTCTTTGATGCCGCCCACCGGCAGCACATTGCCGCTGAGCGTGATTTCGCCGGTCATCGCGGTAAGCGGACGGACCGGCGTATCGGTGAGGAGCGAAGCCAGGACCGTGGCCATGGTGACTCCCGCGGACGGACCGTCCTTGGGAATGGCGCCGGCGGGCACATGGATGTGCAGGTCGATGTCCTTGGTAAAGTCCTCTGCCAGACCAAGGCTGGCAGCGTTGGAGCGGACCCAGGTGAGGGCGGCCTGCATGGACTCCTGCATGACCTCGCCGATCTGTCCGGTCATGGTGAAGTTGCCCTTGCCCTTCATCTTGTTGGCTTCAATGAAGAGAATGTCGCCACCGGCCGGAGTCCAGGCCAGTCCGACAGCCACGCCGGGCCGCTTGATGCGTTCTGCGACTTCGGTTTCAACGCGCACCTGGATGCCGCCCAGGAACTCCTTGAGGACTTCGCGGGTAACCACAAGCTTTTCCTTGTTGCCCTCGACGACATGGCGGGCCTGCTTGCGGCAAACGGTGCCGATGGTTTGCTCCAGCTTGCGCACGCCGGCTTCGCGCGTGTAATGCCGCACCAGGTAGCGCACCGCATCCTCGGGAAACTCGATCTGCTCCGTGGTGATGCCGTTCTCCTTGATCTGGCGCGGAATCAGATAACGGAAGGCGATCTGCACCTTCTCCTCTTCGGTGTAGCCCTGCAGGAAGATCAACTCCATGCGGTCCAGCAGCGGCGCCGGAACCGTATCAAGCTGGTTGGCTGTGCAGATGAACAGCGCCTTGGACAGATCGAACGGCACGTCCAGGTAGTTATCGCGGAACGTGTTGTTCTGCTCGGGGTCCAGGGCTTCAAGCAGCGCCGAGGCTGGATCGCCACGGAAGTCGCGGCCCAGCTTGTCCACTTCATCGAGCATGATGACCGGGTCGTTGGTGTCGGCGCGGCGAATGCTCTGAATGATTTGGCCGGGAAGGGCGCCAATGTACGTCCGGCGATGGCCGCGAATCTCGGCCTCGTCGTGCATGCCGCCCAGGGAGACGCGCTGGAACTTGCGACCCAGGGCGCGGGCGATGGAGCGGCCCAGGCTGGTTTTGCCCACTCCAGGAGGTCCCACAAAGCAGAGGATGGGGCCCTTCATGTCGGGCTTGAGTTCGAGCACGCTGAGGTAGTCCAGAATGCGGTCCTTCACCTTTTTCAGCTCGTAGTGGTCCTCATCCAAAATTTCTTTGGCTTTGGCGATGTCGATTTTGGAGCCGGAACTCTTGGCCCAGGGAAGAACAGCCAGCCACTCGATGTAGTTGCGGGTGAGCGAGTAATCGGCGGCCATGGGAGACATGCGCGACAGCCGCGAAAGCTCCTTGAGGGCCTCCTTCTTCACGTCCTCCGGCATTCCTGCAGCTTCAATTTTCTCGCGCAGCTCTTCGGTTTCGCGCTGACCCTCGTCCTGCTCGCCGAGCTCCTTCTGGATGGCCTTGAGCTGCTCGCGCAGGTAGTAGTCGCGCTGCGACTGCTGCACCTGATCCTGCACCTCGGTCTGGATCTTGGCGCGCAGCTGCTGCACTTCGAGTTCTTTAGCCAAGTGCTGGTTGAGGAGTTCGAGGCGGTCCACGATGCTAGCCGTCTCCAGCAGTTGCTGCTTGTCTTCTGTGGTGAGGAAAGGCAGCGACGAGGCCACGAAATCGACCAGGCGGCTGGGCTCATCGATATTGGAGACGATGGTCCGCAGCTCATCGGAGAGGGTGGCCGACTCGGTGACGATCTGCTGGAACTGCCCAACCACATTACGCACCAGCGCTTCCACGCTGGAGGAGGCGGCCGGTTCCGCGTCTTGGAGGGTTTCGACTTCGGCGATCATGAACGGCTCGGTCTGGACGTAGCGGAGCAGGCGTACACGTTCGACGCCTTCGGTGAAGACGAAGCGGCTCTGATTGGGCATGCGCACGACTTTGTGCACCGTGGCCAAGGTGCCCACAGCATGCAAGTCTTCAGGCTTGGGCGCGTCCAGGCGGGGATCCAATTGGGCGGCGACGATGATGGAGCGCGCTTCTCCCAACGACTCGATCAATTGGATGGAACTCTCGCGGCCTACCGTCAAGGGCAGCACGGCATGGGGAAACAGCACCGTGTCCCGCACCGGAAGAACGGGAATCCTGCGCACTCCGGGAGTGCCACTGGGGGAGGGGCTTAAGGTCTGCGGTGGAACGGGTGTCTGGTTTTGCATTGAGTGTCCTCGTATCAACTTTCCTTCTATTAGACCACGCAGACTTAGAAAAGTTTCAGGAATGTCTGCCCGCCGATGGCGTTTTTCCCCATTGGACGGCGCTCTCTGGGTACGGACGCGGGGCGTGCCGGATTTCCACCCCGGTCTGGCGGCGCTCGAAGGGTGTATCGGCCAAAGCGCTGTGGAAGGTGAGGGGGCGGTGGACGGGTATTCCGGCTGTGGCGGAACGGCAACGGGAAATACGGACTCAAGGCCCGAAAGGGGCACCGCGGGGGAAAAGGCCCAAGATACGTTCAATCGTCGGACTGCGCGTCTGAAGCTGTGTCCTTTGATTGCAACAGCAAACACCGTTTCAACGAGTATTAGGCAGCCGTCTCAGACGGGGCGGCAGTCGCTTTCCTCATTTTTGATGGCCAGTTCGATTTGTTCCCACAGTTCATCGGGCGGCTCCACGATGGGGAGCAATTGGCGGGCCGCTTCGGCGATGGTCTCCAGATCGGCGAGCAGGGCACGACAGCGCGCGCAGCTCAGGATGTGGGGATGGTTGGCGACATTTTCACCGGAGCCGATCAACTCCGGCAGCAGGGCCTGGAAGGTGGCGCAACTCGAATTATTGGGATCGCTTGTCATCGCCGCCCCTCCTGTCGGGGATAGGTGCGCAGGGCGTCGCGCAGCTTGAGGCGCGCCTTGTGCAACTGGGATTTGCTGTTTCCGATGGAGCAGTCGAGCATGGTGGCGATCTCATTGTGTTCGTAGCCCTCGATGTCGTGGAGGACAAAGATGAGCCGGTAACCTGCGGGCAGGTGGGCAACGGCGCGCTCCAGGGCGAGCCGGTCGATGGCGCCGGCCTGGGTCAGATCGGGAGCGCCAAAGCTGCGTCCGGGGCCTTCTTCTGGGACAGGTTCCATGGCCTCATCCAATGAAATCAGCGTCAAACCCTTTTTACGCAAACGCATCAGCACTACATTGATGGCGAGCCGGTGCAGCCAGGTAGAAAAGGCTGAATCTCCGCGAAAGGTGGCAATTTTGCGGTGCAACTGAAGAAAGACTTCCTGGGTAAGGTCTTCAGCTTCGCCAATATTGCCCACCATGCGCAGACATAAAGAATAGATGCGTCTTTTGTGCAGGGAGTAGAGATGGGCGAAAGCATAATGATCGCCGTCTTGGGCGCGGGCCAGGGCATCCGCCTCGCCGGGATCGGGGGAGGCGGCCGGGGCAAAGGGCCTGAAGGGCAAGGCGGGAGCAGAAAGCACGGTCTCGCCGTCAAGTGGCTGAGCACCTGAATCGGGCGACCGCATTGGAGACCTTGGATGGGTCATACGCTTTCCTGGGGACCCCGCTGCAGCATTGGTCCACGTTCCTCGTTAGTATAAGGGGAAGCAGTTGCGCGGGTGGAACTTCATCACAAGATGACCTTCGCCTTGTAAACTTTCGCATGATAGCTGTGCGGACATGCAGAAGGATTGCTTGCCGCGTTTTTGGGAGAAAGATGGTTTTGCGGACAAGCCTGGCAGAGAACAGCGGCGATTCACGGCAGGGGCGGGCGCTCGTCTGTGGCGTGGCTCGATGCGGGTTTTTGCTCGCCTGGCTGCTTGCCTTGGGGATCATGGGGCTGGGCGCGGGCTGGAGCCAGAACCAGGCTGCACCGCGCGCAGTGGCTTCAACGCCGACTGGGAGTGCGCAGCCGTTGCCTGCGACGGACGAGAATTCCCTGGTTCAATGGGAAGGCCTGCCGGTGCGGCGCATCACCTTTGAAGGAGTCGCAGTAGACCGGTTGGCTCCGCTTGATGGCCATCTGGCGCAGGCTGTGGGAAAGCCGCTGAACCGGGAAGACCTGCAGAGAAGCCTGCGCCAGTTGTACGCAACCGGCCTGTTTGAAACCATTGTCGTGGAGGGCGCGCGCGACGGGGACGGCGTGGCGCTGGTGTTCAGCGGTGCGGCGCGCACATTTATCGGAACGGTGAGTGTGTATGGGGCCAAGGGCGGCACGATGAACACGCAACTGGAGCGCGCTGGCCAGCTTGCTCCGGGCACCCGTTTTACGCCGGCCAAGCTGCACCAGGCTCTAATCCAGATGCGTAGCGCGCTGGCCCAGAACGGCTTTCACGAGCCGGAGATTACCCCCACGCTGACGCAGCACCCGGAAGAGCAGTTGGTGGACATTGTGTTTCATGTAGTTTCTGGCGTCCAGGCGCGGGTGGGCACGGTGGCGGTTACAGGCGACCCCGGCATGAGCGCTGAGGAGTTCCGCCGTCACGCGCATCTCAAGGCGGGCGCGCATGTGGACCACGACACCACCAGCCGGGCGCTGACCGGAGTGCTGAAGCGCTATCAGGGGCAGGAGCGGCTGGAGGCGGAAATCAAGCTGGAGTCGGAGGCATACGCTCCCGAATCCAAAAAGGCCAACTTCCGTTTTTCTGCCACACGGGGCCCGGTGGTCCATGTGCGGGTGGAGGGCGTCAACATGAGCTCAGGGCGCGTGAAGCGGGTGATTCCCATCTTCGAAGAGGGCACGGTAGACGAGGACCTCCTGAATGAAGGCAGTCGCCGCTTGCGCGACTACTATCAGCGCCTGGGCTACTTCGACGTGAAGGTGGAGCACGAGCAGCAAACCGCGAACGCCGAGCAGGTTGTGATTCTGTACAAGGTGCAACTGGGGCAGCGGCGGCGCGTGGAACGGGTTACGGTGGCGGGGTACCGCTATTTTCCCGTAGCTACGCTGCAAGCGCTGTTGAGCGTTCATGCCGCAAATTCGACGGACCGCCATGGCGCCTACAGTCAGGCGCTGGTGAACGCGGACATCAACGCGATCCAGGCCGTTTATCAGAACAACGGCTTTTCCAAAGTGAAGATCACCCCGGAAACCAGTACCCCGGAAACGGCCGTAGCCAACAGCCCTGCGCCGGTTCCCCAAAAGGGAAAGAAGATCGCCCCGCTGCTTGTGGTGTATCGCATTGAGGAAGGCTCACAACTGCGGGTAGGGGCGATGCAACTGGAAGGCAACGATCATGTGGAGGCAGCCAAGCTTATGGCGCTGATGAATACGGCGGCCGGGCAATTGCTTTCTCCGCAGAATCTGGCTGGAGACCGGGACGCGCTGCTGACCGAATATATGAGCCGCGGCTTCGACAAGGTGCGGGTGGAAGTGGTGCAGAAGGATACGCCGGGCGACCCCAGCAAGGTGGATGTTGCGTTCCACATCACCGAAGGGCAGCAGATTTTTGTGCGCAAGGTGCTGCTGACCGGGTTGCACTATACGCGCCCGTCGACGGTGGCCCGGGCCATCACGCTGCATCCCGGCGATCCGCTGAACGAGACCGCGCTGGCCGAGACGCAACGCAATTTATATGAGTTTGCTCTCTTTACCCAGGTGGATACCGCTGTTGAGAATCCCACCGGCGGGGAGGCGTACAAGACCATCCTGCTGCAGGCCTCGGAGGCGCGGCGCTGGGCGCTGACCTATGGCTTTGGATTCGAGGCGCAGACGGGCACGCCGCAGAGCAATTGCAAGGGCGCCACAGCCAGAGGTGTCCCTTGCAGCCAGAACGGCACGACCAGCCCGAGTTTCCGAGTGCTGGCCGAAATTACACGCAACAATCTGTTCGGGCGCGAGCAGTCGGCCAGTTTGCGAGGCACTTACGGCTTGCTGGAGCAGAAGATCGACCTGCTATTCCAGAATCCGCACTTCGAGGGCAATCGCAATTTTGGGCTGACGCTTTCCGGGGGCTATGCCAACAGCCGGGACGTGACCACCTACGTGGCGTCGAGACTGGAAGCGGACATGCGCTGGGCCGAGCATTTCAACACGCCGGGGGCGCGGATTTCAAAGGCGAATACGCTGGTGTATGAGTACAGCTTTCGCCGGGTGAAGGTGGCCGAGGACAGCTTGCAGGTGGGTCACAATGCGTTGAAAGAGCTTTCCACCGCAGTGCGTGTCGCAGGTCCCGGCTTGACCTGGATTCGCGATACCCGCGATTCGGCTCTGGATGCACATAGCGGCACCTATACCAGTTTTCAGGAGTTTCTTTCCTTCAAGAGGCTGGGTGCCGAGGCCCAATTCAACCGGCTGGACGTGTCGAATTCCAACTTCTTCAGCTTTGACAAGGGCCGGTTTGTGCTGGCGCGGAACACGCGCTACGGGCAGGAGCGGGCATTTGGGTTCGGGGGAGAGGAGTTGCTTCCTTTGCCTGAACGGCTCTACGCTGGCGGGGCCACCTCGCTGCGGGGTTTCGGCAGCAACTCGGCTGGCCCACGCGACCCGGAGACGGGATATCCCATTGGCGGAGCTGGCGCGCTGATCAACAGTACCGAGTTGCGTCTGCCACCTCCCACGCTGCCTTGGGTAGGCAACACTGTGAGCTTTGTACTGTTCCACGACATGGGCAATGTGTTTGCAAACGCATCGGACGCCTGGGAGAGCGTTCTGCGGGTTCGCCAGCCGAACCGCGACGCGTGCAAGGTGCTGACCCCAGCAACCACAGCCGACCCCAACCCGTCTCCTAACGGTCCTACGATCTCCATCGGCCAGCAGGGACAGTGCAGCTTCAACTACTTCTCGCACGCGCCCGGCCTTGGTGTGCGCTACCATACGCCGGTCGGGCCGATCCGGCTCGACTTCAGCTATAACCTGAATCCGCCCATCTATCCGGTCAACGTCAACTATTCGCAGTTGCAACCTCACGACAATCAGCATGTGGGCCAAGCTAACCACTTCAACTTTTTCTTCAGCCTGGGACAGACTTTTTGATGCGTAACCGGACTCCAATTCGGAGCAGAATCACAGCTCACCCTGTGGGGCTTTGCGTCCTGGCGCTGTGCCTGTCGGCGGCGGATGGCGGAGTGGCGCAGACGCCCTCGGCTCCCGTGCTGCTGGATCGGGTGGTGGCAGTGGTCAATAATCAGGCCATCCTGTCCAGCGATCTGGACGATGAAGTGCGGCTGTCGGTGCTTGATCCGAGCGGAGGCGGTTCGGCTGCACTGACGCGGAAGCAGGCACTGGATCAGTTGATTGCCCGTACGCTGATCCGGCAGCAGATTCGCCAGGAGGATGAGCAGGCCACCACTCCTTCGCAGGACATGGTGGAGGCCCGGCTGGGAGAGATTCGCCGGGAGCTTCCCACCTGCGTCCGCCAGAACTGTGTTTCCGACGCGGGCTGGCAGGCATTTTTGACCGCTCATGGATTGACGGCGCGGCGCGTGGAGGCTTATCTACGCCATCGGCTGGAGATCTTGGGCTTCATCGAACGGCGCTTCCGGCAGGGCATCAGCATCTCCCCGCAGGAGATCGAAACGTACTACAAGGAATCGTTGCTGCCGCAGTACGCGCCGGGCGAAGCGGTTCCAGCGCTGGACAAGGTGTCTCCGCGCATCGAGGAGATTCTGCTGCAAAAGCAGGTGAACGCTCTGTTCGACGACTGGCTCAAGAACCTGCGCAAACAGGGCGATGTGGAAGTGCTGGACCCGGCGCTGGAAACCCCTGAAGCCGAGGGTGGAGCAGGGGAGGGAAGCCGATGAGCGAATCCGAGCTTCCAGTTCCTCCGGAGAAGATTCCGACCGAGCCGGTTCAGCCGGAAGCGGCCGTATCCGAGCCTGTTGCGGAGAAGACCGCCGCGCCCAAACGCCGACGGAGTTTTTTGTTGTTCCACCTTCCGCTGTCTGTGGCCGGGTTGACGGCTCTGCTGGTGGTGATCTTGACTGGCCTGTTCTTCTGGGCTAGTTCGGCTGAATTCGAAAATACGATCCGCAAGCAATTGGTGGCCCGGCTGGAGACGGCCACGGGTGGGCGCGTGGAAATCGCTTCCTTCCACTGGCATCTGCTCAACCTTGAGGCCGATGCGGGCGGGTTGGTGATTCACGGGCGCGAAGCGGCGGGTGAAGCGCCCTATGCGCGGGTGGAGAATCTGCGCGTGCGCATCAGTATTCTGGGCTTTCTGAGCCCGCGCGTGCTGTTGCGCGACCTGAATGTGGACCGTCCGGCGCTGCACTTGATTGTGTACAAGGACGGCTCGACCAATCAGCCGCAGCCGCGCAAGCCGAAGAAGACGGGCGAACCCGCGATCGATACATTTTTCAATTTGAAAGCCGGGTACGTCGCGGTGCATCAGGCAACCCTGGTCTATGAGAATCGGGCGGCATCGTTTGATTTTCAGGACCGTCTGGCTCCGCTCGACTTTGACGCCCACGACGTTTCGCTGCTGCTGAGCTACGTTCCGGCGGCGGGGCGGAATCCGGAGAGCTACCGGGTTGAGGCAGGCGCCGTCGATCTGAGCATAGCCAGGGCCAAGGCGCAGCCGGTGCGCGGATACTTCCAGGCCACGCTGGACCTGACACGCACGGCGGCCTATGTG
>Ga0224531_1001552_pt1 | contig 10041 bp, 9 predicted proteins | sample CBST100metaG_FD_179876 | JGI IMG/M metagenome (GOLD analysis project Ga0224531, IMG submission 179876) | Peat soil microbial communities from Stordalen Mire, Sweden - C.B.S.T100 | ecosystem: Environmental > Terrestrial > Soil > Wetlands > Peat | place: Sweden: Norrbotten County, Stordalen Mire... | reverse complement strand
TCGTCCGCCACACCATTGCTGTTGTGGTAGGTCGTCTGGCTCGTGTCGGTCTCCGCACCATCGGAGCCGATGGTCCTCTGGGTGTGCGTGACGCTCAGGGGGGCCTCCGGCGCCGTCGGTCCTGTCGGAACGCCATACTTCCCCTGCTTGGGCTCCGGCGCGACGGCGACCGGCCTGACGGTCGTCGTGGTTTCCGACGACGACGTCGTCGTCGGCATGACGACGATCGGCGCGACGGTCGTTGTGGTTTCCGACGTCGTCGTTGTCTGTGCCACAGCGACGCCCGCCGTCATCACCAGCGCCGCGGCGCTGGCCAGGAACAACTTGTTCATATCATACCCTCCAGTACCAAATCGACGAGCGGACAGCTCATCGTCGTCAGTAAGTAATGGGGAGCCACCACGACTGGTTGCAGGATCGGATTCTACTCACCTCGCATCGGGTGAGCCGCCGTCGATTTCCGTGGGCACAGATTTGTCTACCCGAAGGCAGACATGGCCAACCCAGGGCGAAAAAGCGCAGCGTGGCTCGGGCACGATTCCCCGGCCGCTTCGCGAACCGCCTAGCCACTCCGCACCAGTGCTGACGCCCGCAGCCGCAAGCCAGACGCGGCTGGCGGAACGCGTCAACGCCGTGCGGGGCAGTCCGGCGACGGGTCCCCGCACGATTACGGCAGGATTTCCTGCGTCCTGGTAGTCGTGGTCGTGGTCGACGGCGGCATGACAGGTGCGGGCTGTTGGCTGGTGGTCTGTTCGCTGGTGGTGGTCCGCGTAGTTTGCGTTGGCGTGCTGCTGCAGGCACCGACCAAAGCGGCGCCCCCGAGCAGCATGGCCGCCGGCAACAGCCGAAGGCCCACGTTCATATTGAACATCGATTTTCTCTCAATCATGTTAGTTAATTCTATTTCTGCTCGTACCGGGTGCGCGGTCCGCACCCGGTGACCCGACTGGCTATTCCGTGGTGGTGGAAGTCGAGGATCTCGTGCTCGTTGTCGTGGAGTCGACCGGCGGCGCCTGATAGGTGGTTGACTTGGTCACGCTCTCGTTCGCCACACCATCGGTGTTGCGGTAGGTCGTATTCTGCGAATTGGTCTGCGTGCCGTCAGAGCTGGTGGTATTCCGGGTGTGGGTTACGCTCAGGGTGCCGTCCGGGGGCGTGATGACCGTGGGCGCGACGGTCGTCGTGGTTTCCGACGACGTCGTCTGCGCCATGGCGGCGCCGGTTGTCATCAGCAACGCCATTGCACCGGCCAGGAATAACTTGTTCATCATGTGTTCCAATACTAAATCGACGGGCATGCGGCCCATCGTCGTCACTCGGTAATGGGGAGTCACCGCACCCGGTTGCAGGATCGGATTCTACTCATGCCGCATCGGGTGAGCCGCCAGGATTTCCGGCGGAGCCCTTTGGAAGCCCAATTGTTTGAGGCCCTGGGCTTCGGCCCCTGGCGGTTTGGGCGGAGCCCGACGCTTTATGTCGCGATCGCGCGCAGATCGTCCGCCAGTTCGTCCACCCGCTCCGGGCGCGCATCCCAGGCGAACATGAAACGGGCGCCACCGCCGATAAAGGTGTAGAAGTGCCACCCCCGTTGCCGCAGCGCCTCGATCAGCGGCGCTGGCATTCTGACGAACACGGCATTGGCGTCCGCCGGGAACATCAGTTCCAGCCCGGGAATGTCGCCAATTTGCTTCGCGAGCCGGCGCGCGCAGGCATTGCCATGCTCCGCGTTGCGCAGCCATGCCCCGCTTTCCAGCATCCGCACCCAGGGCGCGGACAGGAAGCGCATCTTCGAGGCGAGCTGGCCGGCCTGCTTGCAGCGGTAGTCGAAATCCTCGGCCTGCCTGCGGTTGAAGAACAGGATGGCCTCGCCCACCGCCATGCCGTTCTTGGTGCCGCCGAAGCAGAGCACGTCGACGCCCGCGCGCCAGGTCATGTCGGCCGGGCCGCACCCCAGGCTGGCGCAGGCGTTGGCGAAGCGCGAGCCGTCCATGTGCAGGCTGAGGCCGAGTTCCCGGCAGGTCGCCGAAATGGCATGCAGTTCGTCCAGGCTGTAGACCAGCCCGGTTTCGGTCGGCTGCGTGAGCGTCACCACGCGCGGCTTGGGGAAGTGAATGTCATCGCGGTTGGTGGCGATGGCATGAATGGCCTCGGGCGCCAGCTTGCCGTCGATGCACGGGGCGACGAGCAGCTTGGAGCCGTTGGAGAAGAACTCCGGGGCGCCGCATTCGTCCGTTTCGACGTGGGCGGCGTCGGAGCAAATCACGCTGTGGTAGGACTGGCAGAGTGCCGCGAGGGCCAGCGAGTTGGCGGCGGTGCCGTTGAAGGCGAAGAACACCTCGCAGTCCGTCTCGAACAGCGTGCGGAAGGCGTCCGAGGCGCGGGCGGTCCAGGTGTCCTCGCCGTAGGCCGGTTCGTACCCCTGGTTCGCCTCGGCCATCGCCGCCCAGGCCTCCGGGCAAATTCCGGCGTAGTTGTCGCTGGCGAATTGTTGCGGAGCGTCGGTCATGATAAAGGGACAGCCTCTTTCATCGTCGGTTTCGGGGCATTAAGGGAGAACTGACGAGCGGCTGTATCCCGTTGGTTGCCGGATCGGCCACATCTCCCCTCGCGGGGACGCCACCTTGCTCGGGAGCAGGTTGGCGTTGAGCGTCAGCTCAACTCTTGATGCTGGCGGAGGGAATACAGCACGCTTGGCGGAGAGGCAAGGAACGTAGATGGGGTAACGGGTCGGCCACGGCGGCCATTTTGCCGCTTTACCAGACGACGATGAAGGAGCTACTTGTCGATGCTCCGGCCCTGCAGAGGATGCCGTTCGCTATGATCGGCGCACCAAAGTAACGTTCCTCTGTCACGGGGCCGGCGCGGTTGATCTGCGTCAATGCAGACCAATTCTGGGCTAGTTTAGTCAGTGACGGTTATGGCGGCGATGATCGCCTTATCCGAATAACAAGGGTGGAGGGAAGACCAATGAAACGGCTGCTAGGGTGGTCCGTTGCGGCCATGGCGCTGGTAGGCGCGGTGGCAACGGTGGGTGCGTTCGCGGCGCCACGTTACAACATTCCGACAATTGTGAAGATCGCCGGCATCCAGTGGTTCAACCGGATGGAAGTGGGGGTCAACAAGTTCGCCAAGGACACGGGCAACAACAGCTACCAGCTTGGCCCAGCAAAGGCGGATGCGCAGCTTCAGGTCCAGCTCGTCGAGGACATGATCGCCAAGAAAGTAGACGCGATCACGGTCGTGCCGTTCTCGCCCGAGGCGCTCGAGCCCGTGCTGAAGAAGGCACACGAGGCCGGCATCAAGGTGGTGACACACGAATCGTCGAACGTGGTGAACGCCGACTACGACCTCGAGGCATTCTCCAACAATGCCTACGGCGCCCACCAGATGGACCTGATCGCCAAGTGCATGCACGAGGAAGGCCAATATGCCATGTTCGTCGGCAGCCTGACCTCCAAGACGCACAACGAGTGGGTCGACGGGGCCATCGCGCGCCAGAAGGAAAAGTACCCGAAGATGGAGATGGTCGGGGATCGTAACGAGACCTATGACGACCAGCAGCAGGCCTATGCCAAGGCGCAGGAATTGCTGCGCAAGTTCCCAAACCTGAAGGGGTTCAAGGGCAGCGCCTCGACCGACGTGGCCGGCATCGGGCTGGCCGTGGAGGAACGCGGCCTGCAGAACAAGACCTGCGTGGTCGGCACCAGCCTGCCCTCGATCGCCAACCAGTACCTGGAAAGCGGCGCGGTCAAGGCCATCAACTTCTGGGATCCGGCGGACGCCGGCTACCTGATCCAGAAGATCGCCGTCATGCTGTTGGACGGCCAGAAGGTGACCGAGGGCATGGACCTCGGCATCGACGGCTATCACCACGTCACGATCGACGGCAAGGTGATCTACGGCCAGGCCTGGGTCGACGTCACCAAGGACAACGCGAGCAAGTATCCGTTCTGAGTCGCCGACGGGGAGGGTGAAACCCACCCTCCCCACTGCCGGCCCCCGCCCGTACTTCCGTCCGCTCCACCGTCCGCAGGAACCGGCATGACACCGCAAACCGAGGTCTGCCTCGAAGGCATCAGCAAGTCCTTTGCCGGGGTGCGGGCGCTCGACAACGTCAGCCTGACCATCGGCAAGGGGGAAATCGTCTGCCTCGCCGGCGAGAACGGTTCCGGCAAATCGACCCTGGTGAAGATCCTCGCCGGCGTGCTGCGGCCGGATTCCGGCAGCATCGAGATCGGCGGCCATCCCTACCCGCACCTGCATCCCATCGAGGCGGTGCGTGCCGGCATCCAGGTGATCTACCAGGACTTCTCGCTGTTCCCCAACCTGACGGTGGCCGAGAACATCGCCTTCAACGAGCAGCTCTCCAGCCGGCGCAAGTTCGTGCGTTGGCGCAAGGTGCGCGAGGTGGCGCGTGGCGCGCTCGCCAAGGTCGGCGTGAACGTCGACCTCGACGCCCGTGTCGAGGACCTCACGGTGGCCAACAAACAGGTGGTGGCAATCGCCCGCGCCCTGTTGCAGGACGCCAAACTGATCGCCATGGACGAGCCCACCAGCGCGCTGACCGAACACGAGGTGCATGCCCTGCTGGACATCATCCGTCGGCTCAAGCGCGACGGCATCTCCGTGCTGTTCATCAGCCACAAGCTGCGCGAGATCTTCGCCATTTGCGAGAAAATCGTGGTTCTGCGCAATGGCCGCAAAGTGGCTGACGGTCCTGCCAGAGAATTCGACCTCGCCTCGCTCTCGCTGCACATGCTCGGACGGCGGCTTGAGTCGCACGCGCGCAACCGCGGCCAGGAACACGGCGAGGAACTGTTGCGCCTCGATCGGCTCGGCCGCGGCCAGCAGTTCGCCGACGTGTCGTTCGCCTTGCATGCCGGCGAAGTGCTGGGCATCACTGGCCTGCTCGGCTCCGGCCGCACGGAACTGGCCAGTGCGCTGTTCGGCCTGACGCCGGCGGACCGCGGCCGCATTCTGCTGGGTGGCCAGCCGGTGCGCATCGGCTCGCCGCGCGAGGCCATTGCCCACGGGCTCGGCTACGTGCCCTCCGACCGGCTCACCGAGGGATTGTTCCTGCCGCAATCCATCGGCAACAACATCGCGGTCAGCAGCCTTGACGAACTGTCCAGCAACGGCGTGCTGGACAAGGCGCGGGTGCGCGGGCTGATCGACGAGTGGGTGCGCCAACTTCAGGTGCGCACGCCGAACGCGAATCTCCCGGTGCAGAGCCTGTCGGGCGGCAACCAACAGCGGGTCGTGCTGGCGCGCTGGCTGGCGCGGGCGCCGCGCGTGCTGATCCTGAATGGTCCCACCGTGGGCGTCGATGTCGGCTCGAAAGCCGAGATCCATGACATCATCGCGCGGCTGGCCAACGCCGGCATGGGCATCATCGTCATCTCGGACGACCTTCCCGAAATCCTCGCCGCCTGCGACCGCATCCTGGTGATGCAGGCCGGTCGCGTGGTCGAGGAAGTCGCCGGCGACACGGTTGACGAGGACCACCTGGCCGCCCGGCTGGCGGGCTGAGAGGGCACCATGACAAGACTGTTCGCCCGCAACGAAACCCTGGTCACGCTGATCCTGATCGCCTTCTGCGTCGTCACGTCGCTGATCGACCCGAACTTCCTTTCGCTGCCTACCTTGTTCGACCTGCTGCGCAACGGCACGGTGATGTCCATCTTCGCCCTGGGCGTGCTGCTGGTGCTGGCGTCCGGCGGCATCGACCTTTCGTTCACCGCCATCGCCGCCTTCGCCATGTATGTGGCGACCAAGGCGATGATGATGCTGGGCCTGGGCGATTCGATGATGTTCGCCATCCTGTTCGCCGGCGCCATCGGCCTGCTGCTCGGTCTGATCAACGCCTTTTTCATCGGTACCCTGAAGCTGCCCACCATGATCGTCACGCTCGGCACGATGAATGCGTTCCAGGGTTTTCTGCTGACCTTCGTGGGAACCACGCTGATCACGCAAGTGCCGCTCGGCATGCGCAGCTTCTCGCGCACCATGCTGGTGCGGCTGGAGACGCCCGACGGCACGATCGTCTCGCTGCCAGTGGCGTTCCTCATTCTTGTGGTGCTGGCGACGGTGACTGGGCTGCTGCTCAACCGCACCACCCTCGGTCGCAGCATCTACGCCCTCGGCGGCGCGCCGGAATCCGCCGAGCGGGTCGGCGTGCGCGTTGTTGCCGTGCAGTATTTCGTCTACGCCTATGTGGGTGCGCTGTCCGGCGTCGCGGGCATTGTCCACGGCGCCATGGCGCGCGTCGCCAACCCGTTCGACCTGGTCGGCCTGGAGTTGTCGGTGATCGCGGCGGTGGTGCTGGGCGGGGCACGGCTGTCCGGCGGCCATGGCACGCTGTTCGGCACGCTGCTCGGCGTGGCCCTGATCGTGGTGATCAACAACAGCCTGATCACCCTTGGCATTCCCTCCACTTGGCAGAACGTGCTGACCGGCCTGCTGATCCTGGTCGGCACCGGCCTGCCCGCCTTCCGCGCCAAGCTGGCGACCCAGCGAGCCGGCTGAAGAGGTCCGACCCATGGACAAGCAAATCGGCCCCAGGACGATCGCCGCGACGCGCCGGTCGGGGCCCATCCGCGGCTTCGCGGGCGCGCTGGCCACCACCGACATAGGGCGGCTATTCCTGATCACCGTTCTGGTGTTCGTGGTGATGAGCGTGCTCCAGCCGGCGTTGTTCCCGACGCGCGAGAACCTCAGCTCGATGGCCTTCCAGTTCCCCGAGTTCGGGTTGCTGTCGTTGGGCATGATGCTGACGATGCTCACCGGCGGCATCGACTTGTCGATCATCGGGGTGGCGGACTTGTCCGCCATCCTTGCCGTCATGGTGATGCACCGGCTTGCTCCCGATGCGCAGGCCGCCGGACCGGGAGTGTTCGTGGCGATCGCCGCGGGCATCGGGGTCGGGCTGGCGGCGGCGGCGGTGGGCGGTCTGGTCAACGGCATTGTCATCGCGGGCATGGACATCCCGCCCATCCTGGCTACCCTCGGCACCGGGCTGATCTTCACCGGCATCGCCAAGGTGCTGACCGGCGGCGCGGCCCTGCTCGGCTTTCCCGAGATGGCGAGCGTCATCGGCAACGGCGCGATCCCCTACTTCGGCATTCCGGTGCCGTTGCTGATCTTCGTCGTGGCGGCGGCGATCGTGGCCTTCGTGCTGAACCGCTCGGCGTTCGGGCTGCGGGTCTATCTGCTGGGCACCAACCCGCTGGCGGCGCGCTTCGCCGGCATCGACAATTTCCGCGTGACCGTGCGCGTCTACGTCGTCAGCGCGCTGCTGGCCGCGGTCGCCGGCCTGATCATCGCCATCCGCGCCAACTCGGCAAAGGCGGACTACGGGAGTTCCTACCTGCTGCTCGCTGTGCTGATCAGCGTGCTGGGAGGCACCAACCCGTACGGCGGCTTCGGCAAGGTCAGCGGACTGGTTTTGGCGGTATTGTCGCTGCAGTTCCTGTCCAGCGGCCTCAACATGCTGCAGGTCAGCAATTTCGCGGTCAGCATGACCTGGGGGACGCTGCTGCTGCTGGTCATGGTCATCAACGCAGGGCGCATCCGCCGCGCCTGATTGCCTCAGGCGACGGCCCTGGCGCCGCCGCCCGCCCCGATCGCTTCAGCCGTCGATCACCGTATCCTCCGCGTGCGCCCCCAGCGCCCCCGAAAGCCGCCGCGTAATTTGCACCATCAGTTCCGGCGTATCCCGCTCGAACCCATACACGAACAGCGGGAAATTCAGCGGCGCCTGTACCGCCCAGATGGCGTCATGCTGGTCTGGCGGCAGAATCCGCGCCGGGTCGCCCACCGCCACCCAACCGATCGGCAGCGTCGCCCCCGGCTCCAGCCGCGTGCGCAAATGCACCGTCGCTCCGACGCGCACCTCCGCCCCGCGCCCGAGCCAGGCGCCATGGAACACCGCAGCACCCGTGGCGACGAACACCTCCGCCTCCAGCGTCGCGCCGGTCACGTGCGCGTTCGGGCCGATCAGGCAGTTGTCGCCGATGCTGCACGGCTGACACGGCCCAGCGCGCACCACCGCGTTCTCCATGATGATGCACTCCCGGCCGACGCGCAGCACGCCGCCGGCCTCGCCGACCAGCCGCGCGCCGTGCAGCACGCGCGTGCCGGCGCCGACGGTGACGTCGCCGCACACCGTGGCGTCCGGCGCCACCCAGGCCGCGGGATCGATCCGCGGCGATTTTCCGGCGTGGGCGATGAGCATGGCCGCACCTCCTGGTCGCGCCGAGAGTGGTGCCGGCGCTCCGGGTCTGCCAGCGATTTCGCAAATGCAGCAGGTTGCGGGTTGAACCCGCCCGCCGCTTCCGCCATGCTTGGCTGGTCTGGTTTATCCCGTGCGGGAGAGAGCAGGCGAGCCTGCCGCCGAAGGCGCAACCGACCCCCGGAAACGCTCAGGTACCCAGGACCGCCACGGGAGACAGATCTCTGGAAAGCCGGCCGCCGCGCCTTGGCGACCGCACCGACGGAGTAAAGGCGCAACGCCGGCGCCCTAATCTCTCAGGTTCCGCGACAGAGGGGGGTCGGTCTTCCATCGGATCGCGTTCGATGGAGCGACCGACCCGCCGGCATGGTGCCGGCGGGCCAGCAAGCGGAGCCGCCAATGACCGCCGAAATCGTGCCTGCCGGGGACGCACAGGCTCCCCCGAAATCACTCCCCCTGGACGCGCTGCATCGCGAACTCGGCGCGCGCCTGGTGCCGTTCGCCGGCTGGTCCATGCCGGTGCAGTACCCCGCCGGCATTATCGCCGAGCACACGCACTGCCGCACGCAGGCGGCGCTGTTCGACGTGTCGCACATGGGCCAGGCCAGCCTGCTCGGCGAAGGCGCCGCCGCCGCGCTGGAACGGCTGACGCCGGCCGACGTCGCCGGGCTGCGCCCGGGCCGGCAACGCTACGGCCTGCTCACCAACGACGCGGGCGGGCTGCTCGACGACTTCATGTTCGCGAACCTCGGCGAGCGGCTGTTCCTGGTGGTCAACGCCAGCCGTGCCGCGCATGACCTCGGCCACATCGCCGCCCACCTGCCCGCCGGCGTGCGCCTGCAACCGCACCCGGAGCGTGCCCTGCTGGCGTTGCAGGGACCAGCGGCGGCAACCGTGCTGGCCCGGCTTTCGCCCGACGCCGCCGCGCTGTGCTTCATGGGCATCGGCGCCTTCATCCTGGCCGGCATCGAGGCCATCGTTTCGCGCTCCGGCTACACCGGCGAGGACGGGTTCGAGATCTCCATCCCCGCCGAGGGCGCCGAGACGCTGGCCCGCCGGCTGCTGGAGCAGCCCGAGGTGGCGCCCGCCGGGCTCGGCGCCCGCGACAGCCTGCGGCTGGAAGCCGGATTGCCGCTCTACGGCAACGACATCGACGAAACCACCTCGCCGGTGGAGGCCGGGCTCGCCTGGAGCATCGGCAAGCGCCGCCGCGTCGAGTGGAGCTTCCCCGGCGGCGCGGTGATCCGCGACCAGCTTGAGCACGGCGTGGTGCGTTCCCGCGTCGGCCTGCGTCCGGAAGGCCGCGCCCCGGTGCGCGCCCATACCGCCATCGTCGCGGTGGACGGCACCGCCGCCGGCACCGTCACCTCCGGCGGCTTCTCGCCGACGCTCGGCGTGCCGGTCGCCATGGGCACTCTGCGCCACGACCTGATCGCCGAGGGCACCACCGTGCAGGTGCTGCTGCGCGGCAAGCTGGTCGCCGCCCGCGTCGCGCCGCTGCCCTTCGTTCCCCACCGTTACGCCCGCTGAAACAGAGGTTGCCATGGTCGAAACCCGCTACACCAAGGAACATGAATGGGTGCGCCTGCAGGAAGGCGTCGCCGTCGTCGGCATCACCGACCACGCCCAGCAGGCGCTCGGCGATATCGTCTTCGTCGAACTGCCCGAGCCCGGCCGCACGATCGGCGCCGGCGAGGCGTGCGCCGTGGTCGAGAGCGTGAAGGCCGCCTCCGACGTGTACGCGCCGATCGCCGGGCACGTGACGGAGATCAACCCGGCGCTGGCCGACGATCCCGCGCTGGTGAACCGCG
>Ga0224531_1001551_pt1 | contig 10042 bp, 14 predicted proteins | sample CBST100metaG_FD_179876 | JGI IMG/M metagenome (GOLD analysis project Ga0224531, IMG submission 179876) | Peat soil microbial communities from Stordalen Mire, Sweden - C.B.S.T100 | ecosystem: Environmental > Terrestrial > Soil > Wetlands > Peat | place: Sweden: Norrbotten County, Stordalen Mire... | reverse complement strand
GGAATTATCTTTCTGATTTCCGGTTCGCCAGTCGATTGAATCACGCCTTGGAGGATGCGATGACGAACAAAATCAAAAGACCGGACTACGACAGCGACTTCGATTCTCCAGAGGAGATCGAAGTCGTGAACGAACGGGAGCGAATGGAAAGGCGCGCCAAAAATGCACCCCCGAAGCTCGGCCTGAACTTCACCGAAGCCGTGGGCAAGGTCGTTGCCTTCGTCAATGTGATCAATGATCCGCCGGAATGGCAGGCTCTGGAGATCCGATTCACTGACGGCACATTGCTCCATTTCGAGTTCTTGACCACGCAAGTCCAGATCAAGCCGAAATATATGGAAGCGAGACGCGGAGACCTGGAGCTGATCCGCAATTATGGCGTATTGCCAATTGATGACCAGCAGCAAGAGGATTAAGGGGCGATTTCACAGTGAGTCGCTAGGCACAGAGGCGGCGATCATGGGCCGCGACGCCTGTGAACATATTTTGGGGGCTTCGCTTCGCCTATGTCGTCTTCGGAGTCACTTGAATCTGCAAGCATCATTCCGTCAATACGCCCGGAGTTGCCTTCTCGCCGTGCTCGTTTTGGAGATAGACACCATCCCTAAGCCTCACGGCTTAGGGATGGCTTCACCGACGGCCAGCCTCGAACAAAACTCGATTGACTTCGAATCATGTTCGAGGCTAATCGAGGACCGTTCGATTTGCATTCGCATTTTGATCTATCTCCGGTCACATGCCACGGGCACTCCCGCAAGGTGAAGACTGCCGAGCGCTTCTAATCCGAGTGGACACTGATCTCGCCGCCTACGCGCAACGCTCCGATGAGATGCAGGAGGTGCTAAAATTGCCGCAAACATCAGGAGATCGCGAGAATGGTCTGTTGTGAATGTGGCAAGGAATCAGCGGATGAGTTCAGCTTTTGCCCGCACTGTGGCAAGGCCTTCGCCGCGAGCTTGCCAGCAACTGACCCGCCAGGATCGTCAGCGTTCCTGAATCCTCTCCCAGAGGTCGAAGATAAGAACTCCTCTGTCGCTCCGAGCAATGGATCGGACAAAATCGGCACCTATGTTCTTGGGACATTTGCTGCAATCTCTATACTTATATTCCTCATAAAGGGAATTGTCCCGATCTACCTTGGAGAGGCCGCCATCTGGGTCGCCTGTGCTTGGTATTGGCATCGCAAGAAGACGCATAGCGATTTTGCCAAGGCCATTGTCATTGTCATCGCTGTTTTGGTTGCCGTCGGCGAGGTCACCCAAATCGCCTCTCAATTCAGGTCGGATTCTAAGAGGACGGTTGCGAACGTCCCAAATCTATTTGACCAAGGTATTACCAGCCAATCCAACGGCACGGAACCCAGTCAGGCAGTCAGGACCTCCGGAGCATCGGCTGCTTCGCATGTTGCCGAGATCGAACAACAGGCGGTAGCACTCTTTAATCAGAAGCAATACAAGGAAGCGAGGCCACTTTTCGAGCAGGCTTGCAACGGAACCGACGAAAACGGATTCAAATTCGCTGGTTTCGACGGCGACATGAAAGCCTGCAACTATCTGGGCTATTTCTATGCCCAAGGTTTCGGCGGCCCGCGCAACTTGGCGAAAGCACATGCAATTTACGAAAAAGCTTGCAACGGAGGCAATTTGTCCAGTTGTGCCAGCCTGGGCTCACTGTACCAAGACGCCGGAGATTACAACAATGCGCAAATATACTTTCAGAAAGCCTGCGACGGTGGAGTGAATGAAGCCTGCAATTTGCTGCGCGGCGTGCGTTAGCGCGTTGACCGAAAACCGTTGGCTCACGCGCAGACGTAATCGCACGCTGAATTAGGTTTTTCGCTAGGTCAGATGCAGCTGAATTGGAACGGAGCGCATGATGTTCCACATGATCGGAGTCGACCATCGAGTTCAAGAATGCAGAAGGAACAAGATTACGGCCGATAATCTTACATTTGCGAACTGTCTGAAAGAAGCGATCAGGACACTTCGACCAACACTAGTGGCAGAAGAGCACAGCGTCGAAGCACTTCGAGGCGCGATTTCAATTGCCTGTGCCATCGCGTGCAGTTCTGGAGTTCAGCACGCCTTTTGCGACCCGCCTACGGAGTGGAGAAATAAACACTACAGGAATGAGGAGCTTTTGAAAACGAAAGTGCGTGACGCATACAGTTCGAAAGCCTTGTCGTGTTACGACGTTAAAGTGAGGGCAAAAGCGATTGAAATTGCAAGAGAATTCAGGAAGCGCGAGGAATATTGGCTAGACTCCATCAGGACCAAAGATATCAGTACGACTGTCTTCGTTTGCGGCGATGCCCATGTTTGTAGCTTTCGGAAGCTACTCATGGAGCGAGGTATATCTTGCGAAGTGCACGCTCGGGGAATCGGGATGGATGCAGCGTCGGAGACGCTCATTTCGGACGCAAGAGATTACCTAAGGGATAACCCGGACACCGATGTCGCCTAGACACCGACGAGCGCGAGAGGGTCAGGAGGCTCAGTTCGTGATCTGAATATAAAACGGCGAGATATGGCTTATGCGAAACGAAAGGGAGGAAGGCGCTGTGCAGAAAAGACGGATTAAGGCTGTCATGCTTATTACTATGGCCTTCACTGCATTGCACACAGTTCTGTCGCAGGATGCGGGGCCAATTTTGCATCCGAGGACGCCCGCGCCAGCGACACTGCTTGTGGTGTGCGATTTGACTTGCAACTGGAAACTGGATGGCGAAGCAAAGGGGAGCATCGAGGCAGCAGGTTCGGCTAAGGCTAAGGTCCAATTTGGGGAACACATAGTGGTTGCCATAACGGAAGACGGATTAGACCAGGCGCAGCAGATCATTAAGGTTCACGAGAAGGGGCAAACGGCCGTCAGCATCGAACTTGAGCCGGTACGGGAGGCACGACTCAAAACAGAGCAGGAAGCAAAGGAAAAGGCCAAACGCGCGCAACAGGAAACGGAGCGCGCCGAGCGGGAGAAGGCTGCGCGCGACCAGCAAGAGAGAGACCGACAAGCAGCGGAGCGCGCCGCGCAGGAAGAACTTAATCGGCTGATCTGGATTGACCCCGCGACCGGGCTGATGTGGACAAAGAAGGATAACGGCAGTGATCTAAATGCGCAAGAGGCTTTAAACTACTGCCGCAACCTGCGGTTGGCTGGACACTCTGACTGGCAGTTGCCGACAATCGATCAATTGGCAACTATTTCGGACCCGGCTGTCACCGGATCAGGTTGGGGTCAACACATAAAGGGGAACCTACAGATTTCCGGATTCGAGTGGGGAACCAGCATTAAGAAGGCGCGATTAGTGCCGTGGACCTTCAATTTCTATGATGGGAGTCGGCTTGAAGGAGTACTCGGCGAAAGGCAAGATCGGGCACTTTGCGTGCGACGTTCCGGACAATGATGCGAGCTTTTAGCTTGCAATTCACATGCAAGAGCGCGCGTCAACGATGGGGTATCCTGCGTCTGCTAAGGAATACTCGCATTTTTCATTTAGCTAGCAAACGTAGGAGGCTTCCACTATGGATACGTTCCTTTGCAAACCAGAGGTTTTCTGGGTTGGCGTGCAAGCGCTGACAGCCGTGGCCGCACTGGCCATAGCTATCCTTGGATTGATCGGCCTCGTTTTCTACACGATCTACACACGCAACATGATGAAAATCAGCGAGAAGGGATGGCAACTCAATCTGCTGCCATCCCTGGTTATAGAAGTGGGTTTATCACAGTCTGGAGTCCACGAGGTGACCATTACGAATGTCGGGGTCGGTCCATGCCTCAATCTCAGACTTTGGGTGCAGCCGGTGACTCAAAAATTCGAGTTGAACGGTGACGTGTTGGTACGTGAACCAAATGTACCAGAGGCATTTCTCGGCTCCTTGTTAAGCCAAAGCACACGCCAAATCGCGGATAATAACTCCTCCGATAAAAAGCGACTTCTGTATGTTGTCGAGGCGGACGACCTTGCCGGTGGAAGTCAGCAAATTCAGCTCCTTGTTGAGCCGAACTCCGGAGAACGCCACACTCTGCAAGTGCGCAAGCTGAGCACCGATTTGCCGATCAACTGGGACGCGAGCTTTACACAGAAGGTACTCTGGCTGTTTAGACGCTCTCCAAAGGAGATGAGGAGAACATGAGGAGGCCCGTCTGCGGAGCAAAGTGTTGAAATACGTAAACCTCTCAAACATGAAGCACCTGACAGAAGGGCTCACTTTCAACTTGGAGCGATGCGCAGAAGTTCTCGATTCTATACTCGTGGGGCTAAACGAGAAGACTCGGATGTCAGATTACGTCGTTTCCTGGAATGAGATGAGCCCATCCAACCGCGCGCCACTCGCGTTTCGAGATCGAGGCAGAATCATCGTGGAAATATGTCAGTCGCTCACGAAGCGTGGGCCGCTCTTTACCTCCACGGTTCTCGAAGCCAAGAAAGAGAAAGAAACAGCGCCGGTCGTATTTTTTAAGATGCACTCGCCCACGCTCGACATCCCAATGCGCGTGGAGATTCCGTTGCGTGCTCTCATCAAAGGTGGCCAGAGCCTCGAAGGAACATATTCTGTTTACCTGCACGCGCTCATCTGTAACGATGGGCGGGAGTTCGTCTACTACGGAATAACCAAAAGAGGCTGGAATAAACGCTTCACCGAGCATGTGAAATCGGCACTCGCAGACGATTCTCGCCGGTTATTTCCCTCCAAAATGAAGGAGCTAATATCCGCGCGTGTGGAGCATGTCCAAAGAGAATGTCAGACAGGGCCAATGTTGACTGCTTTCGTCAGTTCAATTTGCGCAGTCGGCCTAAATGAGGATTCGGCGATGGACGCCGAGGAATACCTCGTGGACAAATACAGCTTGTCGTCCAAACACCCGAACGGCCTGAACATGATCCCAGGTGGCCGTGAGGGCATCAAGGTATTGCGAAAACTATCACCTGTCGGCGGAACATCTTTGACCGAAAGTGATGATCGTGAAGCGCTGCTCGATGAGTATTTGAAGACTCACCCACATGTTGGAAGGCCGAACCCAGGAGTCGCCGAAAGTTGGAATGATCCGGCGTACGCTGAGGCCGTCATCTGTGGCCGCGAGAATCGGTTAAGCGCGGAACAAGTTCGCGAAATCCGGTATCTTGCGGCAATGGGAAACGGCATCGACCGAATCAGAGAGCTGATCGGCACATTGGACGACGGCCAAGTCTCGCGCGTCTTGTCTGGTCGCACATATACTCGGATCTCATAGAGAAGACTCAGCACGATCCTGCTGTGAATAGTTTCTATTGAGTATTCCAGGACGCGGGGGTGACCGAAGCGGAGCACACGCAATCTAAGTTCGTCACGATTGCTTTCACTTCCAGTGTGCGAGGTTCTGCCAATTGGCTGGGAATTGCATGGCTCGAAGATTGACCGTTGGATGAGCGTTGAAAAGAGCCTTGAGTCGCTCACCCCATGGGGAATCAGGAGCAATGTCGGCGAGCAGTGTTTGGATGATCAGCGCGATCACGTAGAAGCGGTCGTTGCCAATGCCGCTTGCCTTCCACGCCACAGGCAATTCCGGCTTAACGGCGAGTTCTCGATTCCACAACCGGCTGTGATGCGCGCAGACGTTGCGAACCGCCGTCAAAGCATGGAGCCAGCTCACAAAGACGGGTTGCGGTTGATTGAATTCGCGGGCAATTTTCTTCCGCAGGCTGGTCCTCAAGTGTTCATACATCTTCGAGAGAGCGCCGAAGCTGATCAGCTCAGTCGCCATCCACACGGGCAAGTCCGTTTCAAAGGTGTACTTGGTCCGATAGTGGCCGATGAAGACCTCGGTCGATCTTCCCTCTTCGCGCCGGAGAATTTTCATGAAGTCGGCATGATTGAATGCCGCCGCAAAATTGGCGCGGTCCGCATAACCGAAAACGCCCAGGTCTTTTCCTATTTCGTAAGTAATGACGGCGCGGACGCTGATCTCAATCCTGTCCAGAGCTTCGCGTACGAGCCGCCGCAGATCGGCATCGAATCGATAGAGATCAATAATTTGTTCGAAGGTTGTTCCCGGACGAAAGTTGCCAGTGGCGGGGTCTTTGAAGGGTATGAAATACGCGCTCAGGCGGTAATAGCCGATTCGCTTCAGCCAAAACAGCGTATTCGCCCTGTCTGCGCAAGCGAGACCGCGACGGATCAGTAAATCGAGTTGATCTTCGTAAGGAAGATGGGGCTTGTTGTATTTCATAGGAAAAAGAAAAACCCGCCGATTTGAGCTTCACCTGTTTCCAGGGAGAGGCTTGGCGGGTATGTCATCACTATAGTGACGGCATTCCCGCCAGTTGTCAAGTGTGTTTTGTCCTCGCGGTCAGCCTGATCGGAAAGCGTTTGAATGCCTGCAAAGCCATTCATTTCCTTTCAGATAGCTGCCCGTCATCGTCACTACCCGATCCTACCGCCCCTGCCCGGCGTCAGGCTTAGCGTCGTGCTGGAAATGATGCGGTTTCTGTGAGTTGCCGCCCGAATTGCCGCCTTTGTCAGGTTGCAGCGCTGGAGCAGGTTGCACATTGGTCGGCGTCGGCGCTGTGGCTGCCTCGGAAGGCGAATCCCGGCGACCCTGAATTTCCATTCCGCAGAACATGCCGACAAGAAGGGTTGCGCCGCACGCAAGAGGAATCCAGATGCTCAGCAAATCGCCTCTCAACTCGCGCAGGAGCGCGTCAACCGTCTTGGCTCTGCTTTCCAAGGAATAGGTCAATCGGTTGTTGGCAGACTCGACTTGAGCGACGACCCCGCCATGTGAGTCCGACAAAGTATGCAAAACCGCGGAGAGTTCCTTTTGGGCAGCCGTCAGGGCGGTGCCGGTTGTTTGCAGACCTTTGACCGTAGCCGTTATGCCCGATTGAAGAAAGTGCTGTCGTAGACTTTCGCCCAGGAGTTTTGCAATTTGCTGTGGATCAAGACCGGCTTTAACTTCGCTGGGCAGAGCAGAAATCCGCGCCTCCAATTCGTGAACATAGCCGAGCATTTTCTGTTGCGCTTCATCCGAAAACTGCCGATGCAGATCAAGCATTTCATGAAAGCGTTCGCGCTCATCGGCAATATCCTTTGGCGTGTAGCGGGTAATCAGAGCCAGGACTCCCATCGCTTCGAGAATGCGCAGCATCTCATCGTCCGGGCTAAGCGTCCGAGTGTGCGCGAGCACGCGATAATACTCGGCCTGCAACTCTTCGGGAACAAGGCGGGCGAGAGAGTCGAAAAGCGTCGGCTCTCCCGTCGTAACAACTGCGAGTTGGGAAGTGATCGGAGCCGTACTCATGGCAGGAACACCTGTCTTGCACGGTCGAATTCGGAGAAGAGCCGCCGCCGGTAACTCTGCGCACGCATGACAAGGGACGCCCGTTTCAGTTCGTCAATATTGGCCTTGCGGTCTGCTACCTGTCCCAGTTGGATTCCGTGTTGCCGGACTGGATTTTCAAGTTCAGCTAGCCGGAATTCCATCTGCAAGATTTCTGGTGTAAAGGCATCACGGAAACGACTCGCCTGTTCGGTGGACCTCCAGTATGTGAAATCCGCGAGGGCGCTGGTCGCGTTTTCAACGACGACGTATTCGACGCGATCCTGTAACCGGCTGGCCCAGGCTAGTACACTTTCGACGCTGGCCGGGTCCGGTGTGACCACACCGACCGCCGTGAAGCGGACGCCCAGCGCGGCAACGTCCTCGTACATCGACTCGAACCAATCAGCGGCCACCTGTCCGGCACCCGCCCCCATGTCGGCGAGGATGATTGGTGTACCGCTGTCGAGGTAATCGACAAAAGCATCGAGCCCCGCAGGTGTGTGAATGTTGACCTTCGTCACAGTGCCATTGAAGAAGTGCTTCAGCGAGCCGCGCGCCTTGTTCTCTGTATCGAGATCGAGCAGCGTGACCGGAATTTCATTGGTGGCGAACCACTCGGCCAGGGCAACCATGACGCCGGTTTTGCCGACTCCGCCCTTGCCGCCCATGGTAAAAACAACGCGCTTTGAATACATCGTCATTGCTCACCTCCGTTGCTTGTCAAGGTCAAAGGTTCGTTCTCACGGAAAACAAAGCGGGCAGGCTTCGCAGCCCGCGCCACTGGCTTTGTTTTGAAGGCGCTAACGCGGTCAAGCACCGGCGACTCTGCTGTAGCAATCTGGACTGGCGGCAGTTCGAATTGTGTACGCTTGCGATGCTTGGCGCGAACCTTCACGAAGGAATGCAGCGTGCTTGGCGCAACGTACAGGCCAAGGCGCTCCTGAAACAGGTGGGCAACCTCACGGTACGTCCGCCCCTTGCGCCGTAGCTCGCGGATCAACTCGCGGTGGGGTTCAAGTTTCGAGCGGTATGGTTTTTCAGGGAGAGATTCGAGAATTGTTCGAAGGTCTGGTTCCATTGGATTGGCTCCTGAACACTTCGCGAATCATGGTCCGATAACAGTCCGATAACCCGCTCCAACTGTGCCTGAAAGTGCCTTACTGCGCTATCCATGCCGTCTAGTATCAATAAGTTACGAGACGGATGACCACTTTCACGGCGATAACATGGGTTCAAATCCCATCGGGGACGCCAACAAAACAAATGACTTACATTAAATCTGCCTATAGAGCTACTTTTCTGGTGACTCTGTGGTGACTAAATGACGTTCACTGGCATCGAAAGTCTGTGTACCACCGAAGGATAGATTTCGAGAATTGCCGGATTTGGAACATCACCTAGATTGAACCGATACGTCTTATTAAAAGAGCTTTGACAGCCGATGTATACTCTGGGGACAAGGCAGAATCACATGGCAAACGAAATGCACACCACGCTACCGATTGAATACCAGTTGAAGTATGGGACTGCCCGTGGGAATGCTGACCTGTCGGATTTCGTGAATCAGACCCCGAGCCTGAGCTTCGTCCGCATTGAGAGTGGCCTCACTCATGAAGTAGCGCTCAGCGTCCGTCTCAGTGAGGCTCGCTCGGTGTAGATTGCCTTGATTCTCTCTTGGTCAGCCCGGATGGACGCTAATCTCTCTACAAGGTTTTTCTCGAAAAACTGAGCCACCCCGGTGGTTCCGAACGCTACACCGTGCAGCATAAATGTACTTTGTGGGCAAGAATAGCGCAGTTCTCCAGCCAAGAAGACCACCGATCCGATAGAGTCAACATTCCCAATGTTGTGCGTAGTTAGCTTGATTGGGAGCCCTCGCAGGAAATTGTAGATTGTAATTCCGTGAGAAACGGACCCACCAGGAGTTGAAAGCAGCAAGTTTATGTCTGTGAACCCGTCGCTCACCAATTTGGCAATTGTGCCTAAAAGTATTTCGGTAGTGCTGGGGTTAATTTCCGCAGAAAACGAGACAAATGCTGGCGTCTTTGACTGCTGTTCAAGCGGGAGTTGTACTGCTTGCTGTGTGCTCATGGTTGCACAAAATCATATAGCCTTTACCTTAGGTTTCAAAAATGGCCCGCAACCAGCTTCGCTGAAACCAAGCAAGAGGCTTTCACTTCAAATCTGATTTCAATCATGATGATTGAGCGGTGGTAAAGCCACCATCCCGCCCATGATTTCGTCCAGCTTTCCCACGGCTCCGGCCATGTAATCCGGGGACAGGTGCGCGTAGCGTTGCGTCATGCGTGGCGTCTTGTGGCCGAGAATCTTGCCCACGGTGTAGAGGTCTACGCCTTCCATCACCAGCCAGCTTGCCGCCGTATGGCGCAAGGTGTGAAAGCTGGCGTCCGGGATGCCCATCCGCTTGAATACTCCTGGTAGGTGATCGCGTATCGACGAAGAATCCAAAGAATAGGTGGACACGTTTGAAGATGTGCACCACCTTTCTTTAGTCCTGTAAACTCGCCATGTGGCAACTCTTTCCTGGGTCGCAGTATTGAATACTTAGTAACTAGTACCGGATCGGCCACGTTGGGGCACAATCCCTGATGCTGGCGGTCGGGTCGAGGACTGGCGCGGTGTCCCGTAGGTCTGGCCTAGCCGTTTCTCCCTGTTTCCTTTGGGAGTGCCTCAGTAGCTACACCGTGAATCCGTTTCCAGCCCCCGCCACATCGCACCCAGC
>Ga0224531_1001549_pt1 | contig 10052 bp, 4 predicted proteins | sample CBST100metaG_FD_179876 | JGI IMG/M metagenome (GOLD analysis project Ga0224531, IMG submission 179876) | Peat soil microbial communities from Stordalen Mire, Sweden - C.B.S.T100 | ecosystem: Environmental > Terrestrial > Soil > Wetlands > Peat | place: Sweden: Norrbotten County, Stordalen Mire... | reverse complement strand
GCCGCCGTTCCTTCTTGCTCAACGCAACATGCACTCGATGGTAGACAGACATGCTTCCAATCTGCGGCCTGTTGCCCTCATAGACAAGTACACAATAAGATTCATCTCCATCCGGTCAGAGACCTAGGGTGGCGGATCAGAATTAGTTTAAAAATGCGATCTGAATCGACTGCCGCGCCTCATATCCCGGCCATTACTCGCCTTTGGTAGCTGCTGCGTGCTTGGAGTCGCCCGGGCTATCTGATCGTTTTGTCGTTGGTGCGGGAGGCGCACCGAGTTGGAAGCTGGGGCGGCTCAGCTTGTTGACTTCGTTGGAAAACTCTTTGATTTCGATGTATTGGTTTTTGTCCACGTTGGCAAAATGCTGGCGGGTGTTGGTTGCAGGCCACCACACGTCGATCGCGACGATATGCGCCGCGTGCCCCAGCCCAATATGTTGCTCCAACGGATTGGAGCCAAAGGAACTGGTCTCTCCGCCCGTACGATAGATCGACCGCGGAGCTTGGCCATCGTCTGTTACGGTGACCTTGATCTGTGCTCCGACGCCGGAGCGATTGCTTTTAACTCCGGTCAGGTGGACATTGATCCAGTCGTTGTCATTGCCAGGGTTCTTGAACACTCGCAGCGTATGCGCATCGCTTGGCACAGCTCCGCCGACCTCCGCTACGATGGCCACGTTTCCGCTTCTGTCGAGATCAGCAAAGGAGATTGCATGTCCCTTGTGCAGTTCGCCGGTTCCGGAGGATGCAGTAATGTCGACAAATGATGTTCCATTCTTGTTGAGCAATAACGCATGTGGGATCAATGCGGTATACGATGGATTCCCGCTTCCAAGGTAGATACTGAGGAAGCCGTCGTTCTGAATGTCGCCAAAACCTGTTCCCATCGGCATGAATACCTTGTCGAGGCCGACCTTTTCAGTGACATCTTCAAATGTTCCATCGTGCTTGTTCCGGTAGAGCTTGAGCGTTTCGGCGTTGTGCGGCAGGCCCAGGTAGGTCTTCATCGACTCTGAGACAGAGACATGGTAGCTCGTAACAAAAAGATCCGGCCATCCGTCGTTGTCGTAGTCGAAAAAGAACGTCGAGAAGCTAATCAATGGATCCTGAACGCCTGCCTGTCGCGCTACATCTGTAAAGGTCATATTCCCATTGTTGTGATATAGAGTGTTGACTCCATACAGATTCGAGACATAGAAATCTACGTAGCCGTCCTGGTCGTAGTCGGCTGCCGTTACCCCTTTGGAAAAGGCAGCCTGATCAATGCCTGCCGCATGTGAGATGTCTTCAAATGTGCCATCGCCCTTGTTGTGAAATAGTTGGCTAGGAGAATTCTCATTGGCAATAAAGAGGTCAAGATATCCGTCGTTGTCGATGTCGACCCATACAGCGGAATTGGTTTGGGCAACATTATCGGCAAGTCCGCTCTCTTCCGTCACGTCTGTAAAGGTCCCGTCGCAATTGTTGCGCATGAGAGATCTCTTTTGCGGGTACTCCCATCCTCCACGCGGAATAAGTAAATCCATGCAGCCATCGTTGTTGTAGTCTGCTTGCATGATGTTAAGCGCGCCAAGCTGGTCGGCAAATCCGGCCTCAATTGACCGATCCGTAAAAGTTCCGTCCCCATTGTTATGGAAGTATTTGATCGGGTCGCAAACTTCCATGCTGGAGACAAATATGTCAAGCAACCCGTTGTTTTCGAAGTCGTCAATGGCAAGCCCGCCTGCTTCGCGCATCACATTCAAGCCCGCAGCTGGCGCGACATCGACAAATCGTCCGATGTCTTCCTTCGACTGGAAATCTCTTGCCGGAATGAGATATTGCTTCGGAACGCCAGCCGGATACTCGCCCAGGGTGGAATAGGCATAATTGAGTAGCCACTTTACCGCTATATCGTCAGGGGATTGCTTGAGATATTGAGTGAAGTATTGAATGGCAAGTTTTGAATTGTCCTTTTTCTCGTAACTCTCCGTGGGATTCGCCGGAGGAAACAGATCGAGATCGCCGGAGTTGCGATAGACTCCGTTCTCCATCTCTGCCCAATGCAGATAGGATGCCCCGATCATCTCTTCAATCTGAGGCAACTGATTGAGTGCGGTTGTCTGAGTGAGGCCGCCCATGCCACCGCCTCCACCTCCACCTTCGACTCCAGGAGACTGGCCGGGTGTTGCTGACTGGGCCATCTGGTAGGCAATCTTGAATTCCTTGATGGCCTCGTCAATATCTCCCTTGTAGGCATTCAGCTGCGCAAGGTATAGATGGACCAGCAGAATCTCGTCAGCACTGAAGTTTTCGACATGACCCGACTTTACAGCGTCAATACCCTTTGTCAAATACTTCTTGCCAGCATCGTAAGATTCAGTCCGCAGGTTGCAGCTTTGATGGAGGTCGCGAGCCCATCCTTCGGGCTTTGAATATCGAGCAAATAGTTGGTCGGCTTCTCCAAGGCCACCGACAACCGGCCCAAATCGAATCTTGCCGGTTGCCATCATCTCCTTGATGTGCTTTGGATTCAGGTCATGTGTAACTGGGGCCATAGGGAAGATCTTTAGAATCGCGAACCCAGAGGATACAGGAACAATGCCACTGAGTTGCCCCGTTGTATGCCCGGCCAAAGCATCGCGCAACTCGGGGCGAAGCTGCATAGGACTAAATTTCCCCATGTAGCCGCCGTCGCTCGATGTGGGATCGATTGACTTCTCCTTCGCCAGCACGCCAAAATCCCAGCCTGCATAGAGCTGCTGGAGCATGGCTTTGGCCTCAGCCTCGGTGGAAGTGACAATAATGCCAATCTCCACAGGCTGTGAAGCCGCATTCTGTTGGGCCAGACAGCGGGGGGCAATGCTCGGCAGAAGCACAGCTGCGGCGAGGATAAGTTTTCCAAAGAATGAATTGGTCGCGATTGCTGAGAGTTGCATGGGTTCCTCAAAGATAGATATAGAGCGGTTCGTGAGATCGTTGACAAAAGGGTGATGATAGGCGCATCGGATACGTCTGTCGTGGACCGAAAGCGCTAGTTTCAGGTCATCCTTGTGAAGGATGGAGCAACTCATCCTTAAGGGTGATGGAGATTTAGGGGAGGTTAGGCATAATAGCTGATTGGCGGCAGCTGCTGCCTGGGAGTTATTTGTGAAGCTGAGCCAGTTGCTGTGTGGCGTTGTTCTGGTGGCCTGCAGGATGCTGCCTGCACAGCACTCTGCCCCAATTCCGACACCGCTCGCAACGCTGTTGATCGAGGCGCAGTCAAGGAATAGTCAAGTGGCATTGGCTGAGGATGCATGGAAGCTTTCAACGCACGTAGCGGTTCAAGCGGCTGCGCGCCCGGATCCGCAGTTGACATTCCAGTCGTTTGGCGTTGGCAGTCCGAAACCGCTCGCAGGATTCAGCAATAGTGAGTTTTCCTATGTCAGCTTGGGCGCCTCGCAGGGGCTGCTCTATTCAGGGAAGCTCAGGCTGCGGGGCGAGGTTGCGAACCGGGAGATGGAGACGCAGAAGGCCAGCGTAGCCGTTGTGCGTTCTTCGGTGGCAGAGCAGGTCAAGCTGCTCTACCTGCAAATTGCCTATTCTACGGCTGCGATTGCATACCTCAATCGTTCGGATTCACTGCTGCAGACGGTGATTCAGGATGCACTTGCACATTACGCTCTCGGACAGGGCAGCCAGTCGGCGGTCATCAGAGCCCAGATGGAGCGAACAAAACTTCTTCGCGACGACACGATGCACAACCAAGAGCTTTGGCAGGCGCAGGCGCGTCTCAAGCAATTGTTGCATCGCCCCCAGGAGTCTCTCGATATCTATCCGGATCCGTTAACGCCAACTCCGTTCTCGATAGATCCTGAGGAACTGCAGAGTCAGTTGCGCTCCAGCAACCCAACTCTGCTAGTGGATGCCGATGCAGTGGAGAAGCAGAAGGCGCAGTTGGCGTCTTCAAGACGTGAAAGCAAGCCCGACTTCGATGTTGGCTATGCATTTCAACTTACGGGGGAAGGTTATCGGAATCGGTATTTGTTCTCGGTAGATATGCGCTTGCCGAATCATCGCCGGGTTGAGAGCGAAATTGCCAAGGTCACAGAGCAGGCAAATCGCGCCAGACATGAAATGGACTCGGATGTGCAGCAGAAGCTGGCCGAGTTTCAGGAACAATACATCGCGGTGACGAGCACCGCCGAACTTCTCAAGGAATATGAGGAAGGGCTGATACCGCAGGCAGAGGCGGTGTTTCATTCCGAGCAGTCCGCCTATCAATCCAATAAGCAGGAGCTCACCCCGGTGCTGACCGCTCTGTTGGACATCATCACACTGGAAAGCGACTACCAGCAGGCGCTTCTCAACCATGAGGCCGCACTGGTGCGTATCGAAACATTGACAGGGAGAGCAATACGATGAGCGTAGCAGTGCAAAAGAATATCCTTGCGGCTACATTGATATGGGCTACCGTGGTAACGGGCATGCTGATCTTCCTTCTGCGTCACACGGATGCGAGGTCGGCGATGGCCTTCATTGCTACTCCACCAATCGCCACAGCTCCCGCCGTTTCCGCCGCAGAGACTGCGACCATGGCATCCGAGCAGATGGATGTGCCCCTTGCTCCGGTGCAACTGACGACCGAGCAGATGCAAAACATCGGCATGACAACGGGTACGGCAGAGTACAAGGATATTAGCGACGATCTGCGCGCCAGTGGGAGCGTCGCGATCAATGACAGCCTCGTTTCCTATGTGCAAGTGCGCTTTTCTGGGTCCATCCGCAAGGTCTTTGCAGACGCCACCTATCAATACGTCCGAAAGGGGCAGCCGCTCTTCACGGTCTACAGTCCGGAACTGGTGGCAACGCAGCAGGAATACCTGCTTGCGAATGAGAACCAGCGGGCACTAAGTGGCAGTTCCATCCGCGACGTTGCCGCCGGGGCAAGGTCTCTTTCAACCGCGGCCGAACGCAGGCTTGCGCAGTGGGAGATTCCTGAGAGCGAGATTACGGCGCTGAAGCGCAGCGGCAAGGTGCTTGCAGACCTGACGATTGAGTCGCCGGTTTCTGGCTACATCACAGAGCGGAACGCTCTGCCGAATATGTATGCTGAACCCGGCACGCGGCTCTATACCATTGCCGATCTTTCGCGCGTGTGGGTCAATGCCCAGGTCTTTCAGTGCGATGTGGGGCGCCTCAAGCCAGGCGATCAGGCGATGATCACCGTGGATGCGTACCCCCAAAAGATATTCAGCGGACATGTTGAAGAAGTTCTCCCGCAGGTCGACGCAACAACGCGCACTGTGCCAGTGCGCCTCTCCATTGCCAACACGGGGTTGCTGCTGAAGCCGGGAATGTTCGTCAACGTTGACCTCAAGTCCGCAATGGGCCGTCGCCTCGTGGTTCCCGCCTCGTCGGTTCTCCAGACCGGCATGAAACAGGTCGTCTTTGTAAACAAGGGCGAGGGGAGAATCGAGCCGAGAGATATCGTTCTTGGCCCGCAGATCGGCAGCGACTTCGTGATCCTGAAAGGGCTTGAAGCACATGAAGCGATTGTGACGTCCGCCAACTTCCTCATCGATTCCGAGAGCCAAATGCAGGCTTCCGCTGGTACAAACATGCCGTCAACATCAGGCGCTGGCGTCAGCGCGGGAAGCACCCCAGGCCAATCGGTCCAGATAGCTTTCACAACCAATCCAGATCCACCGCAGAAAGGGTCGAATACGCTCCGCGTCAAGCTCGTCGACGGCAAGGGCTCCGTGGTCTCAGGCGCGAGCGTTTCCGTCGCATTCCACATGATGGCAATGCCGGAGATGGGGATGGCCGCGATGAATATGACCGCAACACTTGCCGAGAAAAGCAGCGGAATCTACGAGGGAAAAAACGAACTGCCTTGTGGTGGAACGTGGCAAGTGACGGTTCTGGTGAAGCAGCACAATCAACTCGTCGCAACAAAGAAGCTCAGCGTCAATGCAAAAGGCGGAATGTAGATGATCTCTCGGATCATCGAAATATGCGCGCGAAATCGATTCCTTGTATTTGCGATTGTTTCGATGCTGACACTGGCGGGTATCTGGTCTCTGAAGCATGCGCCTCTAGACGCCTTACCAGACATCTCCGACGTCCAGGTCATCGTTCACACAAGTTGGGCCGGCCAGCCGCCGGACCTCATCGAGGATCAGGTTACCTATCCCATCGTTACGAGCTTATTGGCAGCGCCCCATGTGAAGGCAGTGCGTGCGCAGACAATGCTCGGGGACTCTTACGTCTTTGTTGTTTTTGAGGATGGCACCGATCCGTATTGGGCGCGCTCACGCGTGGTTGAATACCTTCAGCAGATCAGCGGTCGCTTGCCAGAGGACGTGCATCCAGCGATTGGCCCGGATGCGACCGGCGCAGGCTGGGTCTTTGAATATGCCATCGTCGACAAGAGCGGCACGCACAGTCTTGCCGATTTGCGTAGCTTGCAGGATTGGCATCTTCGGTACGATCTCGAAACAGTTCAGGGCGTATCGGAGGTCGCGAGCATTGGCGGGTTCGTCCGCCAGTATCAGGTGCGGCTCGATCCAAATAAAATGCTCGCCTATGGTATTCCGCTATCCGTGGTGATCGATCGGGTAAAGGCGAGCACCAACGAGGTGGGTGGGCGCGTTCTCGATCTGAGTGGAGCGCAATACATGATCCGCGGCCTAGGGTATTTGCGTTCGACGAATGACCTGGAAAACGTTGCCGTCGGCAGCAAAAACGGCGCCCCAGTACTGTTGCGCGATCTGGGCAGCGTCGGACTCGGCCCCGATATTCGTGAAGGTGTTGCGGAGTGGAATGGGGAAGGCGAGACGGTTGGCGGCATTGTCGTGATGCGTCAAGGCATGAATGCGCTGAAGGTGATTGAGGGCGTGAAACGGAAGTTTCGCGAGATCGCGGCGTCTCTTCCGCCAGGTGTCGAGATCGTCTCTGGATACGACCGCTCAGGTCTCATCAAAGACTCAATCGCCATCCTTCAGCGGGACCTGCTTGAAGAAGCGGTCATCGTGAGTGGGGTGATTCTCATTTTTCTCTTCCACTTCCGTTCTGCCCTGATCGTGATTATTGCTTTGCCCATCGCGGTTCTGATCTCCTTCATCCCGATGTACTTTCTCGGAATCACTTCCAACATCATGTCGCTTGGCGGCCTGGCGCTTGCCATCGGGGTACTCGTTGATGCGGCTATTGTCATGGTCGAGAATGGATACCGGCATCTTTCGGAACGACAGTCGGGATACCCGTTCCCCATTTCGAATTCGGAGCGGCGGCAGATTCTCCTCGGCGCGGCGAAGCAGGTTGGACCCGCGCTCTTCTTCTCTCTGCTGATCATCGTGGTTTCTTTCCTTCCCGTCTTCCTGCTCGAAGCGCAGGAGGGGCGTATGTTTCGTCCTCTCGTCTGGACAAAGACTCTCGCGGTTGGATCCTCATCCATTCTTGCCATCACTCTGGTGCCTGTGCTGATGGTGCTGTTGATCCGTGGAAAGCTGCGGCCTGAACGCGCGAATCCGGTCTCGCGTTTAACGCAGGCAATTTATCTTCCGGTGCTTCGGTTCTGCCTCAGGCACAGGATGCTGACAATCGCTATCAATGTACTGTTCCTGCTGGCGACGCTGCCCATCATGTTCAAACTGGGAAGTCAGTTCATGCCGCCGCTGTTTGAAGGGTCGGCGCTCTATATGCCAGCCTCACTGCCCGGCATTTCCATCGAGCAAGCGAAGACACTGCTGCAAAAGCAGGACGCTCTGCTGCGTGCCTTCCCCGAGGTGGAGAGTGTCTTCGGCAGTGTGGGCCGATCTGACAGTGCGACCGATAACGCGCCGCTCGATATGTTCGACACGGCGATTATGTTGAAGCCGCGGGAGCAATGGAGGCGCGGCATGACATACGAGAAGCTGATTCAGGAGATGGATGCAAGCGTGCAGTTTCCCGGCATCTCCAACACCTGGACCAGCCCGGTGGAATGCCGTCTGGATATGGAACTTACCGGCATCAAAACCCCGCTGGGAATCAAGGTGCAGGGACCGAACATCGATGGAATTGAGCGCCTGGCTGGGCAGATTCAAAGCGTGCTGGCAACGATGCCACAGCAACGTACCACATTCGCAGAACGTATCTCCCAAGGCTTTTACGTGAACGTGGAGGTGGACCGGGAAGAGGCGGCACGGTATGGGTTGAGCGTGGCCGATGTGCAGACGGCTGTCTCGTCGGGCATCGGCGGTCGAAACATTGCTGAGAATATCGAAGGACGGGAGCGTTACCCCATCAATGTTCGTTACGAGCAGGACTTCCGCAACAGCATAGATCGGATGCGCTCTGTGTTGATCGGTACTCCCTCCGGATCGCAAATTCCTCTCGGCCAGGTCGCCCGCGTCTCGTTCTCGCACGGTCCGGCCATGATCAGAGACGAAGACGGCCAACTTACCGGCTACATTTACATCAATCTGAAAGACACAAACTACGGCAATTTCGTCTCTGCCGCCAATCGATTGTTGCACGATAAAATCGCATTGCCGGCAAACTATACGTTTGCCTGGTCGGGAGAATACCAATTTGAGCAGCGGGCAAAGCAGCGGCTGAAACTGATCGTGCCGGTGGTCTTTGCTCTGATCTTCCTCCTGCTCTACATGGTCTTCCACTCCGTTGCGGAAACCATCGTGCTTATCGTGCCTACGTTCTACGCAATGACCGGCGGCCTCCTCATGCAATGGCTGCTTGGCTACAACTTCAGCGTTGCAGTGTGGGTCGGATACATCGCACTCTTCGGGATAGCTGTCGAAACGGGTGTTGTCATGGTGGTGTATCTGCACGAGGCGTTCGAACGTCATCAGCAAGCTGGAGATATTCATACCGCTCGAGATATTGAAAACGCCGTTATCGAAGGGGCAGTGCAGCGCCTTCGTCCGAAACTGATGACGGTGTTCGCCGTGCTGGCAAGTCTCGTTCCCATTCTCTGGGAGTCAGGTGTCGGTTCCGATGTGATGAAGCCGATTGCGGCACCAATTGTTGGAGGCATGATTACCTCAACCATCCACGTCCTCATCCTGGTACCCGTCTTCTTTGTCATGATGAAAGAGCAGGCACTGCGGACTGGCAAGCGAGAAAACACTGGCGCTGGCCTGTGAAGAGACCAAGATGACCGAGCTCGTGTGCACTGCCGTTGGCGCAAAGATTGTGGCGGACCGCAAGTGGACCAAGCTCTTGCAAGCCTGCCCATGAGCGGCCTGCAGCTCACGGGCAGGCCGCACTAACAAAGAGAAAGACATCCATGAGTCGTGCGAAGAGTCCTCTTCTTCAGTGGTGCGCGACTATTTCGTGGCGAGCGCGTCAACCTCGGAAGCCGCGAGCAGGAATCCGCCGACTCCATAGACATAGCTGGCCGAAGGCTTAAACTTGCCCGGCTGCCCATCGATGGGCTGGATGGAGCCAAGGCGCCCATCCGCATAGACATGGGTCAGCATGCCAGCCCAGGCGCGTTGGACTACCGGCTCATACTTGGCGCGGTCGAGCACGCTGTGGTGGATGCCCCATGCGAGAGCATAGGTGAAGAAGGCAGATCCTGAAACCTCAGACAGATCGTAGGATGCCGGATCGAGCAGGCCGCTGCGCCAAAGGCCGTCCGCCCCCTGAATCGAGGCGATGCGTTCTGCCATCTCCTTGTACTGTGCCACGTATTTTGCGCGGCGGGGATCGTCGTTCGGCATCACCTCCAGCACCTTGACAAACGCGCCCATCACCCAGCCGTTGCCGCGCGACCAGAAGATCTTCTGGCCGTTCTGCTGCTTCTGCGTGAAATAGCGGCTATCGCGAAAGTAGAGGTGTTCGACCGGATCGTAGAGGCTGGCCGAGGTAAGCCACCACTCGCGGTCCATATAGTCGAGGTAGCGGCGGTCGCCGGTAGTGGCCGACATTCTGGCCATCACGGGCGGCGCCATGAAGAGTGCATCGCACCACCACCACAGCAGCTTGTCGGGATCGTCATGACGCTGAAGTAACTGGTCGAGCACAGCCTTGGTGTGGGCCATCCGCGCGGGATCGCGCGTCTCCAGATACAAATCCATGTAGGCC
>Ga0224531_1001547_pt1 | contig 10057 bp, 10 predicted proteins | sample CBST100metaG_FD_179876 | JGI IMG/M metagenome (GOLD analysis project Ga0224531, IMG submission 179876) | Peat soil microbial communities from Stordalen Mire, Sweden - C.B.S.T100 | ecosystem: Environmental > Terrestrial > Soil > Wetlands > Peat | place: Sweden: Norrbotten County, Stordalen Mire... | reverse complement strand
TCTCAACCACTACCGGCTGAAGCCGGTAGGTTGTATTGCGACTGGAAGCCGCCTGAAGGGCTCCCGGCTCAAGCCGGCTCAAGGCTTGGTGGGCTCCGTTATCTTGAAGCTCTCCGCGTCCTCGTCCCACTTCTGGTTCTCGATGTACTCCTTGATCGTTTTCTCATCCACTACGCCCACCGTCGCGCAAAAGTAGCCCCGCGCCCACATGTGCTGGCCCCAATATCTCTTGCGCAAATGCGGGAAGTCCTCCTGCAACTGTCGGCTTGACTTCCCTTTCACGTATTGCACCAGCTTCGCCGGCGACAATAACGGCGGCGCAGACACCAGCAGATGGATGTGATCTGGCGACACCGATCCACGCACGATCGTCACTTCCCGCGCCTAGCATATCTGCCCAATCACATCCGGGCTCGCTCCGCCACTTCCCCGCGCAATATCGGGTACCGATACTTCGTGATCCAGATCAGGTGATACTTGATCTCCCAAATCGCGTGCCCACTCGTCCGATACTCCCCCATCTCCGTTCCCCCCTATATTTTAGGAGCGCGCTGAAGCTGACCGCCTGAAGGCGGTGGGATTAAACCCGGCACGTTGAACTAAATGCATCTTGCCTGATTGATGCACTACAGAGTGTCAACCCTGTCGAGGCGTTTCTGAAATACCCGCCAATCCAAGACTGACCTGTGGCGTCCAATGAACCTTGACCTATGAAGTCCGCCCGAACAGCACCAGTGACGTCCATTTGTTCTTTCTCAATACCCAGATTGCCCCAAGCGATATGGTTGTTGTGAATATCAGCGAAGTGACCACCGCGATGCTGCCCTGTCCGAGAGCAAAGAACATCACGGACTGATGAATTGCATATATCTCGAGTGTCAGTGTGCCAAGCCACGCGAACAACACCCCCGCTGGCGAGTGAACCACCAGCTTCGCCACTAGATATGCGAATAGCACACTGCCCGACACAGCGCACACAAGCCTCGCTGATATAAAGAGATACCACGTTAAGTCGAATTGATGGCCGGCTAGGACGACACGCAGTGGTGGTAAACCAGAGGCTTTAAAATGCCAGTAATGGAATGCTAAGAAATACGCCAGAAGCGACACGGCGATAGCAACACGCGAGTAGCTTACAATATACTTCCAATACCGGGCGGCCAAGTATCCTATCGCAAAGAACGGGAAATAGTATTTTGTCAACTTCAAACCTAAATTCGAGAACGGTATTGCGCAAAGCACGATGCCGCCCACGAAATAGGCGACCAACCCGATCCACGCCTCCAATCGTCTGACCGGTACAAGCCAAAGATGACAAAGAAACAACACCCAAAGGAACCAAAGACCTACGTCTGGAGATATGATCCAACGCTCTACATACTCGGCAAACGGAATTGTCCTGTACTGCATCTCGACCACATAGAGGATCAAATACCAGGAGCATACTGGTAATACCAGTCGGATAGCTGTCCTTTTCAGTTTCCGTATCTTCTCTGGCGCTGCAAACCATCCACTCAAGATCATAAAGAGCGGCATGTGGAAGGAATAGATTATTCGAAACAAAAGGTTACTATCAAATCCGCTCACATGGGACTGTATGGAGTGGCCGAGGACCACGAGCAGAATAGCCCCCCCCTTTATGGCATCTATTACGCTGTTCCGCGCCGAGTGGACTAATGTATTGCAATCCCCATGATCGCCAGGCTCCCGCTTTGTCATAGTTTTAATCGGAATCTCCATTTCAAAGGCATATACTCGCTGCATGAAGCGCACACAGCCGCTCCAATAGCGAAAAAACAGATCGAAAGAAGGGCGCCACAAATCGGCGCACTTGTCGCATGACACTACGAGCACCGCCAAAGATTGAGTTGGGGGCGCCGGATTGGGTTCATGACAAGATCAGTCATTGGTAGCGACGCTCTCGCGGCATCGTAACAAACGCATGAACCGCTTGTGACCCCATAGCGACTTGAGATTTGCAGTCCGATAAACGGTTATGCCGCGGTAACTGATCACGGCTACCGCGCAAGACGGCTCAATCATGAGCGGCACCTACGGAGAAAAAAGGTTCGGCCGGCCGGTCTTCCCCGCCAGCGCCGCCCGTTAGTAGCCGTTGCAACGTCCTGTGATAGGCTTGGGCCGTGCGGTCCCAGTTATACTCTCGCGCACATACCTCGCGGCCGGTCTCTCCTAGTTGCGCTCGCCTACTTTGATCCGCAGCTAGCGATTTCAATTCGCATACAAACTCGCGCTCATTTTTCACGACAACTCCGCCTTGAAATTCCGCCACGCAGCCAACGTTTAAAGATAAAAAGGGCGTACCGGAAACCATGGCGTCCAGGATGGAGAGCGGCTGAGCTTCCGTAATTGAGGCGCTTGCATACAAATCAGCCGCGGAGTACGCGTCTGCAATATCCTGCCGGGATTGTTTCGTCAGCAGCAACACTCGTTGCTCGCGCTCGCTTCCCTGTGCGGCAAGACGATGCAATTTGCGCGCGTACGAATTCATCTCGTGCCCAATCAGGACCAGGGTTGCTCCTTTCAGTTGAGCTTGAAAAAATGCGCGAATCAGTGTCGCTTGATTCTTTGCCCAATGGAAATTTCCTACACAAAGGATGATAAAGCCATTCCCCAGATGATGGCGCTCTCGAAACGCCTGTGCACAGCCGCTGGACATTGCCATGTCGCTGCCGTTGGGGATCGTTGTCCAGTTCGACAGATGCAATCGCTCACAGAGCAATTTGTCATAAAACCGCGCACGTTCGGCGAGCGTGGTCAAGAAGATGAAATGGTCGAATCTGGACAACAGCCTCGTGTACCTTAACGCATGCGGTAAATACAGAAGTAGACGGGCCAGGCCGCGCACACCGGGCGGCCGCCACAGCCCCGACGTTCCATGGCTAGCCAACACCTTCTTCCCGGGCAAAGTCCCTAACCCTTCCGCCGCACAGTCTACCAACCAGTTTTCCCAACAAATAAATAGATAGACATCCGCCTTAAGATCGCGGAGCAGTTGCCTGTAGCCAGCAATATCGCCCCGATAGGGGCTGAGCAGGGTTCCCCGCCCCGCCGTATCGACAGGGACTATCGCGATCCCACCGTGTCTTTCCTGGCGAGGCCGATCGCCGCAGCGCGGCGCGATAGCAGTAACGTCATAACCCATTACAGCAAAGCGTTCGGCCAGCGTAGTGGCCACAGTCGCCACGCCATTCCGTTCGGGCCAATAGCTCGGAGTGCAGATGACCAGTTTCACTAATTCACGTCAGCTTTCCAGAGCCTGCCGCTCCAACGTCCCGCGCCCTTCTCCGGCACATGATCGACGCCCAGTGCTAAACCACCCAAATCCAAAACGGACCCCGCGACGCGCGCCAACTGGTCTCACATCATGTTGTGCGCTCTATTGCAAGTGTAGATATCTTTGGGCAGAAACTAAGCCGCTTTCTTAGTAGCAAAAGGCACTCTTTGCTGGACGGGGCGATTCCAGGTTAGGCCCAAGAAGCCTGTTTCGGAGCGGTTGCAATCACCCAAACGCAATAGACTATGCTGAAGCAGAGACCGGCCATGACTACGCCCGCAAGTCCGAACAGATATGCTCCGGCAAAGTTCAGGCACGCGCCAATCACGGCGCTGGCAATCTTTGGCGCTATCAGGCTTCGCGGGTTGATTGAAAGCATATGCTTTAGACTGGCAATTTGACCGCAGGCGAATATCCCAGCGGCCAACGTGATGACCGGCAGCAAGAGCGCAGCGGAGCCGTAAGCTGGAGGAAGCATAAGGCGAAAAAGGAACTTACATACCAGGGCGGAGACAGCTGCAACGCAAATCGACAATAGAAAGGTCGCGACAAGTAGGCGGTTGATCACAGAGTGTGTGCCTTTCATGCGCCTTTCGTCTGTTCCAGCGCCCGCGCGCGAGAACAGAATGGGCTGGATCAGCTGGTTAAAAAAGGTGGAGGCCATCGAGATTGGATAGTAGCCCAGTTGATAAAGTGCCTGATAGATGCCGACACCTCGTGTCGTAGTGAAGGCTTCAAGCGCCCACCGGTCAGAGGCAATCTGCGACCAGGTGAAGAGTCCCCAGGAGCTAAACGGACGTGCATAGACCCACATTTGACTACTCAGCTTCCGCGTTGCCATCGGGTCAAAGCCTGGGCGGTATGCGTGAGACGATAAGATGGCTCGGCGCAAAAAGAGAGCCTGAGAGAGCAGGATTGCGGTCGCTCCGATGGCGAAGCCAGTCATAGCTATTTCAGCACTTGGGAGTACTCGCGCAAGAAGGGCGGCGAATCCGAAACGGAGCCACACACCAAGCCCTTGGTGCCATGCCACGATCGCCCTCTGACGAGCCGCATTCTGAATCCCATCGCACACCGAAGAGGTTCCGGAGAGAACTGCGAAAATCAGGCTCCAGCCCGCCAGTGCCACCGACCCCCGCCATGGGGAGTTCATCAAAGCAATCAGGGCCAAACTCCCGACTGCCATTACGAAGGCAGCGGCGATGAGGACCACACGTCCAGCAGCGCGCACGTACTCGGACAGTGCGTTCGCCTCAACCGACGCAGCGTAGAATCGTTGCGCTGCATTGCTAATCGGACCTAGGGTCACCTGTTGAACAAGCGCTGCGACCGTTCCCCCCAAGGCTAGCCGGCCGTAGTCCTCAGGCCGCAAAAGGTGTGCTAGCAGCGGAACTCCAACGATGCCGCCAATAGCAGCAGCAATTTGCCCGCAGAGGATCAGAGTTGCTTCGCCGAAAAGCCCAGAGACACGTACCCGCCGGACGTGGAAACCAAGTCTTTCCCGACAAGACTTGGTCACCGCTATAATGGAAACAAGAGTGAAGGCGCCAGGCGTCACTGCCTCGTGTTCTTTAGTCAATCCTCTGACAACCTCCAAACTTGGGGGCGGAAGCCAAAATGACATCGTCTCTCAGGCCCGATCTCTGCAACTTTTTCACCCAGTGATTAACTCCGGTATTTCTGAACCAGGCGCAAGGTGAGTCTTCCACAGGTTTAGGTTGCAGCAAGTTTCTGAGACACAGCGCTAGTGGTTTCCCGATGCGATTCTCTATTGCATGCCGAAAGGTAGGCAGTAGCCAAGGCGATCACTGCCCAATACCACGAAAACTCAAGTACGTTGTTGAACAGCATGAAAAGAGAAAGGATGATAATCAACAGCAATAGCCCTTCGGCCACCCAATCATTAGGCATACGCCTGACCAAGACAAGAAGTCCTTTGATGAGGAACCACTCCATCGCCCAGATCCCAATCAGTCCCAATAGGCCTTGCTCTACCAGGACCTGCACATACGAGTTCTCAGCATGATTTTGATAAGAGCCGATTTTCGTAGGTGTTATCAGGCGGAAATTGCCAACACCTACACCGAGCCCAGAACTTTCAACTATTGCCTCCTTAGCCGCCAGCAGGATTTCAACCCTCACAGGATTGCTGTTCCCTTCGCTGGTCGACATAGAGAAAATGGTTCCGAAGCGTTTCGCTACAACGTCTTTTGTCTCATCTGGAATGAACCACAGCGTGAGGATCAGAAGTAAGCAGACGAAGCAGCCGGCCTTTACATATTTCCATCTTTCATATCCGCCTGCACTTTTACGCAACAACAATGCGCTTATGACTAGACCAACACCTGTCGCAATCCACGCGCCCCTTGAGAGCGACATTACTATCCCTGCAATTGCACATATGGCCACCACCGCACCTGCGATCCTGGTTGCGCGCCGTGGTGCTTTCTTGGCCAAGGCAAAGCTGAGAGAGAATAGTGTAATGAAATACACTGTGTCTCCATTTCGCGTGCTTTCTTCATATGTAACACCAAAATATCCGAACATATGTTCCTGTAGATTCCCTACCTGCCAAGTAACGTATCCGAACAAGCCATATACAAACACGGCCAATGACGTAATCCCGAGCATCCACGTTGCCTTAGTGTAATCAGTGCTCCTTAACGCGCACAAATATAACACCGCAGGCAATGATGCCATTAAAACGCACTTCAGCACCAGTAGCGGATCAGGGCTCTCGGACAACCCAAGGCTGAGAATACTAGCAATGCAGTACAACGCAGTTGCCATAATTAGATTCATATCGTCTGGCACGCCCTTGCCTCGCGCACCCCCTGCGCCTAACAGAAGCAAGATGACCAGTATAGTAGAGAGAATTGCGACTAAGGGAAGCTCCTCACCGCCTATGTAGACACGGATCGCTGGTATAGCATATGTACCTAAAGTAAGGTAGAGTGTGAAGACTACGCTTCTGGTCAATGAACGTAATAGCATAATAGTAAAGAGATCATCTCTTTAGAAGTGTGAAGAGTGTCGACGCAAGATAGTTGTGGAAGATACCCAGAAATCGCTGAAAGGACCAGCCATATCTGGAGAGAGCGGCGTATTGCACGACGAGATTATCACGGTAAGCTACGCTCTTCGCTACTGCCGATAGGCGATCCGGTTTGAGTGTTCTTTGGCAGAGAACCATTGGCAAATTCTCGCCTTTTGAGCATTCCAGAATGCGAAACCATAGATCGTAATCCTGCCAGCGGCAAGCAGGATTATAGAGCCCTACCGAGATAAGTAGAGATCTACGAACCATTACGCAACTGTGGATGAATGGGTTCTCGAACGGGAGTCGTCTCCGAATTGCGGCGTCACTCAACGGCATTCTGGCAACAGTCTGTCTATGGTCGCCTTCTTGGGTAACAATCGACAGTGCGCCCACTATGCCGTACGTCGGGTGTTCGTCAAGAAAGTTAACCTGCTCGTGAAGTCTCTTACTGAAAGACACATCATCTTGGTCCAGACGCGCAATGTATTCACCCCGCGCTATTCTTGCCCCTGAGTTAAGAGCAGTCGCTAATCCAGAGTGTTGCATTTCAATGGCTTTTATACGCGAGTCATTAAATGAACGAATGATGTTAAGAGTACCATCATTCGATCCGTCATCGACAACTATCAATTCATAATCCTGAAAGGTTTGGCCAAGAATGCTCGACACTGCCGCGCCGATACATGTCTCCCCATTATATGCGCTAATGAGAACACTTACCTTTGGGTGAGTTGAGAATGCTTCACTGACTTCCCGAATGGATGACTCCGCAGGTAGGGCGGAAGATGAATTCGCGTAAGGCGGTGATAAGTTGGTCATACAACATCCTTTCACGATAGATTGTGTTATGGAACTCTAGTTCTCCATGGAAACGTACTGCCACGTAGAGGAGCTGCCGTGAGCTGAAGATAGGGATCTCACAGTTGCTGGCGCCATGACGAGTTTCGTCGGGTTGTCGCATAGCCACGCTCCCCACCAACTGAATGTGCTGTTTGCAATTATATGATGCTTGCAATGAAGCATAAGCCATAAATCTTCACAAGCATAACTATCAGGCCTGTCCCGCTTCACCATCGTACAGGTCACACCCTCGGTAATCGCTTCCTCAAGGCCGTTAGCGTTATCGCTAAAGCAATACAGGTGTGGGTGTTTAAGGAGTCCCTTCAAGGTTCGTATGCAATGCTGATAGTACTTCGCGGACAGACGGCTTAACCCTCGAGTGTCGTTGCCCATGCCTACAAGAGTGCGATAGTGAATTGCTATCGAGTCTGATTTAGCCATCTCTATTGCGAGTAAATGCGCATCTCCGTGGGGCGGTACAGTTAATGTGAAGTCTCTCTTAATCTCCCTTTCATAGTCTGTGAAGTACTCTTCACTTTGCCAGTACCCGTCTAGATAGACTGGGTGCCTAAAATGCTGCGAAAGTAGCCGTGAATCGAATGGCAGTACCTCTTCGGTTAAGTGAAATCTCCAGGGCCAAGGTAGGAGCCTATTTACGCGACGTGTCACCGCCCTTAGAGTTCTACCGGTGGCATCAGGTCTTGTAAGAAGACTGTCAGGATGTGGCTGTCTGGACTCAATGTTAAAGCGATCTAGTAAATACTCTCTGTGAAATAGCCGATCCTCTTTGAAGCCTGATCTGATATCAAGGACGAGGTCTGTACTATTTCGAAGGGCTAAGGAGCGCGCGGCAGCATAGATGAATAGTTGATTCCCGAGTCCGCCGAACACTCTTGCTATGACCATATTTTGTGCTCCCCATGCTTTGGTGAACGCTTTTGGATTTATTCCACCGCCGCCCTCTATGCCTTCGGATAGAATGCGCGAACAGATGCTGGGTCAACCATCTGGACATCTAATACTAGGACCAGTCTCATAAATGGCGGCGTGACGATTTCTCTTGTGTTTTGAATGGAATAGCGAGACAAAAGGGATAGCCATGACAATCTCCTGAAATGCAGATGCGAGGACGCGGAGAAGTCACCAACGAGGAATGGGCGGTACTGGAGCGACTGCTTCAGAATTGTAGAAGTAGTTTTGTTTACGATTTACGGCGTAAGAATCTATAGTCCCTCGCAGAATGGAGTTCACGTCGAAAAAATGCCCGTTCGTATTCTAGAGGTGACGGTTCCTGAAGTGCCTGTAGACACGTAACATTCTTGACAGAGGCCAGAACGACCCTTGAGGGTTTTGTATGGCGTTGACAACCGCTGCCACAAACCTCTTGCGCTCATCCTGAGGATCGATATGTTCCCACCACGGCGTTGTGATGACAATAATATACGCTATCAGGAGAGATAGCATAGCTCCTGAAAGTACGATTTTCCCTCGGGCTGGGGAGGACTTGCGCTGCGGCACATTGGCCACATCCAGAACGCGCACAGTAGGAATATCTTTTGCCTCTTGAACCTTGGCTGCCTCATACTGCTTGGTCAGAGCCTCCCACAATGCCTGCTCAACAAGAACCTTCCGATTCAAGTCTGCATAAGTGAGTCCCAATGCAGGCAATGCTCCGAGTGAGGGATAATCAGACTCACTCGTATCGACACTGGAGCCGCTTTTCTGAGAGAGCCCGGTGATCTTGTCCATTTGCCTTTGAAGCTCTTCGACGCGAGCGCTCGCAGTGCGTACTCTGACGTTGTCTTCCGAATAGGTCTGACGTAATCCTGCTAAGTCTGAGCGGGCAGTGGCCAATTCACCTTGGAGCTTGAGTCCAGAATCCACCATTGCCCTTGCCTGCGAAGGCATGTCAATTGTCCTGCTTTTAGTAGAAAACCGGCTAAGAGCTTCAGACGAATCATCCAGGTCTTTCTTAATCTCCTTTAGACGCTCTTCTAGAAATATTCGCTCTCGTCGAGCTGCGGAAGTACTGTTTTGGGTCACAACGCGATTGAGTTCTTCAACGTACCCTTGTGCGATGTTTGAAGCAAGCACCGGATTTCTAGCACTAACCTTAATTGAAATGATTCCGCTCTTAGAATCTTCTACCATTTGGGAGTCGGCCTCCAATCGTTTGCAGGCGTTCTCAACAAGGTTCGACTTATACTGATAAACAAGGTTGAACCGAGTCACCAATCTTTCTTGAACGGTCCGGCTTTTCATAATACCAATAAATGTCGAGCCTGGTGTCTTTACTCCTAGGCTGCCCGCTGCAGCGGAAGAAGCACCAGTTGCCATCAGGCTCAAGTAACTGGAATTAGCGGAGGCACCTTCAGGAGGCATCAGTGTTGTCGTCGATGTATACATAGCAGGCAGACAGAGGGCATATAGAATTGAGAGCAGTATGCCGGTGACAAGAATACGAGAGACCATCCTCCGTCTCACCCAGCACGACCGCAGGAAATGCGTGAGTCGTAAACTCAGGGCTTCGCCCACTTCTTCGTTGTAGGCTGACTGTACGTCATTTTCCTGGGCACAAGATCCCGAACCCGGTATTGCGCTTTGAGGATCGTCCATTCGAGAATCACTTTCTGGGAAACTATGCGGTGCCGAATTTGCCACCTGACAGATAGGTCAACTGTTGCACTTACAAGCTGGCCATGATGTGCCTCGTCGTTTTTGCGCCAGCGTGCTGCCTTGTCGATAAATGCCTGCGCAGTAAGAACCTCCGGCAAAGCCGGAGGCTTTCTTAGGTGAGCCGCTCAAAGCGGCTTGAGCGGGGACGCTAACGCGGCCCCGACTGAGTTGCGCCACCTTGCCGGTGGCAGGTCACTTCCACAGGT
>Ga0224531_1001542_pt1 | contig 10075 bp, 5 predicted proteins | sample CBST100metaG_FD_179876 | JGI IMG/M metagenome (GOLD analysis project Ga0224531, IMG submission 179876) | Peat soil microbial communities from Stordalen Mire, Sweden - C.B.S.T100 | ecosystem: Environmental > Terrestrial > Soil > Wetlands > Peat | place: Sweden: Norrbotten County, Stordalen Mire... | reverse complement strand
ATCACCACCAGCGCAACGGTCAGCATCAACTCGAATTCGACGTCGGAGACCGAAGCGTTGATCGCCGTGGTGAGATCGGTAAGCGGCGTTACCTGGATCGAGGCCGGAAGGTTCACCTCGAGCTGGGGAAGAATTGCCTTGATGGCCTTGACCACGCTGATGGTGTTGGCGCCGGGCTGCCTCTGAATGTTGACGATGACTGCCGGGGTCTCGTTCATCCATGCCGCCTGCTTGTTGTTCTCGATGCCGTCCACCACCTGCGCAACATCCGTGAGCATGATGGGCGCGCCGTTGCGGTAGGCAACCACAACCTTGCGATAATCGTCGCTGGTTACCAGTTGATCGTTGGCATTGATCTGGTAGTCCTGATGCTGCCCGTCAAAGTTGCCCTTGGCGGCATTGACACTGGTGGCGAGAAGCGTCGTGCGCAAATCTTCAAGGTTCAGGCCGTAGGACGAAAGCGCTGTGGGGTTCGCTTGAATGCGCACGGCCGGCTTTTGCCCGCCGCTGATGCTCACCAGGCCAACGCCGCTCAATTGCGAGAGCTTGGGCGCAAGCCGCGTATCCACAAGATCCTCAACCTGCGACAACGGGATTGAGTTGGAGGTGACGGCCAGCGTCAGCACCGGGGCATCCGCGGGATTGGTCTTGCTGTAAACCGGCGGCGAGGGAAGGCTGGACGGCAGAAAACTCTGCGCCGCGTTGATCGAGGATTGGACCTCTTCTTCGGCAATGTCGATGTTCAGGCTGAGAGCAAACTGCAGCACGATCACTGACGATCCGCCTGAGCTGGTGGATGTCATCTGGCTCAGTCCCTGCAGTTGTCCGAACTGGCGCTCGAGGGGAGCGGTCACAGTGGTGGCCATCACGTCCGGGCTGGCGCCTGGATAGAAGGTGAGTACCTGGATGGTGGGGTAATCCACCTCCGGCAAGGCGGATACCGGCAGCAGAGTGTACGCAACCACGCCCACGAGCAAGATGGCAGCCATCAGCAGGGAGGTTGCGACTGGGCGCTGGATGAATGGCCCGGATGGATTCATGGAGTATTGCTCTCAGCGGGATTGGCTGAGCAGGCTGCGGAAAGAGGCCTCGTTTCGAGCTGAACTCGCGAATAGCATCCCTCAGGGCCTAAAGGCCACATTGATTTTGCGACACTTACGGCACGACTAAAGTCGTGCCCTTTCAAAGCAATGGGTTTTTCCGCGGCCTGTGACGGCGTCTGCTTCGGTACGACGACCTTACTTCCCGCCTGCAACTTATCAAAGCTGCTGGTGGCCACCACCTCGCCGGGATTGACTCCCTGCACCGCGGTCATTCCAGCGTCCGCGACCCCTGTCGTGATATTGCGTACGCTCGCCGTTCCTTGCGTTATCACAAAAAGGAAGGCTGCCTGCCCGTTGTGCTGAACGGCATTGGTAGGAACCAGCGTTACACCATCGAGCGTATTTACCAGCAACCTGGTGTTGACAAACTGGTTGGGGAAAAGAGCGCCATTCTTGTTGTCGAAGGTGGCGCGCAACTTCACCGTTCCAGTCGTGGTGTCTATTTGGTTGTCGATGGAGAGTAACTTACCCGAGGCCAACTTGACGGTCTGCCCGCGATCCCATGCGTCTGTGGGCAGAGTGTGCACCCGGCGCATCCGCGCCTGCACCTGGGCCAGGCTGTCTTCCGGCATGGTGAAAATCACGGTAATCGGCTGCACCTGGGTGACCACCGCCAACACGGTGCCCGCGGATGCTTGCACCACATTTCCTGGGTCCACCAGGCGAAGACCTACACGACCGGCAATTGGAGAGCTGATGTGGCAATAGCTGAGCTGGACTCGATCGTAATTCACGGTGCCTTGATCGTTCTTTACCGTGCCCTGATCCTGCAGCACAATTTTTTCCTGGTCGTCCAGCAGTTGCTTATTGATCCCGTTGCCCGCCCACGCCGTGCGATAGCGGTCCAGATCCATCCGGGCCTGAGCCAGGATGTTCGTATCCCGCTCCAGCACTCCCTCGGCTTGCATCAGTTGCGCCTGGTAGGGCCGCGGATCGATGTCGATCAACGCCTCCCCTTTTTGAACGTATTGTCCCTCGCGGTAATGCACCGAGGTGAGGACTCCGCTTGCCTGTGCCGTGATGGAGGCGGTATTGACCGGCGTAACCGTTCCGATGGCATCGAGGTAGATGCCAATGCTGCCTTTGGTTGCGGTGGCTACTGTGGCGGAAACGGATGGTTTTACGGCGGCGAGCTTGCGCTTCGCAGCCGCTGCTTTGGCATTGTCATTGTGAATGACCACAAAAACGATCACGGCGAGAAGCAGCAGGAGAAGCAAGCTCGTCCACAGAACCCAGCGTCTCCTGTACCAGGGAGGAGGCGAAGACAATTGGTGCCCGGCGCCAATGTGCTGGGCATCTGATCTATCGGCAACTCCAGACATACAGTACTCCGCGCTCAAGCACAGTTGATAATGTGCTGCTCGCAGAATCACTGAATTCCGGGGCGATTGTATGGTCTGTATTGCTCATTTCCAAAGGAAGCGAAGCTGCAGATATGTGTAAAATCAACGGTCAATTGACAGTTTGGGAGGAGTGGCAAGTGTGGCTGGCTTGTGGCAAGGCCTTACCAAGGGCTTGGCATCTTTTGTGCGCGGACAGCAAAAAAAGCGTACCGTATGCCTTGGGCACGGCACAGCTTCCTGACTAACAATCGAGTTACTCTTTCACCCGAATGGAATTGTTGCGATACACTCACTTGGATGCTTAACCGAGCGCGGTTTCTCCGCGCTATCATGCAAGACCTGATTTGCGGATTGATCCGCGCTCCGCGGATGGACGCAATGGGATCGAGCTAACCGAAGCGGAAGCGCTCTCTAACTGCCCCAAGCCCGCAAATTTGCCTACCAGCCTTTGAATAACCTTTTCTGCTCTCAAAGACTTAAGCCGTGAGTCGAATAGCAGCCAAATAGGCCAAACAGAGCGCAGATCCCATGCGGCCTCTAACATATCAGCCGCCTCGTCAAGGCGTCCCAAGCCAGCCAATATAATTGCAACCTCAGTAGTGTCCGGCTAAAAATGGACTACACGCTATAACTATCACATAATAGATGCGATAGGTGATAACTCTCATTTTTCGATTTGAAATTGAAGGCAGCAGGATCGGATGCCGGCCTTGATTGGCCTTCGATAGCGCCGAGTGCCGACAATGAGGGATGAATGCCGGACAGACCGTTTTCTCCCAACTCCTGGATCACTTACCCTCCTACGAGTTCCAGAAGTGCGTCGAGCGCTATCGCGGAGATACGCACCATCGGGGCTTCTCTTGCCGCGACCAATATCTGGCCATGGCCTTTGCGCAGTTGACTTATCGTGAGAGTCTGCGCGACATCGAAGCCTGCCTGGGCGCCATGCGCGGCAAGCTGTACCACATGGGCTTTCGAGGGCGGGTAACGCGCTCCACGCTGAGCGATGCCAACGAGGCACACGATTGGCGCATCTTTGCCGACTTTGCTCTTGTGCTGATCGCCATTGCTCGACCGCTGTATATAAACGATCCTCTCGGCGTGGACCTCGTTCAGGCCCTGTATGCGCTGGATTCGACGACCATCGATCTTTGCCTGTCGGTCTTTTCGTGGGCCAAGTTCCGCAAGCACAAAGGCGCGGTGAAGATGCACACGCTGCTCGATTTGCGCGGTAACATCCCCACCTTCATTCGTATTACGGACGGCAAGGTGCATGACGTCAACATCCTTGACGAGTTACTGATCGAGGCTGGTGCTTTTTATGTTATGGATCGCGGCTACATCGATTTCGAGCGGCTTCATGCGTTCACGCTTGAGTTGGCATTCTTCGTGGTGCGCACCAAAGAGAACGTGCTGATCCAACGTCGCTACTCGCATCCTGTGGACAAGAGCACCGGCGTACGCTCGGATCAGACGGTGGTCCTGGCCACCGCTGGCTCGTCCACGGCGTATCCTGACGCGCTGCGCCGCGTGAGCTACTTCGATGCCGTAACCGGCAGGCGACTGGTGTTTCTGACCAACAACTTTATCTTGCCCGCACTGACCATCGCGCAAATTTACAAACAGCGTTGGCAAGTCGAGCTTTTCTTCAAGTGGATCAAACAACATCTGCGCATCAAGGCGTTCTATGGCACCAGCGAGAACGCCGTCAAAACCCAAATCTGGATCGCAGTAAGCATCTATGTCCTGGTCGCCATCGTCCGCAAACGCCTAAAACTGGAGGCCAGCCTCTACCAAATCTTACAGATTCTCAGCCTAACTCAATTTGAGAAAACGCCCATTTTACAGGCACTTCAGCAGATGGACTGCGATAACGACTTAGGCGACATTTGCAACCAGTTGAATCTGTTCGACTTGTAGCCGGACAGCAGTGTTGCAACCTCATAGTGCGGCAGCGCGATCTTCGCCTCGTTCTGCAGAAGGGCGGAAAGAATCTGCGCAGCCTGCTTTTCCCCGCCAGTTCTCGTCAAGGCGTACGCATATACGGCATCCATCTCCGCGTCCACCTCTGGGTCAAGTTTTGTTCCAGTACGCGCATGTCGATAGACTTCGACTGCTTTATAGTAGTTGCCCTGCGCCTCATAGATCCGCCCGATTTCTCGATATGCCGGCTTGAACTCTGGATTTGTATCGAGAACGGCTCGTAGCTCTTTAAGAGCCTGATCATGTTGACCGAGACAATATAAGTGAAAACCATACGCTACTCTGCTGTTGGTTCCAGATTCATCGAGCAGTCGAGCGCACTTGATTTCCCATATAGACTCAGCCTTCCTGCCCAATGCGAGCAGCAGCCACGAATACCATTGGTGCGCGGGCGCATATCCGGGGTCAAGTGAGATCGCAATCTTATAGCTGTCTTCAGCGGCATTTACTTCCCAGTCGCGCGTAAATTGCGCATGTCCCAGCGCCGCCCATGCGGGCGCAGAGTTAGGGTTCAACCGGATAGCCTGATAAGCGCATTCCTTTGCGTTTTTTGCGCTCTGAAATGAACTATGACCGCCGGGATGCATGGATAGGTAGTTATAGGCGTCTGCCATCCCTACATAGGGTAACGAAAAAGAAGGCGCTAGTTCGACCGCTTCTTCATAGCACTCAGTTGCGCGCAGGACGTCTGGGTTGGTGCGGCGCCTCCACCACCGGCGCCCTAAAGCATAAAGCCGGTACGCTTCTTCAACACTGCTCGCACCAAATGCGCCTGCGCGCCTGCTGAAAAGCCCGATACCAGATGGATCCATAAAAGCCGCTTCCACGCGCGCTGAAGATGCAGCAGCGTTGCCGGCCTTCTTATCAGCGTCAACTGAATTCAGCACACGTCGCGCGGGGCATTGTGCTTCTTTAAGAAATCTATATCCTAACGAGTTCACCGTCTCAATGAATTCAGAGCTCTTTGCTGAATCTCCGAGAGCTCTGCGCAACCCCGCAATCTGAACACCCAGGCTGGTACGTCCGACGTGAACCGACGGCCACAAATGGCGAGCAATCTCGCGTCGAGATAGAACCTTTGAAGGGTTTTCCAAAAACAATAAGAGAAGCTCTGCCTGCTTAGGCGGGAGAGATGTAACAGAATCGCACGCTATCAATCTGTGATCGGAGGCACAGTACGAAAACCGCCCGAATTTCCATATGTACTCATCTCCCATGGGATCACCCCACTAAACCAATTCTATACTTTAATACAATAACTTAACACACTTAACATAAACTTAACAAGTTCTTAATCTAGGAGCACTGCATACTTCTCACTGACACGGCCTGTATCCAAGAGTGAAAACGCTAGTTGCGCCAAATAGTCACAATCAACGGTTATTGGAGGCACACCTATGCGTAATTGCCATTTAGAGATTTCACTGTCGCCAAGGCTCATGTCTGTGTATTTTTTTATGCGGATCTGCCTATGTCGGCAGACCGAAGCACAGGAGGACACAGGCCCGACCCGTAATCCTGTGGAGTCCTTCTCGATAGCTGTGATCTCTAGCACCAGTATCATTGTCAATAACTTCAATGCTAACGATGTGTGTCGGCTAAAAACAGTTTCGGACGAACACAAGCCCATGATGACTCAATCAGTGTTTCCTGGAGGAACCAATGCTCAAGCAAGGTTGTAAGATTCATCCTTTCCGCCTTTACGCTGTTATGTTGGGTATCGTTCTGTTATGCAGTTCTGTTTATGCAGAGCCTTCTGGCGGAATTGCGGGAACAGCCAGAGACACGACAGGCGCCGCGATTGCAAATGCCAAGGTCACGCTCGTTCGCTCGAGCACAAGCGCAACCTACACAACCACGACTGACGAGCAGGGCGCCTTTCAATTCATTCAAATGGCGCCTGATGTCTACCGCCTTACGATTGAGGCTCAAGGGTTTAAGCGATACACGATTAAGGCGCTGCAGGTACTTGTAGACACCAATACCTCGACGACGGCGGTACTCGAAGTGGGAGATGTTGCCGAAACAGTTACTGTGGATTCATCTCAACCTATGGTAGAGTCTCAGCAAAACACGCTAAGCGGTGTGGTCGAAAGCAAGACAATCATCAATATGCCACTTAATGCCAGAAACTTTCTCGATCTGGCGCTTCAAACTCCGGGAGTTACCCCTTCTGCCGCTGGCAATCAGGTAACCGGGTTCAACGTTGCCGGAGCACGCACGCAGTCGAATAACTTCCTCATCGACGGTATCAGTAATGTCGACACGCAGACCAATGCCGGTATCAGCAACTTCCGTATTAATGACGCCGTACAAGAATTCAGCGTTCAGACTAGTGTTCCAACGGCCGAATTTGGGCGTGGCCAAGGTGCTGTGGTTAATGCGGTTACGCGCAGCGGATCAAACGCTCTTCGCGGTACTGCATTCGAATACTTTCGCAACACCGTTCTCGATGACACGGACTATTTCACCAAGAAAGCTAATACTGCGAAAGCGATCGTGAATCGCAATCAGTTTGGCGGAACGCTCGGCGGCCCAATTTGGAAGAACAAGACGTTCTTCTTCGGCTCCTACGAAGGATTTCGCCAGGTGGCGCCCACGGTGACTTCAACCTGGGTCCCAAACAAAGCGCAGCGCGACTCGGTCACTGATCCAATATCCCTCCGGCTTCTTCAATTTTGGCCCACAGCACAGACAACCTCAACCTCCGGAACGAACTATACATCGAATGTTCCCAGCTCCCTAAAAGACAGCACAGGCCTTCTCCGAGTTGACCATGCTCTAAGCGAAAAGGATAGCTTCGACGGTCACTACATTATTTATCGTGGTAATCAAATAGTTGGCGGGCCAACACCATTAAGCGGAGGCTATACAAATATTCCTGCAAGCACTTCGACTGAAGTTGAAGAAAATCATATTTTCAACCCGGCCTTTCTAAATGTAATTCGATTTGGATATTCGATGAATGCGACGACTGCGACCGTACACGATTATGGTTTCAACGCAGCGAGCATTTTCACGGACGCTAACGGGAATCCGCTTCCCGGAGTGGTGAATGCCACGGGTAACAATATGTTTGACTCCGGACTTCCATCGATCACGATTAGCGACGGGACCGCAGCGCTGGGAACTTCCAGCACCTACCCGCAAGGCCGCATTTCAAGAACCTATGAACTGTCTGACACGATGACGAGCACAGCTATCCACGGGCACGTCATTAAGTGGGGAGAGCATGTGCGGCGAGAAGACCTCCGCCGATATCTAGAGACCTCAAGCCGAGGGCTGCTGACATTTCAGAATTTCTCCGACTTCGCGCAGGGGCTGGTTTACACGTCGCAACTTCGGACCGGAAGTACCTTGGTTCATTACCGCCGTTACCCGTCCGACTTCTTCTTGCAGGACCAGTGGAAAGTTCTGCCCAACCTGACGGTTAACTACGGAATACGCTACGAACTTCCATCTGACATTTTTGAATTAAACGACCGTGGTGACAATTTGGTGCCTGGACAAGGAATGACGCTCTTTGGCACCGATCTGGTGTTGGGGATCAATACGGCACTGACTGGCGCATCATCTCTTACCTATACGCCAGGCACTGCCGGCGTTACCGATAGCGGTGTGTTACCCGACAGAAATAACGTTGCGCCCGTCGTCGGTTTTGCCTATAGCCCGGATTTCCTCGGTACAGGGAAAACGGTAATTCGCGGAGGCTTTCGCGTAGGTTACGACGAAATCTTCAACAATATTCCAGCAAACCAGTCTCTTGACGCTCCTGTTAGTTTGCCAACGAGTCAAACCGCCAATGTGACGCAGCCGGGAAAGTTCAGTTATGCGACTGCGTTCTCTCAAAATGTTCCTCTGGTTTCCAACATTGGTAAGCAGGGACCAGGGACTCCTACCGTTGGATTGCTCCAGTTCTACGCAATGACCCAGCACTTGCCTAGTTCGTATAACTACGCCTACAACCTCAGTGTCGAGAGGGAGCTTAGTAAAACGTTCTCAGCAGAAGCAGACTATATTGGCAGTGTGGGCCGCAAGTTAGGGGTATACGTTGACACCAACGAACCAACGGTAACTGCAAACAAACCGAGTGTCCGCGGTCCTCTTGCGCCGAATGAGCAGGTCTTTCCTTACAACCAATACGGCCAGATTTACACGGGTGAAGGAATTGGAAAGTCCAGCTACAATGGAGTCGTTGCCGTCGCGAAGTATAGAGGGCAACAAGGGATAGCTGTTCAAAGCTCGTACACGCTAAGCCATTCTCTCGATAACACGTCAGCGTACTTTGGCTCAACCACTGACAGTCTTCCTGCTAACCCCCGGGATTTGAGTTCTGAATACGGAAATTCAGGATTCGACCTTCGTCAGCGTTGGGACACCTATTACGTTGTGCCGATACCAATGGGTCCAGGACACAAGTTGCTCGGTCAGAACAGTTCAGTGAGCAGGCTTGTGGCGTCTGGCTGGGAAGTATCTGGCATCATCGTCGCGCAGACCGGCCTTCCGTTTACAACTCACCTAGGGTCTGTCGACTATAGCGGTTTCAATCAATTCACAGATCGTCCCAATGTAATTGGAACGGGCAAATTGAAACAGAGTAATGGAACTCCAGCGGCTGCGTTTGACACAACCTACTTCAGCAAGTCCATCGCCGCGAATACGGTGGGGACAGAGCGCCGCAATCAGTACTATGGTCCGCATCTCGTTGATTTTGACATGTCCGCGGCGAAAACATTTGCACTCAGAGATCGTTATCGTTTTCAATTCCGGGCAGATTTCTTTAATCTCTTTAACCACACGAACTTCGCAAATCCGGTTGCAACGGTTAGTAGTTCCAGCTTCGGTAAGATCACTTCGACAATTGCTGGAGCATCGAGTACGTCGGGAGGCACCACCGGAGGAGCCCGGCTCATTCAGTTTTCGGGGCGTCTCAGCTTCTAGCGCCTTGTAATAATTGTTTGAACACCGGACAGGGATTTGGCTGCGGTTGTTGTTTGCAATGTAGATTGCACAGTAGTCGCAGCCACCTGATTTCAGTTCTCTGACTGGACGAATTCGATTCTTCATCTCTTGTGCTATCCCACCCTTTTCGCAAAATGCGCGAAAAGGGTGGGGCACGGAAGGTTCTCTTTTAAGCAGAAAATAGATCGAAGGACAAGGCCACTCTGACGCATTGGGAGTGCGTGAGCCGATGAGCTTACGCAGTGTGTCAAGTAACGCCGGAATACGATTCTCTGAGGCAGTGCAATATCCGAAAGATTGGGGAGATTATGCGTGTAGCAGGACTGATTAGCGGAACCTCACTCGATGGGATCGATGTCGCTATCGTAGACGTGGGAAGTTCGATTGTGCCAGTGGCGTGGTCGAGCGTCCCTTACCCGAGCGATGTCCGAGATGCGATACTTTCTGTCTCAGATGCAATAGCTCATATTGGTACTGTGGCCCGCTTAAATAACCTCTTAGGCGAACTATTTGCTCAGGCTCTGATTCAGACGTGTCAGCACTCCGGTGTACAAATGGACTCGATCAAGTTAATCGGCTCCCACGGACAGACTATCTATCACCAGGGCAAATTACAGTCTTTTTGCGGATTTCAAATCGCCAGCACCGTTCAGATAGGCGAATCCAGTATTATCGCCGAACGGA
>Ga0224531_1001538_pt1 | contig 10099 bp, 9 predicted proteins | sample CBST100metaG_FD_179876 | JGI IMG/M metagenome (GOLD analysis project Ga0224531, IMG submission 179876) | Peat soil microbial communities from Stordalen Mire, Sweden - C.B.S.T100 | ecosystem: Environmental > Terrestrial > Soil > Wetlands > Peat | place: Sweden: Norrbotten County, Stordalen Mire... | reverse complement strand
ACATAAGGACCGACCCAGGCCGAAACGTTCTGGTAGGCGGACAGCAGGTCCTCGCTGGGGTTTCCCACCAAGCCGGGGGCAGACTGCAGGAACAGGTAACCCATCCGGCCCCGGATCGCAGTGAGCCCGCCGCCCTCCAACGCGTTGAGGGTCATACCGTCGGCGTCCCCTTGCCCCGGGAACCCGTCCCGCCGCTGGTCTGGTGTTTTAGGGCCGTGAGGCGGCGCACCAAGTCACCGACATCCGTCGCCTGGGACGCCAGCGTCTCCGGGATCGTAACATTCAGGGCGCGCTGGAGTCTGACCATCAGGATGGAGTGGGCCAGCGAATCCCATCCATCGACATCAATCGACTGCGTCGCGTCGGTAATCGAATCCAGCGTGCAGTCGAAGGTCTCCGCGATGATCTGGTAGACGATCTCGCGTACTTTCGCTTCATCCGGCATGGGACGCCTCCAGTTCCAGGGACTCGTGCTCGAAGCGCTCGAGGTTGGCCTTTCTGCTGATCTTGCCGCTGGTCGTCTTGACCAGCCAGCCTGGTGGCACGAGCTTGACCACCCGGGGCAGCAGCCCAAGCGTCTCCACCACGGCCTGCTTCAGCGCACGTTTCAGCAAAGCCGCGTCCGCCGGCGACATCCTGGTTTCGGCAATGAGCACGAGTTCCTCGCTGCCGGTCGTTTCGGTGTACTGCCCGATCGCGACGACACGCCCGGCGATGACGCCCGGCACGGCCGAGGCCACCGCTTCGATATCATGCGCGTAGTAGTTGCGGCCGTGCACGATCAGGATGTCCTTGCTGCGGCCACAGATGAACAGCTCGCCATCGGCCACGAAGCCGATGTCGCCCGTCCGGAACCAGCCATCCGTGATGACGTCCGCGGTCAGGGCCGGCTGATTGTAGTACCCTTGGAACAGGAAGCCGCCACGCAGCATCACCTCGCCGGCCGCGATACCTGGTTCGTCCGCGCTCCCGGTCGCGTCGATGCGCAGCTCCACCCCGCCCACGAGCGGCCCGCATGAGGTGAACACCACCGTCTGCCCGCCGGCCGCCGGGCGCACCATCGACCGGGTCGCAAGTGCGTCCGCGTCGACCGCCATGAAACGAGGGGCGTGGCGAAGCGGGGTCTGTGTCACGGCGAAGCTGGCCTCTGCCATCGCGTAGGACACATGCATCTTTTCCGGCGTCACGCCGAGGGGGGCGAAGCGGTCGACGAAGAGGTCGATGGCCGCAGGCTTCGACGGCTCCGAGCAGCTCACGAACGCCGCCATCGAGGAAAGGTCGTGCCCACAGCCCGGCTTGACCGTGTTGGCGAGGTGGATGAACGCGAAGTTCGGCAGCCAACAATGCGTCGCGCGGAAGCTGGCGATCGCAGCGAACAGCGACTCGGGTGTGCGCAGCCAGTCGAACGGATCGATCGTCACGACCGTCGCGCCGACGTGAAGCGGGATCAGGAAGCTGGAGAACAACCCCATGTCGTGGTACATCGGCAGCCACGTCGCGACCACTGCCTTCGGGCCCAGTTCGCAGGCCATTGCAAGCGCCTCGCTCTGCCGTGCGACCGCCTCGAACGACAGCATCACGCCTTTCCTGAGGCCCGTCGTGCCTGACGAGTGCTGCAGAAGGGCGGTGTCCTGTGGACGGCGAAGGTCGATGCCGAGGGATTCCGGTTCTCGCCGCTCGCCGCCTGCCGCCCGGCAACGCGCCTCCAGATCCTCGATCAGGAGCACCTGGATGTCACCAACCGCTGCGCTGACGGACGGGGCGAGTTCACGATAGGTCAGGATGCAGCACGGCCGCTCCATCATCACCAGCGTTTTCAGTTCGTGCCAGTAATAGTCTGGGTTCTGCTTGGGAGTGGGAAACGGCAGGAACGAAGGAATGAGGCCGGCTCCCATCGCGCCAAGGTAAGCCGAAAACATGACCGGCGTGTGCTTCAGGATCATGAGCACGATGCCCGAGCCCTGCCCCGACGCCGGCTGTCGCAGCAAACCCGCGCAGGTGGCGATATCCGCCACAAGATCGGCATAGCTCTGCACGGCAAACCCGGATTCGTCCGGGAAGACGAAAGCCGGCTTGCCGGGGTATGCCGTGGCGTGCGCAACGAGGCTTGCCAACAGGGTCGGAGAACATCCGGTCGCACCAGTATCCTGCCGAGAGCGTTCCATCCGAACTCCTAAAGCCGCACCGCCCGCACCAACCCGTTTCTCGTCCAACAGAAAAGTTCCCCGGGGCATCTCCCGCGCCAATCGAGTATGCCACTTGGCGAACAAAACTGATAATTTATCGTGCATCGAAAGCAACGCCGCGTCAACCCAGGGGAATCGCATTTAGAATTTCGTTGACGGTGGAATGACGTCTTGCCTGGCTCGGACGTGATTGATTCCACCCACCGCCGTCCGGCGCAAAGCCGCCAAGTCATGATGAAACGGCGGCACTGATCGCGTGCTCTGGGCCGCGGCCCAGAGCGTCCGGTGCTCCAGCGGAGGGTTTGCCAGAATTCATGGACACAACCAATCCCATCGGTAGAATCGATCACGCCCGGACCATGCAAGGCATCATTCCCCTGTCAAGGAAATTTCAGGTGCGATTCCCCTGCACCATCACCGCATCGGCCTTGCCCAGACGCCCCACGATCGTTAATATAAATAACTAATATGGTCTCGTTTTCTAACGCGGTCGGGTATCCGATTTCGTCGCTTTCCGGGTGGAAACCCGTGTTGTCCCGGAACGGGCCAGTCAAGGCGGATTCGCAGTAATCGGGCAAAATTCCGGGATCATGCTGTCGCCTTTGCTAAAAGGTCGCGCTTCCGCCGCAAACTGGCTCCCCACGGCTCAGACGGCTCAATTGCTCTCTTTCGGCGCTGGTCGGACCGTTCCATCGACCGCGATGAAGCGTCGCTTCCGAACCCCACACTTCAACGGAGCACTGGTAGGCATGAAACGACTTCTCTTCTCCCTCGCTTTGCTGGTACCGGCCGTGGCATGGGCACAGCCGGTGACGCTGGGCTCCAGCGCCTCCAACATGACCGTGAATGGCACAGCCCTGGGCAACCTAGCTACGCTCAGCGGCTTGTCCGGCCTCGATGCCTCCGCCGCGACCGTCACCGCCACCGGCGGCACGGCGACGCACAAGCTGAATGATATATCGGCCGGCTACCTGTGGGGCCGTGGGACAAGCGGCAGCTACGATGCGTTGCTCAATGTGTCCGGGGGAGGTTTCGAACCGGGGCTTGGCATCGTACAGATGACCGGCGCGGGCGTGCAGTTCGTCAATTATGATGGCGCCGTCAACGTCCTCATCCCAGGCGTTCCCAACGCCGTAGACCAGATCATGCTGTTGGGCGGCATGTCGCAGGCGGGCGGAACTGTTGCCTCATCGAGCGCGGTGGATGCGAATGTCGACCTGAGCTTCTCCGCCCAGAACCTCGGCAACCAGTGGTTCTATAATGGGTCCGGCGCTCTGTTGGAGCTGGTCAGTCCAACCACGCCGGTGGCGGAAAATCTCACGATCACGCCCGCGACCGTGGCATCGCCCGGCATGGTGCTGGGCACTTCCGGCGGGTCTTATCCGCTGGCGCTGAATATGGGCACAGGCGCTATCATGCTGGGGTGCCCGCCGGATGGAACGGCGAAGTGCGGTAATACGAGGGGATATGCATCGGTCGATTTACAGGTCAATCGAACCCAAAACTACATGGTTACGCTTGGCGGAAGTTCTTTCTTATTCCCTGGCTCTGGTAGCTATGTAAATGCACCGTATGCTGCTGCTGGGGGATATGGTTCATTCGTGAATTCCTCTGGAACAACGTCGTTTGCATATGGAAATACCGCGCATGTCTCCGCGCCCGCCACCGCCGCGTTCGGCCTGCTCGCTTCGGATCGAGGCAACACCGGCACTTTTGCCTTCGGCATGGGCTACAACTCCGACAATGGCTCTCCAACACAGGTAACGCTGCGCGGCCTGCACGCCTACACGGCAAGCCTGACGCAGACGCGGCTGATCGCAGGAGGGCCGGCCAGCGTCAGCGCCCAGAACGTGTGGGGCATTGACCTGGATGAGGTCATGATAACGGGCGACCTCGTGGTTTCGGGGTTCGACACCACTGCCCCGACGACCAACTGGGTCAGGTGGCGGGTTAACGGTTTCACAATGGTCCGTGGGACCGGCGTGGCATCCGTGACCGTTACGCCCAGCGGCGCGGTCACGGTTGACAGGTCGGCCGGGACCGGAAGCTCGGCGCTGCTGTCCGTTACGGCAGATGACACCTATGGCGGCATCAACTGTGCGGTCACGGCGCCGAGCACGAACAAATGGAAATGGGGCGCGATGCTGACGGCGCTGGAGGTGCAGGGACCATGAGGATGAACCGACGCTCATTGCTGACCGGGGCCGCAGCCATGGCCGCCTACGGGATGCTCGGCGGGATGACGCCTGCCCGCGCCACCACGACGGGGGTCATCCCCTGCGCAATCCGCTGGGATGCCTGGTATTCGCAGGCCGGCAATCCGCGTATCGCGCAGAACACGCTCAATGCCAATCAGTTCCATTATCGGGCGCCATGGTTCTGCACCGAGCCATCATCGGGCAAGGTGGATTGCACCGGCGTCCAGGCCAGCATGGACCTCGAAATCCAGTTGGCGGCGCAGGCAGGCATCAAGTGTTTTGCTTTCGACTGCTACCTGCCGACGCCGGTCGGTGGCTCGAACGATGCCCCCATGAATACAGGATGGAACCTCTACAATGCCAGTTCCTACAAGGGGCTGGTGAAGTGGTGTACCATCCCCGGCGGGGCTGGCGTGTTCGGGAGCCCGAGCAACGTCTGGTCATCGAATGACTGGCAGGCGTCGTGCCGTTGGTGGATACCGTATTTCGCGCAGTCCAACTACCAGACCGTCACGGTGGGGACGAGCAACCGGCCGTTGGTGTATATCCTCTGGAATGCCGCGCACGTGGCGACCTATTTCCAGGGTTTACTGGCCAACGTGGCGACGGCGATTGCCTACCTGCGAACGTTGTGCGCGGCCGCCGGCCTCGGCAACCCCTATGTCGTTGTGCTGGCAACATCTGGCGCCGCCGCAGATGCGACTGCGATCGGCGCTGATGCGATCAGTAGCTACGGACCGCTTGTCATCAACACCGCGCTACCGAACTCGTACGCGGACCTCGACACCGCAACGCAGGCCTTCTGGGGGACGTTGGCAGCGAGCTTCGCCACCATCATCCCGGATTGCATCACCGGTTGGGACCGCCGCCCTCGCTACAACATGCCAGAAACTTTTGCCGAAGGTACGTTGCGGACGTTCCGGGGCAATTTGCAATATTATTCCACCGGCACGCCAACGCAGATTGCTGCGCACATTCAGGCGGGCATCAACTACATCGGCGCCAATCCGACCGTGTGCCCCTCCAAGGCTTTGCTGATATATTCATGGAGTGAATGCACCGAAGGCGGCACCGCGCTTATTCCGACGCTTGGTGATCCACCGATCAATGCGGAAAGCGGGCAGGCCCTCAACACGTCGAATTTGCTGAAGGCAGTCGGGCCTGTGCTGCGGGCAGCGGCTTGATGAGGGAAGGGGCCCTGACCTGCGACAGGCGAGAGACGTGACGCAGCGGGCTGTCAGGCTTGCCGGTTCACTGCCGCCGATCTTCGGCTCCTACCGACCCGACCTGTTCCGTGCCGAAGACGCCGCGCGGGCGGCCATCGGCGGGGCGGACAGCCGCCCTTTCTGGGTATCCTTCACGCTCACGGATGCCGAGCCGGAAGCGGTCGCCGAGGGACGCCGCGCCCCGACGGTCCGCTCGGGAGAGAGCATCGCCGAGGCGGCGCGCGCGGCCCTCGACCTGCATGCCCAGGCACTCCTGTTCAATTGCAGCCATGCCAGCGTGATGGAGGCGGCGATCCGCGAGGCGACCGCGGCGTTTGTTGGCCTACCTATCGAAAATCGTCCGGCGATTGGCGTCTATGCCAACGCTTTTGCACATCATTCCCACAGTGATGAAGGCGCGGCCAACAAGGGCTTGAGCGATCTGCGCGATGATCTCGGCCCGCAGGAGTATCTGGCCTTCGCTCGCCATTGGCGTGACGCCGGCGCATCGATCATCGGTGGCTGTTGTGGCATCGGCCCAGAATATATCGCCGGCCTGGTGGCTGCTTTGCGAAAGAACGGCTGAGCCTTGTAAATATATCACCGTTCCTTGAGAAATATAACTATGGCTGGACAAGAGTCAGAAATACTATTCAACTTAAATAGACGCGGCTTATTAATGGGATCTGGCGGTATATTGCTGTCCAGTGCCCTGCCCCTGTCGTCGGCCTTCGCCGCCGGCCCGGACAAGCCGAAGAAGGGTGGGCATCTGCTGCTGGGCATCGACAATGCCTCGACCACCGATCGGATCGATCCGACGGCATATTTCGAGATTTATGGCTATACGATTGGGGCATAACTGTTCAACACCCTGATCGAACTGGACGAGGCTAGCGGGTTACGTTCTTCTCTGGCGGAAAGCTGGGAACCCCGTAAGGGAGCGACGGAATGGGTGTTCAAGCTGCGCAACGGCGTGCAGTTCCATAATGGCAAGACCCTGACCGTCGCTGACGTCATCTATTCGCTGAACCATCATCGGGGCGCACAGTCCAAATCGGCCGTCAAGGTCTATCTGGACACCGTGGTCGATCTCAAGGAGACGGCTCCCAATGAGCTGACGATCACCTTGAGCGAGGGCAACGCCGATCTGCCCTATCTGCTGACCGATGTCCATTTTGCCGTCGGTCCCGATGGTGATGACTTTGACAAAGGCGTCGGTACCGGCCCCTTCATTCTGGAGAACTTCCAGCCGGGCGTACGCCTGCTGACCCGGCGCAATCCCAATTATTGGGATTCCTCTCGCGGCCACGTCGATTCGGTCGAAACCATCGCCTACAACGACAGCACAGCCCGCATCGCCGCGTTGCTGAGTGGCAAGGTCCATATCGTCAACCGGATCGAGCCAAGACTGCTCGGACGGGTCTCTTCGGATCCCAAGGCGAAGGTCTATCGCTCGCGGGACGATGGCATCTATACGTTCCCCGGTCTCGTCAATCAGCCGCCGTTCGATAACCTCGACGCCCGCCTGGCGCTGAAATACGCCATCGACCGCCAGCAGATCCTGAAGTCGGTCCTGGCCGGCGTTGGCTCCATCGCTAACGATCAGCCGATCGTGCCATCCAACCGCTATTTCGCGTCCGATATTCCTGCCCGTCCCTATGATCCTGACAAGGCGGCCTTCCATTGGAAAAAGGCAGGCTTCTCGGGCAGGTTGACGCTGTCGGTTTCAGACTCCGGGTTTCCGGGTGCGGTGGATGCGGCCCAACTTTACCAGGTATCGGCCCAAAAGGCCGGGATTCCCCTTGATGTCGAACGGGTCCCCGCCGATGGCTATTGGGACAATATTTGGTTGAAAAAGACTTTTGTCGCCTCAAACTGGGGTACACGTCCCACCGCCGACGCCATTCTATCCCTGGTTTTCCTGTCGAACGCCGACTGGAACGAGTCAGCCTGGAAGAACGAAAACTTTGACAAGCTGGTGCGGACCGCCCGCGCCGAGTTGAACGAGGACAAACGCAAGCAAATTTATCACGATATCCAAGTCATTCTTGCTGACCAGGGTAGCGAGGTCATTCCGGTTCACGCTGATGGACTGGACGGCGCTCGCAGCAATGTCCGAGGCTTTACCGTGGTTCCGGGTTTGTCCTTGAGCGGCCTGAAGGTCGCCGAAAAGGTTTGGCTGGAAAGCTGAAACGGAGGCGGGGGACCGCGGTGCGATCCCCCCGCTCTGCGTGACTTTTCTCTCCTCAGGTAACTAATTTGTTGTATCCCGCTGCTGTCAAGACAATCTGGCACCGCCTCTTTTGTGTCGATCATTGCCTGAGCGTCCTGGTCGGTCGCAGATTGGTTGCTAGCCTGTTGCTGCTGTTTGCAGTTTCGGTCCTGATCTTCGCTGGCACCCAGATTCTGCCTGGCGATGTCGCCACTGCCATGCTGGGCCAGTCGGCAACCCCTTCGGCGGTTGCCGCGATCCGCGCCGAACTGGGACTGGATCGGCCGGCCCTGGTCCGCTATGCGGCTTGGCTGGTCGGTATGCTGCATGGTGATTTCGGCGTCAGCTACGCGAGCCGCCAGGATATCGCCTCCAGTATCGGCCTACGGCTTGGCAACACCCTGTTCCTGGCCGGCGTCACGGCTGCGATCGCCATTCCGCTGTCGGTTGGACTTGGCATCATCTCGGTTCTGAACAGAAACGGCCTGGTGGACCGTATCACTACGACGCTGACGCGTGGCGCGGTGGCCCTGCCCGAATTCTTCGTCGGTTACATCCTGATCATGGTCTTTTCGGTACAGCTGGGCTGGTGCGACAGCAGTTCCACGGTGTTTCCTGGCATGCCGCTGTCCGAACGCCTGTTGGCCATTCTACTTCCCACCCTGACCCTGGTTTTGCCATCCTGGGCCATATGACCAACATGACACGGGCGGCGCTGCTGAACGTCCTTTCCGCGCCTTACGTGGAGATGGCCGTGCTCAAGGGACTGCCGCGGTCTTGGGTGATCTGGCGGCACGCCCTGCCGAACGTGCTGGCGCCCATTATCAACGTGGTAGCCGTCAACCTTGCCTATCTAGCACTACAGTTGCATTTTCTGATGAGTTCTGAATCAATGGGCAACCATGATTCAGGACCTGATGACTGGTGGCGCGTCGGTTGAGGATACGCTGTCGTTGTGGGCTGCGTCGCTGCGGGAGGCCAAGCAGCGCATCCGGCCGCTGTTCACGCAGGATCGCGTTGCCGCTTCGGCGGGCCAGTTCCTCGATGCGTTGCTCGGCAACGAGCCACGCAAGACAGGCTGGATGCGGGCTGAGGCGGCAGGCGACAGCGGACCATGGCGACAGCAGGCCTTGCTGGGTCGTGGACGTTGGGATGCCGATGCCTTGCGTGACATCGTCCGTGACCACGTCATCGAGCATCTGGGCGATGACGACGCAGTCCTGGTGATCGACGAAACCGGCTTTCTGAAGCAGGGCAAAGCCTCGTGCGGCGTGGGACGACAATACACGGGTTCTGCCGGCAAGATCACCAACTGCCAGATCGGAGTGTTCGCCTCCTACGTGTCCACCAAGGGCCACGCCTTCATCGATCGTGCGCTCTATCTGCCGAAAGCCTGGACGTCCGATCCGGCCCGGCTGAAAGCCGCCCATGTGCCAGAGGCGGTGGCGTTTGCCACCAAGCCGCAGTTGGCCGTCAGCATGGTCACGAGAGCGATCGCGGCCGACGTCCCCTTCGCTTGGGTGGCCGCCGACAGCGTGTATGGCGTCGGCGAACTTGAGATGGCTCTGCGGCGTGCCGGCAAGGGCTACGTGCTGGGTGTCAACGCCAACCACTGGTTCGGCTCATGGCACCCGGAGATCCTCGTAGCCGGTGAGGCGAAGGACATTGCCGAAGCGCTCCCCGCCAAGAGCTGGAAGCGCCTGTCGGCAGGTCATGGCACGAAGGGCGAACGTCTCTACGATTGGGTCTACTGCCCGCTGGCTGACCTTGATGCCGCCGAATACGACATGCCTGCTCCAGGCACCTGGACGCGCGGCCTGCTGATCCGACGCAGCGTTGCCGATGGCGAACTCGCCTATTTCACCACTTGGTGTCCCAAGGGCACCTCGATCGAGAGCCTTGTTCGTGTCGAAGGAACGCGCTGGCGTGTCGAGGAAGGCTTCGAGACCACAAAGGGCGAACTCGGCCTCGACCACAATGAAAGCCGCTCCTGGCACGGCTGGCACCGGCACGTCTCCCTTGTCATGCTGGCCTATGCTGTCATGACCGCCGTCCGATCCCAGGTGAACGCCATCATGCCGAAAAAAAGAAGCCGGGATCGCGGCAAAGCTCATCCGCTGGTCGGTCCAGGAAATCCGACGCCTCGCTGTAAAGCTCGCGCAGCGCCGGATCTCTATCGCCCGCATCCTCGAATGGTCCATATTCCGACGCACTCACCAAGCCGTAGCCCGACAGTCGCACCTCAAATCAAAAATGCAACTGTAGTGCTAGGCCGTGTGGACGGATTTAACCAGCATC
>Ga0224531_1001537_pt1 | contig 10102 bp, 6 predicted proteins | sample CBST100metaG_FD_179876 | JGI IMG/M metagenome (GOLD analysis project Ga0224531, IMG submission 179876) | Peat soil microbial communities from Stordalen Mire, Sweden - C.B.S.T100 | ecosystem: Environmental > Terrestrial > Soil > Wetlands > Peat | place: Sweden: Norrbotten County, Stordalen Mire... | reverse complement strand
TCTTGGTAAGATGAACCTGGCCAACCTCCGGGAAAGGCTGCTCAGAACTGACAATTCGAGCTGTGCCCCGGGGACCATTCAGGCCAGGCAGGGGCCGGCGGCCCGATGAACTCCGGCTGGAGGAAATATATGACCAAGCCGCGTACCCCGAAATCTGAAACAACTCCCAAGCCTACAGCGCACAGAACCGCCAAGCCCGCGGCTCCTGATAAACGAATTCATGAGAAATCCGCCGCGTCGCCGCGCCCGGCAAGTCGTCAGCCGAAGCGGGCTGCGCGTCCCGCCAGCAAAGGCACCGCTCCGGTCCGTAGCGTGCCGGAACGGCGCGCTTCCGGTCCCGGAGCGCTGATTACGCGTCGCGCCGCAGACCGCTTGCGCGAAGGTTATTTGTGGGTTTACGCCTCAGACATTGAATCGGTTGAGCTGCCGGAAACCGGCGTTCCCGCGCTGCTGCCGGTGGCCGACAGCCGCGGATTGCTGCTTGGTACGGCTCTTTACAGTCCCACATCGCAGATTGCGTTGCGGCTGGTTTCGCGCGAGGCCATCGACGAGGCCGCATGGCTGGAACTGCTGGCTGAGCGGCTGCGCAAGGCCATTGCACGGCGCAAACCGCTGCTTGATAGCAAAAATGACGCTTGTCGGCTCTGCTTCAGCGAGGCGGACGGGTTGCCCGGCGTGGTCGTGGACAAGTACGGCAGCCTGGTGATTCTGCAACTGCTGGCCAAGGGGCTGGACTCCGACGCGGTGCGGAAGACATGTGTGCGCGTGCTGAGCGAGGAACTGAAACCCTCGGCAATTCTGGAGCGGCCTGACCCGCGCATGCGCGAACTGGAAGGGCTTGGCGCGCCCAACCTGGAGCCGCTTTGGCTTGCCGATGCTGCCGCGCTCATCGCCAGCACAAAATTTCATCTCAACGGACTCGTCTTCCAATACGACGCCAACTCCGGCCAGAAGACCGGCGCTTTCCTCGATCAGCGGAGCAACTACGCCGCCGCGCGAGAGTGGGCGAAAAAGCTCGGAACCACCGGTCGTGCGCTGGACGTTTGCTGCTACCAGGGCGGATTTGCTCTGCACTTGGCCCAGGTTTGCCAGCAGGTGACGGGTATTGATGCTTCGCGCGCCTCGCTCGAAGTGGCGGAGCGGAATCTGGAGGCCAATCGTGCCAGCTTGACCGCCCAGGTGGACTGGGTGGAGGCTGACGCTTTTCAAATTCTGCGCGACTGGTCCGAGGCGGGAGAGAGCTTCGACGCCATCGTGCTGGATCCGCCCGCCTTTGCCAAAACGAAGCGGGCTGTCGAGGGCGCGCTGCGCGGCTACAAGGAACTGAATCTACGCGCACTGAAGATGCTGCGTCCCGGCGGACTGCTGGTCACCTGTTCCTGTTCGTACCATGTGGGCTGGACCGATCTTGAGGGCGCGGTGGCGTCGGCCGCGGCCGATGCGGGACGGCGCGTGCGCTTACTGGAACGCCGTGGCGCTGCACTGGACCACCCGGTGCTGCTGAGCCTGCCGGAGACCGAGTACCTGAAGTGCTTGGTGCTGGAAGTGGAATAAGCAGGCCGCAGTTTTCTCAGGCGCGGGCCATTTGCTGCGGAGTTTGTGTGTGCTGCAGATGCCGCACTAACCAATCGAACCTGGCTCGGTGAGACGTTGAGGGCGCGGCTTGCGTTTCAGCGGATCCGCCCGCCCGCAACTGAGCCAGCGTTTCCTTTACCTGCGCCCGCAGGGTTTCAGCTTCAAAAGTGCAGGAGCGTAAATAGGCTGAGATGGTGAGCCCAGCTTCGGCTGCGCGCTTATGCAACTGCGCGCACTCCGCCTTACTCATGCGGATGGTGACGCTGGCGCACTTCCGGTTCTGTTCGAGCGTTGAGGAGAGACTGTTTTCCGGCTCAGTGTCTTCGCTCCAGGAAGATGCCGACGGGGTTGCCCCAGGCTGGTTCGGAACAGCTTCGGGAGAAAGCGCATTGCTGGAAGGAATTGGTTCAGGCGCGGCAACTTGCTGTGTCAGCGACCAGTCGCCGGGAGCGGCTGCCTCGTAGCTGGCGTGTGTGCGCAGGGTGCGTTCATAGCTGAGTGTGGCAATGTCGTCGGCCAGCGCGTCGTCGTTCCAGGCTGGAGCGGAATCCTTTTCATGCGGTGAAGAGCCATCGCCGTACTTCGGGGCGGGCGAAGTCAGGGCGGCCAGCAGACCCGCAAAGTTGGGAGAAGTGGATGAGTCGTTTTGTTCTGGTTGCTGCATGGAATGGAGCATACCGCGTGCGAGGGTTGCAACCGTGAGGAAATTCCCATGCAAAATCACTGTTGAATTCCAGATAGGGAAGACTGGTTTGCTCGTTCCAGAATGGGAGCAGTTTCTGAAAGCATTTGGCCATGGTGAAACTGTCGAATCGAGAGGAATTATGTCGGTTCAGGATCGGGAAGCACGCGTCCGGGAAGCTGGAGCAGTTTCGTGACGGCCTCGGCAGTCATGGGGCGGGCGAAGAGGTACCCTTGGCCGAAGCGGCATCCCATCTCACGAAGCAGGCGGTACTGCTCGGGAGTCTCAATACCTTCAGCCACCACGTCCAGGCCGAGCACACGGGCAAGTTCGATGATAGTGCGGACGATCTGTAGCGGTTGGTCGCCTTCGGTCATGCGGGACACAAAGGAGCAGTCGATTTTGAGCGCGTCCAGAGGAAAGACGTGGAGGTAGCTGAGGGAACTGTAGCCGGTGCCGAAGTCGTCCATTTGCAGCGAAACGCCTAGCCGGCGCAGGTTGCCCAGCACCTCCAGGGCGGTGCCCATGTCGGGAATGAGGCTGGATTCGGTCATTTCGAGGCCGAGTTGCCGGCTGGAGATGCCGTATCGGAGCAGCAATGCCTCGACATGGTCGGCCAGCCCTTCGCGCGAGAACTGGCGTGCGGAGAGATTGACGCAGACCCGTGGGGCTCCCTGTGTCGGATCTTTGCGGTTCCACCTCTGAATCTGGTGGCAGGCCTCGGCGAGCCCCCAGTCGCCGATGGGCAGGATCATGTCGCTTCCTTCGGCCAGCGGGATGAAGTTCATGGGCGGGATAAGGCCCCGCGTCGGGTGTTTCCAACGGATCAGCGCTTCCAGCCCGATAATCTTGCGGGTCGTCAGCTCGACCTCCGGCTGGTAGTAGAGCACAAACTGGCGCTGGTCAAGGGCGTGGCGCAAATCTTCCAGGCTCGGCCAGATAGGAGCAGCTTTTATGTCAATGTGGGTGGGGAGCTGCTCGTGCACGTGATAGTTATTGCGGAGCCGCCGCAGTTCAAGCTGGCTGGCCACCATATCGGCCAGGCTTTCGAGCATGCGCAACTCGTCCAGGGCCATGTCGCGCCGGGGCTGGCAGCCGAAGATGGTCAGCGCACCAAGGATTTTGCCGTCGGAAGAGCGCACTGGAACGCTGGCAAAGGAGATCACTTCGAGCCGTCTGAGCGCAAGCCGTCTTCCTTCGAAATGGGGATGTCTTGAAATGTCCGGAACAATTACCGGTCCATCCTCGGCAAGCACCATCTCGAAGATGGACCTTCTCCGAGGCAGTTCCCGAACCGGCTCTCCCCAGTACGATTTGACCCAGATGCGGCTTTCGTCGGCAAAGCCCAACAGCACCGTATCGGCACGGAAATACTCGGCAGAGAGGCGTGTAATGGCGTCAAAGCTGTTCTCTGGCGGAGTATCGAGAATGCCGGTCGAGGCCAGCGCCGACAAGCGGGCGTCTTCTTGCGGCCAATCGGCTTTGCTGATCTCCCATTCCGTTAGTGGCATCATTCCCTGGCCTTGCGGTGTTCCTGCCAGCCTCAGACCCTCAGACCAGCCGGAAAGCCGTCCTTCGCATCTGTACCTGCTGTCCATGCGACCTGACATTGCCGCGCCGGTTTACTTCCATCGTGATCGCGGCTGGTGAAAGGCAGCCTGTCCGATCAAGTGCACAGATTCCATATCTTTCTTATCGGAAGGGAATGGGATAAGCATGAGTTACGTGAGGACAGTGCTTTTGTCTTGGGACCATTTGGCGCGGGGGGAGCGTAATGCTGCTTGGGGACAGAATACACGGCAGAATGGCCGCTGCAGGTTACTTCTGCGCAAGCAGATGGAAGCAACCGCTTATAGAATCAAGTTCAGTGCCCGGTTTGTACCCAACTCAGCCTTCACCCCGCGCGCGTTCCTGGTGGGAGCGCGGGTTGGGCCTTCTGCGGCCGTCGCACGCGCACTCGGTTTTCTCGGCCACCATCATCCTGATGGTGTCGACGTTTCTGTCGCGTGTCATCGGGCTGGTGCGGGTCAAGTACATTGTCTGGCTCTTTGGGCGCGGGGTGGAAGCGGACGCCTTCAATGCCGCGTTTGTTCTGCCGGACATGATTTCGTACTTTCTGGTGGGCGGGGCGGCCTCCATCACCTTTGTTTCCATCCTGACGCGCTACCGGGAAACCGGGCGGGAGGCGGAGGGCGAGCGGTCGCTTTCTGTCATCCTGACCACCATGTATCTGGTGCTGGGCGCAGCCATTGTGCTGGCCGAAATCTTTGCGCCGTGGTACATCCACTGGTGGTTCAACGGATTCGATGCGCAGAAAGCGGCGCTCTGCGTAAGCCTGACGCGGATTCTGCTGCCCGCGCAGTTGTGCTTCTTTGCCGGAGGTGTTTTCGGCGCTGTGCTGCTGGTGCGCAGGCAATTCAGCGTGCAGGCGTTTGCGCCGCTGATCTACGGCATGGGCACGATTGTGGGTGGCCTGTTGCTGGTCAAGTACATCGGCGTCTATTCGCTGGCCGTTGGCACGGTGGCCGGGGCCTTCTTCGGTCCGTTTCTGCTGAACGCCATTTTTGCAAGGCGGGCGGGTACGCGCTACCGGATGATTCTGGATTGGCACGACGAAGGCTTGCGCGAGTGGGTGCGGCTGTCGGTGCCGTTGATGGCTGGCGTTTCGCTGGTGACCGCCGATAACTGGATCATTGCCCACTACGCGTCGGGGACCGGCGGCGCGGTTTCGCTGATGAGCTATGCCAAGCAGTTTTTTACCGCGCCGATGGCCATGCTGGCCCAGGCCGCGGGCGCGGCGTCCATGCCGTTTTTCGCGAGTTTGTGGACGCAGGAGCGCCGCTATGAATTCGCCATTGGCGTGGCGGATTCGGTGTCGCGCGTGGCTTCGCTGGGACTGCTGGTGGCTTCGGGGATGGTGGGGCTGGGGTTGCCGCTGATCGACCTGGTGTTTACCGGCGGCCGCTTTTCCGCCGTCGACGCGCAAGAGTGCGCCGCGTACTTTGCCGTCTTCTCCGTCTCCCTGTTTCTCTGGTCGGCGCAGTCCATCTATTCGCGCGCTTTTTACGCTGCTGGAAACACGATGACGCCGATGGTGGCGGGAACCATTGTGACCGTGGTTTCGCTGCCCAGCTATGCCCTGCTTTACCACTGGTACGGCGCGCTGGGTCTTGCCATGGCTTCGGACCTTGGGATCACGCTGCAAACCGTGGTCGTCGCCGTGCTGCTGCACCGTCGACACATGGTTTCGCTGGCCAGCCTGGACTATGCCGAGATGGGCCGGTGCCTGCTTGCTTCACTGACCAGCGGCGTGGCGGTCTGGATGGTTGTCCGGGGCGCGGGCATTCTGCCCGGCTATTTGCCAGGCATTCACTTGTTCCGGCAAGCTCGCTGGATGGATTTGGGCGTGTTGGTGGTAGGAACCGTCGTTTGGGTGGCGATGACAAAATGGGTTCTTGAAAAAGCGGGATCGGCGCTGCCCAGGGTGATGATGAAGCGGCTTGGATTGGGATAGAAATATTCGCTGTAAATTCCGAAAAACGTCCTATTTTCAGCTACTTGCTTGCGCTTATTTCCTCGTCAATGCGATCCCATAATCACATCGTTATCCAAACAGAAAGACCCCCCTTCCGGCGCGAGAGCACTGGAAGGGGCGCGAACCGCCACGGAAAAACTACAGCGGAACCAGAGTCGACGTATCCCGAAATCGCAGCGTTCAAGTCGACGCGACTCTGCACAAAACTCAACAGGATATTGTTACTTTGGTTCCGCTCCAGGCCTCTGACCGCTAGTTTATGTACCATCTTCCGTGCCCCACCCTTTCGCCTTTTTCCTGGCGAAAGGGTGGGGCACCTCGAACCTGAAGGAACGAAATTACGCGGTCAGCGACCTCGTGCAGGCGGGGCGCGGAAGCTCTCCCGCAACGGATGGTGTCAGGCTTGGAAAGGCTTGGGCGTCTCAGGCGTTGCCGCCGCGGCAGTGGTCCCAGGACCGGCGGACTTGTTGTCAGGCTTGCGAATGTCGATACCGCCCTTGAAGTAAGCGCCATCTTCAATGCTGATGCGCGCTGCCGCCACGTCGCCGCTCAGAGAACCCTCGGCGCGGATGTCCACGCGGTCTGTCGCAGACACATTGCCGCGCACCTTGCCCAGAATCACGATCTCGCGGGCGTTGATGTTGGCTGAAACCTGTCCGTTGCGGCCCACCGTAACGCGGTTGCCGGGCAGGTTGATGTTGCCCTCGACCTTGCCGTCGACAAACAACGACTCCGTGCCCATGATCTCGCCTTTGACAAACAGACCCTTGCCAATGGTGGCCTGGTCAACAGGCGACGCGGGAGTGCGGCTGGTGCTTTCAAAAGCCGGAGCAGGCGGCGTGGGGCGGGCTGGTTCAGGGGTCGTATGGGGTGTGATCGATCCGGTCTGGCTGGGTTTCCACATAGCGCAGGTACTTCCTTTTCTGTCCTGACGGGACGGGGGGCATTTCTTGGCGGGCCGTTGCCATGTACCCCAAAATCTGATAAATGCGAAAAGTTCCGCAATCTCGTCTTTGCGGCCACTTGCGGACACAAGCAGAATGTTTCCTTCTTGCGGTCCGCTCGAACGAGCGCGCTGCCGCTATTTTAAGACCCTTCACGGCTACAATACGAGAGGTGAAGGCCTCTTCAATTGCGCCCGGTAGCCAACAGAGGCAATACCCAGGCTGTTCGCGAAAACAAAATCATATCTCATTCCTTGTCCTGCTGCCACGCAATCTGCTATATGCGGCAACTCCAAATAGCCTACTCTTAGCGTATGACTGATCGAGAACTGCTGGCGCGGATTGCCCGCTCGGCTGGCGGCAAGGCCGGATACAAGCAACTGGTGCGCGAACTGGGACTGAACGGTGGCCGCCAGCGACGTTTGCTGCTGGAGCATCTGGCCCGGCTGACCGCGCGCGGCGCACTGGCCAAGACCGACAGGGAGTACTGGAGCATTTCCCAAACAACTGGGGCCGGAACGCGGGACAATCTGGCCGCCGGGCGGCTGGATCTGCATCGCGACGGCTTCGGCTTTGTGCGGCCCAATGTGCGGCAGTCTGCCGGCGAGGGAGACATCTTTATTCCTCCCAACGAAATCAACGGCGCCATGCAGGGCGACCAGGTGCTGGTGGATGCCGAGCCACCGAAGGCCGATGGCCGCCGACAGGGCCGGATTGTGCGCGTGATTGAGCGGCACAACTCCACCGTCGTGGGAACCTTTCACTATGCGCGTCCTGGGCGGGAACACGGCAATGTGGTTGTTCCGTTTGACGAGCGCATGACGCAGCCCATATCGATTCCCGAGGGGATGGAACTGCCGGAGGTCGACGAGGTCGCCACGCCGCACCGCGTGCTGGGCAGCGAAGCTGCAAAAGCCACGGTTCACGAAAGTCTGGAAGGCCTGGTGGTGGACGTGGAGATCACCAAATGGCCTACGCTTACGCGGGGGCCCATCGGCCGCGTCATTGAGGTGCTGGGCGATCCGGACGACTTCGGCGTCGACGTGGAGATGATGATCCGCAAGCATCAGTTGCCGCGGGTCTTTCCTGAAAATGTGCTGGCTGAGGCCAAGGCCGTGGCGCATCTCGATTTGGCTGAAGTGGCTCGCCGCCGCGATTTCCGCGGCTTGCCCATAGTGACCATCGACGGCGAAACGGCGAAGGATTTTGACGATGCGGTGCTGGTGACCGAACGCGCCGACGGCGGTTATGAGTTGCAGGTCCACATTGCCGACGTTTCCGAATACGTGCGCGAGGGGACGGATCTCGATCTGGAAGCGCGTCTGCGCGGAACCAGCGTCTACTTCCCGGATCGCGCTATTCCCATGCTGCCGCAGGATCTGTCGAGCGACATTTGCAGCCTGCGTCCCGGCGAGGACCGGCTGGTGCTCAGTTGCGTCATGCAACTGGATGCCACCGGCAAGATCCTGAGCTACGAGATTTCCGAAGGTGCCATTCGCTCCGCCGCGCAGATGACATACACCGACGTCCACGCGATTTTAGAAGGTGATGCCGAGGTGCGAGCGCGTTATGCCGCGCTGGTTCCGGGTTTTGAGCGGATGCAGAAGCTGGCGGTGCTGATGAACAAGCGCCGCGAAGAACGCGGCTCCATCGACTTCGACCTGCCCGAGCCCGTCATCGAATTCGACGAGCAGGGGCAAATGCGCGGCGTAACCAAGTCCGAACGTACCTGGGCGAACCGGCTGATCGAGGAGTTCATGCTGGCCGCCAACGAGTGTGTGGCCACCTGGCTGGAAGACCTGGGCGTGCCTTCGCTCTACCGAATTCATGAAAAGCCTGAACCGCGCCGCGTTGTGGAGTTCGAGGAGCAGGCGGCGAGCTTCGGCTATACGCTCGGTCTCGGCGCTCTGCCCGTCAAGCGCATCCAGACCCACGGCGAGCGGCGCGCCGCGCGCGGGCAAGGGCGCAATCCGCGTGTGCATGAGGTGCCTGAGGATATTCCCGTTACACCGCGCATGTATCAGAAGCTGGCCGCGCGCATTGAGGGCACGCCGGAGGAGCGGATTCTGAGCTACCTGATGCTGCGCTCGCTCCGTCAGGCGCGCTACTCGGAGATCAATGAGGGGCACTTTGCGTTGGCCGCTCCCACCTACACGCACTTTACTTCGCCCATTCGCCGCTATCCGGATCTGACCGTACATCGCATTTCGAAAGCATTGTTGCGGGCCGGTGTGAGCGGCAAGGCTGTGCTGGAAGAGGGACGCCGCAGTTCGCCGTGGACGCATCCGAACGAAGGGCTGGCTGGAATTGTCGTCAGCCGGAAGAAGACGCAGGGCCAGGGATTCACCGGCGAGCCACCCATTGCGGAGGCGGAGTTGGCGCAGATTGCCGAGGAGTCGAGCGTGGCCGAGCGCCGCGCCGCCGATGCGGAACGCGAGCTGATGGAGTGGAAAAAGGTGCGCTTCATGCAGGACCGCGTGGGCGATGAGTTTGATGCGCTGGTGCTGAACCCGACCAAGTACGGCTTGTTTGTGGAACTGGCGGACCTGTTTGTGGAGGGGCTGGTGCCCATTGACTCGCTGCGCGACGACCGCTACACGTGGCGCGAGAATACACATGAGATCATCGGCGTGCGCGGGGGACGGTGTTTCCGCGCCGGTGACCGCGTGCGTGTGATTCTGGACCGCATCTTGGCGCAGGAGCGACGGCTCCAGTTCTCGATTGCCGAGGAGGGCATTCCGCTGACTGGCAAAAGGCCACCCGCCAAGCCAAAGGCGAAAAAGAAGAAGGGCACCGCGGCGCCAGTGCGCTCCTGCAAGGCCCGGAAAAAGCTGGGGAAGAAGGGCCGGAAACAACGGTAAACGCGGGCATCTCAATAACGCGCTGGTTCCGCTCGGTCGCTTCGGCAAATAAAAACCAACAATGTTCGGGTGCCCCATCCTCGCCACGTCTTTGTTTTTGTGGCTAGGATGGGTAGCACGAAGACAGTATTTGTTTGCCGGATCTATAGCGCTTACCGGTTGGCTTGTTTTTCGGCCAGTGCGCCAATGATGGGCAGCTTGATGCGCTTGCCGCCAAAGGCGCTGACAAAGATGTAGATCCAGACAACAAAGATAGCCAGCCCCACCAGTTGCAGAACCGTAAAGGTCAGGAAGACGGTAGAGGGAACGAGATTCTGTACCAGCCCGACAAGAATGTCGATCACCGCCCAGGCAACGAAAAAGAAGATCGACTGCCAAGCGTGGAAGCGGACATAAGAGCTTTTCTTGAAGGGCTCGACGATCAGGAAGACGATGGCTGGGATGATCGTGATGTAGGCGATGCCGGCGGCGGTGTTGTCGGAGAGGCCGGACGGATTCAAATCGG
>Ga0224531_1001536_pt1 | contig 10107 bp, 8 predicted proteins | sample CBST100metaG_FD_179876 | JGI IMG/M metagenome (GOLD analysis project Ga0224531, IMG submission 179876) | Peat soil microbial communities from Stordalen Mire, Sweden - C.B.S.T100 | ecosystem: Environmental > Terrestrial > Soil > Wetlands > Peat | place: Sweden: Norrbotten County, Stordalen Mire... | reverse complement strand
CAGAATCGCGGCTCAAAGGCATCGAGACGGAGTGAAAGGAGTTCCCCAATAAAAAACTCCGATCTCGCGTTGCTGCGGCGATGTACCTGCTGCAATGCTCAAAACGCTATGGGCGACAGACTCCTAGTAAAGAGGAAAATTCAACTATGCGCCAGAAGTACCACGAAATTTGGAAATCCGCTCTAAGATAGAAAAGCATGTTTTGTGCTGGCGCAAGAACGGGTTGGTGGTTGGCGGGGACTCTGCTCTGCGCCTGCGCTCTGATCCCTGCCCAGCAGCCGCCTCCCACGCAGCTCACTGCATCGGGCCAGATTGCCGTGGCAGACCACTCCGCGCATTACATCATTCACCATCTTCCCGTCAGCTCGTTCCCTGAACTGCCCGCCGAAATCCAGAATCAACTCAACCAGCGCGGCTGCCTGATTCCGCAGACCTACCAGGCCCACCACCCAGAAAACGTGGTTCGCGCCAGCCTGTTGCAGCAAGGCTCCGCTGACTGGGCCGTCCTGTGCTCGGCGCAGGGAACCGTTTCGCTGCTGGTCTTTTTTGAGGGCAACTCCGCCGAACCCATGATGCTGGCCTCGGCACAGGAAACCGAACGCCTACAGGCGCACGATCCAAGCGGAGTTCTGGGGTTCAACTGGGGCATCGATCCCGCATCGCCGGAGCAGATTCACGAGGCACAGAGCGGGATGAAGCGTCGTCCAGCGCGTCTGGATCACGATGCGCTGGCCGATACGGTCATCGACCGACAAACCGTTTACCACTTCTACGCGAAAAACGTTTGGACCCTGGTCGAAATGCAGGACTAGGTCGCTGGCCGCGTGATTCAAGTATCTTCAGGTTCGAGGGTTCCCACCCTTTCGCCAGGAAAAAGGCGAAAGGATGGGGCACGAAAGATGGTACATAAACTCGAGCGGTTCTCCAATTCCCGTGGAGTCACAGGCCGTGTGCAAGGTGGCTTTTTCTTGGAAAAAAAGCCACTCAATGATTGTGCTTTCCCTCTATACCAATTGGAGAACCGCTATAGCGGTCAGATACCTAGAGCATCTTCACGAAGCAAGAACGGAGACTCAAGCTGCATCCCCGGCGGCGAGACTGCATCTACCAATGAGAAGGGACTTCCGCAGCCAGTTGAAAGAGCCTATTGATTTTCTTCCTCCTGAGCCAACAGAAGAATCCGAATCATGGCAAAAAAAGTAGCAGAGCTATTTGTGGAAGTTCTGGCCGCAGCCGGTGTGGAACGCATTTATGGCGTAGCCGGCGATTCTCTCAACGGCATTACGGATTCAGTGCGGGTACACAAAGGCATGGAATGGGTCGGCGTGCGGCATGAAGAAACAGCCGCCTTCGCTGCCGGAGCCGAAGCAGCCCTGACGGGCAAGCTGGCGGTCTGCGCGGGAAGTTGCGGACCGGGCAATCTGCACCTGATCAATGGCCTCTATGACTGCCAACGCAGCCGGGTGCCGGTATTGGCCATTGCGGCGCAAATTCCAACGCCGGAAATCGGCAGCGGATACTTTCAGGAAACCCATCCCGAATACTTATTCAAGGAGTGCAGCCATTTCTGCGAGCTGGTTTCGCATCCCTCGCAGATGCCGCGCATTCTTGAGGTCGCAATCCAGACGGCGTTGACGAAAAAAGGCGTTGCCGTGGTCGTCATACCCGGCGATGTTGCGCTCTCTGATGCCGTCAATCAGGCCCGGCGTGTCGCCTTCACCAGCGTGGAGCCGGAGATTGTTCCCCGCCAGGAAGAGTTGGATCGCGTGACCGCGGAGCTGAACGGCGCGCAAAAAGTGACGATCCTGGCCGGAGCCGGTTGCGTGGGCGCGCACGACGAGCTGGTCGCATTGGCCGGCAAGCTACAGGCGCCCATCGTCCACGCTCTGCGCGGGAAGGAGTTTATTGAGTACGACAATCCATACGACGTGGGCATGACCGGACTGCTTGGCTTTTCTTCCGGCTACCACGCCATGATGAACTGCGAGACGCTGCTGATGCTGGGAACGGACTTTCCCTATCAGCAGTTCTATCCGAAAAAAGCACGCATCGTGCAGATCGACATTCGCGGAGAGCAACTGGGACGCCGCAGCCACGTGGACTTGGGGCTCGTGGGCGGCATTGCGGAAACCTTGCGCGCCCTACTGCCCGGAATTGAGCAAAAGCAGGACCGCCGCCATCTGGATGCATCGCTCGACCACTATCGCGAAGCGCGCAAGGATCTGGACGATCTGGCAACAGGAAAGCCGGGGCAACTGCCGATTCATCCGCAATACGTGGCCAGGGTGCTCGATGAGCTTGCCACTGAAGATGCTGTTTTCACCGCGGACGTGGGAACGCCCGTGATCTGGGCGGCGCGCTACCTGACGATGAACGGTCGCAGGAGGCTGCTGGGCTCGTTCAGTCATGGATCGATGGCGAATGCCCTGCCGCAGGCCATCGGCGCACAGATTTCCAACCCCGGCCGCCAGGTAATTACACTCTCCGGCGATGGGGGCGTTTCCATGCTGATGGGCGACCTGCTGTCGCTCAGGCAATTACATCTCCCAGTGAAAATAGTTGTGTTCAACAACGGTTCGCTGGGATTTGTCGAACTGGAGATGAAGGCCACAGGCTTCCTCAACCATGCCACGAAGCTGGTCAATCCGGACTTCGCCAAGATTGCGGAGGGAACGGGGATTCTGGGAATTCACGTGGACGACCCGGAGCAGGTTCGGCCCGCACTGGAACGGGCTTTCGCGCATGACGGTCCTGCTTTGGTGGATATTGCCGTGAACCGGCAGGAACTGGCTATGCCGCCCAGCCTCAAACTGGACCAAGTCGTCGATTTTAACCTCTACATGATCAAGGCTATCCTGAACGGACGTGGAGACGAGATTGTCGATCTCGCCCGCACCAACCTGTTCAGATAGGAGTTGCCTGAAACCTTGTTTCCCGGGCGGGCCGGAACTATGCAGGCTGCAGTAATTTTTTGAGCAGGATTTTTCTACTTTGCAGAGACTGCACCGGTTTGCCTTCAAAAAAACAGAAACAGCCGGGATCACTCCCGGCTGTTCGTCGTGAATCAGTGTTTTTGCAGCCCTGACGGCTGCCTTCGCTATGCCTTGGCGGTGGCCAAAGTCTTCAACCGCGCGTTGAGGCGGCTCTTGTAGCGGGAAGCGGTGTTGTCATGCAGAACGCCCTTCTGCACGCTCTTGTCCAGCGCGGAAACGGTTTCGCGATACTGTGCCTGGGCTGCCTTCACGTCGCCCTTGGCCAGTGTTTCGCGCATCGCACGCAGGCTGGTGCGTACACGGCTGCGGTTGGCAGCGTTTACTTCGGTGCGGGTGATTGTCTGGCGAGCGCGCTTCAGCGACGATACATGGTTTGCCATAGCTCTTCCTTAATCTCAGGCCCTGGTTTTCAGGGAGAATGATGCGGTACAGCCGTTCTCCAAGCGTCCTACGCCGAAACCACAACCGCTGCGTGGCTTTTTCCTTAAGAAAAAGCCTCTTGCACAACGCTTGCAAGAGCAAATGGACTTTGGAGAACTGCTCTAAAAGAATGCAACTCGAGCCGCATCCCTCGCAATTTCCTAGTTTACGGGAAACGGGGCAAGCGGTCAATGCGTGGCTCATCGCGGACGGCTTTTGCTCTCGACGCCAGGTATCTGCCAAGGCACAGGGTGGGCTCAAAATTCACGGCTCCTTGATTGACGGGCCGGGCGGCTCGCGCTACTCTCAAGCGCAGATACTGGATTTGGTCGCCTACGCCAACCCGCGGTCCCGCAAGGCAGCTCAGAGCTTGAGCATGGCTCTGACCCGCGCTCGCAGGCCCCCTTTACAATCGACTGTTCCTTATCCACCCGCACCCGCCGGGCGCCGCGTGCGTCTGCGTGGTCTTGCGTCCTGCACGGCGGTTTCCGGAAGCCGCCATCGGTTCACTTCAACTTCACAATGCTGTTTGGAGGACATCGAAACCCTTGAAGATCGCTCTGGAGATTACGCCCAACCTTGAGCCCCTGTTCGGGACTCGCGATGAAAACCTCAGCCTGATGGAAGACGTGCTCGGAGTGCGGATCGATCTCCGCTCCGACGCCGTCCACATGGAGGGACCGGAAGCCGGCGTAGTCCGGGTTCAGCGCATCTTTCAGGATTTCGAGGCCATGCGCAAGCAGGGCATCCATCCCCATAACGGCGAGCTGAACCAGATGCTGCGCCTGGTGGTGTCCGATCCGGAGACCACTCTGCGCTCGCTGGCAGACTCCGGCAAGCAGCGCTCCGCCGGCGTCAAGCGCACCGTGCAGCCGCGCTCCATCAACCAGCGCAAATACGTTGAAGCCATCGAACAGAACGACATGGTCTTCGGCGTGGGTCCGGCCGGCACCGGCAAAACATACTTGGCCGTCGCCATGGCCGTCGCCGCTCTCAACGCCAAAAAAGTCAGCCGCATCGTTCTGGTCCGCCCGGCAGTCGAGGCCGGCGAACGGCTCGGCTTCCTGCCCGGCACCTTGCAAGACAAGGTGGACCCCTATCTGCGCCCGCTTTACGACGCGCTCTACGACCTGCTCGAACCTGAAAAGGTCGACAAGATGCTGGAAAAGAACATCATTGAGGTGGCGCCCCTGGCCTTCATGCGCGGCCGCACCATTAATGATGCATTCATCATCATGGACGAGGCGCAGAACACCACCGTCGAGCAGATGAAGATGTTTTTGACCCGCATGGGCAACAACTCCAAAGCCGTCATCACCGGCGACATTACCCAGATTGACCTGCCCAACCCGCGCAAATCCGGGCTGCTGGACGCGATCAACATTCTGGACGGCGTCGAAGGCATTGAATTCTGCAATTTTGTCGATTCCGACGTGGTCCGCCACGCCCTGGTGCAGAGGATTGTTCGCGCCTACGAATCCGCCAAGTCCGGGCAGCAGGAGTTGCCGCTGGCGCTGGGCGAAGCCATCGAAGTCGGCATGGAAACACAGACGCTGCATCCGGCCAAACCGCAGTGATTTCTGGATTCGCGTAGAATTGAGAATGAAGCGGGGCTACGTAGAGCGGCCTCGCACACGATGATCCTCCTCGACACAGATTTGGACCCCGACCCCGCGCCGGCCTCAACCACGGCGAAGTGGACGGCTGCCCCGGTTTCGGCGACTCTCCCTAAAAATCTACGCATCCCCAGCACACGCACGCTGACCCGCTTTCTTACTGAAGCGCAGGCGGCTGTGCGGCTGCGCGGGCAGGTGACCGTGCTGCTGACCACCGACGTGGCCATTCGCAGGCTGAATCGGCAGTTTCGCGGCAAAAACAAGGCCACCGACGTGCTGTCGTTTCCCGCCGGGGGGATTGGCGCGGAAGGGATCGCCGGCGACCTCGCCATCAGCATCCCCACCGCCCGCCGCCAGGCCGTCGAACAAGGGCATCCGCTTTCAACGGAAATCAAGGTTCTCATTCTGCACGGGCTGCTGCATCTGGCTGGTTACGACCACGAAGCCGACAACGGCAAAATGGCCCGCCGCGAACGGCTGCTGCGCGCACGACTGGGATTGCCGCAGGGGTTGATCGAGCGCGTGGAAGCGCCCAAGCCTAAAGCCAAGGCGAAGCGGCCATGACTGCCCTCGTCATTCTGATAGTGGTTCTGCTGGCGGCGGTGGAAACTCTGGCCTCCTATATCGGCCGCGTCTACGCCGAGTTCGGCAGGATTCTTTCCCGCGAGGAACAGGACAATCTGGACGCCTGGGAGGAACTGGTTGAGCCGCAGCTCGGACTCAGCCGCGAACATGCCGCACTGTGCGCGGCGGTGCTGCAACAACTGACCCTCGGCCTCATCGCCATCGTCTTCGGCATCGTCCTCGTGGAGCGCGCTCCCCACATGGGCCTGCCCGCGCCCGCTGAAATGGCCCAGGCCTTTCTGGCCCTGGTGCTGGTGGTGCTTTTCTGCAATCAGATTTTGCCGTCGCTGCTCTTCGACCGCACGCGCGGCATCTGGGCAAGGCGGCTGGTCTGGCCCATACGCCTGCTGCTCTGGCTCATGACGCCCATCACCGTCTTTGTCCGCTTCTTCTTTTCGGTAGCCGCCCTGTCTGAAGGACCGGCCAGCCCCGAAGAGGAGGCAGCCGTCGATGTGGAGGCGCTGCTGGAAGCCGGGGAAGAAGAAGGCATTCTGGAGCAGAGCGACCGTGATCTGGTCCGCTCCGCCGTGGAGTTTGGCGACAAGCTGATCCGCGAAGTCATGACGCCGCGCCCGGAGGTCTTTGCCGTCTCCGCCACCATCACACTTGAGCAATTCCTGGAAGAGATTCGCGAGCACAACTTCTCGCGCGTCCCGGTTTATGACGGCTCGCTCGACAACATCACCGGCATCGCCTTCTCTCACGACCTGCTGCAGATTACCGATGAGGAGGCGCGCACACGCACCGTGGACAGCATCCAGCGCCCGGCAGCCTTCGTTCCTGAAACCAAGCGCGGCTACGAGCTGCTGCGCGAGATGCAGCGCGAAAAGCAACACATGCGCATCGTGATTGACGAATACGGCGGCGTCTCAGGCCTGGTCACCATTGAGGATCTGCTGGAACAGATTGTCGGCAACATCCGCGACGAGCACGAGGTGGAAGCGTCTCCGGAAGAGCCGCAGCGCGAGCCCGGCGGCGCATGGCTGGTGCCCGGCAGCTTCCCCGTGGACCAATTGGACGATCTGTTTGGCGAGCCGGTCAATCTGGGCGAAGACTACGAAGCCAGCACGCTCGGCGGCCTGGTCAGCGAAATTGAAGGGCGCATCCCGCTGGCCGGCGAAGTGGTGATGCTGGAATCCGCCGGCCTGCGCATGGAAGTTGTGTCCTCCACCGACCGCCGCATCGAGCGGCTGCGGGTATTTCCGCCGACCATCCGGGCCGGACAGGACGCTTCTGAAGATTCAAAAAACGGACGTTGACGCGCTCTGCAATTTGTTGTGCGGGGGCCCACACCTAGCCACAAACGCTGGGTGCCCCATGTCTGGATTTTCAGACATGGGATAGCAAGGATCTCAACCTGCGGGTTTTTCTGATCTCTGACCCCTGTTTTTTGGTCCGCCCCACCGCAGGTGGTTGGTTCGCCCCGCCGCAGTTGGTTGCAGATTATTAAGTATGCCCGGCGCACAATGGATACAGGTCGATTTCTCATTTCATTTGGAGGAGAATCCGTCGCGAACGAGACAAAATGCCCGTAAGTCTTTTGCTGCCTAGATTCTGCGGCGAACTCCTTTTGAATGAAGATTTTGCAGCGATGCCCACCATGTAAACCATTGAAAGAAGAGATTTTATTCCCAGAATACGGGGGGGGGAGGGTACGTGCCAGAAACACGCAAGAGATATTGCCGCAGTCACCCGTACGTGCGCCCCATCCCCGCCACGCTTTTGTTCTTGTGGCTGGGATGGGGCAGCACGAAGACGGCCGGATATGAGGTATCGCGCCAGACCGGTGCTGCGGCATTTGCCCGAAAATGCCGTACACTCAGTCAGGAGCCACACCCCTTTGAAATCTGGATTTGTCGCCATTCTCGGCCGGCCCAACGTCGGCAAAAGCACACTGCTGAACGCCCTCACGGGTGAAAAAGTAGCCATCGTCACCGCCAAGCCGCAAACTACGCGCAACCGCGTCGCCGGCGTGGTGGAGGTTCCCGCGCTCAAGGGCCAGCATCCGGCCGCGCAGATCGTCTTTGTCGACACCCCCGGCGTGCACAAGCCCGGCTCGCAGCTCGACCGCCGCATGTTGCAGGAGGTCTACGGAGCGCTGGAAACTCGCGATCTGGTTCTGGTACTAATGGACGCCACGCGCAGGGTGCAACTGGAAATTGCTCCCGAAACTCCAGAGATTAAAAACGCCCACGGTGCCTGGGTCAGCGAGGACGAGTTCCTTTTTGGCCTGATCCGCAAGCTCGACTGCCCGGTCTTCCTGGTGCTCACCAAAATCGACCTGGTGCAGAAGGACAAGTTACTCCCGCTCATCGACTCGCTGACCAAGCAGTTCGACTTTGCCGAGATCATTCCTATCAGCGCGCGTAAGCGCGACGGACTTGACATCCTGGTTCAGAAGATCGTGGAAGTTCTGCCCACCGGCGAGCGCTACTACCCCAAGGACCAATACACGGATCAGCCGCAGCGCTTCATGGTTGCCGAGCTGATTCGCGAGAGCATCCTGATCGAAACCGGCGAAGAAGTTCCCTACGCCACGGCCGTCGTCATCGAGCAGTTCGAGGAACCGGAACCCGCCGCGCCGCCGCGCAAAAAAGGTCCGCCGGCCCGCTCGCCTCTGACGCGCATCGCAGCCGCCATCTACTGCGAACGCGACGGGCAGAAGGCGATTCTGATCGGCAAGGGAGGCTCCAAGCTCAAGGAGATCGGCACCAAAGCCCGCATCAAGATCGAGTCGCTGCTCGGCACACGCGTCTATCTCGAATTACACGTCATCGTCGAACCAGGCTGGCGCGAGTCCAGCAGCTTCATCGAGTCACTGGACTGGCGCAACCAGTTGGAGCACCTCGCAGGGAACCAGATCACCGAAAAAGGCGAGGACGAAGAGAAGTAACTCGAAGTAACTTCGGTAAGGCCAGCATCAGGCAATGTCTGACAAATTGATTTTTCTCGGGAATTCGTACGGGGAAAACTGTGCCTGCGAGTCGAGCACGGTATGCTTTTCATTAAGATCAAGCTTCAACGCAGACATTCCAAATGAGGAGTATGAACGTTATGCGCTCTCACTTACCGGTTGCCACCGTGCTTCTGGCGGGATTCTTTAGCGGTTCATTTCTATCCCATGCTCAATCCACACTTCCTCTGCCGGGCTGCGAGGCGGCGCCGGAAGTGCAAAAGGTTCTGGACGAAAAGCTCGACTGGAATCTGCTGGAGAAGATGAAATATGCCGAGCGCACGGCTTATCAGCGCAAGGTGCTCGAAGACCTGATGGCCCGCTATCCCCGTGAGGCCGCGCCTGTTCAGCGTTATTCCAACTTGATCAAGCAGGACTCCCCGGATGAATACGCGGCTCTCCGCACTCGCTTAGTGCAGCAGGCCAAGGACCATCCCGACGACCCACTGGCCCTTCTGCTCGCAGGCAAGGCGCTTATGGGAAAAGATACGCCGGAGGGAATTCGCCCGCTGGAAGCGGCCAGGGACAAGGCACCGGCTTTTCCCTTGCCTGCCCTGTCTCTTGCGGCGACTTACACTACCGGCAAAAGGGCGGACCAGAACAAGATGAAGGCGAATCTTGAGGCATACTTTGCCGCCTGCCCGGCTTCCACCGATGGCCATGCGCAGTGGCTGCTGGTCAAGGATCAGCCGCTGCAACCCAAGGTGGCTGTGGCGTTGCGCGCCCGCCTGGAGAAGGATACAGATCCCAAAAAGCTGGAAGACTACGAGACTCTTTGGGGACTCGAGTTCCGCACCCGCTCGCCGAAGGAGCACGATGCTCTGCGCGCACAGGTGGCGCGAGATCTGGAACGGCTGGAAAAGCTCAATCCCAAGGGCGACGCGGATTGGCTGGCCTTCCTTGTTACCGGTTACAAGCAGAGCGGCGCATCGAAGGAAGCCGTCACCGCAACCGAAGACCGTCTGCTCCACGATTTTCCCCACTCCAACCAAGCCTGGAGAATCGTCGACAAGCGTTGGGAAGACGCCAACAAGGAGCCCGAGGACCAGACCGACGCCGTAGCTTGGGCAAAGTATCAGAAAGCATACGAGGAAGCCCTGAAGGGCTGGATTCGCGACTATCCGGACAATGATTATCTGCAACACGATGCTTGGTTCAGTAACATTGAGGACGAGGACGGGATCACGGAGAAAGACGGCATCTCCGCAATGGACTCATTTCTGCAAGCAGTCAAGGACTATCAGGAACCTCGCTGGTGCGGCTACTCGTACTCGAGCGCTGCCTCGTTTCTAATCAAGAACAAATGGCAACTGGCTCGCGCGCTTGACCTGCTGCAACAGGCGAAAGTCCTGATTGAGAAGAATAGCGCCGCAGATGCGGACGATGATAACGTCAGCGACGAAAACGCGAAAGACAACAAGAAAGGGCAGATCAGGCAGGACCTGTCCATCAATGGACTTATTCTGAAGGCCGCCATCGAAGCCGGGCAGCCCGAGCAGGC
>Ga0224531_1001535_pt1 | contig 10111 bp, 8 predicted proteins | sample CBST100metaG_FD_179876 | JGI IMG/M metagenome (GOLD analysis project Ga0224531, IMG submission 179876) | Peat soil microbial communities from Stordalen Mire, Sweden - C.B.S.T100 | ecosystem: Environmental > Terrestrial > Soil > Wetlands > Peat | place: Sweden: Norrbotten County, Stordalen Mire... | reverse complement strand
CAGCGGCACCGGCAGCAGGTAGCCGTTCGACGAAAGCCGGTAGCTCAGCACAAAGGCGCGAAAGCCGCGCGCGGTGAACCAGTCGGCAAACTGGCGGCCTTCCAGGTTGCCCGCCAAATGGGCATACGCGCCGCCAGGCAAAATCACCACGGCGGAACCGTTGGCATGTCCATTTTGCGGATCGAAGATGGTCAGCGTGGGCGTATCTTCGCAGGCCTTGCCCTTGGCTTCAGGAGCGTCTCCGGCCCACAGGCGAATAGTCTGGATACCCAGAAATGCGTTGTTTTCGCCGGCTGTTGCACACGGCTGTTTTTGCGCTTGAACCGCCGTCGAAGCCAGCAATCCCAAAGCCAGAAAAGCAAAGAAATGTTTCACTTGAAATCCTCCCACCGCTGGAGAGGATTATAGCCACATCTCCGTATGCCCTGGGCAGGAACGAGAGGCCTCTTCAGTAATCTGCTCGTTCAGTTCGAAGCCATACCGGGCCAGGTAATAAGCCGCTCCGTGCAGCCTCTCCTGAAGCACGCCGCCGGGATAAAGCGCCTGACAGATAGCCTCGGCGGCGCGGCCCAATGAAGCCTCGCGCTGTAACTGGAAGTTGGCTGCCAGCCTGCGCAGCCGGTTCATCTGGTAGCGCATCTTGCTGGCCGCCGTATCCGCCGAGCGGCCCAGGCCGGAATCCAGCGAGTGCATCCAGCCCGAAAGCGTGGTCAGTTCGGTGTCCAGCGCCTTGCCCGCTGCGGCCAGCTTCTGCTTGCCTTCAATGGGCATTGCGCGAGCAGCCAGAAGCTGCGCCAGCGACGAAGGATTCTCCGTCAGCACCCGCTCCAGCGTCAGTTCGTGCTTCTTGAGCAGTTCGCCGATGGCCGGCTCCACCAGCGTGGCAGAAAAGCGCGGCTGCGCCGGAGTCACCCGCCCCAGAATGCGCTCGAACAGCACGGCGGACTGCGCAAAGTAAGCAATCTCGGCCGGTCCGCCAATGGTCAGCGAGGTGGACAGCAGGTGATCCTGAAACACCGGCCTCAGCAGGGCGGAGGGCGAAATGCGCTCCGGCGCAGCGTCCAGAATGCCCACCAGCTCCGCGGTGGAAAAAGTCTTCCGCCCGGCCTGCCACAAGCCTTGCGGCTCCTGGGCATTGGGGGCAATCCGCTTCAGCGCCAGCCGCGCGCCGGTACTTTCGTCAATCAGGAACAGCAAGCTGGACTCAGCCGTAACCGCCACCTGGGCGTGATAGCCCGCGGCTGCCAGTTCGCGGTTTCTGTCCAGCAAGGCCGCGTGCAGTTCGTCGGCGCGTTCCAGCCCCGCGCGCAACACCGGCGCCCCCATGCGGTGAATCGCACGGCCTGCGGCGTCCAGCACCAGCAGCCCCTGCGCGGCAAAAGCCTGAGAGTAGAACGCCGCAAAAGCCTGGGCGAAGGTCTGACCGGGTTTGTAGGCGGCGGCAAGGGCCTCCATGGCGTCGGAAGGACCTAGCAGTTCCCAGGCTTGCTCCACCAATGGAGTGATGGTCTCGTCCAACACAATGCCGCCCACCGGTCGCGGCACATCCGGCGCGGCGGTGTAAGTCAGCGTGCGCAGTTCGCGACGGGCCGGAAAGACGACATGGTTGATCTCGGCAAAGTCGTGATCTTCGCTGGCCAGCCAGAAAATTGCAGCGTGGGGACGCCCCGCAGCGGTAGCTTCCCGCGCGCGAGCCAGGGCTGTGCCTGCCTTGAAAGGCGTAAACAGCGGCCCACCGAACAGGCCCACCTGCTGGCCGGTCACCGTCACTCCGGCGCCAGCGCGCAGCGCGGCCAAAGCCGGCGCGGCAGCCGCCGAGGGATTCTGCTCCGCCAGCAGCGCCACCAGTTCCGGCCAATGCGCGGGAACCGGCGGACGCCTCTGCCAACTGCTATCAGGCGGCAAGGCTGCATAGAACGGACGCGCTGCCGGACGCGCGGCGCAGTAGTCCTGGAACAGCCGGGTCAAGCCCGGCATCGCGGTCATGGGATAACAGTCTGCGGTCAGCGTCTCGCTCACTTCTGGTTCTTTCGTCTCGGGAGGGAATCCCATGCGCGCGTGCGGAATTTGGAATCCTGTTCTCTTAAGGATGCCACGCCGGGCGGTATCGATGCAGAAGAGCAGCCTTGCTCACGCACAGTGGCCGGGCTGTGCGTATACTTTTTCTGTGAGCGCGCCAGACTGCGCCCGGAGGAGAAAGATCCAAATGCCCAAGAAAGATAAGGCTGTAAAGGCCGTCGCGCCCAAGAAAGCAAAGGCCGCCGTCGCAAAGAAAGCCCTGAAACCGAAGACGGCAAAAGCCGTGAAGTCCAAGGCCACTAAAGCCGCCAAGGCCCTCAAGCCCAAGGTGAAAAAGGTTGTCAAGACCAAAAAGGCCGCCAAGACTCCCGTAGCCGCGGTTGAGGAGAAGGCGCAAATCCTCAGTTCCGAAGTGGTTTTTGACGGGCCGCTTTTCAAGATTGTGCGCGACAAACTGATTGAGCCGGGCGGCGCAGAGAACGTCCGCGACGTGATCCGCCACAACGGCAGCGTGGTCATCCTGGCCGTGGACAGCAGCAGGAGCAAGAAGGATCCTTGGATCGTGGTGGAGCGTCAGTATCGCCACGCCGCTAACCAGTTTCTGTGGGAGCTGCCGGCGGGCAAGCTGGAAGAAGGCGAAGAAGCCGTTGCCGGCGCCAAGCGTGAACTGGGAGAAGAGACCGGCTACCAGGCAAAGAAGTGGAAGCCGCTGGTGGAGTACTTCGCAAGCCCCGGTTTCCTGGGCGAGTCGATGAAGGTCTTCCTGGCTGAAGGGCTGGTGGCGGGCGAAGCTCATCCGGAGGCCGACGAGAATATCGAACTGCGCCTGGTCAAGCTCTCCGAGGTGCTCAAGATGATCGCCAAGGGCGCAATTCTGGACGGCAAAACGCTGACCAGCGTGCTGCTCTACGCGCGCCAGACAGCTGCCAAGCGCGCCAAATAGCCATTCGAAATCAGCTTGTTTCGACGCGGGTCGGCCTTCACGGGCCGGCCCGTTCCATTCTGTGAATATTCCGCAAAAGAAATAGATCAACCTTTCGCCGGCTTTTGTCGTCTTATGGGGTATCGGTCGGTGTGCGTTCCCCCGCACGCCGTATCCCCGCAAGACCAAAAGGAAGGCAGGAACCTGTGGCTCAGTACAAAGGGAAGGTCAAGTGGTTCAACAACGCCAAGGGCTACGGATTCATCGGACGTGAGGACGGGCCGGATGTATTCGTCCACTATTCGGCAATTCAGTTGGATGGGTACAAAACGCTGAAAGAGGGCGACGACGTGGAGTTCGACATCGCCCAAGGTCAGAAAGGTCCCCAGGCAGAAGCAGTCGTCCGCTTGAAGGACACCACTCCCAGCGCAGTCTAGAAGCGCGGGAGTCCGGGCGCAACGGCAAGACCCCATGAGGTGGTCCAGAAGAGTCATGCTCAAATTCATCCCGCTTGTCACAAGCAGGCAAGCGGGGTCGAAGCCAGCCGTTTGACCATTTTCCCTCCTCCCTACCCCCTGCTTTTATCCGATACTGGAGTCGGAGACAAACTCAATGGACAACCTCACCATGGCTCGTCTGCTGGCCGAAACCGGCGACCTGCTTGAGATCGACGGCGGCGACAGCTTCCGCATTCGCAGCTACCGACGCGCCGCCGAGGCCGTAGAGCAGACCACTGTGGACCTGATGGACGCTGCCGCTGACACCTCCCGCCTGCTAGAGATTCCCGGCATCGGCAAGGGCATGGCCGCCAACCTGCAAGCCATTGCTGAGACCGGCACCCTGCCCCTGCGCGAAGAATTGCTGACCAAATATGGCGCCGAACTACTGGACCTGCTCGAACTGCCCGGCATGGGTCCCAAAACCGTGGCCCTGCTGTGGGACGCGGCCAAGATCGCCAGCATCGACCAACTCGCCCAGGCCATCGACGAGGGCCGCCTTGCTGGTCTGCCCCGCATGGGCCCCAAACAGATTGAGAAACTCCGCAAGGGCATTGAGGACTATCGCCGTAGCGCTGGCCGCTTCCGCATCGATGTGGCCGAGCAAGCCGCCAACAGCATCTCCGCCTATCTGCTGGCCTTCGACGGAATCGAAAAGGTGACCCCGGCTGGCTCCCTGCGGAGGGGGCGCGAAACCGCAGGCGACCTCGACCTGCTGGTTACCGGAGCCGCCTGCGAACTGGGGCAGACCGCCGCGGCCGTCGAATACGTCGCCGCCTATCCCGGCATCCACGACATCATCGTCAAGGGTGAGAACAAGATCAGCTTTCACTTGTCCAACGGCTTGCAGGTGGACGTGCGCCTGCTGCCCGCAACCAGCTATGGGGCCGCCCTGCAATACTTCACCGGCTCCAAGGCCCACAATGTGGCCCTGCGCCAGCGGGCTCTCAAAATGGGCTACACGTTGAGCGAGTGGTCGCTGGCCCGGTTGGACGACGCTACAGTCGTGGCCGCCGCTACCGAAGAGGAGGTCTACACCGCGCTGGGCATGGACTGGATTCCGCCCGAGCTGCGTGAGAACCTCGGCGAAATTGAAGGTGCTGCGCACGGCAGCCTTCCTCGGCTGATCGAGCGCACCGACATTCGTGGCGACGTGCATATGCACACCACCGCGACAGACGGCCACAATTCCATCCGCGAAATGGCCGATGCCGCCCTGGCTCTGGGCTACGGCTACATCGCCATCACCGACCACTCCCAGGCCCTGGGCATGGCCAACGGGCTGGACGAGAAGCGCGCGCTGGAACATATCCGGCGCATCCGCGAAGTGGACCACCAGATGGAAGGCCGCATCCGCGTCTTCACCGGCATTGAAGTGGACATTCTGGCCGACGGCGCTCTGGACCTGGAAGACGAAGTGCTGGCGCAGATGGACGTGGTCATCGCCAGCGTACACTCTCATTTTGCCCAGCCCCGCGAAGAGATGACGGCGCGGGTGATCCGGGCCCTTGAGAACCCCTATGTGCGGATTCTGGGTCATCCCACCGGGCGGCTACTGTTGCGCCGCGAGCCCTTTGCCATGGATATGGGGCAGGTGTTGCGGCGGGCGGCCGAGCTGGGCGTGGCCATGGAACACAATGCCGCCCCAGAGCGGCTGGACCTGAACGAACGCGACCTGCGCCTGGCCAAGGAGCTAGGCGCGAAGATCGTGATCAGCACCGACTCCCACGACATTCGCCACCTGGCCAAGATGGACTACGGCGTTCGGCAGTTGCGCCGTGCCTGGCTTGGGCCGGGAGACGTGCTGAACACGCGCGAAGCAAAGGATTTTCTGGCGGCGCTGAGGCCAAGACCCTGATCCGGCTCGGGAAAGCGTCGTTTCCCCGTAGAAAGTGCTATAGCCCAAAAGAAATACAGGAATACATGGCCTGCTCTGCGCTGACAAGACTAAGATAAGGGCGCCATGAGCCTACTCCATCAAGATTCTCCCGAAGAGATAGACGTCGTCGCCCGGGGTGAAGAACTCACCAAGGGCTCTAGTCATGTGGTTTGGGCCAGCATCATCGCCGCGGTGCTGGTGACCATTGTGATCGCTGTCTATGTGATTGCCGGGCAAAAGCCGCCCGCGGCTACGGGGGAGATTGTGCGGGTGTGGGTCCATCCGCGGCACGTGGAAACCGCTGGCTTGGACGCCAACGGCGCTGCCATGCCCAAAGAGGCCTTCGACCAGATTATTGTCTTTGCCCAGGTCAAGCTGCATAACCAAAGCCAGCAGCCGCTCTTCATGCACAGCGTCATGACTGACGCCATGCTGGATGACGGCATTCACACCAGCTATGCGGCCATGACCGCCGAATTCGAAAGGGTGTTTCAGGCTTATCCAGAGCTGGCGGCACTGCACGGCAAACCCTTGTCGCCAGAGACGACCATCGCCCCCGGGGAGACCCGGGAAGGGATGATCGTCTCGGCATTCCGCATCACCAAGCAGCAGTGGAATGCGCGCAAGGACCTGAACTTCGCCTTCACCTTCGGCTACCAGCCCAAGCTGGTGCTCGCGCCCCACTCAGCGGTTATCGAGCAGTAGGAGAAGGCGCATTCTTGGGCGTCGCCAGATAGCCGGTGATCTGGTTCTTTGAGTTGATGGAATTGACCACTAGCTCAAACAGCATCGGCGTCTTGCCGCTATAGAATTGCAGCGGCTCGTTCACGTTCTTGTCCTTCTTCTCGAACTTCTTGTCGTCGGAATAGATGTTCAGCGTGAGCTTGTTCTTCTTGGCGTCTGTCTTCTTCAACTCCAGGGTTACCGTGCCCACTGGCTTCTTTTCGCCCTTGTTGAGGGTGAACTCGTAGTAGTTGCGGTCGCCTTTGTGCTTGAGCAGTTCGAGTTCGTCGTGATTGCGGGCGATCAGGCCGCTCTGCATGCCCATATCCCCCTTCATGGACTGCAACTGGCTGACCGCGGTAGCCAGTTCGGTGCGGGTCTGGGCCACGTCGCTCTTGACCCCGCCCACTTCATTTCTCACACCACCCACATCGGTCTTTACGTTGGTGACTTCCTTAGAGACAGAGGTCACCTGCTGCGCGGTCTGCTTCTGAGCGGTTTCGAGGCGGGCGTTGGCGGCGTCCTGGCGGGCGATGATGTCATCGGCGCGGGCATCCATCTGCTTCTGCGTCAACCCCATGGATTTTCCCAGTTCTTGCGTAGCCACTTCGAGACGCGCGTTGGTTTCACGCAGTTCGGCGGCCATCTTCAGGTTCTGCTGGTTGGCGTCGGCCAGCGCTGCTTCCTGATGCGAAACGCGGCTACTGACCGTGGCGGTCCAGATCAGGCCGCCCACTCCAGCCAGCAGGGCTACCGCAAGGGCCGCAAGCAGTGCGTTGGAATTGGTTCGGGGCGTACTTTCGAATTCACTCATAATTTGCCTTTCTCTCTGACGGCCCGCCTTGCGAACCGTTCTTCGTAGCGTGGTGTCATCCTGTCTCTTTAGACGCCAATTGGGAGGATTGTTTCGGGACCTTTCCGTGTCTTTGCGGAGAGCCTGTCGTGAATATCGAAACTCGGAAACTCTGCTCCGCACACCTCCAGGCGAGTTTACAGAATAGAGTCCTACCCGCCCATGATGCTCATAATAGACCTTAAACACTTCCCTCCTCGACGGACACCCAAACCGGCGGCGCGAAAAAATACCCCGTCTTCCTCCGGCGCAAACCCGTCTGGACGGCTTTCTACGTACATTCCCCACCTCCCTTGTCCCGCACTCCGTGACAACCATGGAATCGCTACGATATAAACATCCTTTACCGCAATTTTGGCGCAGCCCCCTTGTTTCAGGGGTGGAGTACGCCGTAACCACCGAAATTCAACACAAGGGGGAGTCCGAGGCTATGTCCACTGCAGTCGCTGGAAAAGGTCTGGAAGGTGTTATTGCGGCGAACTCCGGGATTTGTTGGATCGACGGAGACGCGGGCGTACTGTCCTATCGCGGAATCGATATTCACGAACTGGCGGAGCACTCGACCTTCGAGGAGACCACCTACCTGCTCTGGAACGGCATGTTGCCCAACGAATTCGCCTTGCGCGAGTTCCAGTCCCAACTGGCCTTGGCACGGGGGCTCGACTTTCGCATCGTCAGCCTGCTGCGCAGCATTCCCGCCTCCGCCAATCCCATGGAGGTGCTGCGCACGGCTGTTTCCGCGCTCAGCTTTTACGACGCTGACGAGAAAGACAACTCCCACGATGCCAACGTGCGCAAGAGCTACCACATCACCGCACAGATGGCCATGATCGTGGCCATCTACGACCGCCTGCGCAAAGGGCTGGAAATTGTGCCCCCCGACCGCTCCCTGAACCATGCCGCAAATTTCCTGTGGATGCTGAACGGGGTGAGACCGTCGGAAACCGCCGTCCGGACGCTGGACATGGCGCTGGTGCTGCACGCCGAACATGAACTGAACGCCTCCACCTTTGCCGCCCGAGTCATCGCCGCCACCCTGGCAGACATCCACTCCGCTATTACCGGCGCCATCGGCGCGCTCAAAGGCCCCCTGCACGGCGGCGCCAATGAGGGCGTCATGCGGCTACTCTACGCCATCGACAAGGCGGGCGCCGATCCGGTGGAATACGTTAAGAGCATGCTCGCCGCCAAGCAGAAGATATCCGGCTTCGGCCACCGCGTCTACAAAACCGAGGATCCCCGCGCCACCCACCTGCGCAAGATGAGCAAGCAGCTGGGCGAGGATGCCGGTCAGACCAAGTGGTACGAGATGTCCCGAGCCATCGAGCTTTACATCAACGCCGACAAGAAGCTGAATGCCAACGTCGATTTCTACTCTGCCTCAACTTATGCAACCCTGGGCATCGACATCGATCTTTACACGCCCATCTTCGCCATCAGCCGCATCGCCGGCTGGGCCGCACACGTCATCGAGCAGTTGGACGACAACCGCCTGATCCGCCCCCGCGCCGAATACATTGGCCCCGAATATCCCATGCACTGGATTCCCATGGACGAACGCGGCTAGTCGCATATCGCGGCTAGGCTGGCGAATACCTTCTCCCGTCAGCCCTGCTTGGCCCTCCACAGCAGATACAGTGCCCAAGCCGACAGCGTGCAGTTGTCACGGATCACCCCGGTGCGCATCATCTGCTCGAATTCCTCGACAGAAAAGGACCTGACCACCAGATCGTGCTCCTCGGCGTCTGGCTCTTTTTCCGTGGCGGTCAGCCCCGTAGCCAGAAACACGTGCTGCTTCTGTTTGGTGAAGCCGTAGGCGATCCACAAAGCCCCCAGATAAGTCATCTGGGCGGCGTTCAGGCCCAATTCCTCCTTCAGTTCGCCGCGCGCCAGCTCCTCGGGGTTATCGATCTCCATCTCCCAGCCGCCCTGGGGCAACTCCAGCGCCCGTTCCTGAATGGTGTAGCGGAACTGCTCCACCAGCCAAACACGGTCCCCATCAATGGGCAGGATGATGGCCGAGTCGTCCTTGTCGACCACCCCATAGATGCCCTTTTTGCCGTTGGAGCGAAGAATCTCGTCCTCCCGCAGCCGCATCCAGTGGTTGCGATAAACTTCGCGGCTAGACAGAGTCGTGATGGAATGGCTTGGGCTGTCTGAAACTGGACTCATCGAATCTCCTGGGAACTCAACGTGGTTGCCGTGCTTCATTGATGCTTTTCAACCGCAATTTAAAAACACCCACAATTCCGCGAAAGCCCATCATAGGCGGCACGGAAAATAATTGGATGAATAGTCTGCTTACTCGTCCCGCAGCCGGAACTTGCGCAAGCGCCCGATGAGCGACGCCGGACCGCTGACGGACAGCCGCACCAGGTTGCCTTCGTACTCCCTGCTATGCACCACCATCCCCGCCTCAATGGCAGCCAGAGCGGCTCCCTCCTGCTGCGGAACCCGAAGCTCGACGTGCAGCACCGGATCGGTGTGCAAGGCGCGGTCAATGGCCGCGAGCAGCGCATCCATGCCCTCGCCGGTGCGCGCCGAGACGGCAATCTCGCCCCCGGCCTCACACCGCGCCTGAAGCCCCATCCGCTCGTGCTCGCTCAGCAAGTCGATCTTGTTGAGCACCTCAATGCGCGGCGTATCCAGGGAATCCAGCTCGCCCAATACCTTCTCCACCTGCGATTTTTGCTCCTCGCCATACGTGGAATTGGCGTCGCGGATATGCAGCAACACCTCAGCCTGCTCCACCTCTTCCAGCGTGGCGCGGAAGCTGGTGACCAGGGTGTGGGGCAGGTTGCGGATGAAGCCGACCGTATCCGACAGCAGAATCTTGCGCCGGCTGGGCAGGTCAATCGCCCGCAGCTTGGGGTCCAGGGTGGCGAACATGCGCGACGATTGCAGCACCTGCGCGCCTGTTAGTTGATTGAACAGCGTGCTTTTTCCTGCGTTGGTGTAGCCGACCAGGGCCACCGTGGGCACGGGAACCGACTCGCGGCGCTGGCGCTGCTGCTTGCGCACACGCTTCACTGAGTCCAAATCTAGCTTCACCTGGTCAATGCGGCTTTGAATGCGGCGTCGGTCCGTCTCCAGTTTGGTTTCGCCGGGGCCTCTCGTACCGATGCCGCCGCCCAACTGCGACATCGCCTTGCCCTTGCCTGTCAGGCGGGGCAGCATGTATTGCAGTTGCGCCAGCTCCACCTGCAGTTGCCCCTCAC
>Ga0224531_1001534_pt1 | contig 10113 bp, 7 predicted proteins | sample CBST100metaG_FD_179876 | JGI IMG/M metagenome (GOLD analysis project Ga0224531, IMG submission 179876) | Peat soil microbial communities from Stordalen Mire, Sweden - C.B.S.T100 | ecosystem: Environmental > Terrestrial > Soil > Wetlands > Peat | place: Sweden: Norrbotten County, Stordalen Mire... | reverse complement strand
TCACTTCCTATGCGGAACTCGTGCTGGCTCCCCAGGCCGGCGACGCCGCGCATCCGGCCTTTTCCAAATTGTTCGTCGAGACCAGCTATCTCGCCGACGTTGGTGTCGTTTTGGCGACGCGGCGGCGGCGCGCGCCGAACGAGCCCGAGATCTGGGCCGCGCACCTTGCCGTCGTCGATGGCGAAACCGTGGGCAAGCCGGAGGTCGAGACCGACAGGGCCCGTTTCCTCGGTCGTGGCTGCGGTGTCCGAACGCCGATCGCGGTGCTCGACGGTCGGCCCCTGTCGAATACGGTCGGCACGGTACTCGACCCGATCTTCGCGCTGCGCCGCCGCGTACGTGTCGCTCCCGGTGCAACCGTGCGCATCGCCTACTGGACGATGGTTGCGTCAACCCGCGAGGCAGTGCTTGCCCTCGCCGACAAGCACCGCGACATCACCGCTTTCGAGCGGGCGGCCACGCTCGCCTGGACCCAGGCCCAGGTGCAACTGCATCACCTCGGCATCGAGCCGGGCGAAGCCGGCCTGTTCCAGCGCCTCGCGGGACACCTGCTCTATGCCGCACCGACGTTGCGCCCATCTTCCGATACGATCCGACGCGGCGGCGGCGGACAGCCAGGGCTCTGGACGCAAGGCATTTCCGGAGATCTGCCGATCGTGCTGCTACGCATCGCCGACACCGAGAACCTCGATGTCGCACGGCACCTGCTGCAGGCGCACGAATATTGGCACATGAAGCAGCTCGCCGTCGATCTCGTGATCCTGAACGAGCATGCCTCCTCCTATGTCCAGGATCTGCAGAGCGCGCTCGAAACCCTGGTCCGCACCAGCCAGTCGCGACCGCAGGTCCAAGTGGACGCGCCGTCAGGGCGGGTCTTCGTTCTTCGGGCCGATCTGATTTCGATGGAGGTACGCGCCCTTCTCACGTCAGTGGCGCGGGTGGTGTTCGTGGCCCAGCGTGGGCGCCTTTCCGACCAGCTCGATCGTGCGCCGGAAGCCAGGGCCTTTGCCAGACCGACACCGAAGCATGCCCTCGCCAATGGGCGACCGCAGGCGGCACTGCCTTTGCCGGCGCTCGAGTTCTTCAACGGACTCGGCGGCTTCGCCGACGGCGGACGGGAATATGTGACGATTCTCGGCCCCGGTCAGTCGACGCCGGCACCGTGGATCAACGTCGTCGCCAACCCTGCCTTTGGCTTTCAGGTAGCGAGCGAAGGTACGGGCTACACTTGGTCGGTCAACAGTCGCGAGAACCAGATCACACCCTGGTCGAACGACCCCGTCACCGATCGTCCGGGCGAGGCGTTCTATTTGCGGGACGACGAAACGGGCGATCTGTGGAACCCGACCGCGCTGCCAATCCGCGACGAGACCGCGACCTATATCGCCCACCATGGCCCGGGCTATAGCCGTTTCGAGCACGCAGCGCACGGGATTGCGCTCGATCTTCTCCAGTACGTGGCGCTCGACGACCCGATCAAGATCTCACGCCTTGTGCTTCGCAACATGTCGGGTCGTACACGGCACCTTTCTCTGACCGCTTATGTGGAATGGGTGCTCGGTCCGTCGCGGACTGCTTCGGCTCCGTACGTGACCACCGAGATCGATTCCGCCAGCAACGCGATGTTCGCACGCAATCCGTGGAATCCGGCGTTTGCGTCATGCGTTGCCTTCATTGACTTCGGCGGGCGTCAGACGAGCTGGACGGGGGATCGGCGGGAGTTCATCGGCCGCAATGGAACACTCGCCAGCCCTGCGGCGCTCGCCGGCACGGTGCCGCTTTCGAACAAGACCGGGGCTGGTCTCGATCCCTGCGGTGCACTGCGGACCACAATCGAACTGCCGGCGAATGCTGTCATCGAGATTGTCTGCTTTCTCGGCGAAGCCGCGAGCACCGAGGCCGCACGCGCCTTGATCAGACGCTATCGCACCGCCGATCTCGCGGCCGTGCGGTCCGAGGTCGGGCGGTACTGGGACAACATCCTGAGCCGGGTCCAGGTGAAGACGCCCGACCGGCCGATGGACATCATGCTGAACGGCTGGCTCCTCTACCAGACGTTGGCGTGCCGGTTCTGGGCCCGCTCCGCGTTCTATCAGGCAAGCGGCGCCTACGGTTTCCGCGATCAGCTCCAGGACGGCATGGCACTGGCCAGCGTGTGCCCGGTCATGACGCGCGATCACCTGCTGCAGACGGCGGCGCGACAGTTCGTCGAGGGCGATGTCCAGCATTGGTGGCTGCCGCATTCCGGCCAGGGGGTGCGCACGCGGATCTCCGACGACCGTATCTGGCTCGCCTACGCGGTCGCGCACTATGTCGACACGGTCGGAGATGCCGCTGTTCTCGATGAGGTTGTCCCATTCATCGAGGGCCAAAGGTTGGCGGCGGGCGAATACGACAGCTTCTTCAAGCCTACCGTGTCCGACGAAACTGCCACATTGTTCGAGCATTGCGCCCGCGCCCTCGATCTTAGCCTCTCGCTCGGTGGCCATAAGCTGCCGCTCATCGGTACGGGCGATTGGAACGACGGCATGAACCGCGTCGGCGAACTGGGTCAGGGCGAGAGCGTCTGGCTCGGCTGGTTCCTGTACGCCGCGCTGACGGCCTTCGCTCCCCTCGCCGACGCACGGCACGAGACAGACCGTGCCACGACTTGGCGCGCGCATGCCGGTGTGCTGCAGGCATCACTCGAACGCGAGGCCTGGGACGGCGACTGGTACCGGCGCGGTTGGTTCGACAACGGCACGCCACTTGGCTCGGCGACGAGCGCGGAATGCCGGATCGATTCCATCGCCCAGTCGTGGTCGGTGCTCTCGGGGACAATGCTCTCGGGCGCGGCGAACCCCGGACGGGCGGCCCGCGCCATGGCGGCGGTCGAGCGGGAGTTGATACGGCCCCGCGACCGTCTGGCGCTGCTGTTTGCGCCGCCGTTCGACAAGACGCCGCTCGATCCTGGCTACATCAAAGGCTATCCGCCCGGCATCCGGGAAAATGGCGGCCAATATACCCATGCCGCTCTGTGGTCGGTGATCGCCTTCGCCGGGCTGGGCGAGGGCGACAAGGCGGCCGCTCTGTTTTCGCTCCTCAATCCCATCAATCATGCCCGCACGCGGGCGGACGTGTACCGCTACAAGGTGGAGCCGTACGTCATCGCTGCCGACGTCTATGCGATGCCGCCCCATGTCGGGCGCGGCGGTTGGACCTGGTACACGGGCTCGGCTGGATGGATGCAACGGGCCGGCGTGGAAAGTATTCTCGGGTTGCGCCTGCAGGGCGAAATCCTGCATCTCGATCCGTGCATCCCCAAGGCGTGGCCGGGCTTCGAGATATCGCTGCGGCACGGCTCGGCACGATACGAGATCCAGGTTGACAATCCCGACGGCGTCGGACGTGGCGTTGCCTCTGCCACCATCGACGAGGCGGTCATCATGGAAAAACCGTTCAGGCTACGGCTCGCGGATGACGGCCTCACGCATCGGCTGCGAATCCGGCTCGGGTGAGTGCGCGCTTATCCCCAGGTGAAGGTGAGGCCGACATCGCCCGGCTTGCCGGCGGGGAAGTTCAGCACCTCGGCGCTGAGCTGGAAGCCGGCCGGCTTCAATTTCTCTTCCCAGAAATGATAGAGGTCCGCGGCCTCGCCGCGCAGTGTGGCGGGCCAGTCGGGTTGCCCGGAATTGATGCTGCGCCCCGCGTCGGTGCAGATGTCGCTGGCGAAGCGCAGGGCAAGATAGCGGTATTCCCCGTTCTCCGCGGCATGACGCATCGCAGCGACCATGGTCTGCAAGTGCGCCTGATCAAGATGGTGGTCGATTGCCTCGCTGACTTCGTGGTCGCGGGCGACAACCGCCTTGGCCTGCGCATCGTGGGCCGCCGATTGCTTCGCCTCCTTGAAGGCATCTTCGAGCTGTCGCAGCGCCGCTGCCGTGTCCATGGGGTATTTCCCTCCGAATTACATGCGATGACGTCGGTACAGCAGCCGTGCTGTCATCAAGACGCGAGCCAGGATAGCACGACCATCGCGCCGAGCATGAGCGCCAGTCCGATGGCCATAGCGATCCAGGACCGTTGCGCCAGCCAGGCGGGGCCTTGGCTCGGCCGCAACGCAGCCGCGACAGTCGACTGGGCCGGCAGCATTGCCACCAGGCGGCCGGCGATCACGGTGGCGGCCGGCAGCGGCCAGGGACTGGCGGGCATCACCGCAATTGCCCGTCCCAGACATTCGATTGCCACCTCGATCGGCATGGCTGCCAAGCGTGCGGCTTCGTTCCACGGATCTTTTCCGTCGCGCGCGAGCATCGAGACGACACTCAGTTGCTGGCCGTTGGCCTCGACACCGACTTCGGAAAACAGGAATGGGTTCAACGTTGAGCCCCTGAGCGCGAAGATCGCATTGGTAGACATTTCATGCCTCTGCTGGAGAAGCCTACGCCCAGCGAACGCCTCGATGATGTGTCCTGCCCGGCAGAGTGCATCGCCGGCCATCGGCACGTCAGGGAAATTTGCGGCCTGTCGTCATCCGGCCCCGAGCAAGTAAGTCCCGAACGCTAGCTGGCCTTCGCGGCCAGGAGCTTGTCCGAACATGCGTCTGCCAGGGTCCGGCTGGGAACAGTAGTACCCAGCACAGTCGCCCAGCCGGCGTCGGACACCATTCCCCGGCGCGTGTAGGACGATTCTTCCTTGCGCAGTTTCTCGAGTTTTGCGACATCGGTGTCTTGCTGCGCCTTGGCAACGCAGAACGGTACCAGCGCCGTCACGACGGCGGAGTCTGTCTGCTCCTGCGCTATACGTTCCGAGGAACTCGCCGTGCGCCAGCCTAACTGTCCGAATCCGACGGCAGTGAGAGCTGCTGCGCCGACGACGGTGCCCCAGAATCCCGGCTTGACCCATTGAGGAATTTGCACTGATCGTGACTCCTACTTGGGAAATTTTGCATCTACTCGATGCCGCACGTCACGGTGTGCGGCAGATATGGGCAGGCAGCCCTCACATTGCATCGTGCCAACAGAGAAAGTGCCCGTCCCGACAGAACTTTTCGACGCCCCCTGGACCAAGGTCTCGTGCCTTGAAGGCCCGACGATGTGGCCAGCAACGGACCGGGGCGGCGGCAACCTCTCGCGGGTTGGCGCAGGCAGGCGACGATGGAATCAGTGCGCCGGACATGTGGCATATCGGTAATGTGTACATGCTGCAACGCAGCAAGCTCTTGCCCTTGGGCATGGGAAGGCACATGTTTCTGGGCAGCAGCGGCGCTTCGGCGTGCTGCTTTCTTGGACGTTTCCTCCCTAAACTTGGCGGTGCCTTCGGGCACCGCCTTTTTTCTTTCGCACCGGCACCCGCGCATGCTACGAGTAGCCGCGTCATGACCGATGCCAGACCCGTTGTTGCCGTCACCATGGGCGATCCCGCCGGGATCGGCCCCGAAATTGCCGTGCGGGCGTTGCTTGATCGAGCGGTGCGGGAGGTCTGCCGGCCGTTCGTCATCGGCGATCTCAGCGTGCTTGAACAGGCCGCGAGGTTCTGCGGGCTGCCGGCACGCTTTCACACCACACCCGACGCAGTGAGCCTTGCCGACGCCGCCGGGACGATCGACGTGATGGATTTGCACGTGGTCGATCCGGCCCGGCTCCGCATCGGTGAGGTCCAGCCGCTCGGTGGCGAAGCGGCGTTCGCCTACGTCAGGCGCTCGGCGGAACTGGCGATGCGGCGCGAAGTGGCGGCCGTGGTCACCGCGCCGATCAACAAGGAATCGCTGAAGGCGGCCGGGGTTCCGTTCATCGGCCACACCGAGATGTACGCCCATCTGACCGGGGCGCACGAAGAAATGACGATGTTCGCCATCCTGGACCTGCGAATTTTCTTTCTTACCCGGCACGTGTCGCTGGCCGAAGCCTGCCGCCTGATCACCCGGGAGCGCGTGCTGGACGGCATCGAGAAGAGCCTGAGGGCGCTGCACCAGCTCGGCCACGTCAATCCGCACCTGGCCGTCGCCGGGCTCAACCCGCATGCCGGTGACGGCGGGCTGTTCGGTCGCGAGGAGGTGGACGAAATCGCCCCGGCCGTGGCCGAGGCGCAAGCCCGCGGCCAGCGTGTCAGCGGCCCGCTGCCGGCGGATTCGGTGTTCCACCTGGCGCGCCTCGGCCGCTTCGACGCCGTGCTGTCGCTCTATCACGACCAGGGTCATATCGCCGCCAAGATGATGGACTTCGAGCGGACGGTGAGCGTGACGCTCGGTCTGCCGATCCTGCGCACCAGCGTCGATCACGGCACCGCCTTCGACATCGCCGGCACGGGCAAGGCGAGCGCGGTGAGCCTGATCGAGGCGATCCGCGTCGCTGCCCGCTATGCGGTGCAGGGCGTGCGTCTGGCGGCCTGATCGCCGCTTTCAGCCGCCCGGCCCGGCCCACAGCGTCAGTGCCTGCCGCTTGCCGGTGGAGTAGTCGATGCCGTCGATCCCGGCGAGCCGGCGCGGCGTGACGTCGGCGGCGGCGAGCCGGGCCAGGAACGCCGGCTGCTCCCGCGCCTCCACCAGCGCCAGACCGCACGCCTTCTGCTGCATCAGGTAGTCCGCCGCCGCATCGGCATCGACCAGTCGGGTGTCCTTGCCGAGCAGGAACACCAGGCTGGGCTCGTGGTAGGAGCTGGAGGCGACCACGCTGTCGGGGCAGGGACGCAGCGTCGTCACCGCTTCGGCCACGCGCGGGCTGAGCCAGATGGTGTTGAGCGCGGGCAGCACGAACAGATAGGCACTGACCGCCACCAGCACCGACGCCGCCATCGCCGAGACCAGGGCGAACCATGGCAGAGCGCGCAGCACGCACCGGAGGGCACCCGCCACCAGCGCCAGCACCGCCAGCCCGAGCAGCAGTGCGGGCAGGCTGAAGCGGCCCTCGAACCACCACAGCAGCAGCGGTCCGGCCAGCGCCAGGCCGAGCCCGAACAGCGCCCAGATGCCCCCATAGACGCGGCTCACCCAGAACCAGACGCGCCCGTCGCGCCACGCGCGCGCCGCCAGCGCCGCGCCGGCGAGGCAGGCGATCGCCGGATAGGTCGGCAGCACGTAGTGCGGCAGCTTGGTGGCGACCAACTCGAAGACCAGCCAGGTCGGGATGATCCAGGCGAGCAGAAAACGCACCTGCGGGCTGCGCCGCTCGGTCCAGACGAACGGCAGCGCCAGCACCGCCAGCAGCGAGCCGGGCCAGAACGCCAGCGTGAAGGCGAGCAGGTAGTAGCCCGGCGTCATGCCGTGCGCCTGCTGGCCAGTCGCCACCTTGCCGAGGAAGTTGTGCCCCACCGAACTGGCGAAGAACCCGCCATGGCTGACCACGGCGATGGCGATGCACCACGGCAGCACGATCGCCAGCATCAGCGGCACGCCCCATTTCGGCCGCAGGCGCCCGAGCCAGCGGACGCGCCGCTCGAAAACCAGCAATGCCAGAATGGTGCCCCAACTCACCAGCAGGATCACCGGCCCCTTCAGCATCAGGCCGACGCCGAGCGCGGCCCAGTAGAGCGCCGCCGACGTCCGCCCTGGCGGGTCGGCCGAGTCGCGGCGAAGGAACACATGCAGCAGCGCCGCCTGGGCGGCGAGAATCACGGCGAGCAGGGTGGCGTCGATGGTCGCCATGCGCGCCTCGACACCGAGCAGCACCGAACCGGCCAGCAGTACCCCGGCGACCAGGCCGGCGAGGCGGCCGAACAGGGTGCTGCCGATCCAGGCGGTGAGCAGCACCGCGAGCGTCGCGCCGATCAGGCTCGGCACGCGATAAGCCCATGCCTCGCGCGCCTGCGGCGAGCTGACGGCCGCGACGGCCGCCGATTCCAGCCAGTAGATGCCGGCCGGTTGCAGGTAACGCGGCTGGTCCTGGAAGCGCACGTCAATGAAGTCGCCCGACTGCAGCATCTGCGCCGTGGCTTCCATGTAGCGCGATTCGTCGCGGTCCACTGGCGGCAGCTTGTCTCGCCCCGGCACGAACAGCAGCAGCGCCAGCAACGCCAGCAGTGCGTAGTGGACGGCCTTCAAACGCGGCGTTTCACTCATGACGGTCCTTCGGCGAACTAGCCCTCGGTCACCTTGCCGGGCAGGCGGGTGCGGCTTTGCAGCCAGAGCACGCCGAGCAGATCGCCGATGCCGACCAGGGCTCGGCCGAGGTTGGTATATTTCGACCGGCCCTGGAGACGCGCCCGGTGCGCCACCGGCTGGCAGAGGAGCGGATGGCCGTACGCCTGGAACAACGCCGGCAGGAAGCGGTGCATGCCCTCGAAGGCGGGCAGGCGGAGGAAATCGTCACGGCGGAACGCCTTCAGGCCGCAGCCAGTGTCCGGGCAGCCGTCGGCCAGCACCGCCTGGCGCAGCCGGTTGGCGAAGCGCGTGGCCAACCGGCGCGACAGCGTGTCGTAGCGACGCGCCCGGATGCCCGCCACCAGCGGCGCCGGCGCTCCGGAGGGCGCGGCCCGGGCCAGATGCAGCATTTCGACGATATCGCGCGGGTCGTTCTGGCCGTCGCCGTCCATCGTGGCGATCCACGGCGAGCGGGCGGCGGTGATGCCGGTGCGCAAGGCGGCGGTCTTGGCGGAGCGGCGTTCGTGGCGCAGCCAGCGCAGCCCGGCATGCCGGCGGGCGAGGTCGGCGAGCACGGCGGCGGTGGCGTCGGTGCTGCCGTCGTCCACGAACACCACCTCGAACGGGGCCAGCGGTTGCAGCGCCGGGAACAACTCGTCGCAGACGGGGGCGAGGTTATCGGCTTCGTTATAGACGGCGATCACCACCGATACGCCCGGTGGTTCCTGGCCCGGCTGTTCTTGTCCCATCTGGGCGGGACCGTCCCCCGGGGCTTGCATCACGCGCGCTTCCACTCTCGCTCCGGTCGCTGCCCTCTGCTCAGGGTCGGCGGTGCCATAGCGCCGATGGCCGGGCAGCGCAAACCGGGGCCGGAGCGGCTCACCGCCCGGCGAGCATCCAGTTCTGTCGATGTCAGCGTGTCGGCGGCGCGACGGTAGCCCGGTGGTTCAGGCGGGCGCGGCTTCGGCTTCGGTCAGAAGGGCACCGATCGGCCTGCTGGTGCGGACGTTGCCGCTGGCGTCGGAGGTGAGGCAGAAAACGGCCATTGCCGACGCTTCGGACGCCTGCGCCGAACAGCGGTCGGCCTCGTGCATCTGGTCGATGGCGGCCAGCAGGTTGCCGGCAGCGAGCAGCCGCACCGCCACGCGATGGGCCTCGGCCGCCGCCTCGTGCGCCTCGGCCGCCGCCATGAATCTGGATTTGGCTTGAAACGTGCTCATTGCAGGATCTTCATCGTCAAGGTTGAACCCACAAAGCTGACCGGCACACATTATAGCAGCGTCAGACGTTCAGGAGCGCCATCCGGCGTCGATGTAGTTTCTGGTGCGATCAACGTGCAGATAAATTTCCTTCAAGAGTCCTAACAGACACAGGCCGAATACACCAGAAATGTAGCGTCTTCTTCACAATTTATTAAAGACTATGAAGACAAATTATCCATTTTTGCGGACGTCGGCGTTTGCATCGCCAACGACCGCTTCGCACGCCCACCCGACGGTGTCAGGGCGCCGGCAGCGCCAGCCGCGGCACGACGTCCCAGCCGATGCGTCCCGGCGTGTGGCAGGCGGGGCAGACCGGCAGCCAGGCAACGTGCTCGCTGCCGCAGGTGGCGCAGCGCCACGCCGGGTCCGCCTCGGCGGTGGCGGCCTGGCGCAGCGCGTCGCGCTGGGCGAGCTGCCCAGCCTCGGTGTCACCGCGTTCCTCCGCCTCCAGGTCGGCGAGCAGCATCCAGAATCGTTTCTGACGCAGACCCGCAGCGCCGGCGAGGTCCAGCAGCCGGCGCGCCTCCCCGGTCAGCCCCGCCTCCAGCGACAGCCGCGCCAGCAGCAGGCGACTTTCCGCGTGCTGCGGGTTGGCCTGCACCAACCGCCCGGCTTCCTTCACCCGCGCCAGCTTGTCGGTGACCGGCGCCAGCACGAATGCGGCCAGTTCGGGATGCGGCGCGGTGGCCCAGGCCGAGCGGATGACGTCCAGCGCCTTCGCCTCGCGACCGCCGGCGCGCAGCCGCCGCGCATAGGCGAGCGCCGCGGGGACGAAGCCGGGATGCTCCTTCCATG
>Ga0224531_1001527_pt1 | contig 10143 bp, 6 predicted proteins | sample CBST100metaG_FD_179876 | JGI IMG/M metagenome (GOLD analysis project Ga0224531, IMG submission 179876) | Peat soil microbial communities from Stordalen Mire, Sweden - C.B.S.T100 | ecosystem: Environmental > Terrestrial > Soil > Wetlands > Peat | place: Sweden: Norrbotten County, Stordalen Mire... | reverse complement strand
GGGCGTTTCCGTGTTCCGCCAAGAGATGCGCGGCTTTTCCGAGGGCGACCGCGTTCAGTTCACCGCGCCCGCGAACAACCTCAAGGTAGCAAACCGCGAACTGGGCACCATAGAGAGCATCGACGGTGATGGGCTATTGCGGATCAGGATAGACGGCGGACGCGCGGTCGAACTCGACACGAGCCGGCAGACGCATCTTGATTACGGCTATGCCGTGACCAGCCATTCCAGCCAGGGACAGACTGCCGACCGCGTGCTGGTTCACGTAGACACGGAACTGGGCGCGAAAGACCTGCTCAACAGCCGCATGGCCTATGTTTCCATTTCGCGCGGCGCGCATGATGCACAGATTTTTACCAACAACGCTTCCGAACTCGGCAAGGCTCTCAGCCGGGACGTGTCCCATGCGCCCGCCATTGAACCAGACGCCTCTATGCAGAAAATCGCGCCGCAGTCTGCTCCCATCGAAGAAATAGCTCAGGAACTCGGAATAGGTTTGTAGCGCAAGAGATAACAATGACATTCCCCGGATAGACAGAGCGTAGCCGAGGCACGGTCCATGTCAAGGCCGCGCTACGCGCGCCGCGTCCCGCGGTTAAGAGCTTTGACACCGGCCTCAGCGCCTCGGCTTACATTTCAATTATCCGGGGGATTTTCATCTCCGCTTTACGAAACCACGCATATATAGAGCAGAATAGAAACACAATCGTTTTCCTTCAGCAAAATGTTTCCTCATCCACCCTTTAAAGGTGACGTACGTCACTTCCCATTGTCGGTAACCATTGTGTAACCAAGGCCAGCATTTCTGTACGGCTATTTTTACCAGACACTCGTGTGTGGCTGGGTGGAAAAAACAGAAATGAATTCCGTCCGGGGTGAGCAGGAATCGGAACGGACAGTGTCGCGCAAACGGATCGACGGTCCAGAAGCGCTTTGTATGAGTTCTGTAAAGCGAAGAAAATGCTTAATTTACAATTTTTTGTTTTTATGCGCGCGATTTTACTTGACAAATCTGCATACGGGTACAAATATGAGCATGTCTCAAAATGAAAGCGTTTCCATCGTGAATTATGTGAAGCGCTTCGAGATGATTTCAAAATTCAAAGGAGGAGTATGGTGAAGCAATATTTCAGAGGTTTATTCCTACTGGCTATCCTGATAGTAGGGCTGAATGGAATACAGCTTTGGGGCCAAGCCGATCAGGGAACAGTGACGGGTACAGTGCTTGATAGTCAGGGAGCACTCATATCTGGAGCATCTGTGACGCTCGAAAACGTCAACACTGGCTTGATCCTGAAACAGATGTCAAACTCTAGCGGAGGGTATACTTTTACTCCCATTAAAATTGGGACCTACTCAATTACTGCGGTCGCAAAAGGATTTGAAGCGACAACTCAAACGGGAGTTGTCGTTAATGTAAATGCACGTTTAGCGGTCAATCTCACGTTAAACGTTGGAAGCAGCACACAAACGATAACGGTCACTACTGCACCCCCGCAACTACAAACGGAGGATTCTTCTCTTGGCCAAGTCGTGGAATCAAAAACGATTGTAGATGTACCTCTAAATGGGCGGAATCCAATTTTTATTGCACAATTAACTCCTGGCGTTACGCCGCCAAATCAAGGTGCAAGAGGTGCTGCTAAAGGTGGAGATTTTTCGGCAAATGGTCAGCGTGCTGAGCAGAACAACTTCATTCTTGATGGCATCGATAATAACGCTGACCTTGTTGATATTCCCAACGGTACCAGTTATGTTATTAAAACCATTCCAGAATCGCTCCAAGAATTCAAGGTACAAACTAGCGATTACAATGCTGAAATTGGGCGTTCAGCTGGAGCCGTTGTAAATGCCTCGATTAAATCCGGCAGCAATGCTTTCCACGGTAGCATGTGGGAATATTCGCGTAATGATATTTTTGATGCAAAGGATGAGTTTGACACTTCAATTCCTGAATATCGCCAAAATCAATTCGGAGCAACATTGGGTGGACCTTTTCTAAAAAACAAGCTCTTTTTCTTTGGAGATGCAGAGGCCAATCGAATTGTTTTTGGAACTACCGGCACTTACACCGTTCCGACCGCAAAGATGCGGACAGGCGACTTTACTGAATTGCTTAGCTCTACTCTCACAAATTCGAGCACTAGAACACTCTATGTGCCTGGAACCGCTGGAACGGAAGTTCAAGAATGTAACGGCGTAGTTAATGTCATTTGCAGCTCTCAAATTTCTACACTAGCAGAAAAACTGCTCAACATTCTGCCCTCCCCCAATAAGGGAGTAAGTGGACAGACTTACAATAATTATTACTTCCAAGGGAAGGCTACTGACAACACAACACAGTACGATGTGCGGCTCGACTGGAATATCAGCCAAAATGATCAAGCTTTTGCTCGTTATAGCAATTCCAATGAACCTATGAATTTTCCAGGTGCATTTGGTGAACTCGGGGGTGGTTCCTTCGGATCAATTGGAAATGTGCTAGATCAAGGGCGTAACTTTACCTTTAGTGAGACACATGCCTTTTCGCCAGCACTTTCTAATGAATTCCGATTTGGCTATAACTGGCTTCACGCATCCTATTTGCAGCCATATGACAACGAGGATCTTTCCTCAACACTCGGCTTGGGTGGGGTTCCCTACAGTGCGCTCAATGGAGGAACGCCATACTTTAGCATGAGCGAGATAAGTTCTTTTGGATCTCCTCAGTATTATCCGACAAACGAAAATGAAAACGTATTCCAAATATTGGATAACGTTTCCAAGGTCTGGCGTCAACACACATTCAAGGCCGGAATCAATTTGCAGCGAATTCGTATCTTTACCTTGCAACCAGAAGATGGCAGAGGTACCTACGACTTTACCGGAAAGTACACGGAGGTTCCATCAAGCACGAGTGATTCTGGCTTTGATGCAGCAGATTTTCTACTCGATCAGATGGAAGCATCATCAATTTCCAACATTGGAACCACAAGAAATCAACGTTGGTACCGAGCTGCTTATGTACAAGATGACTGGAAGGTAAGTCAGCGTCTTGCCTTGAATTTAGGGGTGCGCTATGAATATACGCAGCCAGTCGAGGAGCTTGACGGTAAACAAGCGAATTTCTTGATTGATTACTCAGGCTCTACAGAAACCGCACAGTATTTATTGCCTAAGCAGGATGAGGGGAATATTACTTTGCCAACCTCATTTACCACTGCGCTGGCTGACAATAACATTCCTATTGTCTATACCAACAATAAGTTCCTAACTAACCCAGATAAAACAAGATTTGCACCACGTGTTGGTTTGTCTTATAAAATTGACGACAATACGGTAATACGTGCAGGTTTCGGACTTTTTTATGGCGGAATTGAAAGCGTTGGATTTTGGCCTAACTTGGGACAAAATGTTCCTTTTTCCTTTGAATCCAACTTTACAAGCGGATCATGCACAACTACATCCTGCGCAACGAATGGACAAACTCTGGAAACAGGATTCGAAGATGCATTAAGTGTTGGTTTGTCTACTTATGCATCTGTCCCATCGGCTCGTTCTTATCCATCCAAAATTCAAACTCCCTATAGCGAGCAATGGAATCTGTCTTTACAGAGATCGATAGGCTTGTCATCTGCTGCCACAATCGCCTATGTCGGCTCTGTGGGGAGGCATCTGACTGCAAACCCCAAAACCAATCAGCCGCCATATCTGTTAACTTCAGGCGCCAGCGTAGAAGATAATCGTCCCTTTTCTTCCTTTGGAGAAGGAAGTCTGTTGTCATATGGCTCCGTCTCAAACTACAACTCCTTACAGGCAACATTTGAACGCCACTATTCAAATAATCTTGCTTTTTTGGCGACCTATACTTGGTCGCATACTCTTGATGATGCCTTCCTCCCTCTAGGCGGTACGGGACAAAGCGGTTCTGGTTATCGTAATTGGGAGCAGTTGGGATTCTATTACGATTACGGATCATCTTACCAAGATGTTCGTCAGCGTTTATCCTTTAACGCCACGTACGATCTTCCATTTGGAAAAGATAAGAAATGGTTGAATAATCGCCGTCAGGTGATGGACATGATTGCTGGGGGATGGTCTACCAGCTTGATTTTCCGTGTACAAACTGGTGAACCAGAAATTGTTTATCCAAGCAATGATCCAACCAACGGCGCTGGATCAGCTTATGCCATTAAGGTTGCTAATCCCTATGGAACGAGCGAGTCAGATCCTGGCACAGGTGCAACCTGCTCTACCAAAGTACGTACCACGGGAAGTTGGTTTAATCCTTGTGCCTTCAAGAACCCTGCAGTTGCAACAGGACCAGATGATTTAGCTTCGTATGGTACCAAGGGCCGTACGGAAATCTGGGGACCTGGCTACAACCGCGTGGACTTTTCGGCATTCAAAGCATTCAAGCTAGTTCATAATGCCAATCTGCAATTTCGCGCAGATATTTTCAATCTCTTTAACACCCCGGCTTATGGGCAACCTGGAAACACTATTGGTTCTAGCTTTGGCGTAATTACTTCAGAGCGGTTTGGCGGATCTGGCATTAGCGGAGAAACTCCCGATGCTAGAGTCGTGCAATTTTCTGGAAAAGTTACCTTCTAACTTGTTGCTTGGTTGAGGCATCCTTATATATGGGGTGCCTCAACCAACATTCAAATTATTTTACCTTGATATGGAGATGTGGGGATGGATACAAGGAAGCGGTTGTGTTGTCTTGCTGCGTTCATATTCTTCGTTGTCTGTTTGCCAACTAATGCACAACAAATGCCAACTCTTGTTAAGCAGGGGAATAGATTTGCACTTATGGTGGATGGCCGCCCCTATTTGATGCTGGGCGGGCAGATTCACAACTCCAGCGCTTGGCCCAGCGAACTGCCACAAGTATGGAAATCGATGGCCGCGCTGCACGCCAACACGGTCGAGGCTCCTGTCTACTGGGAGCAGTTTGAGCCCCAGCAGGGCCATTTCGATTTCGCCAATGTAAACCAGATCGTCGAAGGCGCGCGCGCCCACGACCTGCATGTGGTGATTCTGTGGTTCGGCACCTGGAAGAACGGCAATATGCACTATGTGCCGACCTGGGTGAAGAACGATTCCAAGCGCTATCCGAACACCATCCGTCCAGATGGCGAGCCAATCGACGTGCTCTCGCCCAACTCGCGCAACACGCTGGAGGCGGACAAGGCGGCCTTCACGGCCCTGATGCGCCACCTGAAAAAAATTGACGGCGAAAAGCACACCATCCTGATGATTCAGGTGGAAAACGAGTCGGGCAATATCGGCAGCGTGCGCGACAACTCCTCTGAATCGAACAAGGAATTTGCCGGCGCGGTTCCGTACGATCTGCTGGCGGCCGCACACAAGCAGCCCGGCACCTGGACGCAGGTTTTCGGCGCGGATGCCGACGAAACCTTCCAGGTCTATCACCAGGCCAAGTACATCAACGAGATTGCCGCGGCGGGCAAGGCCGAGTTTGCCATTCCGTGCTACATCAACGCGTGGATAGACTACCCGGCGGCGGCTCTGCCGCAGCGGCAGGTGGACACGCCTGGCTTGGCATACCCCAGCGGCGGCGCGGTGCAGAAGTTTGTGGGCTTGTGGCGCGCACTAGCGCCTTCAATCGACCTGATCGGACCGGACATCTACACCAACGACTCGCCGACATACCGCGAGACCCTGCGCGCCTATCATCGCGCGGATAATCCGCTGTGGATTCCGGAAACCGGCCGCAGCGACGATTTCAGCAAGTTCTTCTTCTCCGCGCTGGGAGAGGGCGCCTTGGGCTTTTCGCCCTTCGGCGTGGACGAGACCGGATGGAACATCCTGGGCGATCAGCCCTGGAAGGCTCACGCCAGCAACTTTGCCCTGATCGGGCCGATGAGCCGCGAGATTGCCCAACTGCAGTTTGACGGCAAGCTGAAAACCGTTGTCGAGGACCCCGGACAGACCACGCAGGAACTGGACTTTGGCGGTTGGCAGGCGACGGTTGCCTTCGGATTTCCGCAGGCCGATGGGCAACGCGCGCCGGGAACCAAGGATGCACACGGCACGGCGTTGGTGGCGCAACTGGGGCCGGACGAGTTTCTGGTCACTGGTTTTGATGCCAGCGTCATCTTCCATCTTCCCGGCAAGATGCCCTGGATTCACAGCCAGATTCTCTCTGCCGAGCAGGGCGCGTATGAAAACGGCGTGTGGAAACCGCTTCGGCTGTGGAATGGCGACGAAACCGACCGCGGCCTGTGCTTTTACGGAAAACCGGAAGTTGTCCGGGTAAAGCTAGTCCGATTCTAACCGTACTGACAACTTTCAAAGCCATTAGATAGGAGTTCAAACAATGTATCAAGCAGCCTTAGCTTTCTGCCGGTCTATGCGAAGGACAATAAGACATCCTTCGAGTGTGCTATTGGCGATTTTCTTGTTGATTACTGTTCCCAATGTGTCTGCTGCAGACATGCATGTTTCAAATGTAATTTTGCAAGAGGAGCATGGAGTAGAAAATCTCTCAAATGGCCTTATTACGTTGTCGTACGACACGCGTACCAGCCTGTACAACATTGCTTCCAACAAAGGTCAACATCTGAATGGTCTTTATGCAGGGTTTAAAACAGGAAGTGCATACCAGTCAAAAGAATATGAACATCATATTCCAGATAAGGAACTGACCTTGCTATATGATGCCCTTGGGGAGGGCGGAGAACTCACTATTGTGAACCAGAAGGCAAATGCGCCAACGCTAATTCAGCACTTTGCAATTTATGAAGGGGTTCCCTTTGTGATTGTTGATGCAGAAATTCAAAGCGAGCAATCTATTGGTACCCGTCATTTTGATGTTTTAATGTCTGATCGCGTAAATCAAGATTTGCTTGGTACTGTTCATCCAGAGCGGATTTTGCACGTTCCTTATGACAACGATATGTGGTTTCGTTTTGCTTCAATTAACGTCAATGAACTGAAGCCTCAAGAGATAAAAAGTAGTGCTGAAGTAACTGCCATCTATAACGATGAAAGTCGGCAAGGACTTGTTGTTGGTTCTGTTACGCATGATCGGTGGAAAACGGCCATTGATTTTGATGGTTTGTCATCTGGTTCGTTGGGAAGGCTAGATGTTTACGGCGGAATTTCGTCGCCATCTGGAGTACGATCTCAGACGCATGATACTTTGCCACATGGATTGGTGACAGGAAAAATTATAGCCTCTCCAAAAATATTTGTTGGTTTTTATCAAGATTGGCGTGATGGATTGGAAGAATACGGTAAGGCCAATGCCAAAATACAGCCTCCGCTGAAGTGGACTGGCAGTTTGCCATTTGGATGGAATAGCTGGGCTGCTTATGGGACAAATGTTAATTATGTCCGCTACCTTAATGCAGCGCGTTTTATTCACAACGAACTGGCTCCGCTGGGATTTTCAAATCAGAACGTCGTGTACATAAACTTTGACGCTGGATGGTCTCAATTGGATATTGCTCAGATGAAAGATACCGTGGCATACCTAAAGAATTTTAGCGAAAACGCCCGTATTGAATTTCGGCCGGGAATCTATTGGACACCGTTTGCTTATTGGTCAAACGATTTGGATGCTCCGGTTGAGGGAACTCAGGGAAAATATACTTATAGGGATATTCTCCTGAAGTCTCCCGATGGGCATCTACTGCCGAAGGTAGACGACGCATACCCAATCGATCCAACCCATCCAGGGGCAAAACTTCGTGCTGAGCTTTATATCCGTTGCTTTCGTGAGTTGGGGTTCAAATACATTAAGCTCGACTTCCTTTCCCATGGTGCTTTGGAAGGGGTTCATTACGACCATGCCGTAGAAACTGGGAATCAAGCTTACAGCCAAGGTATGCAGCATCTTCTCAAACAGATTGACGGCAAGATGTTTATAAGTCTTTCCATTGCGCCGCTTTTCCCGTCTGGGATGGGCCATGCACGGCGTATTTCCTGTGACACCAAAGGACACATTAGTGGGAAAGAACAATCAACAGAGTACATGCTAAATTCTTTGACCTATGGCTGGTGGACAAGTAATTCTCTTTATATTGCCGATCCGGATCATGTCGTACTCGGCTCACGTGCAGATCAGGGGGCGCGTTCTCTTGATGAAGGAACAAGTCGTTTTCTCTCTGCTATTATCAGCGGAGGCATGATTCTTGACAGCAGCAACTTTATGGAGGATGCTGAGGCTAGGAAGTTAGCCAAAGCTATTTATTCAAAACCTAAGATCAATGAAATCGCTGCTGCAGAAATAGCTTTTCGTCCAGTCAACAGCGATACAGGAGATCAGGCTACCAATGTCTTTGTCCGCACTGCTGGGCCTGGAATGCTTTATGTTGCTGTCTTTAATTTTGACCCGTTTCAAGCAAAGAAGATTTCTACACAGCTAAAGCGACTATTCAATGAATGGGATGATAGTTCTCAAGTAACAGTGACGGACCTTTGGACAGGAGAAGCATTAGGGAAGAGCATAGGATCGCTCAACGTCGATCTTCGTGCGGGTGCATCAAAAATACTCAAAATTGCTGTTATTCCCCAAGCAAATTGAGGCCTGTTTTCCAAATAGGATTGCACGAGCGGCTCTCGTAGTCTGAGAGCCGCGTTTTAAGGCTCCATGCTGGTGCGGCGGAGGTTGAGTAACGGTCGTGAAACTATTTGAGCAACAGTTTCTACATAACCTAAGAACTGCGTGTAGACTATTGGCATGGGTGTGCAGAAAACAACTGGAGTCGTAGAGCGTGTTCCGGGCTCGGGGGTCTGGTGGATTCGTTATACCGATACCCAAGGAAAAAGGCACTGGGAGAAGTGCGGACGCCGAAGCGATGCCATTACGCTGCTGGCGAAGCGTAAACACGAAATGTTGCTGCGCAAGAAGCTCCCAGAGGCGCTCCGAGGCCGCGCCGTCACGTTTGGCGAACTTGCCGAAAAGGCCAAGCTCTACTCCGAAGAGAGCCACACGCCTCAGCATCACCACCAGTTTCTCATCAAGCTCCAGATCATCGGCGAGCATTTCAATGACCTGCCAGTCGAAGGGATTACGGAGTAGGATATTCAGGCGTGGCTGCTCGAACAAAGTGATGAGCGGAAATGGGCCCCGGCCACGCGGAATCGCTACCGGGATGCCTTTTCTCTGGTTTTCCGCAAGGCGGTTGAGAATCATGTGCTCACGGCCAACCCTGCTGCGCTGGTCAAGGCAAAACCTGAGCATAACGAGCGAACTCGATTTCTCAGCGCAGAGGAAGAGAGCAGGCTGTTGACCGTCCTCAACCAGAATTGTCCCCAACACATCCCGGCATTTCGCGTGTCAATCCATATGGGAATGCGGGCGGGTGAACAGTTCCAGTTGAAATGGTGCGATGTGTCTCTCGACCGCCGCCAAATCTCCCTAGCCGTAACGAAGAACGGCAAGGCGCGCCATATCCCGCTCAACGCTATCGCCTTGCGGGCGCTTCAAGAGCGAAAAAGGGTGCAGCAGGATTATCGGGCCAAGCAAAAGGAGAAAGGCGCGGACCTGGGCGAACCGGTGTACGTGTTCCGTGACGCGGACGAAAATCCGCAGCACAACTACCGGCGCTGGTTCAATGAGGCGCTGGCAGAAGCTAAGATCAAAGACGACTCCTGGCATTGCAATCGGCATACGTTTGCAAGTAGGCTGGTTATGGCGGGGGTTGATCTCCGCACGGTTGCTGAACTGATGGGACGCAGTAGCATCCAGATGACCATGCGTTACGCGCACCTTGCACCGCAGCATAACCGCACGGCCGTGGATCGGCTTGTGCCCGTTTCGATGTCCAATCGGTCAGCGAAGAAGGGTGAAAAGTCGAGTCAACGCGAAAATGAAGTGGTCACCAACCGTAAACGAGTTTCCGGAAGTAAATCGGGAAATCAAAATAATTCAATCGAAATCAATTAGATGCAACAAAGCGGCCCCGTAGCTCAGGTGGATAGAGCAGCAGTTTCCTAAACTGCGTGTCGGAAGTTCGAGTCTTCCCGGGGTCACCACTTCCTCTTTTGCATCAACCGTCAAGCCATCTCGCAACATCTCCAACCGCATCCTGTCTTCAACTTTGACTTTGCGACCCTTCCCGGCTATAAATAATGTTGATGATATGGAAGTCTGTTCCATGTCATCACGCTCGCCCCTCTGTTATGGGC
>Ga0224531_1001526_pt1 | contig 10152 bp, 9 predicted proteins | sample CBST100metaG_FD_179876 | JGI IMG/M metagenome (GOLD analysis project Ga0224531, IMG submission 179876) | Peat soil microbial communities from Stordalen Mire, Sweden - C.B.S.T100 | ecosystem: Environmental > Terrestrial > Soil > Wetlands > Peat | place: Sweden: Norrbotten County, Stordalen Mire... | reverse complement strand
GGACATGACTGACCTGCTGGCGCATTATCTCGCCGAGCGTGGCGAAGAGGAGCGGGCCCGGTTGGCGTCGTTGGCCGAAGGCTCGCCGGGCCGGGCGCTGCAGCTTGCCGCCGAGGGTGGCGTTGGGTTCGCCGACATGGTCGGTCAGGTGCTCGCGGCATTGCCGTCGTTGCCGGCGGCCCAGGCGTACCAGGTGGCGGACGCGCTGGGGCGCGGCGAGGGGGCGTTTGGCAGCTTCATGGACTTGCTGCGCGCGGCCATCGCTGCGGCTGTGCGCGACGCCGCCCGCGGCCGCGCGGACCCGGATCAGGCTAGACTGATCGGCACGCGGCCCCTTGATGCCTGGGTCGACGTGTGGCAGGCGCTTGGCCGCCTGCAGGACGAGACGGAGAATTTTCACCTGGACAAGCGGCAGGCAATCGTGACCGGCTTCGGTCTGCTTGCTGGCCACCGTTGAGAGAACACATGAAGTCCAAATTCTACCTCACGACGCCGATCTATTATGTGAACGGTGCCCCGCATATCGGCCACGCCTACACCTCGATCGCCAGTGACGTGCTGGCGCGATGGAAGCGGCTGGACGGGTTCGACGTGTTCTTCCTCACCGGCACCGACGAACACGGCCAGAAGGTCGAGAAGGCGGCGCGCGACGCGGGCATCGAACCGCAGACCTTCGCCGACCGGGTCAGCGCGGATTTCCGCGACATGGCCGCCCGGATGGGCGTCTCCAACGACGACTTCATCCGCACCACCGAACCGCGCCACAAGCAGGGCTGCGCCGCGCTGTGGCAGCGTCTGGTGGAGGCGGGGCAGATTTACCTGGGCACCTATGAAGGCTGGTATGCGGTGCGCGACGAAGCCTTCTACGGTGAGAACGAACTGGTCACGCGCCCGGACGGCAGCAAAGTGGCGCCGACGGGAGCGCCGGTGGAGTGGGTGCGCGAACCCAGCTACTTCTTCCGCCTCTCGCAATGGCAGGACCGGCTTCTGGAGCTCTACGAGGCGACCCCTGATTTCATCTCTCCGCCGGCGCGTCGCAATGAGGTGCTGAGCTTCGTGCGCGGCGGGTTGCAGGACCTGTCCATCAGCCGCACCAGCTTCCAGTGGGGCATCCCGGTACCGGGGGCGCCCGACCACGTCATGTACGTCTGGCTTGACGCGCTAGCCAACTACATCACCGCCCTGGGATTTCCCGACCAGACCGGGCCGCGCTGGCGTTACTGGCCGGCCGACCTGCACGTTGTCGGCAAGGAGATCGTCCGCTTCCATGCGGTCTACTGGCCGGCCGTCCTCATGGCGGCGGGGCTGCCGGTGCCCAGGCGGGTCTATTCGCATGGGTGGTGGACTATCGAGGGCGAGAAGATGAGCAAGTCGATCGGCAACGTGATCGACCCGCGCGAATTGGTGGACCGCTACGGCCTCGACCCGGTGCGCTACTTCCTGCTGCGTGAGGTGCGATTCGGCACCGACGGCGATTTCAGCCGGCGTACCCTGGTCAACCGCCTGAACGGCGAGTTGGCCAACGATCTGGGCAACCTCGCGCAGCGCAGCCTGAGCCTGATCGCGCGCAACTGCGGCGGCCGGCTACCGGCCCGGGCGGCGGCCACGGAGAACGATACGGCCTTGCTTGCCGCCGCCGGAGCGCTGCCGGCGCTGGTACGGGAGCGAATCGACCGGCTTGCCTTCAGCGAGGCGCTGGAGGAGGTGTGGAAAGTGGTCCGCGCCGCCAACGCCTATATCGACCGGCAGGCGCCGTGGGCACTGCGCAAGACCGACCCGGACCGGATGGCGGCCGTGCTGCGCGTGCTGGTGGAAGGGCTGCGGATTATTGGCACCGTGCTGCAGCCGTTCATGCCGGCCAGCATGGCCAAGCTGCTCGATCAGCTTGGCGTCGCCGAGGGCGCACGCGCCCTATCCGACCTGGCGACGGCGTTGCCGGATGGCGTGCCGCTGCCGGCGCCACAGGGCATCTTCCCGCGGCACGTCGAGGACGTCACACAGTAGGCCATTGATGTTGATCGATTCGCATTGTCACCTGGACTATTACGGGGCGGCGGAGATCGATGCCGTGTTGGCCCGCGCGGTGGCCGCGGGCGTGACGGAGATGGTCACCATTGGCACGAAGCTGTGGGAGTCGGACACGGTCCGGCGGCTGGCGGAGACCTACGCGAACGTCTGGTGCACGGTGGGAACCCATCCGCACCACGCCGCGGAACAGCCTGTTGCGACAGCAGAAACCATCGCTGCGTTGACCCAGCATCCCAAGGTCATCGGGATCGGCGAGTCGGGTCTCGACTACTTCTACGACAAGGCCCCGCGGGAGGTGCAGCAGGCGAACTTCCGCAGCCACCTGCGCGCCGCCCGGCTGGCTGGCGTTCCGCTCGCCATCCACACCCGCGACGCCGACGACGACACGATAAATATTCTGCAAGATGAATGGGATAGAGGTGGGGAATTTAGATTTTTGTTGCACTGTTTCAGTTCCACCCGGAGGCTTGCCGAGGTGGCGCTCGGGCTCGGCGGGTCCATTAGCTTCTCTGGCATGCTGACTTTCCAAAAATCTCAAAATATCAGGGATATAGCGGTTGACGTTCCGGCCGATCGGTTGCTTGTCGAGACCGATGCGCCGTACCTGGCGCCGGTGCCGTTCCGCGGCAAGCGCAACGAACCTGCCTGGGTCAGCCGTACCGCCGCCGTTCTGGCAGGGCTGCGCGGCATGGAGCCGGCCGCGCTCGCCGACCTGACCACGGCGAACTTCCGGCGTTTGTTCCCCAAGGCAGCCTGAAGGGAGGCCCGCTTCGATGCGCGTCACCCTGCTCGGCACCGGTGGCTCGGCCGGCGTGCCAACGATAGGCGGCACCGACGGGCGCGGGGACTGGGGCATCTGCGACCCGATGCAGCCGCGCAACCGCCGGACCCGCGCCAGTATACTTATGCAGCATAACGGTTTCGCTCTGCTGGTGGACACCTCGCCGGAATTGCGCGAGCAACTGGTGGGCAACGGGGTCCGCCGGGTGGACGCAGTCCTGTACACGCACGCGCACGCCGACCACATCAGTGGGCTCGACGACGTGCGCATCCTCAACCGCGTCGCCAACCGGCCGTTGGAAGCGTTCGCCACACCGGCGACGCTGGATGATCTGGCCCGTCGCTTCGACTACGCGTTTCGTCCATGGAAGCCGCCCGGCTTCTTCCGGCCGGTGCTGCTGCCCAGGCCGGTGCTGCCGGGGCAGGTCGTGGTGGCTGGTGGCATGACAGTCCATGTCATCGACCAGGATCATGGCTTCACCCGATCGCTCGGCCTGCGCGCCGGGGCGTTCGCCTACTCCACCGACGCCGTTAGCTTGGACGAGGCCGCGTTCACAACGCTGGAAGGCATCGACACCTGGGTGGTGGGCTGCTTCCAGCGCCGCGTCCACCAGACGCACGCCTGGGTCGGCCGGGTGCTGGAATGGGTCGCCCGCGTCCGGCCAAGGCGAACCGTGCTGACCCATATGGGCACCGACATGGACTGGGCTTGGCTGCAGGCGCATCTGCCCCCCGGCATGGAGCCGGGATACGATGGCATGGTGATCGAAGTTCCCGAGTGACGGCGCAGCGCCGCCGGGTCAGGCGGCCGCGGCCAGCGCCAATGGCTCGTAGCCCGGCGTTTCCAGCATCGCCGGATCGCGCACCTCGACTATCCGCGCCCGGTCGAAGCCGTTGAAGGCGGTGCGCAGGCAGGCGCCGTAGGCGCCGAGCTGGCCGATCTCCACCCAGTCGCCCTCGCGCACGTCCGCGGGCAGCAGGAACGGTCCACGCATGCGGTCGACGCTGTCGCAGGTCGGCCCGAACAGCTCGAACGGGCACAACCCTTCGGAGGACCCGTCCTGCGGGCGGATCAGCCGGCAGGGGAAGCGGAATCCGGGTGCGCCGGCGTCCGACAGGCTGCCGTAGACGCCGTCGTTGATGTAGAGCGCATCGCCGCGACGAAGCTGCACCTGCACCACCACCGACGCCCCGCCGGCGACCAGCGCGCGGCCGGGCTCGGCCCACAGCCGGGCCGTCGCCGGCAGTCGCAGACCCTCGAACGCTGCCTCGATCTCCGCCAGATAGGCGCCGAGCGGCGGCGGCTCCATGTCGGGGTAGCTCACCGGGAAGCCGCCGCCCACGTCGATGATATCGACCGGCACGCCGGCCAGGCGAATGGCCTCACCGGCAAGCCGGATGGCACGGCGATACGCCAGCGGGTCCAGGCATTGCGAGCCGACGTGAAAGGACACACCCAGTTTTACCGCGTGCGGCCGTGCGCGACGCAGCAGTTCCGCCGTCGCCTCGGCCGAGACGCCGAACTTGCCGCAGAGCTGGTAGACGGCGCCGCTGCCGGCCGGGGGCGCCAGCCGCACCACCAAGTCCAGGTCGGCGGCGCCATCGGTTTCCTGAAGGATCTTCGCCAGCTCGTCGGCGCTGTCGAGCACGAAGACGCGCACGCCGTGCCGCGTGTACGCCTCGCGGATCGCGCGCCGCGACTTCACCGGATGCATGAAATGGATCGCGGCCTTCGGGAACATCTGCCGCACCAGCGTCACCTCGCCCTCCGACGCACAGTCGAAGTGCCGAACCCCGCCGCGCCAGACGGCCCGCAGTACCGACGGCTCGGGATTGCACTTCACCGCGTACAGCACGTCGCCGCCGAAGCTGTCGACGAAGCGCATGGTGGCAGCCGTGATGGTGGCCGGGCGCAGGCAGTGCATCGGCTCGCTCGGCCGCTCGACGGCGACCAGGACATCGACCAGCGGCAGCGCCGTCTCGAAGCGACGGCGGGGCGGAGCAACGGCGGCACGGGAACGAAGCTGGCTCATAAGGGAGTTCTCGCAACATCCTGGCATGCGCAACCGAGCGCATGCCGTCGCGCTGTCCTCGCCACCATTGGGGCTCGGCACAGCCGCTGACGATTCACAGGGAAAAGCCTGGGCGGGCGCTCAGCGCCGCCGCACCGGCTTCAACGGATGTTGTGATGGGTACATTTCGCGACGTACCGAATGCTAAACATAGCCGTTCCCTTTAGAGCGCCGACCCACTTATGACCGGCTCGACCGAAAAGAACGCGTTACGTCGTTGCTGTGCCCAGTGTGGGCTCGCGGCACGTGCGATTGCGTCAGTGCACACCTCGCTGCGCTCAGGCCGAAGCGAGGACGCGCTATTTAGGGGAAAACGGACCCAACTGTAGTGCGATCGCTCGCCCTCTGCCCTGTGGTGGTGGCATGACTTGGCGGCGCCTCAGGGAACCGTCGTTGACCCGACGAGGGCAAGATATTCCCAGGCCATCGTGGCCGCCGCGAGGGACGTGATTTCGGCCACGTCGTACGCCGGCGCGACCTCCACGACGTCCATGCCGACGAAGTTCAGCCCCGCCAGCCGGCGCAGGATCGCCTGCGCCTGCCACGAGGCGAGCCCGCCGATCTCCGGTGTGCCGGTCCCCGGGGCGAAGGCGGGGTCGAGCGCGTCGATGTCGAAGCTCAAATATGTCGGCCCGTCACCCAGGAGAACCCGCACACGGTCCGCGATAGCCGCCGGACCGGCCTCGTGCACCGCGTCGGCGGCGATGATGGTGACCCCGTGGCCGACCGTCCAGTCCCATACCGCGCGCTGCACCGGCGAGCGGATGCCGATTTGCACCATGCGCTGCGGCTCGACGAGACCCTCGTTGATGGCGTGGTAAAATACCGAGCCGTGGGCGTAGGGCTGGCCGAAACTATCGGGCCAAGTGTCCACGTGCGCGTCGAAATGCAGCAGACCCAGCTTTCGGCCAAGACGCGGGGCGAGGGCGCGCAGCAGGGGCAGGGTGATGCCATGCTCGCCGCCGAGCGCAACCAGGTGTCCGAGCCCGGCCGCCTGCTGTTCGATGCGCGCCAGACTGGCGGGAATGTCGCCGAGGGCGATCTCGAAGTCGCCGACATCGGCGACAGACAAAGCGGCCGGGTCGATCCAGAAGCGCGGATGGGCGCCGTCGACCAGCATGCGGCTGGCATGCCGGATCGCCTGCGGGCCGCCCCGCGCGCCGCTGCGGTTGGTCGTGCCGATGTCGAGCGGCACGCCGGCGATGGTATAGGCAGCACCCCGGTCGTGGCGAGCAAGGCCGAGAAAGCTGGGCGGCGTGGCGAAAGTCGGGATGCCGGCCATGCGAATCATCCGATCTGTGGCAGGCGCCCTCCTAGCGCATCTTCGATGGGAACGCGAACGCGAGTCTCCGATTCGGATCCTGCCGGAGGGCAGGCGGCGCAAGCCTTTCAGGCGACGCACTTGACGGTCCGGGGATCGCGACGCATACCGTATGTGGTGCCGATCGCACCGCTGTTTGTCTATATATTGCGTTTATTGTTGCCCGACCTGTATAGTCGGCCGGCAGGAAAGGGTCCCGCATGAGTGGTCTGCAGCCTGTCGCTCGTCCGCAGGGAGTCGTCAAGCGGTCCGGCGCTACCGTGCCGTTCGACGGCGGCAAGATTTGTTCTGCGATCGCGCGGGCAGGCTCGGCCAGCGGCGAGTTCGACGCGGAAGAGGCGGAGCTGCTGGCCATCCAGGCGGTCAAGGTATTGAGTCACCGCTTCGCGGAGCACGCGCCGGATATCGAGCAGATCCAGGACGTGGTGGAACAGGTCCTGATCTCGGCGAACCATTTTGCCACGGCACGCGCCTATATCGTCTATCGCGAGCAGCACGCGCGCCTGCGCCGGGACCGCGCGGCGGTGGTGGACGTCGTGTCGTCGATCGACGACTATCTTGAGCGCACCGACTGGAGGGTCAACGCCAATGCCAACCAGGGCTACTCGCTGGGTGGCCTGATCCTCAACGTATCGGGAAAAGTCGTCGCCAATTACTGGCTGTCGCATGTCTATCCACCGGAAGTAGGCCGTGCGCACCGTGAGGGCGACCTCCACATCCACGACCTGGACATGCTGGCCGGCTACTGCGCGGGTTGGTCTCTGCGCACGCTGCTGAGCGAGGGCCTGAACGGCATTCCCGGCAAGGTGGAGGCCGATCCACCGCGCCACCTGACCAGTGCGGTCGGCCAGATCGTCAATTTCCTTGGCACGCTGCAGAACGAGTGGGCCGGGGCGCAGGCATTCAGCTCGTTCGACACGTATATGGCGCCGTTCGTGCGCAAGGACCGGTTGAGCTACGAAGACGTCCGCCAGTCGGTTCAGGAGCTGATCTACAATCTGAACGTGCCGTCGCGGTGGGGTACGCAGACGCCATTCACCAACCTGACATTCGACTGGACCTGCCCGGAGGACCTGCGCGAGCAGGTGCCCGTCATTGCCGGCGAGGAGATGGCGTTCACCTACGGCGATCTGCAGCCCGAGATGGACCTGATCAACCGGGCCTACCTTGAGGTGATGACGAAAGGCGACGCCAGAGGCCGCGTCTTCACATTCCCGATTCCGACCTACAACATCACGGCGGACTTCCCCTGGGAGAGTGAGAACGCCGAGGCGCTGTTCGAGATGACCGCCAAGTACGGCCTGCCGTACTTCCAGAATTTTCTCAATTCCGAGCTGAAGCCGAACATGATTCGCTCGATGTGCTGCCGCCTGCAGCTCGACCTGACGGAGCTGCTCAAGCGCGGCAACGGGTTGTTCGGCAGCGCGGAGCAGACCGGCTCGATCGGCGTGGTAACGATCAACTGCGCCCGCCTCGGTTATCTCGCGAAGGGCGACGAGGCCGGGCTGCTGCGCCGCCTCGATACCCTTCTGGAACTCGGCCGCAACAGCCTGGAGATCAAGCGCAAGGTCATCCAGCGGCTGATGGACGGCGGCCTGTTCCCTTATACCAAGCGCTACCTCGGCACGCTGCGCAATCATTTCTCCACGTTGGGGGTGAACGGCGTCAACGAGATGATCCGCAACTTCACCGACGATGCGCATGACATCGCGACGGACTGGGGCCATGCCTTCGCGGTTCGATTCCTTGACCACATCCGCGCGCGCATCGTGGGGTTCCAGACCGAGACCGGCCACATGTACAATCTGGAGGCAACGCCGGCGGAGGGTGCCACGCACCGCTTCGCGCGCGAGGACCAGAAGCGGTTTCCCGGAATTCTCCAGGCTGGCACTCCGGATTCCTGCTACTATACGAACTCCAGCCAGCTCCCGGTGGGCTTTACCGATGACCCGTTCGAGGCGCTGGAGCGACAGGATGATCTGCAGCGGAAGTACACCGGTGGCACGGTGCTGCACCTTTATATGGGCGAGCGCATTTCGTCCGCGGCGGCGTGCCGGAAGCTGGTGCGTCGGTCGCTGGAGAACTTCCGGTTGCCGTATATCACCATAACGCCGACATTCTCGATCTGTCCGAAGCACGGCTACCTCGGCGGCGACTTCGCCTTTTGCCCGAAATGCGATGAGGAGATCATCGCGCGGAAACGGCGGATGCTTTGCAACACAGTGGAAGAGAGCAACGCATGAACAAGATCGTACCGGTCGACATGCCGGACAGCATTGAACTGCGGGACGAGGAGCGGCAGCCCTGCGAGGTCTGGACGCGGGTGATGGGTTACCATCGGCCGGTCTCGTCGTTCAATCGCGGCAAGCAGGGCGAATTCCATGAGCGCGTCTACTTCAGCGAAGCGCGTGCCTGGAGCCATGGCGAGCTTTCCCGCAACTGAACTCAGGATCGGCGGCTTGGTAAGCCTGTCCAGTTGCGACTGGCCTGGCGAATTGGTTGCGACGGTATTTTGCCAGGGTTGTCCGTGGCGTTGTCGGTATTGCCATAACCGGCATCTGTTACCTGTCGATGCACCGGGGCAGATAACGTGGCTGTCGGTGATGCGGCTTCTGAGCCGGCGCGTTGGCCTGCTGGATGGTGTGGTGTTCTCGGGCGGCGAGCCGACGTTGCAGCCAGGGCTGGCCGCGGCGATGCGCGATGTCCGCGCGATCGGATTGCGCGTGGGTCTGCACACCGCAGGGCCGTTTCCCGAGCGGCTGGCGGAGGTGCTGCCGCTGGTCGACTGGGTCGGCTTCGATGTCAAGGCGCCATTCGACAGCTATGAACGTGTCACCGGTGTGCCCGGCAGCGGATTACGTTCGCGCGAGAGTTTGGAGCATTTGCTTGCCAGCGGCACGGCCTATGAGGTGCGGACCACGGTGCATCCGCTGTTGTTGGGCGAGTCCGCGCTGGCAGAACTTGGCGACGCACTGGCGACGATGGGCGTTGCGCATTACGCGGTTCAGGCGTTCCGCAGCGCAGGCTGCCAGGACGAGGAGCTGAACCGTGGTTTCTGGGCTTCGTCGGCAAGGCTGCCCGAACAGGTGATGAAGCGTCTGGTGAACGTGGTGAGCCGCTGACGGCTGTCCTGGCTGGAATCGGCTGCCTTCACTTTCCATAATATCCCTTCTGCGGCAGCAGAGGGTCCGGCGCGGGGCCTTTGCCCGGTGCCTTCGCGCCCCGCTTGCGCTGTTCGGCGTGGTAGGCGCTCACGTCGCCGCGCCAGCCAAAGTCCGGCGATAGCTTCCACTCGGTGACCGGGCCTTTGCCCTTGCGCTCGATTACCTCCAGCTTGTGCAGCGTCGCCAGCGCCCGACTCACGGCGCTGTCGTCCAGCCCGATTTCCGAGCCGACCTGGCGTTGGTCGAGCCGCTTGAACGTCGTGTACGAGAGGTGTTGCGGGAGGATCAGGAACACGCGGAGCGCCGCGCCGTTGGTGACCTGCTGGGCGATCCGGGCGACGGGTTCGTCAAATGTCGTGTGGAACACTTTCCCATAGCTCCTGCTGGGATGGCGCGTCTCGCTGACGGCCAACCGGGCGCCATCTGCGGTGACGATGGATACTACCGGGTTTGCTCGCATTCTGCACGATCCGCATGTTTATTTTCCGTTTGGCAGAATGGCGCCTCGGAAAGCCGCGCCGCAAGCCGGTTTCGGTGGCGTCCCTTCATAAATCGTCATCCCCCCATCGGGGCTGGCCCGCAGCGCCCGGCAACGAGGCTGGCGAGGGCCAGACCCGATCCGAAACTATCCACCGCCCCCGGCGGGCTGTGTCGATAGTTTGCTGTTAAATGGTCGTTATTCTTCCGTCATTTGGCACGGGAATTGCATACGATGGTCTGCCAGCGCCGGCCTTGACGACTTGCCATCCATGGGCCATTGTGCACCGTGACGTCACGGGGGTTGCGA
>Ga0224531_1001520_pt1 | contig 10163 bp, 8 predicted proteins | sample CBST100metaG_FD_179876 | JGI IMG/M metagenome (GOLD analysis project Ga0224531, IMG submission 179876) | Peat soil microbial communities from Stordalen Mire, Sweden - C.B.S.T100 | ecosystem: Environmental > Terrestrial > Soil > Wetlands > Peat | place: Sweden: Norrbotten County, Stordalen Mire... | reverse complement strand
CGCCTGGCAGGACAGTCGCAACAAGAACCACACCAGGGCGGATTGGTAGTTCACTACCGCAGACGCCCGCGTCAAGCTCAAGAGGCTATACCCGTCATTATGAGCGACTCAGGGCACTAGTACAGCGTTTCCATAGACCGACTCGTATCACGCTGCTGCATCGATCCTGTAAGTCCAGGTATGGATGACGGGTTCGCGGTTGAGGTCCTCAAGGTATGCAAGGATCCGTGTCTTGAGTTCGTCCTTCGACGCGACACGAATATGACGGAGTACGGAGCGCGCCATCTTGGAGAAGAAGCCTTCCACAAGGTTCAGCCAGGAACCATGCTTCGGTGTGAACACGAAGGTGAAGCGGCCGCTTGGCTGTGTGGCGAGCCACGCCTTTGTCTCCTTCGAGATGTGGGCGGAGTGATTGTCGAGGATCAGCTTGATGGCGGTATCAGCAGGATAGGCCGCGTTGAGGCGCTTGAGAAATCCGATGAATTCGCGTGAACGATGTCGGGTCTCGATGCAGGCGTGCACTTTGCCCGTGAGCAGGTCGATCCCGGCCAGCAGGCTGAGTGTGCCATGGCGCCTGTACTCATGATCACGCGCGACACCCGCATGCTTCCCGGGCTTCGGCGGCAGGTCGGGCGCGGTGTTGCCGATGGCCTGAATGCCCGGCTTCTCGTCGTACGAGATGATCGCAACTTTCGTGTCGGTGGCATGCTCCGCCTTCAGCACGGCGACCTCGCGGTAGACGCAAAGCACCTCGGCCATTTTTTCTTTGAACGCCTCGTCGCGCCGCTCCAGGTAGTAGCGAACCTTGTGCGGCTTCAGCTCATGCCGGGCGAGGATCTTGCAGACGGTGCCTTGCGCGATGCGCGCGAGACAGGGATGCCCGGCGCCGACGGAATGCTCGCGGATGTGCCGCGCCAGCAGTCGGGTCGTCCAAAGCTCATGCGGATACCCGTGGTCCTTGGCCTTCTGACATGCCAGCGACACCAGCCACGCCTTGGCGTCGTCAGTGATCTCCGGCGCCTTGCCAGGCCTCGGACTGTCGTCGAGCGCCCCGATGATGCCAATCGCAAGAGCGCGACGCAGGCACCGCTGGACCGTCTGATGTGTGACCCCGATTGCCTCACCCACTGCGTACGCCGATGGATCGTCGCGATACGCCAGCAGAATTCGTGCCCGCTCCACCCGACACGCCGGTTCCGTACGCGAGCGCGCAATCGCCTCCAACCGCGACAGGTCGTCTTCTCCCATCGTGATCTCGATCACCCGCCGAGGTGCTGCCATTGTGGCCCGCCTTGATGTCCCGCCGAGGCAAGGCTACCTTATGTAGTAGCTCCATGGGAATCCACCACAACTGATCGATTTCACGGAATCGATGTACTAGTCAAGACTGATCGTCTGCGTTGGCGTACGACGCGCCAGGACGACCACGTGGCGGCTTAATCGGCCAGATCATCCATTCGAAGGATGCGTCGGCGTCGTTATCGCGCTCGCACAAGTGCGGACGTACGAAGGGCTAAGCGGAGGGCTCGTCCTTTTTCTCATGTTTACACGTACCACATGCAGAATATACTTGCTAGACACAGCCCAACGGATGCGTCGGTGACGGCATTGCCTGGGGACTAACAGCTGGAGGTTCAGACTGGAAAGTCGCACACGACCATGAAGCCGCAGAGCCTGGACGCGGCCGCCCCAGAAATCCCGGACCAGTCGGCGATGCGCGTACGGGCTAGACAGGTCTCCTGCTCCTGCCCCGGTTGCACGCGATGGCAGATCCGCTGCTGGGTCGATCTGCAGCGGCGTTTCCGTGTTTCTGCCCTCGCGCTGGCCAACGTTGTTGCCATGGCCGTGTTGCCGGCCAACGCCGCCATGCGTGCCCATGAGTTCCTCTCCACGCTCGGGGTGAATACGCATCTGGAATACACCGACGGTGCCTACGCCAACACCCAGGAGGTCGTCGCCGATCTGAGCTACCTAGGTATTCACCTGATCCGTGATGGTATCCCGAACCCGGGTGGCGGCACACCCTATCGCAACTATCTGTCCGCGCTGGATACGGTCACGGCGGCCGGTAATCGGATCGCCTTCATCGCCGGGCCAGGGCTCTCCATCGCGATCTCCCTCTTGCAGGTGGGCAACATCGCGACCGCGCATCCCGGATCCGTCGTAGCCATCGAGGGATCGAACGAGATTAACAATTTTGCCGTCAGCTACCACGGCATTTCGGATGAGGCAGCGGCGCGCGCCTTCCAGCGTGACCTCTACGCGTCCGTCAAGACCGACGCGACTCTGGCCGGAGTGCCGATCTACTACTTTACCGGCGGTAAGCCGTTCGATCTGGCCGCGAATCCGGGACTCGCGGACTATGCAAACGCGCACCCGTACCCATACCGAGGCCAGCAACCAGCTCGCCGGCTTGCGCAGGAATTCGCGAGCAACTTCACGATGGTGGGACGCTATGCCAAGGTTATCACCGAGACCGGCTACTATGACGAGCCTCGCAACCCTTATGGCAGCGGCGTCGATAATATCACCGCCGCGAAGCTGACCCTGAATCTTCTGCTGGATGCAGCGAGCCAGGGGGTGTCGCGGACCTTCCTCTACCAGCTGCGGAGTGCCTATCCTGATCCGGGTGACACCAACACGGACGTCGAATATGGCTTGTTCCGGAAGGACAACTCGCCAAAACCCATGGCGGTGGCGATTCACAACCTGACGACGATCCTGGCCGATCCGGGGAGCGATGCCGCGACGTTCGCTCGGCGCCCGTTCACCTACACGCTGCATGGGTTGCCGGCAAACGCTTCCGAGCTTCTGCTTTCCAAGTCCAACGGCCGCCACGCACTCATCGTCTGGGCCGAGCCCGATATTTGGTCTGAACAGGAGCACGCCACGATCACGACGGCATCCCACACTGTTACCTTGCGTTTCGCGGCGTCGATCCCGAGTGTTGCATTGTTCGACCCGATGAGCGGTATATCGGCAATCGACAGTTGGACGAACGTCGACAGCATCCAGTTCATTCTGAGCGATCATCCGATGATCGTGGACGTCTCGCCAGGCGATTAGCGGGCTTTCCGGACGCATGGCCGCCTGGAATCGTCCGCCCTGGGACGCGCACTCCGGTCGGATGACGCCTCATCCAACTGCGTGGTGAATCCCCATAGCCTCGACGGTGCGCTCGGCGGCCTTGCGCAGCAGGGTCTTCAGCTTGGCGAAGACCGGCTCGATCGAGTTGAGGTCAGGGCTGTATGGCGGCAAGAAGAACAGCTTGGCGCCGGCGGCTCTGATCGTGTCGCGGACCGCGCGACCCTTGCGGCTGCCCAGATTATCCATCACCACGATGTCGCCCCGCCGGAGCGTCGGCACCAGGATCTGCTGGACGTAGGCCAGGAAGCTGCGCCGGTTGATCGGGCCGTCCATGACGCAGGGCGCGGTGATCTGATCCGCTCGCAACGCTGCCAGGAAGGTCAGCGTCTTCCAGTGACCATGGGGAACCTTGGCGACCAGCCGCTTACAGACCGGGCAGCGTCCGTGGCTGCGTGTCATGTTTGTCTTGGCCCAGGTCTCGTCGATGAACACCAGGCGGCCCGGAACCAACTCGCCTTGATGACGCTTCCATTGAGCCCGTCGACGCGCCACGTCGGGACGATCCTGCTCGCTGGCATGCAGGCACTTTCTTGAAGCTGATCCCCTCGTGCTCGAAGAATTACCACACCGCGTAGTAGCTCACGACGACGTCATGCCCGGCTAGTGCCCTGAGTCGCTCATAATGACGGGTATAGCCTCTTGAGCTTGACGCGGGCGTCTGCGGTAGTGAACTACCAATCCGCCCTGGTGTGGTTCTTGTTGCGACTGTCCTGCCAGGCGGCGACTTCGTCGATCAGGATCTGCTGGTCAGGGATGCGCCGATCGAGACACTGAGACGACAACACGCTGAGTTCGGATTCAGCCATATCCAGCCAACTGCCGTGCTTGGGCGTGTAGTGCCACTCGAACCGCTCGACCAACCGGCGCGCCTCGGCGGCGGGAAAGGCTTCGTAGAGTGAAGCCGGCTTGTGGGTGCTGAGATTGTCCTGCACGAGGACGATCTTCCTGGCCCCGGGAAAGTGCGTGTCGGACAGTTCCTTGAGGATCTGGGCATAATCCACGGCGGTGTGGCGCTCGGTCACCTCGACGTGGCGCCAACCTTCCAGCGGCGCGAATATCATGAACAGATTGGCGGTGCCGTTGCGCTGGTACTCATAGTCATGCCGCGCGGGGCGTCCTGGCTTTGCCGCAATCGGCACGCGCGTTTCGGCGATGAGTTGCTTGGACGTCTCGTCCACGCACACCACGGGGAACGCTGCATCGTGCGACCTCTGATAGACTTCCAGCACGTCTTCCATCCCGGCTACGAAGGCGGCGTTGGCATCCGGCGGGATGACCCATTGCTTCTGCAGGTGGGGCTTGAGCGTATTTTTTTAGCGTTCGTCCGATCGTGTTATCGCTGGCGCGATCAACGATGTTCAGTTCCACGACGGCCGTTTCCAGAAGCTTCAGCGTCCAGCGCACCCGCCCCTTGGGCGGGCTGGAACACGCCAGCGCGATCAACTTGGCCTCGGCGGCGCCATCAAAGACGCGCCTTCTGGCCGAAGCCGGCGAGTGCTTGCGGGTCAGCACCGCCTCGAACCCTTCTTCCACCAGTTGCTGGCGGGTCCGGGCAACCATGGCCACGCTGGTGTCCAGAGCCCTGGCAATCTGACTGTCGCTCCAGCCTTCACCGGCCTCGGAGGTGTCGCACTTCAGCAGGATGCGTGCCCTCACCAACTGGCCGGCACGGTGTTTGCCGGTATGGATCAACGTGTTGAGCCGTTCGCGCTCATCATCGCTGAGCGTCACGACGTACCTCTTTACGGCAATCTGTTTCGCAGTCACGATTCTTTTCCGGCGTTCCCGGGGCCATCGATTCAGAGAGCCATCGCAAAATCAACGACGTGGGGCACTAGTCTACATTTGCGAAAACACGGCTTTCCGCCGGCTGCCTGAGGCTTACCGACCGCGGACGCTAGTTGGTAGAGGTGCGAATGCGGTTTGTCGAAGAGTATGCGCCCGCGAGAGTCGCGGAGGCTTCAAGTCATGACAACTTTCTGGCATATCACCGCACCGGTGGTGTCAATCTCGGAACGGGCGTTTTGCTAGTCCCTCGCGTCATTGCAGTTGACGGGGTTTGATGATTCGCTGCCATCGCAACCAGCGCGATGGGGGATCATCGCAAGTAGGAGATCGCCGTAAAGAAATACGTGGTGAGGCTGAGCTGGGCTTTGGCCGTTTATGCGGCATAGCGGGCGACGTCGATCAGAACCTTGAGGCGAGGATTGAGATTTTTCAGAAAATTTGACATTTGACTCGATGTTGCGAAATCGCGTTCGATCCAGAGATGGTGACGACTGCTGTCAGAGTGTCGCTGAAGGTCGGCAAGAGCTCGAGATCGCGGTCGCTCACCGAGAACATCAGGTATCAGCGCACTGCCAGAGAATCACCCCGGTGGTGAAGCGCCATCCCTTGAAGGGCCCCACCGCCGCATCCTCTATCCCTCGCCAAAGGCAATCATACCCTGGCCGCACCTCACCGAGAAATCGTAACAGACCCGACATGGGCTTTCCCCCGGATATCGATAAGTCACCTGCAGCGCGCTCTGGCTCCGCACTGATTCCTGTGGCGATAGGTCAAACGGCGCCGTCCCGGCTCAAAATCGCAGGTACGGTCTTGAGCAGCACGATAATGTCATGCCAGATCGTCCAGTTGTTTACGTACCATACGTCGAGCTGCACACGCTGCTGGTAAGAGGTGTTGCTGCGGCCGCTGACCTGCCACAGCCCGGTCAGGCCGGGTCGGATGGCATAGTATTGCGCGATAGCGTCACCATACAGTGACACTTCGCTCTCTACAATTGGGCGCGGTCCGACCAGGCTCATCTCCAGGCGAAGGACGTTGATGAGCTGGGGCAGTTCGTCCAGGCTCGTCTTGCGCAGGAACCGACCGAGCGGCGTGATTCGCGGATCATTGTGCAACTTGCGTGTCGCGGCCCACTCGGCGGCGAGCGCCGGCTGGCTGGCGAGCGCCTCCTGCAGGACCCTCTCGGAATCGACAACCATTGTCCGGAACTTGAGGCAGCGGAAACGACGGCCCCTTGCGCCGACGCGCGTATGCATGAAGAGCGCCGGGCCACCGTCTAGCCAGCTGAGCGCCACAATGAAAAGAAACAGCGGCGCAGTGAGAAGCAGCAGGAGCGTGGCGACCGTGACGTCAAGCATCAACTTGCTAGTCCTTGCCAGTGGATCCGATAACCCATCACGGAATGACAGGAAGATCGCGTTGTGGCCGAAGAAGTGCGTCGCCTCGTACGCGAAGGCGGGAAAGACGCCGGGCTGAGGCAGGATCGCGAAAGGAACACGCTCGTGTAGGGCAGCCTCGATGACGCGGCCGTGCAGATCTCCCTGCGCGGCCATAGCAATGAGTATCTGTCTTGCACCGTAACGTTCCATAGTCCGGCGCAACGGCTGGTCTGGCGCATCGGCCAGTACGGCGAATGACGAGATGCACCGCACGATCCGATAGCCCAGCGAGCGGTCTGAGTTTAATGCCGCCTCCGTTGCCGCGACGCTGCTCCCGTCGCCAACGAATACGACCGGCATCGTCCAAAGGCCAAGGCGCGAAAGGGCGTGCTTGGCCTGGTGGTTGGCGAGCGTCGCGAATGGCGCAAACAACAACAGGGAACCGACAACAGCCCATCGCACGCCTTGCCCGCCGGCCAACAAAGTTGCGGCGCACTCCAGGCCGATCGCGCCAAGGCTCGCGCCGGTAACGAGGCGTGTCTCGGTCCAGAACGGAATCCGCTGATGATAGCGACCCTTTAGGGCGAGATAGGCTATGACTCCGGCGAACAGCAGCACGAGATCCATCGACGTCGAGCGCCTTGGAGGAAACGCCGGTAATGCACCAAGAAAGAGTCGGTACAGTTGTAGGCACAGGGCACTTAAGGCTACGGCGGTGAGGGAGTCAGTGCTCAGGAGGACGGCGGCGCAGAGACGCGGACGGTAGGAAGTGGCATCGGTCGCTGTTGCCTCGGGTGATGTTGCGTGGGTAGTGATGAGTGTTGACTCAATGAGCGACTGCAAGGCGTTCTCCTACGGCCGGGAAAGTGGCCACCGAAGCTATCGGCCTGCATCAACGGTTCCATGCTGGCAGTTCAGCCGTGTCCCGGCGGCCGATAGCCAAATTAGCGTGCCCGGTTTAGAAGGTTCGGTCAGCATCTACCCAAAACGACTGGATTTCCGCTGACACGCTCGCTTGCTTTGCCGACACTCGCTCCATTCACGATCGCGGTATCGCACCAATGAGCAGCTGGCGTTCGTCCTAATGAGTGATTAGCGCTCTGTTCCGAGATAGCCATTTTCGCTGGGTGCTGCTGCGTGTGGGGCTCTGTGTCGGGCCCCCCAGGGTTGGCAAAGGTAGTGTGACCGTTGGAACAGTATACCGAAGGCTTAAGCAGTGCGGGGCGTCTCGAAGAAGCGAGCAACGTCGGCCCGAATGTTGACACAGGAATGGGCAGCAGGTCCGTCGACAACGAGGCGGACTACGCGAGTTCCGCCGCCGAGCTTTCGGCTTCCGGCACCAGCTCGGTGCGCATCGCGCTGATCGACGCCTATCGTTTCAGCCTGGAATGTCTGATGAGGGCGTTCGAGTGGACGAGGCCAAGTTGCGTCATACGGCCCTTCTCGGGTCTGCGCGATTGCCTCAGCACGAGCAATCTCGACATCGACGTGATTCTGTATAACGCCCATGAAGACGGGGGCGACGGGGCCATCCTGAACACTGTGACATCCATCCGGCACACCTTAGAGCGTACCCCACTTATCATCCTGTCGGATGCGTACGAGGCGCAGGAGCCGAAGACCATCCGACGGGTGCTGAGGTCGGGAGTGCGCGGTTTCATTCCGACCCGGTCCACGAGCTTTCCGACTATGTTTGCAGCGATCAACTTCGTCAGGGCCGGGGGGGTCTTCGCGCCGGTGGATCTGCTGCTGGCGAATCGTCCAGAGCTCCCTGCGCCGCCGCAGGCCAACCGAGCGGAACGACTCACCCCCCGCCAGCTCGCCGTCCTCTCGCACCTTCAGCAGGGGAAGGCGAATAAGTTGATCGCTTACGAGCTGAGGATGAGCGAGAGTACGGTGAAGTGTCACGTCCGCGCCATCATGCGGAAGCTGGGCGCCACCAACCGCACCCAGGCCGTCTATAAGGCGCAGGCACTTTGCCACTCCGTCGACTTCTGATCGATGCCGCGGGAAGGTTTCGCGGGTCTTTTCCGTGGCATTCAACGGCTGGTGCCGGAGGCATGATGTGCTGCTGAGGAGTCTCAAAAGGCAGCTGACGCAGGCCTATCTCGCGGGTTGTGGTGGGATCGTCGATCTTCTTTTGTGTAGACGATCCGGCGCCCGCGACTTTCGACGCATTGCTGTCGTTGCCGCGCTGGGACGCGCCAACGGCATTGCCTGCGGCGCGCGGCTGCAATGGGAGGCGTTACGAGAACTCGGCGTGGATGCCGAACTAATCGATGCAACGCCGGCGCTTCGCAACCCGCTTTTCCGGGCCGCGCATCGCCCCGCGTCGGCGTACGTGTTCCATTCCGGCGGCCCACAGATGGCGAACCTGATCCTGAGCGTGCTACCGCATGCCGCCGTCGGTTACAGGATTGCCTACTGGGCTTGGGAACTGCCCGATCCTCCACCGGGCTGGACCGGCTGCGATCGTCAAGTCGCCGAGATCTGGACCCCGAGTGCCTTCTCGAAGAGCAGCCTGACGCAGTTGAGTAGCCGGCCGGTACACGTCGTGCCACATCACATCTCGGCCAAGTCGCCGCGCCACCGACGGACAGCGGCTCAGTTCACCGTACTGGCCATGGCGGACAGTCGCTCCAGCCTGTCGCGCAAGAATCCCGAAGGCGCTCTCAGGGCCTTTCACGCCGCGTTCGGCGATTCGCGGGCGGCTCGGTTGGTGCTGAAGCTATCCGGCCGCAGCGATGAGCTACGGGAATTGAAGGAGTTGCTCGCTCCGCTGCTGTGCCAGCCAAACGTGACCCTGCTGACAGAGTATTTGGACCAGGCTCGGCTCGATGCACTCTACCGTGAGGTCGATGTGCAGCTTTCTCTGCATCGGGGCGAGGGATTCGGCCTGCCGTTGCGTGAGGCCATGGCTCATGGCGTCCCGGTGGTGGCGACCGGCTGGTCGGGCAACCTCGACTTCATGGATCGGTCGAACAGTTGCCTCGTCCCTTACCGTCTCGTTCCGGTGCATGATCAGTCCGCCATCTACAGCGGCAGTCGCTGGGCCGAGCCGGATATCAATGCCGCCGCGCAAGCCCTTCGCCGTCTCGCCGACGACCCGGAGGAGTATGAGCGACTTGCGGCAGCCGCTTACGCGAGCGTCGCGCACGCACGGCCAAGCTTTCCCTTCTCCGACGTCGACGTTCCGGTGCGCGCCGCGGTGGCGGCGGAATGACGCCCCTGCACCGCGCACGCCGCGGGATCGGCCCACAGCAATGCGCCGGCGCTACAGTTCGAGAATCCGCTCCGGCCTCAGCCGGCCTCTGACGAGATCGCCCAAGGCACGGAGATTCCCCCGAAGCCGGCCGCGGCGATCCACGTAAGGTTCGGGCCAGGCGAACCGGCCTGCGTTCATGGCGAAGTTGCACGCGATATGGCTCAACGCCCGTCCGAACGAATAGCCAAGCCCCTTGCGAGACAAGTAGAGGGGATTCGCGACCTGGGAGTAGCCGAGCCGCACACCTGAGCTCCGTCCGACCTTGACCCCGAGATGCACACCAGAGGCCATATGGAGCCGCACCACTGTGCCGTAAGCTGCGAGCCTGCGGGAAAGATCGACGTCTTCCTGCCATCCATAGAGCGGCAGGCGCTCATCGAAGCGCAGACGGTGGGCGCGCAGAGGCGCGAGCCGCAACGCCATGTTGCAGCCGTAACCAGAAAACGCCGGCTCGACGCCTTCTTCCTGCCGGACGCTCGCGGCGAGAATCGCGCGTCCCTGCTCCGGTGTCAGACCCGGCCCCTTGATGCCGTCGGCGAGAACCCGGCCGGTGGCCACCACCATCGCCGCGTCCTGCGCCATGT